>Ga0209853_1000503_pt1 | contig 10986 bp, 8 predicted proteins | sample GWRWS1_30_40_FD_187224 | JGI IMG/M metagenome (GOLD analysis project Ga0209853, IMG submission 187224) | Riverbed sediment microbial communities from areas with vegetation nearby in Columbia River, Washington, USA - GW-RW S1_30_40 (SPAdes)... | ecosystem: Environmental > Aquatic > Freshwater >...
AACGCGAACATCGGCGCGGCGAAAGCGCTCTACTTTCCGACGCTCTCGCTCACCGGCCTCCTCGGCTCGGTGAGCACGGCGTTCGGCGATTTCCTGACCGGTCCGGCGAGCGCCTGGACGCTCGCCGCGGGGCTCACCGGCCCGATCTTCACGTTCGGGCAGATCGAGGGCCAGGTGCAGACGGCCGAGGCCTTCCAGCGCGAGGCGGTCGCCAGCTACCAGCAGGTGATCTTCAACGCGTTCCGCGAAACGAACGACGCGCTGGTCGGGACGATCAAGAAGCGCGAGGAGTCGGCAGCGCAGACCAGGCGGGTCGCGGCGCTGCGGGAGTACGCTCGGCTCTCGCGGCTGCGGTTCGACAACGGCTACGCGGGCTACCTCGAGGTGCTGTACGCCGAGAACGAGCTCTTCGGCGCCGAGCTCGCCGCGGTGGGCTCGCAGGCCGACAGCTACACGCAGGTCATCAACGTCTACAAGGCGGTCGGCGGCGGTTGGGTCAACGAGGCCGCCAAGCTCGCGCCGCGGCCGACCGCCGACATCACGCAGAACCCGCGCCCGTCCCGGTGACTTCCGCTGGGTCCCTTCGCTGCCGATCCGCCGACGGTTTTGTCCGGGAAGTGCTCCCCCGCAGCCGCGCACCGGCGGGGTGCCCCGTTCCCCGGATGCAAGCGCAATACGACCTGAATCAATGGGTTGTCAGGAAATACGAAGGGTTTCTCATGAAATCATGCGCCATCCCCCACGCCAAGGGCTTGTTGGGTATCGTTTTTGCTGGCTAAGTAGCGTCCGCGGTAGGGGCGGTGCGGCACGTCGGGGGGTCCTCAAGGGATCGCCGGAGCCGCTGCCGCCCCCCGCGCGACACCAATATCGGCGCCGCGCGCGCAACCGACGCGGCGCATCAACCTGAGGACTTCGCACGCCGATGGCTGGCTCATCGCTCGTTTCGTCGTTCGGCTTCGGTCGGGGGAAGGCCGACCCGAACGACGGCCGCGACGAGGTGATGACCGACGACGACTACCTCTCCTGGGGCAAGACGTCGAACACGGGCGAGCTCTCGTCGAGCGAGGGCAGCCCCCTGTTCGCGCTGCTCGAGGACGAGGAGGGCTTCGACGGGGTGTTCGAGGTGCCTTTCGGGCTCAAGCACGTGAGCGACCTGCATGTGGTCATGCGCCACGCGGTCGCGGTCGCCGGCGAGCGGCGCGAGGACCTGACGCCGCACGCGCTCTTCCATCCGGTGTTCGCGGGTTTCGCCCTCGGCTTCGCGATCGGGCTCGCGCAGGCCCACCGCGTCAAGCATCTCGGCCATCGAGCGACGCCCGCGCGGCTGACGCGCCGGCAGCAGGAGCTCTGCGACCAGTGGGGCGCCGAGGTGGCGACCTACTACCTCGCGGTCGTCGACTCCACGGGCATCTTCGGCAAGGAGGCCGACGTCGAGCTCTACGGGATCGCCGACCGCTGGCGCCTGCTCTCGGACGAGAGTCGGCTCGAAGCGTTCGACCGCCTCAAGGACTGCGTGGGTGCCGGAAAGAGCGCCGCGCACCGCTGGTTCGGGGACGAGACCGCCGACGTGCCGCCGTACTTCCTCGATACGCTCATCGGCTTCGTCGAAGCCTACCCCGACCGCAACTTCGACTAGCGGCCCCCTTTGACGCGGGGGCGCTGGTCTCCGCTGTGAAAGGCGAAGCGTAGCCGCGCGCGATGACAGCAGCATGACCAGCCCGCGCGCGCCGGCGCGTTTAGGGTAGAGTCGCGCGGCGCGCCATGAGTTCCCTTTCCGATCGCACGCGGCGATGAGCGGCCTCGCCCTCGACCGCGACGCCGGCGTCCTCTGTCACGACGCGTTCGGACGCTTCGATCCCGACGCGCGCGTCTGGCGCCCCGCGGCGCCGCAGGGTGCGCCCGTCGGCCTCCGCGAGGCGGCGCGCTGGCTGCAGCGCGAGAGCGGCCGCCCGTGCCGTGCGCCGGTCGGCGTGATCGGCACGCGGGAGGCGACCGAGCCGCAGCTCGCGATCGCGACCGCGCTCGGGCGCGGGCTCGCCGAGCTGGGGGTCGTCGTTCTGTGCGGCGGCCTGGTCGGCGTGATGACCGCGGTGTCGAGAGGCGCCGCCGAGGCCGGCGGCACCGTCGTCGGCGTGCTGCCGAACGGCGACTGGCGCACCGCGAACCCGTGGGTGACGATCCCGATCGCGACCGGCGTCGGCGTCGCGCGGAACGCGATCATCGCGCGCGCCGCGCTCGCCCTCGTCGCCGTGGGCGGCGGCTACGGCACGCTCTCCGAGATCGCCTTCGGCCTGCAGTTCGGCAAGCCCGTGCTCGGCTTTTTCGATGCGGCGCCGCTTCCCGGAGTCGAGCTCGTCACGACCGTCGACGAAGCCCTGGACCGCATCGCGCGCGTGGTGCTCGAGCTCCCCGCTGCGGGCTGATGGGTGAGCGCGGTGTTTCGGTGGATCGCGCGGTCCACGGCTCGGCTTGCAAGCCGAGCCGGCGCACGCGGCGTCGGACTCGAGCAGTCGAGTCCGACGAAACCCCGCGTTCGCCCAGCGCGCCTTGCAGGGCGCGCCGTGGGGGGGCTCGGGGCGCCTCCGGGCCAAGTTGTACCGCGCGGAGGCTACCCCGGTGGCATATACTTCGCGGCGCATCGACGCCGCGGGGTGGCCATTGTTTCCTTTGTCGAATCTGCGGTTTAGCGCCCTCGCCCGAGGTTGCGACGGGCGCCGCTTCGCGGCTGCGAGGCGGCGCGGATGAGCGTCGCGGTCGGCACCTGGGCGTCGACGGCGAAACCTTTCCGCTACGCGGCGGTGATCACCGCCGCGGCGCTCCTCGTCGGGGGCTGGATGGTCCTCTACTTGAAGGCGCGCGCCGTCGACCTCGCCGCGGCGAACGAAGTCATGGCGGGCTTGCGCGAGCTGAAGGAGATCGACGGCCGCTGGAACGATTGGCTGATCGGGACGCAGCTCGACGCCGGCGTCGAGGGCGCCGCCGGGCGGCGCTCGTCGGTCGAGCCGACGAAGCTCGCGCGGATCCACGCGCTGCTCGCGGTCCAGGTGTTCTCGCTCGACAATCCCGTGCCGCCAGCGACGCTCGCGGGCCTCAAGGAGGCGTTCGACGGGAAGGCGAAGGCAGTCGACGCCTTCGGCGGGGCGAGCGACGCGTATCGCCGGGCGTTGGCCGGCTACCAGCAGGCGAACGACGCGTTCGCCGGCGCGGCCCGGGAGCGCGGCCTGGGGATCCCGCCCGCGGTGGCGCGCGACGCCGAGCGTGCGCGCGAGGCGATCCTGTCGTTCGCCGCGGGCGCGAGCGCCGCGTCGGCGAAGAGCGCCGAGAATGCGCTCGTTCGCCTCGCTGCGGCCGAGGTACCGGAGAGCGCGCGCCCCGAGCTCGATGGGCTCGTCGCCGCGGCGCGGGCCGCGATCGAGACGAAGGCGAACGAAGACGCGCGGTTCCGCGCCGCGGTGTTCGCCTCGACCGGTCCGCGGCTCGACGCGGCGATGCGCGCGTTCGAGCGCGGATTCGGTAACGCGCTCGACGAGGCCGACCGGTTCCGGATGTACCTCGTCGTCTATTCCGGCTTCCTGCTGCTGCTGGCCGCGTGGCTCGCCTGGCGGCTCACTGGGACCTACCGCGCGATCACCGGCCTGAACCGGCAGCTCCGCGAGGCGAACGAGTTCCTCGAGCACCGCGTCGAGGAGCGCACCAAGGAGCTCAAGGCCGCGCTCCACCAGTTGAAGGAGCAGGAGATGCTGCTCATCCAGAGCGAGAAGATGTCCTCGCTCGGGCAGATGGTCGCCGGCGTCGCGCACGAGGTGAACACGCCGCTCGCCTACGTGAAGGCGAGCCTCGATACGGTGCACGGGCGCATGCCCAGGGTCGCCGCGGCGCTCGGCGAGGCCGAGAAGCTGATCGCGATGCTGCAATCGGAGCAGGCGGACGACGCCGCGCTCTCGCGCCAGTTCGCGGTCGCCTCGCAGGCGCTGAGCGAGGCCCATTCGGGCGGCACGTTCCCGGATCTCGACCGGCTGGTGCAGGACGGCCTCTACGGGATCGGGGAGATCTCGGAGCTCGTCAACAACCTGCGGAACTTCGCGCGCCTCGACCGCAGCAAGATGGCCGAGTTCGACCTGAACGAGGGGCTCGGCGGGGCGCTGTCGATCGCCAAGCACCAGCTCAAGCGGCGCACCGTGAACAAGCACCTCGGCCCGATCCCGAAGATCTCGTGCGCGCCCTCGCAGATCAACCAGGTGTTCCTGAATCTCCTCACCAACGCCGCGCAGGCGACCCCCGAGGAAGGCGGCGTCATCAACGTTCGCACCTTCCAGCCTGATCGCGAGCACGTCGCGGTGGAGGTGACCGACAACGGGCACGGCATCCCGGCCGAGGTCCTGCCCAAGATCTTCGACCCGTTCTTCACCACCAAGGAGGTCGGCAAGGGCACCGGGCTCGGGCTCTCGATCTGCTACAAGATCGTCGAGGGCCACGGCGGGCGGATCAACGTCGACTCGAAGATCGGCGTCGGCACCCGCTTCACCGTCACGCTGCCGGTGCGGCAGGTCGGGGTGCGTGAGGAGGCGGTCGCATGACGCCCGAGCGCCCCGCGCAGGTCGGCAAGTACGACATCGTCGGCGAGCTCGGCCGCGGCGGCATGGGCGTGGTCTACAAGGGCCACGACCCGGTGATCAAGCGCGACGTCGCGCTGAAGGTGATCCGCAAGCGCGACCTCGACCCGAGCGACGCCGAGCAGGCGCTCGAGCGCTTCAAGCGCGAGGCCCGTGCGGCCGGCAACCTCCACCATCCGAACATCGTCGCGATCTACGAGTACGGCGAGGACGACGCTTGCGCGTTCATCGCGATGGAGTGCGTGATGGGCCGGAGCCTGCGCGAGCATCTCGTGGCCGGCTACCGGCCCGAGCTCAAGGTCTTCCCCGAGGTCCTCGACCACCTGCTCGACGGCCTCGAGTACTCGCACTCGCGCGGGGTCATTCACCGCGACATCAAGCCGGGCAACCTGCTCATCAACGAGATGGGCATGGCGAAGATCAGCGATTTCGGCATCGCGCGGCTCGAGCAATCGCACCTCACGCTGATGGGCGAGGTGCTCGGCACGCCGTACTACATGGCGCCGGAGCAGTTCGACGGGCAGACGGCCGACGAACGGAGCGACGTCTATTCCGCGGCGGTCATCGTGTACGAGGTGCTCGCCGGCCGGCGGCCGTTCGAAGGGCAGGGCGCGAACCTCATGCGGCAGATCCTCGAGCTGCCGCCGCCGCTGCCGTCCGCCCTCGAGCCGCGGCTGTCGAAGCAGATCGACCGGGTGCTCCTCAAGGCGCTCGCGAAGCGGCCCGAGGACCGGTTCCGCAGCGCGCGGCAGTTCCTGGAGGCGCTGCATCTCGCGTTCGACGACCAGCCGTTCACCACGAACCTGAGCGACACCGGCGAGCACGAGATCACGGCGCCGCAGCCGACGACGGAGGAAACGCCGTCGGGGACCCACCGGATGCGCGCAGCGCGGGTGACCGCCCTCCGGCGCGCGATCTCCACGGGCGACGCGGGCGCGCCGCAGGCGCAGACCGACCAGCAGACGGCGAAGGCGCCGGCGACCGGAGTGCGCAAGCCGCGCGTGCTGTTCGTGGACGACGAGGAGCGGGTGGTGAACGCCCTGCGGACGATCTTCCGCGACGCCTACGAGGTCACCGTGGCCTCCAGCGGCGAGCAGGCGCTCGGGCTCGTGCGGAGCCAGCCGTTCCACGTCATCGTGAGCGACCAGCGCATGCCGGGGATGCTCGGCGTCGAGCTGCTGCGCGAGGTCAAGCTCCTCGCGCCGACGAGCGTGAGGATGCTGCTGACCGGCTATTCCGACCTGGCCGCGATCGTCGGCTCGGTGAACGACGGCGAGGTGTTCCGCTTCGTCTCGAAGCCGTGGAACCAGGAGGACCTGCAGGCCACCCTCGACGAGGCGGTCACGATCGCGATCGCGCTCGAGGCGAGCCCGCCGCCGCGCGCGGCGGCGAGGCCGGCCGAGGACGTCGTCGCGCTGGTGCTCGACGACCCGGCGATGGCGCGCGCGACGCGCGAGATGTCGGGCGATCTGTGCCGCGTGGTCCACGCCGGCAACCTCGACGACGCCCTGCACGCGCTCGCCGTCAACGAGGTCGCGCTGCTGGTCGCGGACCTCGAGTCGCAGCGGGTGGACAACACGGTGCTGTTCAAGCTGCTCAAGCAGGAGCACCCGCAGACGCTCGTGATCGTCACCACCGGCGCGTCCGACTCGGAGCTGATCATCAGCCTGATCAACGAGGCGCGCATCTTCCGCTTCGTGAACAAGCCGGTGAACCTGTCGCTGCTGCAGAGCCATGTCGTCGCAGCGCTGGAGCGCTACCACGTCTTCAAACAGTCACCCGAGTTCGTGAAGACGCAGCGAGCGAGGGTCTCGTCGGCAGCCGAGTCGCGGCTGGGCCGCTCGATCCTCGACAAGCTGCGGTCGATCACCACCCAGCTCGCCGCGCCGTTCCGGGGGTGAGGTCGGCCGCACCGCGGCGTTCGCTGACTTCACGTTCGCGAAATGACGCCGATCACCGACGACATCGTCCGCACTGTTCACTCGGCACGGCGCCGAACGCTACGAAGCCTTCGCGTGAGTTGACCCAATGCGCCTGCTTAGTCGTGCGCTGAAAGCGATTGCTGCCGCTCGCCCCGGACCGCCCGGACAGGGGAAAGCTAGCCATTCGTTCGGTCGCATGGGTGTCTCCTTCGGGGAACGGCGGCCCGCGGTCGGCCGATCGAGTTCGGCCGCACGGCGTTCGCGGACGATGTCGAGCAGCTCGTCGTGAACCCCGGAGGCTGATGCCCGCGGCGCGCTATGCGATCTACTTCGCGCCCCGCCCGTCGAGCGGGTGGTGGCGATTCGGCGCGCGCTGGCTCGGCCGCGACGCCGCGACCGGGGAGCGCGTCGAGCAGCCGGCGATCGACGGGCTCACGCGCGAGGCGTTCCACGCGCTCACGGCCGAGCCGCGAGAGTACGGGTTTCACGGGACGCTGAAAGCGCCGTTCGCCCTGCGCGAGGGCGCGACCCGGAAAGCGCTCGCCGACGCCCTGGCGCGGTTTTGCCGGGCACGCCGATCGATCGCGCTCCCGCCGTTCGAGGTGAAGCGGCTGGATGACTGCCTCGCGCTCGTCCCGGCAGCGCGCGCGAGCCGCGTCAACGAGCTCGCGGCGGACTGCGTGCGCGAGTTCGAGGCCTTCCGCGCGCCGCTTGCGGCCGGCGAGCTCGACCGCCGCCGCCGCAAGGGCCTGTCGCCGCGTCAGGACCGGTACCTCGAGGAGTGGGGCGATCCCTACGTGTTTGCCGAGTACCGGTTCCACCTCACGCTGACCGGCAGCCTCGAGGGGACGGCGCCCCACGAGGTCACCGCGCTCGTCGCTGCCGCGCGGGAGGCGCTCGCCGCGCTCCGCGCGGCGTCCCTCCGGGTCGACGGGGTCTGCCTGTTCGAGCAGCCGGAGCCGGCGGCGCCGTTCCGGCTCGCCACGCGGTTCGTGTTCCGCGGCGCAACGCGCTGATCGGCGGCGCGAGCGAGCGCGCCCGACGGTAGGGGACATCCCCCCGGTTTGAGCGCGTTCCGGGCCATTACCCGCTCGCCTGCGTGGCCTGCTTCCATGCCTCGAACTCCGACGGCCGCAGGCGATAGCGAGCGATCACGCCCTCGTGCAGCCGCGCGATCTCGTCGGCTCCCATGGCGATGAACTTCTGCCGGTCCTCGACCGGAACCCGCTTTGCGGCGTACGCGCTGACCGCCTGGGGGACATCACGCATCCGCTCCCGCACCACGCTGGCGACCAGGTCGAACAGCGCCTCGCGGTAGCGAAGCCTGAACGCGTCCGGCTGCGGCATGGCCTGCCGGATCGCAACGTAGCGTTGCACCGAACGCTCGCAGGCCCAGACGAACACGTCGCGCAACAGCTCGACGCGCCGCAACTCGTAGACGCCCAGAGTGCCTTCGGTGTAGGCGCCTTGTGGCACATCGATGAACGACAGCGGGCAGAGGTTTCGCCGGATGAGCGGGATGTTCGCCCCGAGCCGCGAGACCCGCTTGTTCACGTCCTCGAACGGCTGGAGGTACGGGATGTGGACCATCACGAAGAATGCCTGCTCGAACGGGTCTGCTACGGCCGCCGCAGTGTCGAGGATCTGCTGGAAGCACTCGTCGAGAACCTGCGGAATGGCGAGCGGATGGAAAACGGTGCCAGTGACCTCGACCGGGATCCGACGCAGGCGCCCGCTCGCGTCCGGGTCACGGAGGAGGCCTTCCGAAAGGAGCGCGTGCAGGTTCAGGAAGGTATGCCGATTGAAGCCGACGACTTCCGCCTGCTCGACCAGAAACTCGATCGCCGCCTTGTGGTTCAAGATCATCAGCGTTTCCTGTGCGTCCTTGCCTTCCGCCGCCTGGCCGTGCCGGATGAGGCGCTCGGTGTCGAGCTGCGAGTAGGTGTTGCCTTCCAGGCGCGACGACGACCATGACAGGTCGATGAGCAGGCGATCGAGAATCTGCCGCGCGTAGGTGCCAGCGGGCCGATCGCCGCCCGGAGACTTGCCGATGCGATGCAGGTGCTCGCGGATGCCGTCCGGGAGATATGCGGTCCGGTTGGGTACGTACGCGTCGAGAAACTCGCGCTGGTACCCGACCGGCGTGCGCCGGATGATGGGCTGGCGGACGTACTCGCGAATCTCCCGGCCAGCCGGCGACAGGGGAATCTGGGGTTCGGAACTCGCTTTGCCTGGGCTTCCTTCCGGAGGGACTAGGCGCGCCCCGGCGGTGTCCGTCGGGGGCAGGTACACCGTCGCGCGCCGCTCCCCCTGACGCCGGATCCGGCCCTGCTCGACCAGCTCGGCGAGCCGGCGGGTGAGCGTGCGTCGGCCGAGCTTCTTTCGCAGTCCGGCTGCGATCGCTGCGATCGCGATCCCCTCGGGGTGCTTCCCAATCAGGCGCAGGATCGCCTCGGTGGTCCGAGGGTCGGCCTGTCTCGGCATAATGGCGGTGCTCGTTCTGGCCTAAATAGGCAGAGGGTAACTGACGTATGTATATGTCACAAAATGAATATTACACTGATATGGCGCAAAAACAAGATTTGCGCCAAAAGAAGTGGCGCAAAACGCAGTTTGCGCCATCACCCATCGTGGGCGCGCCCAAAGGCGTCCAGGCGCACGAGCAGCGGGGGTGGGGGATGGGGAATGAGGAATCGAAAAACCGGGGGCCTCGGTACCCCCGTCCTCCATCCCTCATCCCTCATTCCCCCAGCAGCTGACGCGCCATGATCAGCCGCTGGATCTGGTTCGTGCCCTCGTAGATCTGGGTGATCTTGGCGTCGCGGTAGAGGCGCTCGACCTCGAAGCCGCGGATGTAGCCCGAGCCGCCGTGGATTTGCACCGCGTTGGCGGTGTGGAGCACCGCGGCGTCCGAGGCGAAGCACTTCGCGATCGACGCTTCGAGCGTGGTCCGCTCCCCCGCATCGAGCTTCGCCGCCGCGGCGTGCACGAGCAGGCGCGCGGCGTGAGTGTCCTTGGCCATGTCGGCGACCAGCCACTGCACCGCCTGGAAGTCGGCGATCCGTTGCCCGAACTGCCGCCGCACCTTCGCGTACTCGATCGACGCCTCGAGCGCCGCCTGGAGGATCCCGACGGCGAGCGCACCGATGCCGACCCGGCCCCGGTCGAGCACGCCCATCATCAGCTGGAAGCCGCGGCCCTCGGCGCCGAGCAACGCGTCGGCGGGCAGCCGCACGTCGTCGAAAGTCAGGGCGCCGACCTGGGAGGCGCGCTGACCCATCTTGTGCTCCTTGCGGCCCGCGCTGAATCCCGGGCGGTCGCTGTCGACCAGGAAGATGCTCATTCCGCCACGGCGGGGTGCAGGGGTTCCCGCCGTGTCCTCGGGGCTGGCCGCCGCGTCGGTGCGTGCGAGGACGACGGCGAAGTCGCACACCGGCGCGTTGTGGATCCAGATCTTGCTCCCGGTGAGGGTCCAGCCCTTCGCAGTGCGCGTCGCAATGGTCCGGAGGCTCGACAGGTCCGAGCCCGCGTCCGGCTCGGTCAGCGCGTAGGCGCAACGGCGCTGCGCCTTGAGCAGCGGGCGCAGGTAGCGCGCCTGTTGCGCCGCGGCGCCGTGCTCGGCGAGGAGCGTACCCACGAGCTCGACCAGCCCGCACTGGTCGGCGACCGAGGCGTAGCCCCGGGCGAGCTCCTCCATGACGACGGCGTAGCCGAGGACGTCGCCGCCGGCGCCGCCGAGCCGCTCGGGCACCGTGATTCCGAACAGCCCGAGCCCGGCCATCTCGCCGTAGAGGTCGGCGGGAAAGGCCTCCGTCTCGTCGAGCTCGCCGGCGATCGGGCGGATGTGGCGGTCGGCGAACCGCCGGACCGTGTCCCCGATCAGGCGATGGCGCTCGGCGAGGAGGGGGCTCTGGGCGCTGGCGGTCATGGCGTCACGGCAGCCACTTCATCAGGTGCTCGCCGGCGACGGCGAGCTCGCCGTTCGCCTTCAGGACCTCGACGCTGGAGCGGCTGCGTTGCGTCGCCGGGTCGAGCTCGAGCACGGTGTAGCGCGCGGTGAGGGTATCGCCGACGAACACCGGCGCGAGGAACCGGATCCGGTCGTAGCCGAGCGACACCGAGGTGCCGCGGCTGCCGCGATCGCGCGCCCGGCGGCTGATCAGGGCCGAGACGGTCGACAGGAGCGCCAGCGAAAGGCCGCCGTGCGCGATGCGGCGTCCGAACGGCGTCGTGCGCGCGTACGCCTCGTCGACGTGGATCGGGTCGAAGTCGCCGCTCACGGCGGCGAAGAGCGCGAGGTCGGTCTCGGCGATCGTCTTCGAGAACTCGGCACGGTCGCCGACCTCGACGTAGAAGCGCTCCATCTCCTCCTCCGAAACGCGCCGGCGACTGTAGACTACCTGCGATCGGCTCGCCAGCGCGGCCCCGGCCCGGGGGCCGGGGCCGGTTTG
>Ga0209853_1000505_pt1 | contig 10973 bp, 10 predicted proteins | sample GWRWS1_30_40_FD_187224 | JGI IMG/M metagenome (GOLD analysis project Ga0209853, IMG submission 187224) | Riverbed sediment microbial communities from areas with vegetation nearby in Columbia River, Washington, USA - GW-RW S1_30_40 (SPAdes)... | ecosystem: Environmental > Aquatic > Freshwater >...
TTCGTATGGATCGTGTCACCAAAACATATGAAGTGGCGCGGATGCCCGGCCGCTTCGGCGGCCCCGCGTCCGAGCGCGTGCTCGACGCGGTCACGAACTTCAGCCTCAGCGTGGCTTCCGGCGAATTCGTGTCGGTGATCGGTCCGTCCGGGTGCGGGAAAACGACGGTGCTGTTCATGCTCGCCGGCATCCGCGAGCCCAGCGAGGGCGAGATCGAAGTCTGTGGGCGCAGACCAAAGGAGGCCGTCCGCGACGGCATGTGCGGTGTCATCTTCCAGCAGCCGGTGCTCTTCGAATGGCTGACCGCCGAAGAGAACGTGCTCTTGCCGCTGCGTCTGCGGGATCCGCAGTGGTGGCGCTGGCGCGCCCGTCGCCGGGAGCATCTGCAAACCGGCCGACGGCTCCTCCAGACCGTGGAGCTCGATCAGTTCGGGTCCTACTACCCCGAGAAACTCAGCGGCGGGATGCAGCAACGCGTGGCCATCGCCCGCGCGCTGACGCTCGATCCGCAGGTGTTGCTGCTGGACGAGCCATTCGGGGCCCTCGACGAGATCACGCGAGACCGCATGAATCTCGAACTGGTCCGCCTGGTCGGCGAACGCAAACTCACCGTCGTCTTCGTTACGCACTCCATCGAAGAAGCCGTCTTCCTCTCCGACCGGGTCGTGGTGATGAGCCGCGGCGCTTCGCCTCTCACGTCCTCCAGTGTCGTGCGCGAAGTGGCCGTGGATCTGCCCCGGCCGCGCACGCTGGCGCTCAAAGAAGACCCCGCGTTCTTCAACAAGGTCCGGGAAGGCCGCGCCGCGCTGAGGGAGGCACAGCTGGTCTAGGCCGGTTGCCCGCCGGACCGTGACGACGGTCACCGCGGCGTTGTGACCTCGCTCATGGCCTCTCGGCTCCGCCCAGCGTACATTGGGGTCATCCTAAGAGACCGCCGGCAGGGCGGAGGGGAGGTCGGCGATGAGGAACAATGCCGTGGCGTACGAGCGGACGGCAGGGAGTCGTCTCACCACATCAGTACTGATGACAGCGCTCGCAGCAGTGCATCGTGCGGGCAGGTTCTTTCAAGCGCTCGGGACAGAACTGGGGCGGATCCCCGAGTATCAGGACGAAGCGAATCGCATCCGGGAGGGGCTGCGGCGCCGCCACTCGAACAGCCGAGGGCGTGACGGCCCGGACCTTCCCGACGCCTGAGCTCGCGCAGTGGGCGCGCGAGTGGCAGCAGACGCGCGCGCTGACGTACGATCTCCTCCGCGCGCTTCCCTACGCCGTCATGAACTTCTCCCCGCATCCGGAATTCGGGACGTTCGTGCGTCAAATCAGGCACGCCGCCGACGTCCAGGCGTGCTACGTGCTGGCATTGGACACGGGGAAGATGGACTTCACGGTCCAGCCCCGACAACGCGCACTCGAACAGTCCAAGGAGCATCTCGAAGCCTACATGCGCGATCTGGATGCGCAATTGCTGGAGACGGTTGGAACCTTGACGCCCGAGCGGCTGGTCAGGCCCGTGGTCTGGGATGGGGAACAGATTACGCTTCTGCAGCACCTGATGCGGCTGCTGCAGCACGAAACACTCCACCACGGCATGTGGGCGATCTATGCAAAAGTCGTGGACCTTCCCCTTCCCCCAAGCTGGCGCACCTCCTGGTCACTCGAATAGCGGGTCAGGCTCTCCCCTTATTGACATGAAGCCCCGGCCGTGGCAAACTCAGAATTGGTCTGTTGTCATACCAATGGACCAATCTTGACCTGGCGGGTCAACAATCACCTCGGCCCAGTCGTCACTGGTCATCAGCGAACTCGCGCCGGTTCGGCGCACCAAGGTTTACGAGGAGGTTGCCGACCGGATTCGCCGGCTCATCGCCGAAGGGCGCCTGCGGCCCGGCGACAAGCTGCCCCCCGAACGGGAACTCGCGGATCGGTTCGAAGTCAGCCGCACTTCCGTACGAGACGCCATCCGCGTTCTTGAACTCGCCGGCCTGCTTGAACCGCGGCAGGGTGAGGGTACTGTCGTCCGAGACCTTACCCCTGCATCCCTCGTTCAGCCTCTCGCATCCATTCTCATCCGCAATCGTGAACTGCTGGCCGAGCTGCTGGACGTGCGAAAGATTCTCGAGCCACCGCTGGCTGCGCGGGCGGCTAAACTCGCGTCACCGGAAGAGGTGGCGCGTCTCGAGGAGATCTACGCGCGCCAGCGGGAGAAGATTGGGCGGGGTCAGAATGCGATCGAAGAAGATTCAGAGTTTCATTACACGCTCGCAACCGCGGCCAGGAACCGGGTGGTCCTGCGGGTCGTCGACGTGCTGATGGACCTGCTGCAGGAGAGCCGAGAGCGTTCGCTGCAGGTGCCCGGGCGTCTGGAGAAATCGCTCCAGGGGCATCGGCGAATTTTGGATGCCATCAAACAACATGAACCAGGCGCCGCGGCGATCGCGATGCAGAGGCACCTGGGAGAAATCGAGGACATTCTGCTCAAGTCACAGCCGGAGGGCTGAGATGGGACGCCTGTTCGCGGTCGAGATTGTGTACCGCGGGATCTTCCAGAAGAACCTCGCCAAGAACATCAGCCGCGGGATTGCGTTGGCCGCCAAGTGGGACGGCAAGATCGCGATCTCCTTTGGCCGCTACGGCGACAGCCCTGAGCGCAACGGGATACCCGCGAAGAACTTTGCCGTCATCGGCACGGATGAAGAGACATTGCAGGAGGGCATGGCTAAGTACGAGCCCAAGGAAGTCGACATCACCATCTCCGTCGACGACACGCTCTGCAAGGGCGTGGAGTCCTGGGCGTGGTACGGCCTCCAGCCCATCAATCGCCTGCTCGTCCCCGGCGGCACGCTGATGGTGACCTCCAGGCAGGAGCCGGAGGCGCTGATCAAGATGGCCCACCGCAAAGAGTATCCATATCAGCTGGCCATCGTGATGTCGATCCCGAGCTTCTCCGGGCTGTGGGTCTACAAGGACGATCATACCGACGTCCGCATCCTCGGCGCGATCGCCAAGGTGCTGCCCGACCTGTTCACGATCGAGTCGGTCGAGAAGGCGATCATGGAGGAGTGGAACGAGCCGCTCAAGGCCGTCTCCGCGCGCAAATCCTTCGAGCGCACGACGACGCGTATGGTGCTGCCGACGGAGGGGAATCCCGAGACGCCCTACGAGTTTACGCTGCCCAAGTGGCACGAGATGCGCGAAGGCGTCGCGATTCCTTCGATCGCTCCCGGAGCGGGGTTCGCCGATCCGAATACCCAGCAGGTGGGCGGCTTCCGCCCCGAGCGAAACCCGACCTTCAAGAAGTACACGACGCGCACGATGCGGCCGGTCGTAGATTTCGACACCTGCGTGAAGTGCACGCTCTGCTGGCTGCAGTGTCCCGATTCCTGCTTCGACGTCACTCCAGACAGTCTGTACGACGCGAACATGCAGGCCTGCTGCGGCTGCGGCGTCTGCGAAGCGGTCTGCCCCGTGGAGAACTGTGTGACCATGGTCAACGAGACCGAGTTTGCCGACAATGCAAGCCAGTGGGAGATGTGGAAGCAGGACAAAACGGCCTACAAGACATGGCTCCAGGAGAAGATCCAGCACAGGCCGGAGCGCTCGCACGGTTTCCGGTACAAGGGACAGTATCAAGAGCAGATTGCGACGATGGTCGCCGATGGCACCCTGGACGTGTCGGGCAAGGACGTGCCGGGCAAGGAAGTGATCACCGAGCGCGTGGTCAGCGACATGGGCGAGGCAAGCTCGGGAGGGATGGAGGAGTAAGCCATGGCGCAGGTTGTCGAATCTCCAGCCAAAGAAACCGAAGCCCTGATCAGCGGGAGCGAGGCGATCGCCATCGCCTGCAAGCTCGCCGACGTCGACGTCATCACGGCCTACCCCATCCGCCCCTACGATACGGTAATGCAGTACGTGGCCAAGCTCGTGTCCAACGGCGAGCTGGACTGCGAGTACATCGTCGCGGAGTCTGAGCACTCGCAGTTCGAGATCGTCAAGCACGCCTCTGCGGCCGGCGCCCGGGTCTTCTGCGGTAGCAGCGGCGTGGGCTGGATGTACGCGTTCGAGGCGATCACCGTCACCCCGGCGCTCCGCATCCCCATGGTCGCGATGGTCGGCAACCGCGCGCTGGACGATCCGGGCGCCTTCGGCGTCGAGCACAATGACGCGCTGGCCGTTCGCGATCTGGGGTGGCAGCTGGTGTGGGTGGACAACGCCCAGGAAGCTCTCGACACCGCGCTGATCGCCTACCGTGTCGCTGAGGACCGCCGGGTGTTCCTCCCGTGCGCCATTGGGTGTGACGGCGCGTTCCTGACCCACTCGCAAATTCAGGTGAAGATCCCGCCGCAGCAGTGGGTCGACGCCTTCCTGCCCCGCTACAACCGCGGCGATCTGTTGCTCCATCCGGACAATCCGATTACGGTCGCGCCGCAGGTAAACGAAGACTGGCTGATGGAGATCCGCAAGCACAACGACGAGGCGATGAAGCGGTCGAAGATGGTCATCCGCGAGGCCTACGCGGACTTTGCGCGCATCTTTGGCCGGAACTACGGCAACCCGTTCTTCGAGGAGTACCAGACCGAGGACGCGGACGTGGTGCTCGTCGGCATGGGCACCCTGTCGATGCCCGTCAAGGTCGCGATCCGCCGCATGCGCAAGGAAGGGAAGAAGGTCGGCCTGGTGAGGGTGCGCTGGTTCCGGCCGTTTGCGGACGTCGAGCTGGCGTCGACGCTCAGCAGGTTCAAGGCCGTCGGCGTGATCGACCGCGACTTCTCGTTCGGGTCGCCTTATACCAGCGGCGTGCTGGCCACCGAGGTCCGCGCCGCCATGTACCCCTCGGACAAGCGACCGCCGATTCTCTGCTTCATCTGCGGGCTAGGTGGCCGTGAAGTGACCGTGCCGGACGTACAGCGAATGAGCGACATGTTGCTCAAGGCGGCGGCGGGCGAGACGCAACCGCTGACTACATGGGTAGGGATTCGCGAATAATCCCGGAGGGACGACAATGGATGCCGTAGAGACTGCAGCGACCCAGCAACTCGACCCCTTCAAGGGGGTCAAGAAGGTCCCGCTGGAGGAGTATTTCACCTCGGGGCACCGCACGTGCCAGGGCTGCGAATCCGCGCTGGTCATGAAGCTGATGGTCAAGGCATCTGGGCCTCGGACGATCGTGCTCGGCAGCACGGGCTGCATGTACGTGGCCAATACGACCTACTACAGCACCTCGTGGGTCGTGCCCTGGATGCATACCCAACTGGGCAGCAGCGGCTCAGCGGGTCTCGGCACATCCGCCGCGCTGAAGGTCCTGATGCGCAAAGGGAAGATCAAGGAAGAGCCGATCAACGTCATCGCGTTCTGCGGCGACGGCGGTGGGGCGGACATGGGCCTGTCCGCGATCTCGGCGGCGCTCACGCATCCGGAGTACAACTTCCTGATCCTCCTGTACGACAACGAGTCGTACGCCAATACCGACATCCAGCTCTCGGGGCTCACCCCCTACGGCGCGCACACGACGTTCAGCCCGCCCGGGAAGGCCAAGCGCATCATGCACCGGCGCTGGAAGAAGAACGTCGCGGGGATGCTCGCCGCCGGCCACCCGGAGTGCCGCTATGTTGCGACTGTCTGCGCGTCGTACGCGGTTGAGATGATGAACCGCGTGCGCAAGGCGCTGACCATCGGCGGTCCCACCTTCGTCCACTCGCTCGATCCGTGTCCGAAGGGGTGGGACTACGACCCCATGCTCTCGCACGAATTGGGCGAGCTGGCGGTGAACTCCGGCGTGTGGCCCCTGTACGACGTCGAAGACGGCGTCCTCAAGCTCTACGGGCGCACGAGGGGCATCGCCGAGAAGCGCAGTAAGCGCATCCCGGTGCGGGACTTCCTGATCAAGCAGGGCCGGTTTGCGCACTTCACCGACGACGACGTTGACTACTTCCAGCATAAGATTGACGAGATGTGGACGAAATGGCTGATCCCTGGGATCATCCCCATCCACAAGGATCTCGAGAAAGACCAGCCTCCGGCCTGATCTGCTCCATGGCCGCGATGCGTTCGGGCCTGTCCCCGCGCGGACCTCGTGCGAGGGCAGGCTTGTTGTTTGACCCGGGCAGGATTGTGAAACGGTCGTGACCGACTTCTCGTATAGCAAGGGGAGGCACGAGCCGGGCATCATCGATCCGTTCCTTGCGGTGCGAACAACATCTCACGGAGGTGAGCGTATGGTAAGGTGGCCACTTCTCCGCGTGGCCCTGTCGGTAAGCCTCACGGTGCTGCTGGTGGTGATCGCAGTACCGGTGTCCAGCGGGCCGGCGTTTACACCTCGCCGCCCAATCGAGTGGACGATTCCTGCCGGAACAGGGGGCGGGGCCGATCAGCAGGCCCGCTTCATGGCTCCCGTGATTGCCAAGCACAACCTATCGCCCCAACCGTTCATCCCGGTGAACCGGCCGGCCGGAGCCGGCGCGCAGGCATTCCTGTGGATGATCGACAAGTCGGGCGACCCGCACACAATCCTCATTACCCTCGACAACCTCTTCGCCACCCCGCAGGCCCAGGTGATCCGCCGCCGTGATGGCGGACGGTTCAGCTGGCGCGACCTCACGCCGATCGCCCGGCTGCTGCTCGACAACTTCGTGCTCTGGGTGCATGCGGACTCCCCCTGGAAGACGCTCGCGGAGTTTGAGCGCGCCGCCAAAGCCGCCCCGAGGGGCAGCGTCAAGATGGCGGGAACAGGGTCCAAGCAAGAAGACGAGATCATTATGGTCCTCCTCGAGCAAGCCTGGGGAGTGGATTTCAACTACATTCCATTCGCGGGCGGCGGCGCCGTGGCGGCGGCCCTGGTCGGGAAGCAGGTCGAGTTCACCGTGAACAACCCGCTCGAGGCCGTGGGGCACTGGGAAGGCGGACGCGTGCGGCCGCTTGCCATCTTCGCGCCGGAGCGCGTACAGTTTGCGCAGTGGAAGGATATTCCGACGATGAAGGAGCTCGGGCTAAACATCGAGTACCAGATGCTCCGCGGCGTCTTCGGCACCGCGGACATGCCCCGGGAAGCGGTCGCATTCTACGTGGACCTGTTCCGGAAGCTGATGGACACCGAGGAAATGGCAGACTTCATCCAGCGGGGCGCATTCACCAAGGCATTCCTGACCGGTCCTGAGTTTGTGCGGTGGCTTGAAGCCAAGGACGCGAGTGTCCGCGGCCTGATGCAGAAGGGCGGCCTGGTCGCTCCGTGAGGTGTCCGATAACTGATGCGCCGGGCTGAGATAGTTGCCGCCCTGGTGCTGGCAGCCGGGGCGGCGATCCTGGTGCGTGAGGCGCTGCGCCTCCCCGTGGGTTGGACCAGCATCGGGCCCGGCTCCGGGTTTTTCCCGTTCTGGTTGAGTATCGGCGTGGCCATCGCGGCTGCAGCCATCGTCATGAAGAGCGTGCGCGTCCCGGCAACGCCAGGCCGGGACGCCCCGTTTATCCGCACCACGGCCTGGAAGCCGCTGCTCATCGCCTTCCTCCCCATGGTGGCTGTGATCGCTGCGCTCCGATACCTCGGGATCTATATCGGCGGAGGTCTCTACCTGGCCGGTTACATGACGTTCGTGGGCCGGCACCGATGGATCTCGACCATTCTTGTTAGCGTACTCATTCCGGTTGCGCTGTTCTTCATCTTCGAGCGCTGGTTCATCCTCCCGATGCCTAAGGGGCGGTTGCTCGAATACCTGCTGTACGAACGATAAGCGATGGACATCCTCTCAGTCTTTGACAACCTCCTCTATGGGCTGGGCGTCGCGCTTACCCCCGCCAACCTGATCATCGCGGTAGCAGGCTTGATCCTCGGTACGGCGATCGGCGTGCTGCCCGGGCTCGGCGGCACCAACGGGGTGGCGCTGCTGCTGCCGCTGACGTTCAGCCTGACCCCGACCGCGGCGATCATATTGCTGGCGTCGGTCTACTGGGGGTCGCTGTTTGGCGGGGCGATTACCTCGATCCTGTTCAACATCCCCGGCGAGCCCTGGTCCGTGGCCACCACCTTCGACGGCCACCCGCTGGCCCAGCAGGGGAAGCCCGGTATCGCGCTGACCGCGGCCTTCACGTCGTCCTTCATCGGCGCGTTCGTGTCGATCATCCTGTTCACGTTCTTCGCCCCTCCGCTTGCCGAATGGGCGTTGAAGTTCGGTCCGCCCGAGAACTTTGCGGTGCTGATGCTGGCCTTCGCCACCTTCACAGGCCTTGGGGGCGGCGACCCGGCCAAGACGATCTTCATGACGCTGCTGGGCCTGCTGCTGAGCACCGTGGGTTTCGACATCGTCAGCGGCCAGCCGCGCATGCACTTCGGATTCGTCGCGTTACAGAGCGGCGTCAACTTCATCGTCATCGCCATCGGCCTGTTCGGGTTGGGCGAGATCTTCCTCACCGTCGAAGAAGGGTTGCGCCTCAAAGGAATTGCCGGGCGTATCGGATTTCGTGACCTATGGGAGACCTGGAAGATGTTCCCGCGCTACTGGGCGACGATCGTGCGCGGCACGATCCTGGGCTTCTGGATCGGCGTCCTCCCCGGAACCGGCGCGACGCCGGCATCCTTCATGAGCTACGGGCTGGCCAAGCAGTTCAGTAAGAACAGCGAGCGGTTCGGCAAGGGAGAGGTGGAAGGGGTGGTGGCGCCGGAGACCGCGGCCCACGCCGCGGGTATTGGGGCGCTGCTGCCGATGATCACGCTGGGTATCCCCGGCTCCCCGACCGCGGCCGTGATGTTGGCCGGGTTCTTCATCTGGGGATTGAATCCCGGCGCCCTGCTGTTCCAGACGCAGCGGGAGTTCGTGTGGGGCCTCATCGGCTCGATGTATATCGCGAACGTGATCGGTGTGATCATCGTGCTCACGATGGTGCCGCTGTTCGCCGCCATCAACCGTATCCCGTTCGGCGTCCTCGCGCCCCTCATCGTGATCCTCAGCAGCATCGGAGCCTTTGCGGTGAATAACCAGCCGCTCGACCTGTGGATCATGCTGGGCTCAGGGGTGGCGGGATACATCTTCCGCAAGCTCAAGTACCCGCTGGCCCCGCTTGTCGTCGCGCTGGTCCTGGGCGAAATGACTGAGCAGGCGCTGCGGCAGAGCTTAATCATGGGCCAGGGATCGCCGGCGATCTTTATCACGCGGCCCATTGCGCTCGTGTTCATGGCGGCCAGTGCCTTCCTGTTTCTCCTCCCCGCAATCCGCTCATATCGCCGCCGGGGGCCCGGGGTGCCTCACCAGGCCACGGCAGAATTAGAAGGGTAGTCCCCCCGTAAGGTCCAAGGCAACGGCGTGCCGCTTGACCTATGGCGCGTCGTCCTTGCCGCTCTGCCGCTCGCCGCACTGCTGATCGGCCTCCTGGGAGTTGGCTGGCGGAGTACGTACGTCGGCCCGATTGCGCTGGGACTAAGCGTTGCCCTGGCGTCTGCTGTCTTTGCCACCTCCGCCGATGTCATCGGCATCGCGTTGTGGCGCGCCATCGCGCTGAGTCTCCACGTGCTATACATCATCTGGGCCGCGCTCCTCCTCTACCAGGTCGCCGACTCGATCGGCGCAATCCGCAGCATCGGCGATGCCGTCGCGCACCTCACCGAAGACCATATTCTCCAGTTGCTGATCATCGGGTTTGCATTCAGCTCCTTTCTTCAGGGTGTGGCCGGTTTTGGTGTGCCGGTCGCTGTGACTGCGCCGCTGCTGATAGGATTGGGTTTCAACCCGCTCGAGGCCGCCGCCGTTCCGCTGATCGGACACGCCTGGGCCGTGACCATGGGAGACATGGCCTCGTCGTTTCAGGCGCTGCGCGCGGTGACCGATCTACCCGCGCGTGAGCTGGGCGTCTGGATTGCTGTGTTACTGGGGCTGGCCTCGATCGCGACCGCCTTTGCGGTCGCGCACGTGCACGCCGGTCCGAGGCCGTTCCGCCGGGCGTTTGGCTTGATCATGGCCCTGGGCGTCTCGATGGGCGGAACGCAGCTGCTCCTGGCGCTGACCCAGCACTGGATCATCGCCTCCTTCGGCGCCGGTATGGTCGGCCTGGCCGTGAGCATGGGACTGGCCCGGCTGGTGCGCCGCCGCGGGCCTGGCTATTTTGGGCTTCTCCCCGAATGGCCACCGCCAGAGGGGCGGCGGGAGCCGCCACGTCCGTCCCCGGCAGTGGCGCCTGAGATGCCGTTTCACGTCGCATTCCTGCCGTACTACACGCTCATTGCGGTGGTTGGTCTCGCCACGTTCCTCAACCCGCTGCGCTCTCTACTCAATGGCATCGACATCACATTCGCATTTCCATCTACGGTGACAGGTCTGGGGTGGCGCACCGATGCCGGGGCATTTGCGATCTCACCGTTTGGACACCCCGGCGCGCTCCTCATCTATACCGTCGTCATCTTCCTCGCGTTGTTCACGCTTGGTCGCCGTCGCCGGCCGAACTGGAGGAGTATCTGGATCGGGGTGAGCGCCCAGGGTATACCGACCACGCTCACCATCGTGACCCTGGTCGGTGTGGCCATGGTCATGTCGTACAGCGGCATGACGTTCCTCCTGGCCCGTGGCGTGACTGGGCTCGTCGGCCCGCTGTTTCCACTCGTGTCGCCGCTGATCGGACTGCTGGGGACCGTGGTCACGGGCAGCAATACGAACTCCAACGTGCTCTTCGGTGCGCTGCAGCGCGATGCCGCCCGCCTGCTCACGATGGACCCGGTGCTGATGGCGGCGCTGCAGTCCGCGGGTGGCGCGCTCGGCTCGATGCTGGCGCCGGCCAAAGTGGTCCTGGCGACGGCAACCACGGGTCAGGCCGGGCAGGAGGGCAGAGTGATGCGGATTACCGCACGGTATGCGCTTCTGTTCACAGTGGCGCTCGGGCTCGTGGGATGGATCCTGCAGTCGTGGTGACGTCCAGACGAGTCCCCCGCAGGACTTTACGTAAAGCCCGGGAGAAGAGCGTTCGGGAGAGACTGTCGTTCCAGGAGGGTCAGATGTTTA
>Ga0209853_1000506_pt1 | contig 10970 bp, 8 predicted proteins | sample GWRWS1_30_40_FD_187224 | JGI IMG/M metagenome (GOLD analysis project Ga0209853, IMG submission 187224) | Riverbed sediment microbial communities from areas with vegetation nearby in Columbia River, Washington, USA - GW-RW S1_30_40 (SPAdes)... | ecosystem: Environmental > Aquatic > Freshwater >...
GGCACGTTGACTTGGCTGTCGTTTGCCGAGGATGCCCGCCGGAGTGACCAGGTGACCCAGCAGGCGGGTCTGCTCGATCACCTCCAATCCTTCCTCAGCAAATTCGGCAATGATGGTACGCAACAGGGTGACGTCGCGGTAATCACGCATCCGGCTGAGCCCTCGCAAGACGCGCAGATCAAGGCGCGGGTTCTCAAACAGAAAGCGCTTCTCCACCTTGCCGATCAGGACGACCTGCTGCACTTTGTAGCGTTGCAAGGTCCGAATAATCTTCGTGAGTTGTCCTGGGCCATACTGTGCCAGCATAGGGCAGTAGGGTATCAGTTGGTTCGCCACGTGTGCTGACAGCGCCACGGTGGGCAACGGAGCACCCTCAACATACGCCCGTTGGGCGATAATTTCAGGGAGTTCACCGGCGCCAGCGATCATTCCCAAGTGTGCCATACCAGGCTCCACTTAGACTAGCCCATCCTTCTCGAGAATCTCGAGCACTTGCAGTGCCACCTGCAGCGAACGGAGCTCTTCGTCCACAGAGACGACCCGGATGGCACTCTGTGTGGCACAGTCGATCAGGTGTTTGATTTCTAACTTGAGCGGGTTTTCCTTGTGAACAAAAATGCGCTCGATGAGCGATTCCTGTTTATAGCGTAAGGCGCCGCGCGCCACAAGGTGTTCCGATGAGGCTTGACGATGCACACGAATATCTTGATCGGTGTAATCAAGCACAATATAGGCATCGCGCTGCGTAATGGCCATGGTACGAATCTTAATCTCCGTGGCGCGTGAGGCAATGATATTCGCGATACAGCCATTCTGGAAGCAGAGTTGGACATTGGCCAGGTCTTCCCGGTCGGTATGGATGGCCTTGCCCAAGGCATACATGCGCCGCACGGGAGAGCGCACCAGATTGAGAATGATGTCAATATCATGGATCATCACATCCAGGATGACACCATCTTCCTTGATGCGGGGCACAAAGGGACCCAAGCGACGGCTTTCGATCAACCAGGGATTATGGACAATCTTTTTCAACTCCTGCACTGCCCCATTAAAACGCTCAACGTGTCCAACATGTAAGACGACGTTTTGGGACTCTGCAAGGCGAAAGAGTTCACGCGCTTCCTCGAGAGTATGCGTCATGGGCTTTTCCAGGAGCACATGGACGCCAGCTTCGAGAAAATCGCGAGCGATGCTGTAATGGAGTGAGGTTGGCACTGCAATACTAACCACATCGACAGTGCCGAGCAATGCATGGTAATCCGTCACAGGCATCGTATTGTATTTCTCGGCAATGGCGGTGGCGCGGCCCCAGTCACAATCGGCCACACCCACCAGTTCGACGTTGAACAACTCACTGTAGACGCCAACGTGATATTGTCCCATCTGGCCAACACCCACTACTCCAGCTCTCACTTTTTGCATCATCGTGTCCCGCTGCCAGTGAGCATACGGTGATACCACGACCGCGGCCATGGCAAGTCAGCTAAGGTTATGAACAGATACCGCGTTGTGAATGCTCGATGAACCATATGAGGTGTGCCACAGGGGCGCTAGAGGTTAATTGGCATTGCATTGTATTAAGGGCCTGGCTCACGTTCAAGTTGGAACGATAGAGGGTGCGGTAGGCAATCTTCAACTCACGACGCATTTCAGGGCTAAACCCAGCCCGTCGTAATCCCACCGTATTCAAACCGTGCACTGTTGCCGGGCTCCCCGCGGCCAGGAGAAAGGGGGGTACATCTTGCAACAGCCGTGAACTCCCTCCCACCATACTATAGGCCCCAATACGGACGAATTGATGCACGCCAGTCACGCCGCCAATCACGGCCCCATCTTCCACTTCCACATGCCCACCGAGCGCCGTCAGGCTAGATACGACCACATGGTTGCCCAGCACGCAGTCATGGGCTATATGGGCCTGCGCCATGATGAAATTGTACGATCCAAGGCGTGTACTACCTCCCGGCTTCATACTCCGCTGGATGACCACTAATTCACGGATATCGTTCTCATCACCGATATGGAGGTAACTCGGGCTCCCATCGTACTGCCGATGCTGTGGGGCACCACCCAACACCGCCCCCGTACCAATGTGACACCGTGACCCTATGGTTGTCCAGCGTTCAATAACCGCATGCGCCCCAACGGAGGTATCCGCCCCGATGCTGACCTCTTCACCGATGATAGCAAAAGGGCCTATACTGACCCCATCAGCCAGTTTTGCCGTGGGATGCACGATGGCTCGTGGGTCGATATGGACCGTCACCGCTTTTGCCCTTCTCGAGGATTGTCTGCTAAAAATACCTGCAGCTCAGCTTCGGCAGCCAGAGCCTTTTCCACAAACGCCTGTCCACGCAAACGCCAGACTGGCCCGCGCTGGCGCATGACCTCTAGGCGCATGATGAGCTGATCTCCTGGGATCACCTGGCGCCGGAATTTGCCACGATCAATGCCCGTAAACAGCGGGGTCTTGCCCCCCGTCGCTGTCTCCGAATAGTACACTAACACTCCTCCCACCTGGGCCATCGCTTCGATCACCAGGACTCCCGGCATGACCCGGTAGTATGGAAAGTGTCCCTGAAAGAACGGCTCATTGAGCGTCACATTTTTGAGGCCGATAGCATACTCATTGCAGACAATTTCCTGAATGCGATCGACGAGCAGAAACGGGTAACGATGCGGCAGGATTGCCAGAATCTCTTCCGGTCCCAGGGCGCTCACGACCTCTTCTCCTGACCCTCGAGCGCATCGAGGCGCTGTTGGAGTTGTTTGACCTGTTGAAACAACTCACCCAGCCTCAGGCTATAAAAATGCATGCGCTTTGCCACTGGGCCCGGCAGGGCTGGCGTCCCATACACCGTCGCCCCTGGCTCGATATCAGAGGCAACCCCCGCTTGTGCAGCAATGGAGGCTTTGTCCCCTATCGTGATATGGTCAGCGATACCGACCTGCCCCCCCATGCGGACATGCGCGCCGACCTGTACACTACCTGACAATCCCACCTGCCCCGCTAAAACCGCATGGGTACCAATGACACTATTGTGCCCGATCTGTACTAAATTGTCGAGCTTTACGCCGGTCTCAATGATGGTATCCCCCACAGTGGCCCGGTCAATACACGTATTGGCGCCAATCTCCACGGCATCGCCGATGACGACACGTCCAACCTGAGGGATCTTACGATATGAACCATCTGAGAGAGGATAAAAGCCAAAACCATCTGCACCCACAACAGCACCACTGTGGATAATGACACTCCGTCCAAGATACACATGTGGATAGAGACTGACATTGGCATACAGGATGCAGCCAGCTCCGATCTCACAATCCTCACCGATATACGTTCCAGGATATACCGTCACATCATCCCCCAGTCGAACGCCTCGACGAATCACGGCATAGGGACCAATGTTGACGCGTGCACCCAAGATCACCTCAGGGTCAATGACGGCACGGGCATCAATACCCCAGGTGGGAGATTGCTGTGGGAAAAAGTGTTCAAGGAGATGAATGAAGCCCAGATAGGGATCTGGAACACGGATGGCCGGACGGTCAACGGGGACCTGTGGCGCCACAAGGACCGCCGTAGCATGTGACGTTGCCAGACGCGCCGTATGTTTGCTCTCCGCGAGAAAGGTTAAGTCTCCCGTTTGCGCCTGATCCAAAGGGGCAATGCCGCAAATGATCGTCTGTCCATCCCCCTCGAGTTGGCCTGTGAGTATACAGGCCAACTCAGCCAGCGTCACGCGCATGCTACTTCCTTTCCAGGTTAGCGTTTTTTCCCTGCAGGTGTTGAAGGTGGCGCCGCCGGAGGTGTTATTAAAGTTTGCTCTGCTGGTATTTGATCGAAACGTTGAACGATTTTCGGCGTAATATCAATCGTCTTATTGAAATAGAGGACCACCGCAGTGTTTTCGTTACCTTCCAGCACCAGATTATAGCCTTCACGTTCGCCAATCTCTTGCACGACCTTCCGGACAATCAACAGGAGAGCTTGGGTCTCCCGGATTTCCCGCTCACGGAACTCCTGCGTGGCATCCTCAGTAAAGCGGTTGGTATCGTCTATGAAGCGTTTTAGCTCCCGTGCTCGGCGGCGATAATCTTCATCCTTTGCCGCGCGTGCCTGCTCGGTTAACAAGTCCTTCTGGGTGCGAAACTCGGTTTGCAGTTTTTGCAGCTCTTCTTCTTTCTGTCGCTTAAACTCAAGCTTCGACTTGATTTCTTGCTGTAACCTGTCACCCAGGTCTCGCAACCGATCTTTCGCGCTTCTCCCACGGACAGACTGGTCCAGCACAGCTTGTAAATCAACCACACCGATTTTCTGTGCCTGTGCGGTCTCGGCCATGCTCAGGCCCAGAGCCACAGCCACCATGCACGTCCACAAACTAGCCCTCCTCAAGCGTCCCTTATGCATCCAGCCTACTCCTTCTTCCTTTCCATCTACTTAGAAGATCCCAGGGCGTTCGCGTCTATCCGCGGCCCTTTTTCGTCGTACATCTACTCAGAAGGTACCCAGGAGAAAACCCAAGGCGCCGAGACTCTCACCACGTCGTCTATCGAGCTTGAACCCATAGTCTAAGCGAATGGGTCCCACAGGGGTAATGAGCCGGAAACCAATCCCGACACTCCGGCGCAGATCCCCAAAGTCAAATTGATGGTCCGGGTTGTAGACGTTCCCGGCATCCAGAAAGGTGACCACACGTAAAATGCGACCAAAACTACGTCCTACTTCCAGGTTAAACTGGAGGAACGAGGTACCCCCCAGAGGGTTGCCACGTGAATCTTTGGGGCCAATGTCACGAAATTCAAAGCCCCGTATGGTCGTTGCTCCTCCGAGAAAAAAACGCTCCGAGGCTGGCAAACTTTTTCCCCCGTACCCGTCACCCAGGCCGAAACGCCCGCGCACAAAACCTGTGAGACCTTTGGGTAAGGGGAAATACCAGGTGGAGCTGCCAATGACCTTGTAAAAGCGGTTCGTGCCCCCTAAACCAGCGCCGGTGACCTCAAAGGCCTGCACTGACCCTTGTGAAGGATCGAACTGATTGTCACGTGAATCCCAGGCAATACGCGGCGTCAGGCTGCTCGTATACGAAGTACCCTCCTGCTGGCGTAACAAGTCAGAGGCGCCAGGGTCGAGATCACTGATGTTCAGTATCTCATAGTTGTATGTCACTGACGTACGCGCATACTCACCCAAGGTACGCCCCAGGGTGAGACCAGTACCAGTCCGTCGCGAAGTGAAGGTCCGAAAGTCAAGCGTACGTCGAAAGATGCTGGCCCCAGCGCTGATGGGCTGACCGAAAAGGTATGGCTCCTGGAAGTCGATGGTAATATCCTGAGACAGACTCCCAATACGCGCACTGGCACTAATCGTCTGCCCACGTCCAAACAGATTACTCTGGCTCACTGAGGCTGTAAAGACAACGTTTTCTATCGAACTGAAGCCGACACCGGCGGTAAACTGGCCCGTAGAACGCTCGGTGACCTCGACCTCGAGATCCATCAATTCTTCTTCACCGCGGCGTTTCGTATCGATTTTGACTTCTTCGAAATACTGCAAATTGACGAGGCGTTGCCGCGAACGTTGCAATTTCGTGGCACTATAGAGTTCCCCTTCATCGAGGCGCATCTCACGCCGAATCACCTGGTCTCGCGTGCGCTCATTGCCGACAATATCAATACGTCCAATATAGACCCGGGGACCAGGTCGAGTCGTAAAGCTCAGGTTCACCAAACGTGTTGCTTGGTCTATCGATACCGTCGGCGTCACATCGGCAAACGCATGCCCACGGTCCGCATAGGCATCCGTCAGTGTCATGATATCGCGCCGAACTGCCTCACGGCTATAGATTTCCCCCGTGGTGAGGCGCACCTTTTGGCGCAATTCCTCCTCCTTAAAGACGATATCCCCTGTCAAGGTGACCCTGCCGATTTTGAATTGTTCTCCCTCACGGGTAATTGGTATGGTAATGACAATCCCACCAGCCTCACGGTTAATCTCCACCACCGGTTCACCGATCTGCACATTGATATAGCCGTTATTCTGATAGACATTTTCGAGCAGTTGCAAATCGACACGAAGCGTCTCAGGCTTATAGAGGGCCGAAGAACCGCTGATAACAGGGAGGGTATACTCTTTGAGTTGCACTTCTTTCCGCAACTCGCTATCCGTAAATCCCTTGTTGCCGGTAAAACGAATGCGGCTAATATAGATTTTCTTCCCTTCAGTGATACGCAGAAGAACATCAACCTGATTGTCGGCGACTTCAGTGACTTCTGGGCTTATATGGGCAAAGTAGTAACCCTCTTCACGGTAATGTTTTTGGAGATCTGCAATCGTATCGTTCAGCAGGTTGCGCGCAAATGTGGAACGCTCTTTAAGCAAGATGCGTTTGGTGATTTCGGCTGCTTCAATGAAACGGTTGCCGCTGAAGGTAACAGTGCGCACCGCTGGCTTTTCGACCACCGTAAGAATCAAACGTACACCGTCAGTGACGTCCTCCGCGCGGACTTGGATGTCGTCGAACGTGCGGAGGGCATAGAGCCGTTTGATATCCTCACTGAGCGTTTGCAGCACATAAGGTTTCCCCACCTCCGTCTTTAAGTAGAAACGAATGGTTGACTCTGGGGTACGGCGGTTCCCACGGAGCTCGATATCGCGTACCAGCACCCCTGGACTAATAGCGGCGGCGGCTTGCCATGCGGGCCATAGCACCATGAGGAGCAACAACGAGAAGCCAATTACAAGGCAGCGCATCATCAACCCGGGCTCCCGACCTTGCACGACAATCACGCTGGTCCATTTCGACATATTGTGTATACATACACTGTCTAGACACACCAAAGCCCGATGGAGGGAGTCTTCCACCGGGCTTTGACAACTACATGCACGGGATACGACGTTTACTTAGCTATCGGAAAGACTCTCAACGGCGTCTTCTTGTTTCGCAAGAAACACCAGTTCCTCACCTGCAAGCTTGATTTGCACTACACCACCCTGAGGGAATTCGCCACGTAAGACCTCCTCAGAGAGGGGGTCTTCAATATGGCGCTGGATGGCACGCCGGAGGGGACGGGCGCCGTACGCGGAATCATACCCCTGCTGTGCCAACCATTGCTTGGCATTGTCGTCGATTTCCAGGGTGATACCACGCTCGCCCATCTGCTGATTCAAGCGTCGGAGCATGATGTCCACGATCTGCTTGATGTGGTCCATAGTCAGCGTATGGAACATCACGGCTTCGTCGATACGATTGAGAAACTCAGGGTTGAAGGTCTTTTTGAGCTCGTTCATGACGCTCTCTTTCATCTTCGCGAACGTCACCTCCTCGGTGTCCTTCTGAAACCCAATGGCAGTGTTCTTTTCAATCGCCCGGGCACTCAGGTTCGAGGTCATGATCAAGACGACGTTCTTGAAGTCCACCTTCCGCCCATAGCTATCGGTGAGATGTCCGTCGTCCATCACCTGGAGCAACACATGATAAATATCCGGATGGGCCTTCTCGATTTCATCCAAGAGCACAACCGAATAGGGCTTACGACGCACCTGTTCGGTGAGTTGACCGCCTTCGTCGTAGCCAATATAGCCCGGAGGTGCTCCCGTAAGGCGCGAGACATTGAACCGCTCCATATACTCCGACATGTCGACCCGGATGAGTGCGCTCTCGTTCCCGAACAGAAACTCCGCCAACGCCCGCGCCAACTCCGTTTTGCCAACACCCGTTGGCCCTAAGAAAATGAACGTCCCAACCGGCCGCCGCGGGTCCTTCAGGCCAGCGCGTGAGCGCCGAATGGCACGCGTCACCACCGCAATGGCCTCTTCTTGACCCACGACCCGCTGGTGTAGCTCACCCTCCATATTGAGCAAGCGCTGCGATTCCGCCTCTTCGATCTTAGATAGCGGAATACCCGTCATGCGGGACACCACATAGGCCATATCCTCTTCAGTCACGACAATCTCACGCTCGTCATGCGTGTCTTCCCACTCCTGCTTCAGGGTGTCAATCTGACGGCGAATGTCTTCCTCTTGATCCCGGAGTTCGACGGCTTTTTCAAACTCCTGGTTCTCAATCTTCTCTTTTTTCAGGCGTACGATCTCGTTGATCTTCCGCTGCAAATCCCGCACCAGCGGTGGTGGCGTGATCCGCCGCAGCCGCACCCGCGCCCCGGCTTCGTCCATGACATCGATGGCCTTGTCAGGTAGGAAGCGTTCTGTCACATAACGCGCCGACAGCTTGACCGCTTGGACGATAGACTCATCGGGGATACGGAGATGGTGATGCGCCTCGTAGCGATCCCGTAAGCCCTTGAGGATCTCGATACTTTCTTCGACGCTCGGCGGATCAACCATGATGGGCTGAAAGCGCCGCTCCAGGGCCCCATTCTTCTCAATATACTTGCGATACTCATCGAGCGTTGTGGCGCCAATGCATTGGATTTCACCGCGTGACAGGGCCGGCTTGAGCATGTTAGAGGCATCCACTGAGCCTTCGGCCGCTCCAGCCCCCACCAGCGTGTGCAGCTCGTCAATGAAAATCATGACGTTTTCGGCCTGCACAATCTCTTTCATGATGGCCTTCATACGCGCTTCAAACTGTCCACGATATTTTGTCCCAGCCACCAACGCCCCCAAATCGAGGGCCACAACACGCCGATCAAACAGCAGTTGCGGCACTTCACGATTCACAATACGCTGTGCCAATCCCTCGACAATCGCCGTCTTGCCAACGCCCGGCTCACCAATGAGCACCGGATTGTTCTTCGTGCGTCTACTAAGAATCTGGACCACCCGTTCGATCTCGTTTTCACGCCCAATGACAGGGTCGAGCTTGCCAATCTGGGCCAGTTCGGTAAGGTCACGCCCAAACTCGTCCAGCGCTGGGGTTTTACTCTTCTCTTTGGTTTTCGTCGCCGGTTCTTGCAGGAGATTGAGAATCTTCTCACGCGTCTCCACCAGACGAATCCCTAGAGCATTCAGCACCTTGGCGGCAATGCCCTCCTTCTCCTTCAGGAGGCCAAGCAAGAGGTGCTCCGTACCAATGTAGTTATGGCCCATAAGGCGTGCTTCTTCGACACCGTACTCCAATACTTTCTTCGCTTTGGGCGTAAACGGGATTTCCCCCACAATGAGGGCGTTCGCATTGCGCGGCAGGTGACGCTCGACCTCCATGCGGATTTGATCGATGCTCAAGCCCGCTTTCTGCAGCACGGTGATCGCAATACCGCCCCCATCTTTGAGCATGCCGAGCAGAATGTGTTCGGTACCAAGATACTCATGATGATGCCGTTCTGCTTCTTCCCTTGCGAGAATGATGACCCGTCTGGCCCGTTCCGTAAATCGCTTGAACATACGTTGCGTCTCCTCAGGCTGCGCTGACCTTTCCATCTACAAGGGAAATCGCCCGGTCCATGTGTGCAGCAAACTCGCGGTCATGCGTCACAATGACGAACGTTTGCCCCAATTCCTCGTTTAGCTGACGTAGCAGTTTTTGGATGGCCTGACCTGTGGCGCGATCCAAATTTCCCGTCGGCTCGTCAGCCAGAACCACATCCGGTTTGTTAATCAGAGCCCGGGCTACGGCCACCCGCTGCTGCTCTCCCCCAGAGAGCTCCCCAGGCCGATGGTGCAGTCTATCTCCCAAACCCACACTGACTAAAAGATGACGAGCCTCTTGTTGCGCTTCGCGCTTTGCCCGACGCTGGATAAGGGCAGGGATCATGGTATTTTCCAACGCAGTAAATTCGGGCAAAAGATGATGAAACTGAAACACGAACCCAATGCGGCGGTTGCGAAAGTCAGCCAATGCCCGCTCATGGAGATGTACCAGATCAACCCCGCAACAGCGTATCGCCCCTTGCGTCGGACGATCCAACCCTCCCATGAGATGCAGGAGCGTGCTTTTGCCGGCGCCAGACGGTCCCACAATGGCCACCATCTCCCCTGCAGCAATGTCCAAGTGCACACCGCCTAGCACCTCAACGGTTGTCTTGGGCTGCACATAGTGTTTATACACATTATCGACCTGAATCAGCATTGACTTGAGGCTACCCCTCCACTTCCGGTCCGCTGTTTGTCCGCTCCTAATAATAACACGAACTATTCATATCGCAAAGCCACAACCGGATCCAGCCGTGAGGCATTCCATGCCGGATACAACGTGGCGAAAAAACTCACGCAGATCGCCGTGAGCACAATCAGAGCCACGTCCACACTGTGGATCTGCACCGGGAGTTTGTCAAGAAAGTACACATCGGGAGAAAAAAATTGGATCCCGAGCAAGCGCTCGACCACCCCTGCTATGGTCTGCAAGTTCCAGGCAAACACCAGTCCACCCAGACCACCGAGCACGGTTCCGACCACACCAATAATCATACCTTCGAGCATGAAGATCTTGTAAATGCTGGTGTTACGAGCCCCCATAGCTTTCAGAATGGCGATGTCTGCGTGTTTTTCCATGACCAGCATAATTAAAGTGCTGACAATGTTGAAAGCCGCCACCAAAATAATCAACACGAGGATGATGAACATCAAGACCTTTTCTTGCCGCAGCGCGGCAAACAGATTGCGATTCATCTGCGTCCAGTCACGGGTCCAGAACGCCGGGCCGAGCAAACCGCTAATGGCCTCAGCGACCTCGCGGACCCGATAAATGTTGTCCACCTTGACCTCAATGCCATGCACGGCATCCCCCAATTCGAAAAAGTTTTGGGCTTGGTGTAGGGACAGCAGGGCGAGCTTGGCGTCGTATTCGTACATACCGGTGTCAAACGTGCCGGTGACGGTAAAACCGCGCATGTTAGGCATAATCCCAGCCGGGGTGAGGACACCGAGGGGCGACGTGACCATCACCTGCTGGCCTGGGAAGACGAGCAAATGACGTGCCAGTTCTTTCCCGAGCACGATCCCACGGCTGGCAGCAGGGCTAGCAGGGGGCCCGTCTGGCGGGCGTGGCGGTTCCAGGAGTGGACGC
>Ga0209853_1000507_pt1 | contig 10965 bp, 12 predicted proteins | sample GWRWS1_30_40_FD_187224 | JGI IMG/M metagenome (GOLD analysis project Ga0209853, IMG submission 187224) | Riverbed sediment microbial communities from areas with vegetation nearby in Columbia River, Washington, USA - GW-RW S1_30_40 (SPAdes)... | ecosystem: Environmental > Aquatic > Freshwater >...
GGCGCGCCTTCGAGCGCACGTCGTACCGCTTCGACGTGCTGGGCGACTACGGGGCGTTCCGCGACCTGCAGCGGCACCGGCTGCTCACGCTGGAGTGGCAGCGGCTCACGCCGCGCCACGGCCACGTCGTGCCCGACGCGATCGTCGAGGCGGGGGCGGGGGACGACTGGGACCGCGCCCTGGCGGCGTCAGCCGAGCTCCACGACGCGATCGCGGCGGCCGGTCTGCCCGAAGTCGCCTCGTACGCGGTGTCCATGGCGTACCGCCTCCGCTTCTACATGGAGATGAACGCTCGCGAGGCGATGCACGTGATCGAGCTGCGGACGACGCCGCAGGGGCATCCGTCGTACCGGCGGATCTGCCAGAAGATGCACCGTCTCATCGGCGAGCGCCACCCGGCCATCGCCGCCGCGATGACCTTCGCCGATCACTCGGCGGTCGAGCTCGAGCGACTGGAAGCCGAGCGCGCGGCCGAGCGCCGCCGCGCGTCCCCGCCCGCGTAGCGGTCCGCGACACCGGCAGGTCCCGCTTGACGCGCCCCGCGCTCGTTAAGATAATTGGTCGCCCAATCAAGAAAAGAGGCCTGTGAGCCCCAAGCAAGGGATGGCGCCGCTCCGGCGCGCCGAGATCGTGCGCGCCACGATCCGGTGCCTCGCGCGTGACGGCTACTCCGGGCTGACCATGAGGAAGGTCGCGCGCGAGGCGAAGGTGAGCCAGGGGATCCTCCACTATTACTTCGCCGACAAGCGGGCGATCCTCGTGGCCGCGCTCGAGACGGTCGCCGCGGATCTGGACCGGCGGGTCGCCGCCGCCCAGTCCCGCGGGCCGAGAAACGCGCGGGCCCGTCTGCTGGCGCTGGTCGAGGCGTGTCTTCGGCTGTCGGTCGAGGAGCGCGCCTTCTGGATCGTGTTCGTCGAGTTCTGGGGCGAGATGATGCACGATCGACGGCTTCGCGAGATCAACGCGGCGCTGTACGACCGCACGCGGCGATTGATCGGCGCCGTCGTCGCCCAGGGCGTCCGGGCACGGATCTTTCGCCGGACCGACGTCTTGCGGGCCGCCGCCGTGATCCTGGCGCTCGTCGACGGCGTCTCGCTCCAGCTCACCTTCGATCCCACGGCCTTCCGCGTCGCCGAGGCGACGCGGTTTTGCGGCGATGCGGTGATGCGATATCTCAATCGGGAGGCCCCATGAATTCAGACGCCGAGGCGCACGCGAAGGAGAAAGCGCGCGAGTATTTCAGGACGAAGGCGACGGCGCTCCCGTCGCCGATGATTCTCGAGAGAGTCGCGGCCGCGGTTCGTGCCTTCGAGGAATTCGTGCGCCCGCTTTCCGCGGCGCAAGCCGCGCGGAGGTCGATCCCCGGCGAGTGGACGATTCAGGAGGTCGTCGATCACGTCGTCGAGACGTACCGCCCGGGGCTCGACGAGCTGTGGTGTCTCCTCGCCGGACAGCGGCCGCCGGGGGACCCGATCCCGGCGAGCCTCCGGTCCAAGGCGCCGCTCCTCCGGCCGTGGCCGTGGCTTCTCGACGAATTCACGCGCATGCACGCAGAGGTCCTGAAGACCCTCGAGGCCGTGCCGGCAGACTTCAAGACCGACGCGCAGGCGCCGATCGTGATGGTCGTCAACGTGAACGACGCGAGAGGCAACGTGACCCCCCTCCTCTGGGTCGAGGACCTCGACTGGAAGGCGTATGCGATCGTCAGCTGGCGGCTTCACGCGATCGATCATCTGAAGCAGGCGAAGAAGGTTCTGGCCGCGATGGAGCGGTGAGGGCGATGCCGCGCGCCGGGACGGTGGCAGCGCTCCGCCTGGACGGCTCGCAGTAGTCGTCAGCGGGTGCGGTGCTGGTGCATCCGCACCACGTGCCACCCCGCTCGCTCGTCGTCCGTCATCTCGGGCGGTCCGCCGCGCGTCTCGAGCCAGTAGGCGAGGTCCCACAGCTCGTCGTCCTCGAGCACCTGGTGATATGAGGGCATCGGCGTCCCGTCGAGCCCGGTCAGGAGCGTGCGCACGACGTCCCGCGGCGTGGGGCCGGCCTTGAGCGGGCGCCGCGTCAGATCCGAGGGCTTGACCGACAAATCCTTCGCCGAAGGCCCGTCGCCGCGGGCCTCCTTGCCGTGACACTCGGCGCACTCCCCCTTCACGTAGACCTTGGCGCCACGGGCCGCGGCCTCCGGCGTCGCCGGTGTCGGCGGCGGAATCGCGAGGACCTTGGGCGGCGGGCCGGCGAATCGTGGCGAGAGACTTTTGACGAACGCAATGACCGCCTGCACCTCGGTGTCGCTCAGATGATTCTGGGGGACCATGCCGGTCGAGGGAATGCCCTGGACGATCGTTCGCACGAGGTCTGCGTCCGTCGGGATCTGCCCGGACGCCGTCGAGCGGAACTTGAAGCGACCTTTCGTCAGGTCTCTCGGCGGAGTCTTGAAGTGGTGCGCGGCCATGCCGTGTCCGTCGCCGGTGGCGCCGTGGCAGACCGCGCAATTGTCGCGGAACACGTGCTCGCCTGCCGAGAGATCGGGCGCCTGTCCCGAGGCCCCGACCGCCAGCCCGAGCCCGAGAGTGGAGGCGAGCAGGGCGAGCGCCCCGGGACGCGGCGCCAACCGGGGTTACTCGAGGACGACCAACTGCCCGACCACGTGCGCCGGGTGCAGATGGCACTTGATCGGGAACACGCCGGCTTTGTCGGCGGTGAAGCTGACCGAGGCTGTCTTGTCGCCGGCCACGACCTCCTTCACCCCGAACGCCGCGATCTCGTAGCCGTGCTCGTCGGCGTGCTTGTTGATGAGCCGGAGCGTGACCCGATCGCCCTTCTTCGCGGTGATCGACGTGGGCTCCCAGATCTTGACGTCTTGCGGGCTCACGACGTTGACGATGGTGAGGTTGATGTCGGCGCCGTCCGTCGCGGTGACGACCCCGCCCAGCAGCACCGCACCCAGCGCCATCGCTCGCACTCTCATCGCTTGAAGTCCTCCTTGGCTGCCTCGAGCTTGTCGGGAGAGGCGAGAAGGTCCAGCGCCGTGAGCGCCAGCGCCTTTGCCCCCGCCACCATTCCGTCGCGCGCCATCGGCGAGCGCGCCCACTCTGCGAACTCGCGTGAATGCCCGGGCACGCCGTCCGGAGAAATGCGGATGTACGGGTGAATCGTCGGGAGAGCCTGGCTCACGTTGCCGCAGTCGGTCGAGCCATAGCCCGCCTCGCCGTCGTCCCGGTCCACCGGGAACCCGATCACGCCGAGGTTCTGCTCGAAGAGCTCCGCCATGGTCCGGTTCGGCTTCATCGGGTCGTGGATGGTCGGCTCGGCGGTCACCTCCACGCGGCAGCCGGTCGCCGCCGCGGCGCCGTCAGCACAGCCCATGAACCTCCGGAGGAGCTCCTGACAGTAGTCCTTCGTGAGCGCCCGCAGGTAGAAGTCGGCGCGCGTGTACTCGGGGATGATGTTCGGCTGGTCGCCGCCCTTGACGATGATCCCGTGAACACGCGCATCGGCCCGGAGCTGCTGGCGCATCTGGTCGAGCCCGACGAAGAGCTGGATGACCGCGTTCAGCGCGTTCACGCCGCGCCACGGCCAGGACGACGCGTGGGTCGCCTTGCCGTAGAACTCGGCCTTCACTTTGATGATGCCGAGCGTTGGCCGCCAGACCTGCGTCCCGCATCGGCCGTGGATCATCATCGCCGCGTCGACGTCGCGAAACACGCCGGCCTCCAACAACCGCACCTTGCCGGCGCCGCCCTCTTCGGCGGGCGTGCCGATCACCTGGACCCGGCCCGCGAACGGGACCTTGCCGAGGGCCACGGCGAGGGCCGCCCCGGCGCCGGCGCCCGCCGTCGCGATGACATTGTGGCCGCACGCGTGACCGATGGAAGGAAGAGCATCGTATTCCGCCAGAATGGCGATGGTCGGCCCAGAGCTAGACCCGTCGATCGTCGCTCGGAATGCGGTCCTCAACCCGCCGACGCCCCGCTCGACGTGCGCGCCGTGCTTCTCGAGGAACTCGGTGAGCCAGGCGTGCGCCTTCTCCTCTTTGAAGCAGAGCTCCGGGTTGTCGTGGATCCTGTGCGACAGCGCTTCCAGGTCGTCCGCAAGCCGATCCACCGCGCCCACCACCTTCTGCTTCACGTCGCCCGGTGCGCTCATTTCACCTCCTTGAACTCGTCTTGCGCGCGCCTGAGCAGGGCAGGCTCGGCCAGGAGATCGAGCGTCGTCATCGCCATGGCCTTCGCCGCGGTGAGCGTGCCCTCGCGCGCGAGCGGGCTCACCGCGGCCGCCTCGAAGGCGCGCGAGTGGATCGGCGTGCCGTCGGGGGCGATCTTCATGAGCGGCTGGATCGTGGGGAGCACCTGGCTCAGGTTGCCGACGTCCGAGGATCCGAGCCGGTCGACGAGGGGTGGCGCCTCGGTGACGCCCAGGGCCGTGAGATTGGCGCGAAAGGCTCCGAGCAGCGTCTGGTTGCGCTTCATCGTCTCGTAGACGGTATCCTTGTGATCGATGGTCTTGAGGGTGCAGCCGGTGGACCTCGCGGCGCCCTCGGCGCAGGCGATCACGCGCTTCTGGAGCTGCCACATGTAGTCGAGGTTGAGCGAGCGGACGTAGAAGGTCGCCGCCGCGAACTCCGGGATGATGTTCGGCGCCGCGCCCCCGTGCGTGATGATCCCGTGGATCCGCGCATCGGGGCGCACCTGCTGGCGGAGCATGCTGACGCTGTTGTAGGTCTGGACCGCCGCGTCCAGCGCGTTGACGCCGTCCCACGGATCGGCGGCGGCATGCGCCGCCTTGCCGGTGAACTCGAAGCCCACCCGCACGATGCCGAGCAGGTCCATGTGGCCGACCCACTGGTCGAAGCCGTGGACCATCATCGCGGCATCGACGTCCTCGAAGACGCCGCCCCGGATCAGCTTCACCTTGCCGCCGCCGCCCTCCTCGGCCGGCGTACCGATGACGTGAATACGCCCTTTCGGCAGCTGGTGGCGGACTGCGGCAAGCCCGGCGCCGGCCCCGACACCCGCCGTCGCGATCGCGTTGTGACCGCAGGCGTGGCCGATCGCCGGCAGGGCGTCGTATTCGCAGAGGATCGCGATCGTCGGGCCCTCGCCCGTCTCGAGCGTCGCGCGGAACGCCGTCTCGACGCCCGCCACGGCGCGTTCGACCTTGAACCCCTGTCCGGCGAGGAAGTCGGTGAGCCAGGCGGCCGCCTTCACCTCCTGGTAGCCAAGCTCGGGATTGTCGTGGATCCGGCGTGAGAGCTTCTCGAGGTCGTCGCCGAGGCGATCGATCGCGCTGGCGATCGCGTCTTTGAGAGCGGTCATCTCCACGTCTCCTGGGCGCAGTGTACGAGATCGGACAGCGTCGATGGCGGTCAACTATATCACCGCTGTCGTGTGCTAGGATTCGGCCATGCCCACTGGCGTGCGGCTCGGTGTCTCGATCCCCCAGACGATTCTAGCGGGCGCGTTCGACGCCCGCGCGGTCGTCAGATTTCTCACCCGCGCGGAGGCCCTCGGCTTCGAGAGCGCCTGGGTCGTCGAGCAGATCCTCGGGTCGATCCCGAGTCTCGAGCCCGTCACGCTGCTCACCTATGCCGCGGCCTGCACCGAGCGGCTTCGGCTTGGTTCCGCCGTCCTGCTGACGGCGCTTCGAAGCCCCATCCACCTGGCCAAGACGTTGACCACGCTCGACCACCTGAGCGGCGGCCGAATCGATGTCGGCGTCGGGCTCGGCGGCAACCCGCGGATCTACCCCGCGTTCGGGCTCACGGCGGCGCGCCGCGCCGCCCGCTTCGCCGAGGGGCTCAGGCTGATCAAGCGCCTCTGGACTGAGGAGCGCGTGACCCTCGACGGGGAGTTCTTCAAGCTCCAGAACGCGTCGATGGAGCCCAAGCCCTTGCAGAAGCCGCATCCGCCGCTCTGGTTCGGTGGTCACCATCCGAACGCGCTCCGACGGGCTGTCGAGTTGGGCGACGCGTTCATCGGCGCGGGCTCCGTCTCGACGAAGGTCTTCCTCGACGAAGTGAAGCTGCTCCACAACATGATCAAGGAGAGCGGTCGAGACCCCGCCCGCTTCCCTCTGGGCAAGCGTGTCTACATCGCGGTCGACCGAGACCGCGCGCGAGCCGGCCGGCGGCTCGCGGAGTGGTTCGGTGCCTTCTACGGCCGGCCAGAGCTCGCCGCAGAGGTGTGTGTCTGGGGCGAGCCCCAGGAGTGCGTCGAGCGCCTGTCGGAGATCGTCGAGTCGGGAGTCGGCTTCCTCATGCTGAATCCGGTTTTTGATGAGCTCGAGCAACTCGAGTTGTTCGCGTCGGCTCTGGCGCCAAAGCTCTGAGGACCATTCGGTCCCACGTGGTCACTGTCCGGGAAATTTACAAGACTTCCGGAAAGGATCTGTCGGAAGCTCCTCGCGCCGTCACTCCCTGTCGTGCCCGGCGAGCGGGACCGGGCGCGTGGTTTCCAGTCCGACCCGCCGGCCGGCGATGTGGCGTACCTCGCCCGCGACGGTGAACGAGCCGAACTCCTCGCTCAGGACGTCGATCCAGCAGACCTTCCCGAGCTTCAGCGACGTCGTTGGTGGAACGGTGACCCAGAGACCATGCCGGCTCGCATCTTCCGCGCGCCCAAGGAGGGCCTCGTCATCGACCCACAGGCGGATGGGCCACGAGACGGAAATCCGGGGGTAACGACGGCGCTCCGGCACGGAACTCATCGCGTGAGTTGCGTCGTGGGGCTTGGGAAGCGTGGCGAACGCCCAGGGCGGTCTCGGGGCACAGTGCCCGTGCGGCTGTACATCTTCCGTGCCACCGGGCAAAGGGCTTGCGCGGCGTGGGGTTCGGGCGCACTCACGACCCAGGGCGGCACGAATCGTAAACTTCATCGACGATCAGCCGACCGCAGCCCGTGGAGGCGGGCGCCCGCGGAGGCACTTTGGTCCCGGTCCGTCATATACTGCCTGCGTGACCAAACGAGTCCTGATCGTCGACGACGAGCCACCGGTAGTCGAAGTGCTGAAAGACTTCTTCCGCCAGTTCCGCCACGCGCACTCGTACGAGACCGAGTCGGCGCGCGACGGGGCCGAAGCGCTGATCGTTTTGCTGCGGGGACAGTTCGATCTCATCCTGCTGGACATGCACATGCCGCGGATGGGCGGACTCGAGCTCCTGAAGCAGATTCGCGGCCTCGGCGTGAACGTGCCCGTCATCATGATCACCGCCAACGCAGACACCAGGGCCGCGGCCGAGGCGCTGAGCGGCGGTGTGTTCGCGTACATCCCCAAGCCGTTCGACATACGACACCTCGACCACCTCGTCGCGCTCGCGGTATCGTCCGGGTCTTCCAGGGCCGGTGGCTGAGCCACAGCGCCGCGGCGGGGCGCGCCGTGAGCGCTGCGTCGTCATCGGCGCGACCGGCCAGCTAGGGTCCGATCTCGTCCGAACGTTCGACCGCCCGGGCGAGCTGGTCCCGCTCGGCTCCCGAGATCTCGACATCCTCGATGCCGCCAGCGCGCGGTCGACGCTCGAGGACCTGCGACCGACCTGCGTCCTGAATGCGGCGGCCTACAACCTCGTCGACCGGGCGGAGGACGAGCGGCAGCGCGCGTTCGCGCTGAACGCCGAGGCGGTCGGCGCGCTCGCGGCGGTCTGCCAGGCGCTCGGCGCTGTCTTCGTCCATTTCTCGACGGACTATGTCTTCGACGGCCGGAAGCGTACGCCCTACCTGGAGTCCGACTCGCCCGCCCCCCTGAGTGCCTACGGCGAGTCGAAGCTCGCGGGCGAGCGGCTGGCGCTCGAGCGCTGCGAGCGGACGGTGATCTTCCGCGTCTCGGGACTCTTCGGGGTCGCCGGCAGCTCGAGCAAGGGCCGCACGAACTTCGTCGAGACGATGCTGCGGCTGGCGCGAGAGGGCAAGCCGCTCCACGTCGTCGCCGATCAGGTGCTGGGCCCGAGCTACACGCTCGACATGGCGCGCAAGATCTGGACCGTGCTCCCGAAGGTGGCTCACCCGATCTATCATCTCACCAGCGCCGGGCACACGAGCTGGTACGACTTCGCCCGGCGGGCCCTTGAGCTCGCGGGAGTCAGGGCTGACCTCACGCCCGTGACCGCCGCCGAGTTCGGGGCGAGGGCCCGGCGGCCCGCGTACTCCGTCCTCGCGCACGCGCACCTCGCCGCGCTCGGTGAAGACGACCTGCGATCCTGGGACGCTGCCCTCGCCGCCTACGTCGCCGAACGGCCGTCGTCCCGGTAGCGCTCCGCCACCGCGACTCGGTCCATAGTCGCGCGAGCGATCCTCCGCTCGAGCGCCGGGTGCGAGTAGAGGACGATCTCCTTGAGTCGGCTGGGGCGCCGCTCCGCGAGATTCAGTCGGGCAAGGCGCTCCATCGCCCCGATGAACGCTGGGGCGTTGCCGGTCGCGGCCAGCGCGAAGTCATCGGCCTGGCGCTCGATCCAGCGCGAGAAGCCATTGCCGAGCGGAAGCTGGACCAGCCCGAGCGCCAGCGCAACGAGCGCCAGCCACGGGAGCCCGGCGGGATCGGCGGACCCGGCGAGCCCGAAGAGCGCGACGCCGGCATCGAGACTGAGCGCGGCGAGCCCAAAGGAGACGAGCGTCAGCATGCCCTGGAGGAGGAGCCCGCGACGGATGTCGCCGTGGACATGGTGGCCCAGCTCGTGGGCGAGCACCGACTCGATCTCTTCCGGTGGAAAATCGGCCAGCAGCGTATCGAAGAGAATGATCCGTCGCGTGCGGCCCAGACCCACGACCGCGGCGTTGGCGGTGCGACTCTTTTTCGACTGATCGGCGACGAAGACGCCGATCGCGTCGACGCCCGCCCGGCGCGCCAGCGCCAACAGCCGCTCGCGGAGCCCGTCGTCGGCGAGCGGGACCAGCCGGTAAAAGAGCGGGACGATCCAGACCGGCAGCACGGCGGTCAGCGCGATCCGGGCGGCGAAGAAGACCGCCGCCGCGACGAGCCACCAGAGCGGCGTCAGCTCGAGGAGCGCGTAGACGAGCTCGACGGCCGCGAGGCCGAGGGCCCCGCCGATCAGCATCGCTTTCAGGCGGTCCGCGAGCCACCCGCCGAACGCCTGGTGGAGGAGCCCGAAACGCCGTGGCAGCCAGTAGCTCCGGAGCAGCGTCACCGGAAAGCCGAGCGCGCCGTGCCCGGCGCCGAGCAGGAGCGCGACCAGCGCGATTTGGCCCCACCGTGCTGGCGTGGCCCGTGCCGCCCAGTACGCCACTGCGTGGCCCGCCCCCGTCAGAAGCGCCGCGAGGAGATACGCGAGCGAGATGCCCAGGTCGAGGAGCGCCAGGAGGAGCTGGAGCCGATGGTAGCGAGCCGCGTCAGCCATGTGGCATTGTACACATCGGTCGTCGGCCCGGAGTCGTCGAAATGCCTGCTACAATGACCGAAATCCGTCGAGTAAGGGAGCCATCATGTTCGAGTCCGTCGAGGAGGTCCAGCAGCGGTTCAGGGACGCGCGCTACATCGCGAGCCGTCGCGTGTCCACCGTCGTGTTCCTGGCCGCACGCATGGGCCGTCCGGTGCTCATTGAGGGGCCGGCCGGTGTGGGGAAGACCGAGCTGGCGAAGACGCTGTCCGAAGTGACGGCGCGCCCGCTCATCCGGTTACAGTGCTACGAGGGGCTCGACGAGGGCAAGGCTCTCTACGAGTGGAAGTACGCCAAGCAGCTCCTCTACACCCAGCTCCTGCGCGACCGCATCGGCGAGCTCATCGCCGACGCGCCGTCGCTGCCCGACGCAGTGGCGAAGATCGCGGGCCAGGAAGACGCGTTCTTCTCGTTCCGCTTCCTCTCGCCGCGGCCGCTCCTCTCGGCGATCCTGGCCGAGCAGCCGGTTGTCCTCCTTGTCGACGAAATCGACAAGGCCGAGCCCGAGTTCGAGGCGTTCCTGCTCGAGGTGCTCTCGGACTTCCAGGTCTCCGTCCCCGAGCTGGGGACGGTGCGAGCCAAGCACATCCCGCTCGTTGTCCTGACCTCGAACAACGCCCGAGAGCTCTCCGACGGGCTCAAGCGCCGGTGCCTGCACCTCTTCATCGACTTCCCGGCGCCGGCGGACGAGCTGCAGATCATCCGGCTGAAGGTGCCGGAGGTCCCCGAGCAGCTCGCCCGTGCCGTCGTCGCCGCCGTGCAGAAGATCCGTGCGATGGACCTTCGCAAGCTCCCGTCGGTCTCCGAGTCGCTCGACTGGGCGCGCTCGCTCGTGATCCTCAACGCCCGGGCGCTGGACCCGGAGATCGTCGAGTCCACGCTGACGATGCTCGTCAAGCACGAGAAGGACCTGGAGCGCGTGAAGGGGTCGCTCGACAAGGTGCTGGCGGAGTAGTCCCTGGACGAGCGAATCCTCGAGTTCATCGGCGACCTCCGCCGGGCCGAGATCCGCATCTCGCCCTCGGAGGCGCTCGACGCGCTCGCCGCGAGCGCCGAGGTCGGTCTCGGAGACCGCGAGACGTTCAAGTCCACCCTGGCCGCGACCCTGATCAAGGAGTTCCGCGACCAGCCCACGTTCGACCGGCTCTTCAACCTCTACTTCCTGGACCTGGAAGCGCTCGGGGAGGGCCTCAAGAAGGCGCTCGGCCCCGAGGATCCGCGCGTGCAGGACACGCTCGACGAGCTGCTGGCCGATGAGGGGATGGAGCTCGACGAGCTGACCGAGCTGCTCATGCGCGGTCAGGGCAGCGAGCTCGAGATGGCCATCCGCTCCGGCGGCCAGAACGCCGGGCTCGAGCGGCTCATGTACTTCCTGCAGGTCGGCTTCTTCTCGCGCCGGATCGCCGACCGCTTCGACTGGTCGGCGGTCGAGGCCGACCTGGAGCGGATCATGAAAGCGCTCGAGGCGCGCGGCCTCGATCCCGGCCAGCTCGCCCGGATCCGGAACTACCTCGAGCTGCGCCTGGAGGCGTTCAAGCGGATGATCCGGCAGCACGTCGAGCGCGAGCTCGAGCGGCTGGCCT
>Ga0209853_1000511_pt1 | contig 10945 bp, 9 predicted proteins | sample GWRWS1_30_40_FD_187224 | JGI IMG/M metagenome (GOLD analysis project Ga0209853, IMG submission 187224) | Riverbed sediment microbial communities from areas with vegetation nearby in Columbia River, Washington, USA - GW-RW S1_30_40 (SPAdes)... | ecosystem: Environmental > Aquatic > Freshwater >...
CGGATCGTGTCCTTCACCGCCTCCGAGAGGGCCTCGGCGGAGTACGGGATCTCGAGGTGGTACAGCTTGGCCGAGCGGAACAGCCGCTTGATGTGCTCGTCCAGGTGCCACACCGCCGGTCCGGACTCCGTCTCGTAGCATCGGATGCCCTCGAACACCCCGGTGCCGTAGTGGACGGCGTGGGACAGCACGTGGACCTTGGCGTCGGCCCAGTCCACGAGCTCGCCGTCCATCCAGATCCTCTCGACGGGCGTGATGGGCATCGAGGCCTCCCTTCGCGGCTCGGGTGGCCGTCCGGGACGAACCGGTCGGGCCGCCCGAAAGGATATCCGCTGGGCGCCGCGGAGGGCGGACCCTCTCGGCAGGTCGTAGGCGCGCCAGACGATCTCGAGGTCGGGCTCCAGGGCCGCGTGGAGCGAGCCGAACCGCCGCTCGGCCCAGGTCCGGACCTCCGGGACGACGCGGTGCCGGACCTCGGCCTCGACGCGCCACGTCCACGAGTGCAGCCCGTCTCGCATCTCGTCCATGAACTCGCCGATGCTCGTGTCGTCCCGGCCGGGGATGCGGGGAAGCAGCCGGACCGTTGCCCCGGCGCGCTGGAACTCCCGGTCGAGGGAACCGGGATCCCGAGGGTCGAGCCCCACGGCGAACCGCGCCCCGCCCGCCGCGTCGAGGAATCGGTCCACGATCTCCCACGTGTTCTTGAGGCCTCCCGGGTTCACCACCACGACTCCACGCGGACGCACCACCCGGGCCATCTCCGCCACGGCCTCCGGCCAGTCGGGGATGAGGTGGAGCACCCACCGCACGACGCACCCGCCGAACGCGTCGTCGCGAAAGGGCATCCGTGTGGCGTCGCCGAGCGCCAGCGGGAACGGCGGTCGGCCGCCCGCCTTCTCCACCAGCTTCGCGACCATGGGCATCGAGACGTCGAGTCCGGCCATGGGGACGCCCGCCTCGGCGAGGGGCAGCGCGATCTGTCCGGTCCCCACGCCGACCTCGATGACCCGCCCCCTCCCGGCGAGCTCCCCGGCGAGCAGCGAGGTCTGCGCCGCGGCCACGTCCGGCGGGACCCCGCGGGTGCGGTCGTAGTACTCCGCGGCTCGATCGAAGCCGACCGACCCCGGTTCCATCGCGGGCACTCTACGACTTCGGGATCTCCTCGCGCGGGTCGATGAACGGAAGCGCCGCGGTCACCGTCGGAACGGGCCCGTCGGGCGACTCCAGCTCGAGCTCGTTGCCCGGCACGGACAGCTCGATGGGGACCCACGCGTACCCGATGTTCCTGTTCAGCCGGAACGAATGGCTGGCCGAGGTCAGCTTCCCCACCACCTCGCCGTCGCGCCCGACCGGCCAGAAGTCACCGAGTCACATCCGAAACGGGCTCGCCCCCACATCTCCACCCCGACCAGCTTGCGCGTGACTCTTTGCGCCGCAACCCTCTCCAGGAAGGGGCGATGGCTCGATATCGTACGGCTCGCCAGCCGCCATCACCCGGTGCCACAAGCTCCGGGCCGCGCGAGGAATCCCGGAGGTAGATCTCGTAGTCCACCTCACCGGTCCACCCAATCCAGGAGACGACGACGGGGATGCCGTCCACCTCCGTCTCGTTGCATGATTAGTACCGGAGGTCCATCCGTCCTCCCGAACAGTCCCGGATAACAACCCGGGCCCCGGCCTTCGCCAGGTACGCCGCGGCCACCAGGCCGTTGTGGCCGCCGACGACGATGGCGTCGTAGGCCTTCCCCGCACCGGCTCTCAGATCCGACAGGATCATCACGCGGCTTCGGTCGAACCGGTCGCCGAGGATGCCGGCCAGGGGAGCGTTGAGCCCGCTCACACCGAAGGTGAGAAGCAGCGTGGCGGACAACCAGGCTGCGGAACCGGTCCGGTGATAGATGGTGTGGAAGAGCGCCGTAAATGCAGCGGTGCTGCCGGTCAGGGAGACGAGTCGCGCGAGCGACAGGATGCGGACGGCGGTCCGGGGGGCGGTCGGCGTGTGCGGAGTTTGCCCCTCCCCCCGGACGTCGTCCACTATCAGGCGGGCACCACCGCCTCCGGCTCCGCCGGGGCGTCCGCGGCCGAGGCGTCCACGGCCATCACGTCCACGGCATGCTCGAACGCCCGGGCCCGGCGCAGCGCCGGCAGAAGGACGAGGGCGCCGATCGCGCCGGTCAACCCGCCGATCGCGTACACGCCCTGCGGGCCGACGGCCCGGAGCACGATCCCGGCGAAGGCCAGCCCCACGACGAAGGACAGGCTCACCAGGCCCTCGGACGCCGCCATCACCCGGCTCCGCACCGCGTCGGGCGTGCGGCGCTGCTGGATCCCCTGCTCCGCCACGAGCGTCACGGCGTCCCCGACGCCCGACACCAGGACCAGCGCCAGGATCGGCGCGAACCAGGGCGAGACCGCGATCCCGCCAGTGGTGACCGCGATCACCACCACCCCCAGGAACAGGGCCTTCGGCTCGTTCTCCTCGTTCAGGTACCGGCCGGCGAAGGAGCCGAGGACCGAACCGGCGCCCCAGAACGTGATCAGCAGGCCGTAGCCGACCGACCCGGCGTCGAAGTGCTCGACGAGGGGCACGTCGGCCACCATCACCAGCCCCATGCCGAACACGAGGGCCGTCCAGGCCAACACCAGGGTCCGTAGCAGGCGGTCCCGGGCGATGAACACGAACCCCGCGCGGAGGCCCCGATGCTCGTGCGCCTCGGACCGGTTGCCGGAGAAGGGTGCCCGAACGCTCACGACCAGGACCGCCGAAATGGCGAACGTCAGCGCATTCAGTCCGAACACCCACCCCGGCCCGATGGTCGCCACGAGCAGCCCGCCGAGGGCGGGGCCGACCATGATCCCGGCGTTTCGGCCCAGCGTAACCAGGCCGTTCGCCCACGACAGGTCCTCAGGCCCGACCAGGTTGGGGATGGCCGCGCCCGAGGCCATCCAGAACGGCGTCTCCACCACGGCCGAAATGAAGGCCAGGGCCAGCAGCGACCCGGGGTCCTGGGTCGCGGCCATCGCGGCGAACGCGGCCACGCCCGCAAGGTCGGACACGATCATGACCCGGCGGCGGTCGAACCGGTCGCCGATGGCCCCGGCCAGCGGCGCGACGAACCCGTTCACGCCGAACGTGAGGAACAGCGTCGCAGACAGCCACGTGGGGGACCCCGTGAGCTCGTACACCGTGAACATCAGCGCCGTGTACGCGGCGGCCCCGCCGGTGATGGAGATCAGGCGCGCGACGGCGAGACGGCGCACCGCGGTCTTCGGTGGTGTGCGTTGGGCGGTCATGGAGCGACTCCTTGCATCGGGACGTCCGGGAACAGTGGTCCGGGCCCGCCTGGCGGCGAGCGTTCGCGTCAGACCGTGACGCTGGAGGACATCACCGTGAGCCGCTTCATGGCGCGAGGAGTGTACCAGCCGCGCGGGACGCAGGAGGGCCGGGTGCTCTTAGTCGGGCAGGACCACGAACCAGGCGTTCGGGGCACCGATAGCGGTGGCGATCTCCTCCACGATCTCCGGCGTGACCGCGCTGTCCAGGGTGAGGGCCATAAGCGCGGTGCCGCCTCGCGAGGGTCGCCCGACGTCCATCGTGGCGATGTTGATCTCGTGCTCACCGAGGATCGTCCCCACCCTACCGATGACGCCCGGCCGATCCTCGTATGCAAAGAACAGCATGTACGCGGCCGGCACCATCTCGACGTCGTATCCCAGCACCTGCATGACCCGTTCCGCGTTCCGCTTCCCGACGAGCGTGCCGGCCACCGAGACCTCGCCGTCCTCGGTCTCGGCCCGCAGGGCGATCAGGTTCACGTAGTCGCTGGAGAGAGCCGAGCGCATCTCGGAGACGGCCACGCCGCGCTCGCGGGCGATGATCGGCGCATTCACGTATGACACGGGCTCGTGGACGACCCCTCGGAGCACGCCCTTCAGGATGGCCAGGGTAAGGGCCCTGGTGTCGGCCTCGGCGATCCTGCCCAGGTACTGGCACTCGATTGAACGCACCGCCCCCTGGGCCAGGCCGGTGAGGAGGGCGCCCAGCTTCTCGGAGAGAGGCAGGAAGGGCCGCACCACCTCGGCGACCTCGGCCCCGGCCGAGACGTTCACGGCGTAAGGCACGAACTCGCCCATCAGGGCGAGGCGGACCATCTCGGCGATGGCAGTCCCCGCCTTGTCCTGGGCCTCCACGGTGGACGCCCCGAGGTGGGGCGTCGCCACGACCTGGTCGTAGGAGAGCAGCGGCGAGTCCGTGGTCGGTTCGTCGTCGAACACGTCCACGGCCGCGCCGGCCAGGTGTTCGTCCTCGATGGACTTTGCCAGAGCGGCCTCGTCCACGATGCCGCCGCGGGCCGTGTTCACGAGGCGCGAGCCCTGCTTCATCAGGGCCAGCTCCCGGTGCCCGATCAGCCCCTCGGTGTCGGGGGTCCGGGGGAGGTGGAGCGAGACGAAGTCCGCCTGCACCAGGAGCGCCTCCAGGGTCGGCATCAGCTCGACCCCCATCTCCTTGGCCCGGTCCCGGGGCACGTACGGATCGAACGCGATGACCCGCATCCCGAAGGCGGAGCACCGCTGGGCTACCATGGCCCCCACCCGGCCCAGGCCGACCACGCCCAGGGTCTTGCCGGCGAGCTCGACCCCCTGGTACGCCTCCCGTTCCCACCGGCCGGACTTCAGGGCGGCGTCGGCCTGGGGGATGTTCCGGGCCTGAGCCAGCATCAGCGCCACGGTGTGCTCGGCGGCCGAGACGATGTTCGACGAGGGCGCGTTCACGACCATCACGCCCCTGCGCGTGGCCGCCTCCACGTCCACGTTGTCCAGGCCGATGCCCGCCCGGGCGATGACCTTCAGGTTCTCGCCGGCCTCGATCACGTCGGCCGTGACCTTGGTCTGCGAGCGCACCACGAGCGCGTCGTAGGGCCCGATGTCCAGGGCCAGGTCGCCCCGGGAAAGCTCGGGTCGGACGTCCACCTGGAAGTCCTTGCGGAGGAGATCCAATCCCCGCTCCGACATCGGCTCGGTGACCAGCACCCGCACGATCCGCCCCTACTCCGCTTGGGCGAAGACGTCCTCGGCCGCCGCGACCGCCGCGCCCCGCTTCACCGGGTAGCCCAGACGCTCGAGGGTCATCTCCAGCGCGGCCAACCCCCGGATCATGTCCAGCCGGTCGTAGTAGCCGAGGTGGCCGATGCGAAAGACCTTGCCCTTCAGCGGCCCCTGGCCGGGGGCCAGGATGATGGCGAAGTCCGACCGGACCCTGGCGCAGATCGTGTCGGCGTCGAGGCCGTCGGGCACCCGGATGGCGGTCACCGTCCAGGCCCGCTCGGCGTCCTCGCCGAACAAGTCGAGGCCGAGGGCTCGCACGCCCTCCTTGATGGCTCGGGAGAGGAGTTCGTGGCGGGCGAACGCGGCCTCCGGCCCGTCCTGGTAGTACAGTTCGAGCGCCGCTCGGAGCCCCTGGAGCACCGAGATGGCCGGGGTCCACGGGTTCTCCGGGTCTGGCAGCGCGAAGAACTGCTTGTAGTAGGTCCAGTCGAAGTAGAAGCGGGGGTTCTTCGCCTCGCCCTGAGCCCCCCACGCCGCGTCCGAGACGGCCGCGAACGCCAGTCCGGGCGAGGCCGACAGGGCCTTTTGCGAGCCGCTCACGGCGACGTCGATCCCCCAGCCCTCGAAGTCGAAGGGCACGGCGCCGAGGGACGACACGGCGTCGACCATCACGAGCGCGCCGGCCTCCTTGGCCGCCCGAGCGATGGACTCGATGTCGTGGACCACGCCGGTGGAGGTCTCGCTCTGGGTGAGCAGCACGGCCTTGGCCGGCTGCTTGCTCAGGGCGGCGGCCACGTCGGCGGCCTTGACCGTCTGGCCCCACTGGTAGTCGATCGTGCGCACCGTGAGGCCATAGGCCAGGGCGATCTTGGCGAACCGCTCGGCGAAGTACCCCGCCAGCGGGACCAGGACGGCCTCCCCGGGCGAGAAGCAGTTGGCGACGGCCGACTCCAGCCCACCGGTCCCCGACGATGTGAAGATCAGCACGTCGCGGTCGGTGCGGTACAGGCGCTGGAGGCGTTCCGTCACCTCCCGGAGCATCCGGCCGAAGGCGGGGCCCCGGTGGTACACGAGGGGGCTGCCCTGGGCCAGGTACACCTCCGGCGGGACCGGGGTGGGGCCGGGCGCCAGGATGATCTCGGGCCTGTCCACGATGCGTTCACTCCTTGCGAGGTCTTCCCATGGGCATCTCGCGCGGTTCGGCCCAGCGTATCATCCGGTGCGCGCCGCTCCAGAGCGGCGCTGCCTAGAACCGGAACGCGTGGAAGACGTCCTCGGCGGGCTCGCAGTCTCGCAGGTCCTCAGCGGAGAGCTCCGTGGCTTGCGGGGTTCGGCCCAGGATCCGATCCACCAGCGACCGGTGGCCGCTCCGGCGCGCGAGCGCTCGCGATACCTTGTCCATGCGCGCCTCGTGGCGCTTCCGCTGCTGGTTCAGGTCGCACGGCAGGTGGCTGACGACGGGGCCCATGGTCACTCCTTCGGCGGCGCGAGCTTACGGAGGTCGAACTCCGGATCGGCGAGTAGCTTGGGGTCCGGCCGGACCTGGGCCTTGATGAGCGGCATCGAACGGCGCACGTCCCTCGGCCAGTTCATGCTGAACGTCGAGAGCAGTCGGTCGTCCTTCAGCAGGAACGCCGCGAACTTCCGCTCCTCCATGCTCCCTCTCACGACCATATCGTCCCACTCGGTGGCGAACCCGGCCATCTGGATGTTCGCGTCGTACTGATCCGACCAGAACCAGTGCGCGTCGTCGAAGACGTCGGCCTTCCCAAGCATGTTCCGGGCGGCGGCCTCCCCCATCTTGATGGCGTTGTCGAAGTGCTCCACCCGGATCGGCCCGAACACCGGGTGATCGTGCCGGGCCACGTCGCCAGCGGCGAATACGCCCGGCACGTTCGCCTGGAGCGTCGGGTCCACCACGATCCCGTCGTCGACCTCGATGCTACTGCCCGCGAAGGGGTCGATGACCGGCTCGACGCCGACCCCTACCACCGCGAAGTCGCCCTCGATCCTGCGCCCCTCCTTCGTGACGAGCGCCTCGAAACGCCCGTTGCCCTCGAACCGTTCCGCGGCGTCCCGGAAGATCATCTCCACCCCGTGGTCGCGGTGCAGCCCCTCCAGGACACGGCCGAGATCCGTTCCCAGAACACGCTGCAGGGGAGTCTCGGCGAACTCAACCACGGTAACCTCCACGCCCCTGCTCCGAAGGGACGCTGCCACCTCGGCCCCGATGAAGCCCATCCCCACCAGCACGGCCTTTGCGTCCGGGACGCCCGCCGCCTTGATCGCGTCCGAGTCGGGCAGGTACCGGAGATCGAGGACGCCGGGCAGCTCGATGCCGGGCAGGGGAAGCCTCCGGTTCCGGCTGCCCGTGGCGATGAGCAGCGAGTCGAACGGGATCCGCTCGCCGCTAGCCAGGACGACGCTCCGGTCGGCGATGTCGATCCGCTCGGCGCGCTCGCCGAACCTGGCCTCGACCTCGTTCTGTTCCCACCACTCCGGCGGCCTGATGTAGGCCGGTTCCGAGGTCTCACCGCGCAGGTACTCCTTGGAAAGCGGCGGGCGTTCGTAGGGGGGGAGCGGCTCCTCGCCGATCAGAACGACGCGATCGTCGAATCCCTCGTCGCGAAGGGTGGCCGCCGCGGTCCCGCCGGCCAGGCTCGCCCCGACGATGACGAAGGCCGGCACGCGCTACGCCACCGACACCTGGAGCTCTCCGCCCTCCTCCCGGACCTCGAAGACGTCGATGGGCTCGATGGCCGGTCCGTCCACGACCTCGCCGGTGATGACGTCGAACCGGCTCCCGTGGCAGGGGCACTCGATCACGGTCGCGTCGAGCTCCCCTTCGGAGAGCGAGCACTGCTTGTGCGTACAGACGTCGTCGAACGCGTGGAGGTCGCCGCCGATGTTCGCGATGGCGATGATGCGATCCCCGACGCTGTACGCGTTGGCCTCGCCGTCGGGGACGTCGCCGGCCTCACCGACCCTGACCCATCCCGCCATCGGTTTCCCTCCTCCCCTCGAGGTTCCGTGTCACGCGAGCCCACAGCATAGGCCAACGTGGAAATGTGGCCGGTCATTCGGGCGGGGTCCGGGCCCGGCGCCTCGCCACCAGGTCCGGCGTGAGGTAGCCCAGGCCGACCACGACGTACAGCCCGAACAAGATCAGGAAGCCCTGCTTGAACCCGATCGGCAGCATGGCCGGCAGCCCCGCCCCCAGCACCCAGAACGCCTGGAAAAGCACCTCGTATCGGACGAACACGCGTCCATACGCGCCTCCCGGCGCGAGCTGCTGCATGAGGCTCTGGAACGCCAGCCGTCCCAGCTCGCCCGAGGCCCCCGCGACGAGCGCGAACGCCGTGAGCGCCGGGAGCGAGAAGGCCACGAACGCCAGGAACGCGCCGAGCCCTGCCGCCACGATGCAGGCGATCACCACCGCTTCTTCCCGGAGCGATACCGGCAGCCGGGGGGCGAGCACGTCTCCCAGGAAGCTGCCGAGGGCGGCCGCTCCCGCCAGGACGGCGAACCAGTAGGCGGGCTCGCCGCTCCGCCGCAGCGCGAACGCGATGGAGAACAGGAGGAAGCCGCTCGCCGCACGAAGGCCCGCGGCTCCCACGGTCGCCGCCGCGAGCTGCGGGATAGCCCCCAGCCGGCTCACCGCTCCCCTTCGCCCGCGTACGCGAGGGTGCGGGAGTCGGAGGTTCAGGAGCGACGCGAGGGCGTAGAAAACGACGCCTCCGTACATCGCCGCCGACGGGCCCCCGAGCTGGAACAGCAGCAGCCCCGGGACTCCGGCGAGCAAGGCGCCCCCCGCCGCGATCCTCCCCAGTCGCGCGTTCGCACGCACGAGTCCCTCGCTCGGCCCTGCGTACGCCACCACAAGGCCGTTCTTCGTGATGGTGTGGGCCTTGGACAAGACCAGGATGGCGAAGGCGAACGGGTAGAGAAGGAGCGTGTCGAGCCTGGGGGCGACGAGGACACAGACGAGCGCTCGCCCGGCCGAGGATGCCGCCGAGACCGCGCGCCGGGGACCGGCCCGGTCGAGCAGCGGGACCAACAGCGGCCCGGCGACGGCGAGCGGCGCCAGGGTGACGGCGAGGTACAGCGCGACCTTGGCCCGGGCCTCGCCCACCGGCACGTCGAAGAAGATCGAGCCGGCCAGCGCGATGGCCACCATGGCGTCGCCGGCGGCGCTCCCCATGTGGACCAGCGCATAGGTGTCGAGCGGATCGTCCGAGGTCCACAGCCGCCGGAGGGGGCGGACGATGATGGCCTCCAGCATGGACACCAGCCCGAGGAGGATGAGCTGCCACCACGGGTACCGCTTCGGCTCCTGGTGGCTGACCCGCATGGGGCGGCCGGGCCCGGCCCTCAGGATCACGAGAGCCTCTGCCGGAGCAGGTCCGACACGACCTTGGGATTGGCCGAGCCGCCCGACTTCCTCATAACTCCGCCAACCAGGAACCCGAGCACGCCCTCCTTGCCGCCCCGGAGCTGCTCCACGGGCCCGGGGTTCTCCGCGATCACTTCCTCGACCCACGCCTCCAGGGCCGAGGCGTCCGTCACCTGCCGGAGCCCCCGAGCCTCGACGATCTCCCCGACTGGCTTGCCGGTCTCGAACGCCTCCTCCAGGACCTGCTTGGCGCCGGTGGTGGAGACGGTCCCCTCGTCCACCAGCCGCACCAGGTCGGCCACATGCTGCGGCGTGACCTTGGCCTCTTCGAGCTCGATCCGGACCTTGTTCAGCAGCCCCGCGAGGTCCTGGGTCATCCAGTTCGTCACGGCCGCCGGGGCCGCGCCCAGGCGCACCGCCTCCTCGAAGAATTCCGCGGACACCCTGGATCCCGCCACCAGGAGGGCATGGGCCGGCTTCAGGTCGAACTCCCGCTCGAACCGAGCGCGACGCGCCCGAGGGAGCTCGGGGAGCGTCGCCCGGATCCGCTCCACCCATTCGCCGTCGGGCCGGATCGGCGGAAGGTCCGGCTCGGGGAAGTACCGGTAGTCGAAAGCCTCCTCTTTCGACCGGAGTGTGTGCGTCGTCCCGGTGTCCTCGTCGAAGTGCCGGGTCTCCTGGACGAGCGTCTCGCCCGCCTGCAGGCTTTCGACCTGCCGCTCCTGCTCGTACCTCAGCGCTCGCTCCAGCGAGCGGACCGAGTTCAGGTTCTTGATCTCGACCTTCGTGCCGAGCTCCACCTGTTCCGCGGGGCGTACCGAGATGTTGGCGTCGCATCGGAGCGAGCCCTCCTCCATGCGGACGTCGGACACGCCGAGCGCTTCGAGGGTGGCGCGGAGCTCACCGAAGTACGTCCGGGCCTCGTCCGGCGAGCGCATGTCGGGCTCGGAGACCACCTCCACCAGGGGGACGCCGGCCCGGTTGTAGTCGATCAGCGCGTATTCGGCCTGAGCGATGCGCCCGGTGGTGCCGGCGTGGGAGGTCTTGCCGGTGTCCTCCTCCATGTGCACCCGGGTGATGCCGATCCGTCGGGTCACGCCGTCCACCTCGATGTCGAGGTGCCCGTTGATGCAGATGGGGAGGTCGTACTGGGAGATCTGATAGTTCTTCGGCATGTCCGGGTAGAAGTAGTTCTTCCGGTGGAACAGCGAGTAGCGCGCGATCTCGCAGTCCAGCGCCAGGCCGATCCGCACGATGTACTCGATGGCCGTCTCGTTCGGGACCGGGAGCGAACCGGGGTGGCCGAGACACACCGGGCAGACGTTCGTGTTCGGAGGCACTCCGAACTCGTTCAGGCATCCGCAGAACATCTTGGTCCGCGTCGACAGCTCGACGTGACACTCCAGGCCGATGACGGTCTCGAACCCTTCGCCCATGTCGAGAGGTGAGCTTAGCCGACGCTCGGGGCGGGCGGCCCCTATCCTCTCATCCATGACCCGGACGGCC
>Ga0209853_1000512_pt1 | contig 10943 bp, 9 predicted proteins | sample GWRWS1_30_40_FD_187224 | JGI IMG/M metagenome (GOLD analysis project Ga0209853, IMG submission 187224) | Riverbed sediment microbial communities from areas with vegetation nearby in Columbia River, Washington, USA - GW-RW S1_30_40 (SPAdes)... | ecosystem: Environmental > Aquatic > Freshwater >...
TGGCCGTGACCCGCTGCACGAAGTCGGGGGCCTCGGGGGGTACCGGCGGAAGCTGGTGGAGGTCGCCCTTGCCCTCTTGCGGGACCCTCACCTCGTGCAGGCCCTCCAGGGCCTTGTCCACGGCCGCGTAGTTCATCTCCAGCACGGCCTGGCCTCGCTTGCCGTAGCTCTTCTCGATGGACCGCTTGATCCGGGCGATGGCATCCCGCTGATCGAGCACGCCGGCCAGGGCGAAGAAGCAGGTCTGAAGGACGGTGTTGATGCGGGTTCCCAGGCCCACCTCGTTCGCCACCTTCTGGGCGTCCACCACGTGGAACCTCAGGCCCTTGTCGATGACCTGCCGCTGCGTCTCGACGGGGAGCTTCTCCCACACCTCGTCGGGCCCGTACGGGCTGTTCAGCAGGAACGTTGCGCCCGGCTCGGCCACCCCCAGCACGTCCATCCGCTCCAGGAAGTGGAACTGGTGGCAGGCCACGAAGTTAGCGCGGTTCACCAGGTACGTGGAGCGGATGGGCCGCGGCCCGAACCGCAGATGCGACACGGTCATCGATCCGGCCTTCTTCGAGTCGTACACGAAGTAGCCCTGGGCGTACAGGTCGGTCCCCTCGCCGATGATCTTCACCGAGCTCTTGTTGGCGGACACCGTGCCGTCGGCGCCCAGGCCGAAGAACACTCCGCGCACGACGTCGTCGGCCTCGGTGGAGAACGACCGGTCCACCTCCAGGCTGGTGTGGCTCACGTCGTCGTAGATGCCCACCGTGAAGTGGTTCTTGGGCTCGGGCTTGGTCAGCTCGTCGAACACGGCCTTGGCCATGGGCGGGTCGAACTCCTTGGACGACAGGCCGTACCGGCCACCGATCACCGTGGGCATGGCCGGGAGCCGACCGGTGGCGGCCTCCTCGGCCAGGGCCGTCACCACGTCCTGGTACAGAGGCTCGCCGGGAGCGCCGGGCTCCTTGGTCCGGTCCAGAACCGCCACGGCCTTCACCGACCGCGGGAGCGCGGCGGCGAAGGCCTTCGACCAGAACGGCCGGAACAGGCGGACCTCGAGGATCCCCACTTTCTCGCCGGCTGCCGTCAGGGCCTCGACGGTCTCCTGGACCGCCCCGACTCCCGAGCCCATCAGCACGACCACCCGCTCGGCCTCGGGGTCGCCCATGTAGTCGAACAGGTGGTAGCTCCGGCCGGTGGCCTCGGCGAAGCGGTCCATGGTCCACTGCACCACCTGGGGGGTGATGGCGTAGAAGGGGTTCGCCGCCTCCCGGGCCTGGAAGAACACGTCGGGGTTCTGGGCCGAACCCCGGAGCACCGGGTGGTCGGGCGACAGGGCCCGCTCCCGGTGGGCCCGGACCAGGTGGTCGTCGGTCAGGGTCCGGATCACTTCGTCGTCCACGGCCTCGATGACGCTCACCTCGTGTGACGTCCGGAACCCGTCGAAGAAGTGCAGGAACGGCACCCGAGCCTCCAGCGTGGATGCGTGGGCGATCAGGGCCAGGTCCTGGGCGGCCTGGACCGAAGACGAAGCGAGCATGGCCCACCCGGTGGACCGGGCCGCCATCACGTCGCTGTGGTCGCCGAAGATCGACAGCGCGTGGGTGGCGATGGTCCGGGCCGCCACGTGGACGACGGTTGCGGTCAGCTCGCCGGCGATCTTGAACATGCTGGGAATCATCAGCAGGAGTCCCTGGGAGGCGGTGAACGTCGTGCACAGGGACCCCGCCTGGAGGGCGCCGTGCAGGGCGCCGGCCGCACCGCCTTCGCTCTGCATCTCCACGACCTCGGGGACGACGCCCCAGAGGTTGGGCTTGCCCGCCGCCGACCACTCGTCGGCCAGCTCGCCCATCGGCGACGACGGGGTGATGGGGTAGATCGCGATGACCTCGCTCACCTTGTGGGCGATCCTGGCCGCAGCCTCGTTGCCGTCGACCGCGATCAGCGCGCTCTCCCCGTTCATCCGTTCACCGTCCCCCCAACTGATCACAGGGCGGGGGCGCCGTGCGCCCCCGCCCTGTGGTCCTGCCGTTCGCGTCCTACTTCAGGATGGGGTACCGCTTCACGAGCGGGACCCTCTCCCAGTAGCTGCCGAGGCCCAGGTACCGCCCGGCCCCGACGTAGGCGATCCCTGCCAGGACGATCGCGTAGACCACGTGGTCGTCGACGAACGGGTTGAACTCGGGCCAGATCGCCGTGGCTGTGTAGAAGATGGCCATCCAGACGATCCCGCCGATCGCGGCCACGCGGGTCCCGATCCCGAAGATCAGGGCCAGCCCGATCAGCAGCATCGACAGCATGTAGACCCACTCCACCCAGACCTGGCCGGCGAGCCCGTCGTATAGGCCCTTGAACGGGCCCTTCAGTGCGTACGTGAGGACGCCGTCGGTGGGAGATCCACCGTTGATCCACGCGGCGTCGCCGAAGAAGTCGATCGCCCCGGTCTCGGGGTTCCTGCCGGTGGCGAACCCCAGGGCGAAGGCCTTGTCGAGGAACGCCCACAGGAAGATCCACCCGAGGGCCAGTCGCGCCAGCCCCCAGAAAACGGCCCCCTTGACCTTCTCGAAGGGGCTCGCGACCTGACCGTTCGTGGTCTCGACCGCAACCGGTGCGGCCGTGCGGGTGATGGTGTCCATCGCACCCTCCTTTCGATCTGAGGGCAGGATGCGACTTCCCACACACGGAGACAGCGGTCGAGCGGCCCGTTTGGGGCGGGACCTTGGGGACTTCAGCTAGGACCTTCGGCCCGGTCGCGGCCTAGGCCGGGGTCCCAGGGGTAGTGGTGTGCCTGGCCAGGTAGGCCGCGGCCTCGGCCCGGCGGGCCACCTCGAGCTTGGACAGGATGCTCGAGACGTAGTTCTTCACGGTCTTCTCGGCCAGGTGGAGCTCGTCGCCGATCTCCTTGTTGGTCTTGCCGTCGGCGACCAGGGACAGGATCCGCTCCTCCTGGGGTGAGAGCCGGGCGAGCTTCTCGTCCTTCAGCAGGTGCTTGCCCTTTCGCAGCCGGTCCAGGACGGCATTCGTTACGGCCGGGTCCAGCAGGCTCTCCCCCTTGCCCACCGTCCGGATGGCTCGGACCAGCTCGCCGCCCTTCACCTGCTTCAGGACGTAGCCCGCGGCGCCGGCCATGATGGAAGCGAACAGGGCCTCGTCGTCGGCGAACGACGTCAGCATCACGACCGCGGTCTTGGGGTGGCGGGCCCGGATCTCCCGGGTGGCCTCGATGCCGCTCCCGTCGACCAGGCGCACGTCCATGACCACGACGTCGGGTCGGGCCCGGTCGGCCTCGTCGATGGCCTCTCGGACCGAGGATGCCTCGGCGGTGACGATGATGTCGTCGGTCGCCTGGAGCAGGGCTTTCACGCCGCCACGCACGACCTCGTGGTCGTCGACCAGCAGCACCCGCAGAGGCGGCTCACCCACAGACGAATCCTAGCCGGTAGCCGGTGCTTCGAACCTCGACCCGAGGTCCGGCGCATGGCTACGCCTCGACCGGGGTTCCTGCTCCGAGGGTCTCACCCACCCGGTCCAGGAAGTCCTTGACGGTGGCCTCGGCCACCCGGTGCAGCAGTGCCCGGTCCAAGGCCCGGCCCACGGGGCCGAACGGTGGCCGGTACCGGGCGCTGATCGAAAGCTGCGTCCTGTGGGGACCTACGGCGGCGACCTCGACATCCGCATCGAGTGACGGGAACAGGCGTTCCAGGCCGGTGGCCCTCCACGTGAGCGGCAGCAGGGTCTTGCCGGGGATCCTGTAGGGGGGCCCCAGCACGATCTCGACTCTCTTGTCGAGGCGATGAGCCTCGTCGACGGGGAACCCCACCTCGGCGAGGAGCTGCACGCCCCGGTCCTCGGAGTCCCGGGCCAGGCCGGGCACCCAGGCCTCGGGCGCCGCGAGCAGCCTCGCCTCCGCCTCCTCGTAGGAGAGGGAAAGGTCGAGGAAATATCGGATGAACATGCCCGACAGCATGCGGAGCATCCCGACGTCGACCGAGGGTCGATGGTCCCAGGCGCGGGGGGACCTCCGGCACGGCCCCCGACTTCGGGCCTTCGGCACACTCCGCCCATGACCGAGGACCGGGGCAGCAACGGCAGCGTGTTGGTCGTCGAGGCGGATCCGGCGGAGCGGGAGCGGTTCGGCTCCTGGCTCGAGGGAGCCGGGTTCGCCGTCCTGGCCTGTCCCGGCCCCACCGAGCCGGACTACACGTGCGTGGGCGGCCGCGAGGGCGCGTGCCCGCTGATGGCGGAGGCCGACGTAGTCGTCCTCGACATGAGCCTCGACAGCGAGACGCTCATGACGGGGACGGCGGCGGAGGAGCTGCTCGGGCTGTACCTCATGGCCGGACGGCCCGTCGTGGTCCTGGGCTCGCGGCCCGGCGAGAAGGTCGCTGGCCAGCTCGTCCGGATGCGGCGGCACCCGTCTCGCGAGGAACTGCTGGACGCGGTGCGCTCCTTGGGCCCGTCCGCCGGGTCGGCGACGGGCGAAAGAGGAACGGCGAGATGACGAATCGGTTCCACAGGAACACGCTGGCAGTCGTGGCGGTGGCGCTCGCCCTCACGGCGGCGGCGTGCGCCACCTCAAGCACCGGGGGCTCGTCCTCGAGCGGCGGCACGGTGGACGTCTCGCTTCAGGAGTTCTCGATCACGCCTGCCCAGATCGAGGCTCCAGCCGGCCGACCCCTCACGTTCATCGTGAACAACCAGGGGACGGCCCCGCACACGTTCGCCGTCCAGGCGGCCTCCGAGCTGTACGAGACCGAGCTGATCGACGCCGGCGCGTCGACCACGCTCCGGGTCGAGGCCCTGGGTCCCGGCACTTACCGGGTCTCCTGCACGGTGGCCGGGCACGCCGACCTGGGGATGGTGGCGCAGCTCGTGGTGGGGGAGGCCGAGGGCGCGGGAGGCGCCTCCGGCGCGCCCGGTTCGAGCGGCGGCATGGGCTCGGTGATGGGCGGGGGCATGACCGCCGAGGAGATGGCCCGAGGGCATGAGGAAGGCGTGAAGGCCTTCCCGGCGGAGACGCGGGGCGGGGGCAACTTGCCGCTTCGGCCGACCATCCAAGGCGGGGTCAAGGTCTTCGAGCTCACCGCCACCGAGACCAAGTGGGAGACCGAGCCCGGCACGTTCGTGGACGGCATGGCCTACAACGGCCAGATCCCCGGGCCCGAGATCCGCGTGCACCCCGGAGACAGGGTCCGCATCGTCCTCAACAACCAGATGTCGCAGCCCACGACGCTGCACATGCACGGACTGACGGTGCCCAACCGGGCCGACGGGGTTCCGTACATCACCCAGGACCCCATCATGCCGGGCGGGTACTACGTCTATGCGTTCCGGGTCACGGACTCGCCGGGGATGTACGTCTTCCACTCGCACTTCAACTCGACGGAGCAGGTGGGCAAGGGTTTGTACGGCGCGTTCATCGTTGAGCCGAGGGGAGGGTTCGGCTATGACGTCGAGGCCACGGTCTTCCTGGGCGACGGGCCCACCGGGTACGTCCTGAACGGAAAGGGGTTCCCAGCTACGCAGCCCATCGTGGCGAGCAGGGGTGACGACGTGCTGATCCACCTGGCGAACGATGGCGCCATGATCCACCCCATGCACCTGCACGGGTACCACTTCGAGGTGATCTCCCAGGACGGCTTCCCACTGGCGCAGCCGTACATGGCTGACACCCTGATGATCGCGCCGGGGCAGCGATACGATGTCGTGGTGAAGGCGGACTACCCCGGCGCATGGGCGTTCCACTGCCACATCCTTCCCCACGTGGAAGGGCCGGGCGGCATGTTCGGCATGGTGACGGCCCTGGTGGTGCAGTAGCTTAGCTACAGCGGCAGCACGATCTTGATGGTCGTGCCCTGGACCGGGGCGCTCTCGATGGAGAGCGACCCACCCAGTGCCTCCACCCGCGTCTCGAGGTTCGCCAGGCCGTCGCCTCGCTTCGCCGAGAGCGGGTCGAAGCCCTTGCCGTCGTCGTCGATCTCCAGCACCGCCCGGTCGTCCTCGCGGTGCAGGGACATCCGGCAGGTCGAGGCCGCGGCGTGGCGTCCCACGTTCGACAGGGACTCCCGGGTCACCTGGAGCACGTCGGCCGCCATCGGGGCGAGCTCCGCCGCCACCTCGGCGTCCACGTCGACCACGGTGACCACGCCGCTCCTCTGCTGGAACTCCTCGCCGAGGGCACGGAGGGCCTGGTCGAGCTGCCGGTCGGCCAAGATCCCCGGCCGGAGCCCGAAGATGTAGTTGCGGAGGTCCCGGATCACCCGGTCGATCTCCGACACGGCGCCCTCGATACGCCGGGCCAGCTCCTCGTCCGGGCTCATCAGGGCGGCTCCCTGAAGGCTCATGCCCACCCCGAACAGTGCCTGGATCACCCCGTCGTGAAGCTCCTTCGCGATCCGCTCCCGGTCCTCCAGGACAGCCAAACGGTGGACCTCCTCGTACAGGCGCGCGTTCTCGATGGCCACACCGGCCTGTGCCGCCAAGATCAGGATGGCTCGCTCGTCTTCTTCGTCGAACTCGGCTGCGTCCCGCTTCTCGGTTAGGTAGATGTCGCCGAAGACCTCGCCTCGGGAGACGATCGGCGCGCCGAGGAAGGACTTCATCTTCGGGTGGTTGGGCGGGAACCCGACCGAGCGGGGGTCGGCGGAGATGTCGGGGAGCCGAAGGGGCTTCCCCTCCTCGATCAGCGCACCGAGGATGCCGCGGCCCACAGGAGGATCGCCGATCGCCGCCCGCTCCTCGGCGGTGACGCCGGTCGTGACGAACTCGGTCAGCCGGCCTCCGGGGCCGATCACGCCAAGCGCGCCGTAGCGTGCTCCGGTGATCTCGACAGCCAGCTCGATGATGCGCTGGAGGACGGCCGAGAAAGCCAGCTCCGAGGACAGGGCCAAGCCGGCTTCGATCAGCTTGTCGCGACGGTCCATCCGGACCCGAGCCTACCGCCGTCCGCTCGGGGAAGCCGACAGCGGCGGGACGAACCGCCAGTTCTCCTGGTCCCTACCGGCTGTAGACGCCCCACGGTGTCACGATCTCGCCGCCCGACACATCGTCCTCGATCCAGCCGAGGTGATTCTCCACACCGACGACCCCGTCGACATCCGAGACCAGGCGGACGAACACCGGGATCAGGCTCCGGCGCTCGACGGTGCCCTCCAGACGGACCCGTCCTTCTTCGACCTCGACCCGAAAGGCCGCGGGGTCGAGGGAAAGGACCTCCTGGATGACGGATCGCACGACCTCCTCGCGGATCCGAGCGTCCGGGCGAAGGAAGACCTGCAGGAGATCGGCGCGGCTCACGATCCCCACGACCCGCCCGTCGGCGTCGACGACGGGGAGCCGCTTCACCCGCTTCTCGTTCATCAGACGGGCGGCCTCGGCAACCGAGGCGTCGCGCTCGATCGTGACCACCGGTGTCGTCATGAGCTGGGCTGCGACCGAGGCGGCTGCCTTCTCGCGCTCGACGCGGCGCCGACGGCTCTCGAAGAGGTGACGCTCGGGCCTCCGAGTGGGCTGCTCCTCCTTCCACAGCAGGTCGGCCTGGGACACGATCCCGATGACGCGCCGACCTTCGTCCACCACCGGCAGCGCGCCCACCCGGAACTCGTCCATCAGGCGCACGAGCTCCTTGAACGGAGCCGACTCGTCGACCGTCACCACGGTCCTCGTCATCACATCCATAACGGTGCGCTTCATGGCGTGCTCCTTTCATCCTTCCGGCCAGCCCTGCACGCGGTTCCGGTCGCCACCCTACGCGCGGGGTCGGTCCCCGCCCTGGGTCCACCGGCCTCCCCGGCACGTGACGCTCGGCCCTGGAGCGGCGGGGCCGCGAACCTATCGTGGACATGCACTCGGCGCGAAGGCCGCCCGTGCGTCGGAAGGAGGCGAGGAGCCATGGTCCGGGTGAAGGCGTGGGACCCGCCGGCCGGCGTCGCGGACCCCGGAACGGTCGGCGACGCCATGACCAAAGAGGTGGTTGCGGTGCTGCCGGGGGCGACGCTCGCCGATGCGGCTAGGGAGCTGGAGCGCGCGGACGTGAGCGGGGGCCCGGTCGTGGAGGAGGGGCAGGTCGTCGGGGTCGTGACCCTGCGGGACCTCGTGTCGCGGGCGCCCGAGCAGGGAGCGCTGGCCGCCACGACCGGCCCGTTCCACCGGGTGGAGCGCCTCCTCGCCGCCGAATCGGCGAGGACCGGGCTCCGGGTTCGTGACGTCATGAGCCGTGCGGTCCGGACCGTCACCGTGGATACCCCTATCAGCGAGGCCGCGGCCGTCATGGTTCGGGCCGGGATCAACCGGCTACCCGTGGTGAACGCCGCGGGACGTCCGGTGGGCATCCTGACCCGGGACGACGTCCTGGCCGCCGTGGCCCGCTTGGCGGAGCCCGAGACCGCTCGGCGTCCGCTGCTGCCCCCGGACTGAGCCGTCGGAGGGTCTCTCGAACGGTCTCAGGACCGGCGGCTGGCCCGGAGGAGGCGGCGCGGCGTCCCATAGCCCCGGGGCACCAGGCGGGGCATCACGACCAGGAACACTTGTGCCGTCGTGAGGGCGTCGTCGAGCGCGTGGTGCGGGCGCTCCACGGGGACGCCGTACCGCGCCGCCGCCGCCGAGAGCCTGTAGTCGCCCTTTCGGCCGGCCGCCCCGTCGAGGTGGTCGGCCAGAACGGCGAGCCTGAGGACGTCCATGATCCGCCGGCGCCACCCGGCCGGCCGGCCTCCGAACACCGTACCGAGGAAGGCGGCCTCGACCTCCGCGGCCCACGCGAGGACGAAGCGCCCGTCGAGCGCGACCCGGAGCGCGTCCCGGGAGGCCTCGATGCCGGGCGCGCCCTCGAGATCCATGGGCCGCAGGCCGTGCACGACGATCGACGACGCCTTCAGGGGCGCGGCCGGCGCCACCTCCCGGTACACGCTCTCGCCGAGGACGACTCGTCCCCGTCGCACCGGCACGACGCCGAACGACACGACTGCGTCGCGCGTCGTGTCGAGTCCGGTGGTCTCGAAGTCGAGCGAGGCGAACTCCACCTCCGTCCACGGACGGTGGCGGAGACGCCGCGACGGCGCGGGCACCCCGGAGCTCACCGGATACGGAAGCCCATGGCACTCGCCAGGGCGCGTTGTGCCCGCTGGATGAGCCGGAAAGCCTCCTTCAGCCCACGGCGCGTGAGGGGTCCGAGCGATCGCGGATCCACCGCGTCATCAGGGGGCAGTCCGGCTCGAACCTGGGCCGCCTGATGCTCGAGGCGCACCCGCCAGAGAAGCCGGAAAGCTTCCTCCAGGCCGGCTCCGAGCTCGGCATCCACAGCGCCCGTCGCCACCACGTCCCGAAGCCGCCGCAGGGTCCGGTTGTTGGTCAGGCCGGCCCCCACGGCGTGCGCCCTGGCCAGGTTGGTGATCGGCGTGATGCCCCCGTGCTTCACATCGAGGGTGCCGGCGTGCGAGCCCTTCGCCTCGACCACGAAGTCTCGGAAGAACCCGGTGGGGGGCCGGAACTCGATCGCCGTGTGGGCGAGGCGACGGGGGAACCCCGGGTCGTGCGAGGCCCCCCGGATCAGTTCATCGAGCGTGGACTCCACGTCCAGGGGTCCGGCCACCCGGCGGTAGTCCAGGGCGATGCTGGTGAACGCTTTCCCTCCGAGGCCTGGGTCCTTCAATCGCGCCCGGAACTCGTCGGTCCATTCGGCGACGGGGCGGCGCCACGGCGGGTTCGTGGCCATCACGCCGCCGTTGCAGCGGGGGACGCCGGCCGCCTCGAGCCCCTGGGTGACCCGCTCCGCGAGCCCCGCGAAGTACCGATCCGCCCGTTCAGGCGGGATGTCGATCGGGTCGTACACCAGCGCGTGGTCCTGGTCAGTCCGAAGGGATTGCTCGTGCCTGGCCGCGCTCCCCAGGGCGAACCAGGCCCACGGGCCCGGAGGGTCGCCCAACTCCTGGATGAGGAGGTCTATGAACTGCCGCGTGGCAGCGTCGATCGTGGCCGCGATGACGTGCCCGACGTCCACCGGGTCCACCTCGGCCTCCACGAGGGCCGCGACGACATCGGGCAGTCTCGCCGCCTCCGCGACCACACCCCGGTCGGTGGTCGCTCGCTCGATACTCCGGCGGAGCGCGAACGGCGCGGTGCGTTCCAGCCCCAGCAGGTCCGTATCGGAGACCACCCCCGCGATCTTGCCCTCGCCATCGGTCACGGGGACGTGGTGGAACCCGTGCTCCAGCATCAGCAGGAGGACTTCCTCCGCGGTCGCGTCATCGGATGCCGTGACGACAGGGAACGACATCACCTCCTTCACGCAAACGTCGGGGGCCTTCCCTGCCGCCAGGACGCGGGAGCGGAGGTCGCGATCGGTCACGATCCCGAACTCCGCGCCCATCGGGACGAGCACCGACGAGATCCGTTCCCCGGCCATCAGCTCCGCGGCCTCCCGGACCGTGGCCTCGGGGGCGCACGTCACGGGGGCGCGGCGCAGCAGTGTGCGGACACGGACGAGCCCGACACGCACGGGCTCGGCCTCGCGCGCCAGCACGGCCCGTCGCTCCCGTCGCAACAGGCTGGCCGAGAGGAAGGCGAGGCCCGAATGCGTGGCGATGACCTCTTCGGCGATCTCCCGGTCGACCAGGTAGCACAGCGTGTCCTCGTGGGCGCGGACGTCGAAGGTCGGGCCGAGGTCGGACAGCAGCGAGGGATGGCCGAACGCCTCTCCCTCACTCAGGAGATCGAGCACCCGGCCCTCGTCCAGCAGCTCGACGGCCCCGGCCCGAACCACGTACAGGAACCGGGCCGGCTCGCCGGCCTGCTTGAGGATCGTCGTGCCGGCAGGGAAGAACTCGATCTGGACCGACCGGGCGACCCGTCCGATCTCCTCGAGGGCAAGGGAGTCGAACGGCGGGTACCGGGCGAGGAACGCCTCGACCTGCATCACGGCCGGAGTATCGCATTGCCGAGTCGGGGAGCTCAGGCCG
>Ga0209853_1000514_pt1 | contig 10929 bp, 11 predicted proteins | sample GWRWS1_30_40_FD_187224 | JGI IMG/M metagenome (GOLD analysis project Ga0209853, IMG submission 187224) | Riverbed sediment microbial communities from areas with vegetation nearby in Columbia River, Washington, USA - GW-RW S1_30_40 (SPAdes)... | ecosystem: Environmental > Aquatic > Freshwater >...
CCCGCTCCGGTCGATGGACGACCGGTACAACGTGGACCCGAGGCAGCACCGGGAGTCGATCAAGAAGCTCGCCGCGTTCGACTTCGAGAACCTCGTGATGGGGCACGGGAGCCCGATCCTCGGCGGCGCCTCGAAACGGGTGAGGGACCTCGCGGTCACGCTGTAAAAAGGGTACGAGGGTCGGGCGCTCGGCGGAGACCCATTGGGAGCCCCCGCCGTCGCCCGCCCCCGCGGTCCGGGGTTGTCGCCGGACCTGTTTCCCGCCACAACCGACCGTTGCGGGAGTCTCCGGCCGGATGGCGTGTGCCACCCGACCGACGGCGCAGTCCCGCTCCGGGGTCATAAGGGCGCGATGGACATGTCCATCCGCAGCCCGGCCGCTGGCGGGAATCTCCGACGCGGTCGAGGCGGGCCTATGGGGTGAGCTTGCGCTGGGCGAGGCGGGCCTGCGTGGCCTCCGAATCCCGGGCCATCACGAACACGCCGAGGAGAACGACCACGACGATCACGGACAGGACGACCGCCCACAGGAGCATCGTGCCCATGTCGCTGCCGCTCGTGAAGATGGACCCGTAGAAGCTCCCCGCGCTCACGAGGAACAGGCCGCCCGCAAGCCGCTTCAGGGGTGCGGACTCCGTCCCGGCGTACACCATGTACGAGAGGAACGCGAAGATCAGGGCCACGAAGCCCGTCCACCAGAGCCTCTGATCGATGAACATCCCGGGCGCGAGCACGAGGACGTACGCGAAGATCCCCGCCGCCATCAGGCCGAGGATCGCCAGGATCGCGAAGAGGGCGGCGGAGGACAGCTTCACCGGAAGCGGCAGGGGCGCGGCCACGCGATCACCCGCTCAGCGGCTTCCCGCAGGACCCGCAGAACTTCAGGCTGCCGGGGTTCTCCGCCTTGCAGCTCGGACACGTGAGGGTCTGGGGGGAGCCGCACTCCCCGCAGAACTTCAGGCCCGCCGCAACGGGCTTCCCGCACTTGATGCACGGCTTCCCCGTCGCGGGGGCGACGGTCATGTCCCCGCCGCAGGCCCCGCAGAACTTCTGCGTCATCGGCTGCTGGGAGCCGCACTTCGGGCACACCTTCACCTGCTGGGGCGCCTGCATCTGGTTCATCTGGCCCGCCATGGAGTACCCCATGCCGATCCCCGCGCCGAGGCCGAATCCCGCGCCGGCCCCGCCGCTCGGGTTCGCCGCCGCGGTCTTCATCGCGTCCGCGAACGCGTACTGCTGGGTGCCCGTGGCGGGGTTCCGGTTCAGGATGCGACCCGCCGACGCCGTCGCCACGGCCGCCTTCACGGAATCGGGGAGCGGGATGCTGAGGCCGCTGACCTGGACGATCTCGAGGCCGAGGTTCGCGAAGTGGGGCTTCGTCTCCGACAGGATCCGCTGCTCGATCTCGTTCAGGTTCGTCGCGAGCTGCGTGACCTTCATCCCGGCCTCTTTCATCTTGCCGAGGCTGACGTACACCTGCTTGACGAGCTCCTCGCGAATCCGGCCCTCGACCTCCGCGGAGGTCGCGGCGCCGAACGTGCCGACGAACTGGTTCACGAACGCCTCGGGCGACTTCAGGCGGTACCGGAACTCGCCGAACGTGCGGAGCTCGATCAGGTCGAAGTCGGGGTCCTCGAAGATGAAGGGGTCCTTCGAGCCGAACTTCCCGTCGAAGATCCGCTTCTGGAGGTAGTACACCTCCGCCTGCTGGACGACCCCCGTGAAGACCTTCTGGAGCCATCCGAGGATCGCGACGTTCTGGGACGTGAGGGCGTACCGGTCCGGCCGGTCCAGGTACGCGAGGGCCTTGCCGTCCCGGTAGAACACCGCGATCTCGTCCTCCCGGACGACGATGTTGTCGTTCATCCGGATGTTGCGGGGGACCTTCCACATGATGTTGTTCCGCTTGAACGCGTCGTCCCACGCGATCGTCATCGAGGTCGTGAGGCCCTCGCCGCGCCCCGCGGTCTGATCCGTCCGCCGCCCGCCACCGAACAGGAACACCGGGAAGAACATCCTAGCTCACCGCCGTGCCCGAGATAACTGCCGTCCTCTGCTTGAACGCATCGTCGAACATCTTGAGGCTCGCCCGGAGCTTCCGGACGGCCGCGTCGAACGCGGCCCGGTCGTTCCCGTCCACCGCCGCTTGGAGGGCGGTGAGGTCGCCGGACGCGTTCGCCAGACCCTGGAGCATCGCGAAGTCGTACTCGTAAAGCCGGTCGAGCTCCTCCTCCTCAATCCGGATCGCGGGGCTGAAGCCAGAGTACCCCTGCTCTGCGTGGCGGACTCGGGCCTCCATCCCCTCGAGCTCGAAGATCACGTTCCCGAGGCTCGAGAGGCTGATCTTCGGCGAGGACTGCGTCGCGCTCTCCCGGGCGAGTTCGAGCTCGTCCCGGAACAGCTTCATCTTCTCGTTGATCTGGATCCGGAGGAGGTTGTCCGCGGCGCGGATGTCCTCCCGGCGGCGGTATCCTGCATACCCCGGGATGTGAAGCTGGATCTTCTTCAGCAGTCCGCGGTCCGATTCGACGCGTTCTCGGATGTCTGGGATGTTGTTCCCTCCCGGTTTTCGGTTTCTGAATTGATACGCTGTATTTAGCAGTATTTCAACGTATTCGTGGTATTCCCACGGCGTTCATTCTCTCCGTCACCACAGGGACGCGGCGGGCCGTTCGCCGTCGATCACCTTGCTCGCGTTCCCGTCGATCAGGATGAACATCTCCTTCTTCCCCTTGTGATTGTACCGGACGAACCAGACGGGCGCGTGGAGGAGCTCCCCCGGGGACTGCTGGAAGTACGGCACGAAGGACTCGAGGGTGTCCACCCGCTTGCGGGCCTCCTTCTCCGCGTACTTCTGGGCGAGGCTCTGCGCGAACTGCATCGCCTCCTGCTCCGCAACGTCCCCGTCGAGGGTCTCGACCCCGCCGGTCTTCTTCTTGTCGTAGGACGACTTGCCCTGGACGTTGAACGTGTACCCGTCGTCCGGCTGGTACTTGTTGTACCCGCGGACGCCGACGACGGGGATGTTGTAGAAGACGTTGATCCGGTCCCGCACGCGGACGGGTTGGGGCTGGTTCATCACGACCCTCCCGCCCCGCTGGTTCGCCGCCGCCGCAGCGGCAACGCCCGCGAGTAGCGAGAGCCCGACTTTCGCTGCGGTCGTCCCCGCGCCCTGGCCCGTGCCCATCGTCGACACGCCGCCGCCCTTCAGGCCCTGGATGTCCGCGGTCACGCTCGTCGGCACGATCCAGTACGGGACATACCGCAGGGTCGCCTCCAGGAGCTCCGCGTTCTTCGAGACGTTCCGGCGGAGGATGCCCTGGTCGAGCCACTTCCCGCCCGTCTCGAGCGCCACCTGCTGGTCAATCCGGTTGTCGAGCATGAAGTGTTTCTGGATCACGGACCAGCCGCCCGTCCCGAGGGACGTCGCGACCCCGCAATAGTCGCACGTGATCAGCGTGAGCCCGCTCTGGGGCGTCAGCGGCGCGCCGCACGAGGAGCACTTGAGGTCCTTCGTTCCCGCGGACGCGTACGCCGCGGGGTGCTGCGGCTCCGGGGGCGGAGCCGGGTAGCCTCCGGGGGCTTGCGGCGGGTACCCCGGCGGGGGTCCCTGCGGGGGATATCCCGGGGCCTGCGGTTGCGCAGATGGCGCGACGACTCCCTGCTGGCCACCACAGAAGTTGCAGAACACGGCTCCGTCCGGAATCTGCTTCCCGCATTTCTGGCAGAACACGGTCGATCCCCTATCGGACGTGCGCGATGCGGGCCAGTTCTATTTAAGAGTAGCGAAGTGAGTCTCAATTCTATGGAGAAACAACGGGCCCGCCTGCGTCCCTACGCTGCAACGGAGCCGAGCTCGGACGCGACGACGATATGCTGGATCTGAGGCTGCTTCCGCATCGCGAGGACGAAGATCTCCTCGAAGTGGCCGCGACGCTCCCCGGCTCGACCCGATCGACCTGGAGCTCCATCACTTCCCCCCCGGAGTGGGACCGCGCCTCGCCGCGGGCGGTCGTGAGAGACCGTAGAAGTCGTAACAGCCGAAGCCGATGAACACGAACGATGCAACGAACGCGACCAGACTGATCTCGGAGGGAAGAGCGATGTCCATCGCCACGCCCACGAGTGCCACGAGCACGAGTACGAAGAATGTGATCATCCCGATTGCAATGGACAAGAGTCCTCTGAACAGGCGCTTCCGATTCATGTACATCCGGGCGCGCAGCACGACGTCGTCCATCCGGCGAAGCGACCAGTACGCCATGAAGGAGACGAACGCAATCACGCCGAGGAGGGCGGTGAGCCCTGCCGTCGCCCAGAACTGCGGGCCAACCGCCATGTCCCTGGCGCGTCAAGATTGGCGGGAGCGTAATGAGGTTAGCGCCGGATTATCAGGAACGAACCGCGGGAAGCAATGCCCCGTGAATCCGTTCTCGATTCGTGTTCCGCGACCCATCTCACGGGCTCGGAGTGAAGGACGCAATTCGTTGAGTCCAATCCACCGGGCGACGACGTAATCGAGGACGGACCGGGGGAGGACCCGACAGCGCGACCCGTCCGCTCCCCATCGCCATGGAGTCCACCGGGCGTCCCACGTCCCGCCGGATAGATGTCCCTTTCCCCGGGGCGAACTGATAACGACCATCGGCGCGAGCCGATAGGTGTCGGCATCCGCCGATATTCGATACGGCAAGTTATTTCTACGGGAAGTCGGTGAAGCCCCGTTCCCCCACGGGGTCCCCCATGGAACCTCAGCTCGCCCGCACGAGATTCGTCCGACGCCTCGCGGAGACCCGCCCCTCCGGCTTCGACCACTACCTCGAGGACCTGATGCGGATCGAGCGGGCCATCGTCGACGGCCACCGCGGGGTCGCGGCGACGATGGCGTACATGAACCTGATCAGCCGCTACCCGCGGGAGACGGAGGCGATCGCCGCCGAGCTCGGGACGACGGTCCTGGAGCCGACGAACGAGGACAAACTCGACGAGGTCCTCGGAGACCGGCTCCGCCTCGCGGAGCGGCGCCTCCTGAACGAGCGGGGAATCGCCGGCGAGTTCGGGGAGACGGACTAGGCGCCTGGCGACTGCGAGGCGTGTCGCTCCAGCCACTTCCGCGCCCTCGCGCTTACGTTCTCCGGGAGCGCGGGCACCCGCGCCTCGAACTCCAACCTCGACGCCTCCGATCCGTCCCCGGGCGGGAGCAATCCCTCCTGGACGGCCACGGCGGCGAACCATGACCTCCCGCCATCCGACCCGCTGAGCGCGGCGGCGAGGCCCGTCCGCACCGCGGGGGACACGAACCTCGCCTTCGCGATCGCGTCGAACGCCGCCGCGGCGTCCCGGGGCGCCATCGCGGCGAGGAACTGATAGGCCGCGAGGAGCCGCTGGGTGTCCGGCAGCTCCTCCCGCGCGACGATCGCCATCAAGACCCATGTCCGCGTCTGGCGGTCCGCCTCCCGCAAGACCCCCGCGTCGAGGAACGCCGCGTAGATCAGGTGGAGGAGATGGAGGACGCTGAACGCCTCGTTCTCCAGGAGGAACCGCACGAGCCGGAGGAGCCCGGGCGGGGTCCGCTCCTCCACCCGGAACGCCGCGTGCTCCGACGTGGGGATCGGGATCAGATCGAACGCACGCTCCGCGACCGCGAGCTTCACCTCGCGGGAGACCCGGGCGTCGTGGACCCGGCGGGCGAAGAGGCCGAACGCGCGGGGGTCCTGGAGGCGGGAAACGACGTCCTCGTCGGAGAGTTCGGAGGCGTTGGCGCTCGGATCGAGGGACCTCTGGTGCTCCGCGACGGCGTCGTACGCGAGGAGCTTCAGGACGCGGGTCTCCGTCGGGATCACGGGGAACTCCCGCTCCAGGAACTCGCGGAGCGCTTCGGGCATCCCGCCGTTGAACCGGCCGGCGGACGTAAGGATTGCGGGGCACTTTCACCCGCCGTGCGGCGAACTTTATCTATCGGATGACCGCTCTGCACTGTCCCTTGGCGCCGGAACCCGTGCCCCACCCCTTCTCCCTCCTGTCCGAGCGGGGGCAGGCCCTCTCGAGGGACCTCGGGTTCACGCGGCCCACGCCCCCGCAGGTCGCGGCGATTCCGCGCATCTTGGCGGGGGAGGATGTCCTCGTGATCGCCCCGACGGGGAGCGGGAAGACGGAGGCCGCCCTCCTCCCGGTCCTCGACCGGCTCGCGGCGTCTCAGCGACAGGGGATCGGACTGCTGTACGTGACGCCGCTGCGGGCGCTGAACCGGGACATGCAAGGCCGCCTCGAGCGGCTGTGCGGGGCCCTCGGGCTGACGGTGGACATCCGCCACGGGGACACGCCGCAGAAGGACCGGAAGCGGCAGAGCGCGAAGCCCCCGGACGTCCTGATCACGACCCCGGAGACCCTCCAGGCGATCCTGCCGGGGAAGGTGATGCGGCGGAACCTCCGGGATGTCCGGCACGTGATCGTCGACGAGGTCCATCAGCTCGTCCAGGACCGGCGGGGCACCCAGCTCGCGGTCGCCCTCGAGCGCCTCCGGGAAGCGACCGGGGTGGATTTCCAGAGGATCGGGCTCTCCGCCACCGTCGCGCAACCGGAGATCGTCGCACGGTACTTCGGCGGCGAGCGTCCCCTGGCGATCGTGGAGGCCTCGCGGGAGAAGCTGATGGAGTTCAAGGTCGAGTGGCCGAAGCCGAACGACGAGGACTTCGAGACCGCCCGTGATCTCTACATCAGCCCGGAGAACGCGGCCTCGATCAACCTGATGTCGGACCTGATGGGGGAGGCGCGCTCGACCCTCGTGTTCGTGAACGCGCGGGACACCGCGGAGCTCCTCGGCCACCGGTTCTCCCTCGTCTCCCCGGATATCGGGGTCCACCACGGGTGGCTCCCGCGGGAGGAACGGGAGCGGGTGGAGCGGGAGTTCCGGGCGGGCCGACTGAAGGGGCTCGTGTGCACAAGTACTCTGGAGCTCGGGATCGACATCGGCTCCGTGGACCTCGCGCTCCAGTACATGTCCCCCCGCCAGGTCACGAGCCTGATTCAGCGGGTGGGTCGCGCGGGCCACTCCCTCGACCGGGTGTCGAAGGGCGTCACCGTTACGGTCTCGAGCGACGACACCGTGGAGTCCCTCGCAGCCGCGGAGGCCGCTCGGGAGCGGGACCTCGAGCCGCTGAAGGTCCACCGCCACGCCCGCGACGTCCTCACCCACCAGATTGTGGGGTGCGTCCTCGATGCGGGAGGGAGGGCCGCGATCGAGTCGATCCGCGCAATCGTCGCCCGGGCGGACCCGTACGCGGACCTCCCGCCGGACGCGTTCGATCGCGTCGTGGACTTCCTCCTCGACCTCCGGCTCCTCCGTCGGGATGGCGGAGACCTCGTCCCGACGAGCCGCACCCGCGGGTACTACTTCGAGAACCTGTCCACGATCCGGGACGAGCGGCGGTACGTCGCGATCGACATCGCGACCCAGAAGCCCGTCGGCGTCCTCGGCGAGGAGTTCATGATGCTCCGCGCCCGCCAGGGGTACCACTTCATCGTCCGCGGCAAGACGTGGAAGATCCTGAAGATCGGCGAGGACGGCGTCCTGTACGTGGATGCGGTCACGGACCCCCTTGCGGCAACCCCGGGGTGGGACGGGGACATGCTCCCCGTCCACTACCCGCTCGCGGTCCGGACGAGCCGGCTGCGGCGGGAGATCGACGAGCGGCTCGCCCGCCAGGGGCCCGAGGAGGTCACGGAGTCCCTCGTGAAGGAGTGGCCGCTGAACCGAACCGGCGTGAAGCGCCTGGTGGACGAGATCGCGGAGCACCGGAAGACCGGGGCCCCGGTGCCGTCGGACCGCATGATCCTCGTAGAGGGCTTCGACCACTTCCTGATCGTCCATGCAGGGTTCGGGGAGATCGTGAACGAGACCCTCGGGGACCTCCTCGAGGAGCTCCTCGCCCGGAAGAGCCTCGTGCGGTTCTGGTGGGCGACCGCGCATCGGATCCTCCTCGAGCTCGTGATCGACACGAAGGACCTCGACCTGGAGGACATCGCGAACGACCTGTTCGGGATCGACGAAGCGGAGTTGGAGCGCTCCCTCAACATCCTGACGGACGAGCACCTGCCGATCGGCCTGTACATGAAGTACATCGCGGAGCGGATGGGAGCGATGAAGCGGGGACTGATGGTGGCGGCGGACGAGCTGAACTCCATCGAGCTCCGGTTCCGGAAGACGCCGATCCGGGAGGAGGGGCTGCGGGAGGCGATGCTCCTTCACACGGACTACGGCGCGGTGCGGGAGATCTTCCGGAAGGTGCGGACCGGCGAGACGACGGTGGAGACGTTCCACTCCATCGACCGCCCGACCCCGCTCGGGTACCACATCCTGCGGCGGTTCGTGGAGGCCCCCGAGCTCTTCTCCCCGGAGGGGGAGCGGGAGGCGAGCCTGGACCGGATGCGGGCGTCGCTCGCCGCGAGGCCCGTGAACCTGCTGTGCTTCCAGTGCGGGGCCTTCCACGAGGAAGGGCGGATCTCGGAGCTCCCCGAGAAGCCGACATGCGCGAAGTGCGGGTCGAACCTCCTCGGCGTGCTGACGTGGTCCGCGTGGTCCGTCCGGGACGCGCTGAACAAGAAGATGCTGAAGCTCGACCTCCCGGACGACGAGCGGAAGGCCCTTGCGAGGGTGCGCCAGACCGCGGACCTCGTCGCGGTGTACGGGAGGAAAGCGGTAATCGCCCAGGCCGTGTACGGCGTGGGCCCGCAGACCGCGAGCAAGATCCTCGCGAAGATGCACGACGACGAGAAGACGTTCTACGAGGACCTCTTCGATGCGAAGGTCCGCTACGTCACCACGCGGCAGTTCTGGGACGATCGGCCGAAGATCGATCCGGCTTCGAAGCCCCTGATGTACTGATGGGGGCCGGGACGTTCTCAGGGGTTATATAGTTGCAACTGTTATAACGGACCGTGTACAAGAGCGTCCCCGTAAAGCGCGACACCTATCGAAAGTTGAAGGACTACAAGATGGCGGGCGCCTCCTTCGACGACGTTCTGAACGAACTCATGCGCAGCGTTCCGGTCGAGGCCGTCGCCGAGCGGGTGATTCGCGAACACTACGACCGGATGGGAGAGCGAGAGGGGCGCCCGTGGCGAGAGGTGCTGCGCCGCCGGCGGGCGTGATGCCCTAGTGCTCAGCAACACGGTATTCATCCATCGGCGCGCTGAAAAGGAACTACTGAGCCTACCGAGACACGTCATCGAACGGTTCCGGAAGGTCTTTGAGATGCTCGAGGACAATCCATACCGGCCCCGGCCGGGTTGCGACATCCGGCTCGTGAAGGGCCACCCACACCTGCGGGCAGTCCGTGTCGGCGACGACCGCGGGATCTACGAAGTTGTGGTGGGGGAGAAGGCGGTCTGGTTCACGAAATTCGGGCCTCGACGCTTCGTGTACGGCTGGTGTCTGGACAGGGACCGCCGCAGGGGGGAATTGGACTCCGACGTGCGCCTTACCCAAGAGCTGCGATAGCCATCGCGAGGTGGTCTTCCCAGTCGGTTTGGTGCCCCCTTCGGTCAGCCGTAAGTAACGTATAAGTAACTCTGCGCTGTTATGAGCAATGATGCAAGACCGGACCACGCTCCCGCTCCGCAAGGCCACCCGGGACCGGCTGAGGGCTTTTGGAAGGAAGGGGGAGAGCTACGATGACATCCTTCGTCGACTGATGGAAATCGCCGAAGAGAGCGCATTCTACGAGCGCCAAGTAAGGATCTTGAAGGAGTCCCGATTCCATTCCCTCAGCGAAATTTGAGGTGCTCCTCTCCGACGAAGCGTTGGCGTTCCTGCGGTCTCTGGAGACTCGCCAGCGCGATCGAGTCCTCGACCACCTGAAGGCACTTGAGACGGACCCATTCCGCGCGCGTCCCAGGGCCGATATCAAGAACTGCGGGCTGCACCATGGCCAAACGTTCTACCGGTTGCGGGTCGGGGACTTTCGTGTCGTTTACGTGGTCGAGGGGCGCCAGGTCAAAGTGACAGAGATCTTCCGGCGAGGCCGAGGCTACCGGTGGCTGGAATAGCCGCTGCCATCCTTCATGAGCTACTCGGACCCATCTTGGCCAGACGTCAGAGCCGCATGGGGGAATTGAACCCCCGACCTGCGCCTTTCTGGGCCGCGCGACGGCGGCTCACCAAGGCGCCGTCATTGATTCGCCCACTCCACAACGGTCGCCTCCCCCTGCCCAACGCCGACGCAGAGGGTCGCGAGGCCGCGGTACGGCCGCTTCTCCTCCGGAGCCCGCCGCCGCATCTCGTGGAGCAACGTCGTCAGGATCCGCGCGCCGCTGCAGCCGAGCGGGTGGCCGAGCGCAATCGCCCCGCCGTTCACGTTCGTGATCTCGTGGCGGAACCCGAGCTCCCGCATCACGACGAGGGATTGAATCGCGAACGCCTCGTTCAGCTCGATGAGCCCGAGGTCTTCGACCTTGATTCCCGCCCGGGCGAGCACCTTTCGCGTGGCGGGGATCGGGCCGAGGCCCATCGTGCGGGGCTCGACGCCCGCAGCCGCGGACGCGACGACGCGGGCCATGGGATGGAGACCGAGCTCCTTCGCTTTCGAATCGCTCATCATCATGAGGGCCGCGGCCCCGTCGTTCACGCCGCTCGAGTTCCCCGCGGTGACGGTCCCGCCCTCCCGGAACGCGGGCCGGAGCTTCGCGAGCGCATCCAACGACGTGTCCGGCCGCGGCGGTTCGTCTCGCGTGACGAGGGTCGGTTCCCCTTTCGCTCGCGGCACGGCGACCGGGACGATCTCCTCCGCAAACTTCCCGGCGTCGATCGCCGCGACCGCCCGCCGGTGGCTCTCCAGGGCGAACCGGTCCTGATCCTCCCGGGAGATCTTGTAGCGCTCGGCCACCACCTCGGCGGTCATGCCCATGCCCATGTAGAGCCCGGGCAGCTTT
>Ga0209853_1000517_pt1 | contig 10908 bp, 9 predicted proteins | sample GWRWS1_30_40_FD_187224 | JGI IMG/M metagenome (GOLD analysis project Ga0209853, IMG submission 187224) | Riverbed sediment microbial communities from areas with vegetation nearby in Columbia River, Washington, USA - GW-RW S1_30_40 (SPAdes)... | ecosystem: Environmental > Aquatic > Freshwater >...
CAGTTCATCTCATCAGGCGCTGTCGATTATTTTCTTTGTAGGCCGGAAGGGGTCCTTTGGATTGACCTGGAAACGATACAGGCTAACGAGATACCGAAGCGCATACAATACGTGAGGACGGTCGAAAGGGATGGGCGTCTAGATGGGTTTTGCGCGTACTTCACGGTGATATTTGACGACGAGATACGTTTCAGCAGATCGCCGTTGGATTTGCCAACTCCCTGGGGTCAAAAACTATTCAGGGTTGAATCCAAGTATTACAAAAAGGGTGATCGAATCGAATTTAGCTTGATCATGGAAAACGTGGCAGACAGGAATACGTATAGGTGGTCGTATAAGTAGGTGAGGAATGAACCTGGTTGAAGATTAAGTCGGGGGTGGCTCTGGGTGATGCCGAGACCATTCAGGTGCGAGACGAAGGCGCTACCGGTCCCAGACCGATCGTCGATCTTGATCCACTGGAGGCCAGGGTCAGGCGCTTCTGGACGTCGTCCAGGAAGGCGATCGGCAGTCTATGCCCGGGCGCGCAGCTAATTGGTCGATTGATGCGCTGAGGGATGGTCTTTGAGTAGCGAGGTTGCGGAAAGCTACGACGCGTTCGCACGGCTAGAACCACGGTGGAAAGTGATCGCGGATGCCGGAGGGATTCAAACGCCGTATCAGTCTTTTGGTTGGCTCGAGCAGTGGCTCCGCCATCGGGGTCGCGGTGTCGCGCCGTTCGTACTTATCATGCAAGATGGAGCGACGATTGCGCCGCTTGGGAGATTACGGATCGGCGGCATCAGATTACTTCGCCTGCTGGGCACAGGCGATTCGGACTATCCTGGGCTTGTTACGTCGTTACCTCTCGAAGACGCGTGGGACAGTGTTGCACAGGAACTCGCTCAGCGCCGTACGGCCTGGGATCTTCTCCATCTCCATTCTGTCGGGGAACGGGAGGTGATCATGGCAGCCTTGGCACGTCACATTGGCCGCCATGGCCGCGAGCGACCCTACGATGTCTGTCCTTGGGTCTCCACGGACCGCTCGTGGGAGGATCTTCTCGCCAGCCGGAAGAGGGGGTTTCGCAAGAACGTGAGGCGTTGGGGCCGTCAGCTGGAAGCTCTTGGCGAGATTTCCGTAAAGGTCATGGCGCCGCCGATTCCAGAGGAAATCATCACTGAAATGCAAATGGTGGAAAGGGCATCTTGGAAGTGGCAGTTAGGCAATGCTGCCCTTCGGCCTGGTTCACAGCGGGATTTCCTGTGCGCAATCCTACAGGATCCGCGTATGGAGTTCAAGCTTTGGCTCCTGCGGATTTCAGGTCGCCTTGCCGCCTTCGACTTAGTCCTCGTGGGGCGAAAGTCTTTGTATGATTACCTGGGGGTATTTCGGCAGGATCATCGCCATGCTGGGTCCTACATGCTTGCACGGATCATTGAAACAGCTTGCTCCTCGGAGTCCACGTGCGTGGACCTTCTCCGAGGCCCCCAGGCCTACAAATACGACTGGACCGATCAGGAAAACATAGTCTACGAGATTGTGTGGCCTTCCAACCTGCGAGGGCAGGCGTCTGCACTAGTGTATGCTGCGCGCTGGAAAGCCGCGCAGAGCTCCTTTCTCCGCCACCTTCGTTCACACCTCTGGCGTATTGGAGACCGCCGACGATCCTAAATTTTGCGTTCCTCGGCGAAAAATCAGGCGTTAGCCGGCCCGGGCACACCAACAGTAATTGAAGCCAATGACTTGCTATGATGGTGGAAGCGAAATTTAGGGCGATAAGGAGAAAGCTCGCATCAATCGGCCTTTTGGGGACACTGAAGGCTATCATGGGCCATGTTCTGGCGAGGTTATTCCGTCGAGAACAGCTCCTGTTTTACGTGGATATTCCGACGTACTCTCTGCGTCCCGAACAGCTGGGTAAGGATTTAATGGGAAAACACATCAAATCCGTCGAGGAACTGACCTACAAGGATGTCACATCTATAAGGGATTACGCAGGGGAGACGTATCTTCAAGAGGTAAGAAGGCGCCTCGCAAACAATTGGAGTCTTTTTATAGCATATATGGGCGATGATCTTGCCGGGGGTGGTTGGGGGATCGACCAGAATTCAGAATTCAAGACAAAAGTCGTTCCACTTTTTGAAAACGACATTGCCCTAATTGACTTCTTTACACTTCCGGCATTTAGAGGAAGAAACGTATATCCTTTTCTTTTGTCATTCGCCATTCAGCATTTTCGGGAGAGGAACGTGATGAGAGCTTTTGGCTTTACCGACGAATGGAACGTTTCGGCCATAAAGGGGATAAAAAAGTCTGGCTTTCGACACTTCATTAACTACGAAGCCTATACTTTCTTTGGGAATGAAATCGTCGTATGGAAACGTCCATTAAGAAGAAAGGCGTCCGAGTAATCAGATGGAAATAATGATCCTGTGTCTAGTGCCACTCGTTTTCGATCTGATGGATTCTGTTCACGCACCGTCATGTGTGGTGGTTCCTCCCGCCACGGCGTTTTGGCCAGCGAGCAGGGCAGTATACGCGGTCCAGAGCTGTCGAGCTCTGGATCGGCGGGCATTTCTGCGGAGCCGCCATTGAGACTTAGGGTCCTGCACATCGCTTCTGGAGACGGTTGGGGCGGGGCGGAACGCATGCTCTCGGTGCTCTTGGAAGGCATGGTTGCCGAAGAAAGCTTGGATATCGAGGTGCTATTGCTCAACGAAGGTCGGTTGGCTGATGTGGTACGGGACCTGGGAGTAAGGGTGCACGTGATCTGCGAAGAACGGCGCTCTTTCGGTGAACTGGTCTGGGCGGTTCGACGCTGGATAGCCGGTCGGGACTTCGACGTGATTCATGCACATCGGTACAAGGAGATAATCATTACAGTCTTGTCCATGGTGCCACGCATTCGGAGGCTCGTCGTGACGGTCCACGGACTGGAACCCTGGACACAATTTAGCACTAGAGAGCGGCTGCTAGCGTGGGGACCTATAGCGCTGGCACGACTTTACGGGGCGTGGTTCGTCGGTGTGTCTGAAGAGATTGCTGGACGATTGGCGAGGCGGGTAGGCAAGTCGCGCGTGGTGAAGATCCCGAATCCGATGCCTCCGATAAAGTGCGGCGAGTCCGTCGACATCCGGGCTCGGTTCGGCTGGGACACACGCCGTCCAGTCGTGGGGTTTATCGGACGGCTGGAGGAAATCAAGGGTCCGGACTATTTTCTTGACGTAGCGTTGCGTTCTAGGGAAGACGCCGGATTCATTTTGATTGGGACAGGCTCGATGGAAGCCGAGCTTCTCGCTCGGGTGCGCTTGGATAGCCTTGGCGACCGCGTTGGCTTCCTGGGCGAGGTTCCGGATGCCACCGGTTGCCTGCGACAGCTGGACGTGCTTGCCGTTACGTCCCGGCATGAGGGCCTACCCATGGTCCTACTTGAAGCAGCCGCGTGTGAAGTCCCGGTGGTCGCATTCGATGTCGGGGGGGTAAGAGACGTACTCGACAGCAGTCCCGCCGCAAGGTTGGTGCCGGCGGGCGATGTGGAAGGCTTCCATAAGGCCGTAGACGAGATGGTTCGGGACCGGGACGGGGCCCGGATGGCGGCCACTTCGTGGGCAAGATCCGTCCAGGCCAGGTTCAGCGTTTCCCGTACCGTCTCCTCTTACCTGGCTCTGTACGGCGGCTGCACCGTTCATCCGCAGAGGTCGTTGCCGAGCGAATCCGTCCGCCGGATGTGACGTAATGAGCTGAGCGACAGCCCCACGCGAGACGGGAATTGAACGACAACATAGATATTGAGCGAGTCGCTCATCAGCATGAGCATTTCGGCCGGGGCGGCTTATTTCGATCCGGCAAGCCGATCACGATCGTGATGTATCATTCGATCAACAATGTTCCTGACGACTATACGATCAGTCCGGACGCTTTTTACCGCCAGATTCAATTCATTCGCAATAACTTTTCCATAGTTCGGCTGCGCGAGGTGGAAAATGTGATCAAGAGCGAGTACAAGTCCTCAAGGCAGGTGGCTATCACGTTTGACGATGGGTATAGAGACTTTCTAGTACGTGCGTACCCTGTTCTGGAAACCTTTGGCGTGCCGGCTGCGGTCTTCGTGCCCACAGGCTTCATTGGTGGCTTTAACGAATGGGACTTCCCATACAGGAAAGTCCAGAAGCGAAGACTGATGAGCAGATCCGAGCTCCAGGAGGTACACAAAGGAGGTCTGGTGGATTTTGGGTCGCACAGTATCGACCATTTGCCAATGAGCGGACTGCAAGAAGGTGAGATGATCCGCCAGGCGGCCGAGTCCAAGCGAACGCTCGAAGACTTGCTTGCAACGCAAGTGACGATGTTTGCGTACCCATACGGACAACTGGATGACGTTTCTGACCTCACGAGTCGCGTTTTAACCGAAACGGAATACAAGATCTCGGTGACCGCCCACTGGGGAACACGGAACTCTACAAAGGACCTTCTGCGACTTCGTCGGATTCACTTCCGCGAAACTGACAGCGATGCGACCATCAAAGCAAAAATCGAGGGGTTATTCGACTGGATCGCGCTCAAGGAGCAAGCAGGGGCCCGGATACGTGACTTAAGACGAGCGCTCGCCAGCAATTTGCGGACCAGGTGAGCGAAGGCAACGCACTGAAATGTGTGAGCGAATGGAGTTTCTTTGTTGGCGCATGCCATTTTTGGCGCCGAGGCCACATATGGCCGTTGGCTCAGTAACGTTGCTCCGATGACAGAGCTGATCGGATGGCTATGTGTGATTATGTTACTCCTGATGAGCCTGCTTGTCCTATATCAATGGACGCTGGCCGTGGTGTCGTTTCTTCCGCGGCATCGCGGGAAGATTTCTAACGGGCGCGAAGCCTTACGATTCGTCATTCTCATCCCGGCGCATAACGAACAAAGTACTCTCCCTCGCACCCTTGAGAGTCTCGATCAGCTCCGATACCCGAAGGAACGAGTAGACGTTGTTGTCATCGCGGACCGATGCGATGATGCCACGGCCGTGGTCGCCAGGAGCCGGGGTTGCCACTGCCTCGAACGCTCTAGCGGTCCGCCCGGTAAAGGTGCAGCCATTGCTTGGTCTATTAACGAATTACGAAAAGAGTCCGTTCCTTTTGACGCCTTGGTCATGATTGATGCCGATACCGTTGTTGATGCTGGTCTTCTTGAAGCATTCAACGAGGGACTCAAATCAGGCCGCCAGATTCAGCAAGCTTACAACTATATATCCAATCCATGGGACACGTCGTTTACCCGTATTATTGCTGTTACGAGCATTATGAGGAACGGATTGTTCTATACCGGAAAATCGCAGCTCGGACTTGCAGGAATGCTAATGGGCACGGGGATGTGTCTTGGACGTCAAGTGATCGAACGATACGGATGGACGGCATTCTCTGTTGGCGAAGATTGGGAGTTTTCTGTTTTGTTACTTCTGGCCGGAGAGATGATCTACTTCAATCCGATGGCACGAGTCCTTGCGACGGAGTCTAGTGGTTTTAAAGATGCATGGACACAACGCCTGCGCTGGGCCAGCGGCCGCCATGCTGTCGCCGCCAGCGGCGCTTGGGAGCTACTTCTCACAGGACTGCGACATCGCCGCGTATACTTAGTAGATGCTGCGTTAACGCTGCTCGCTCCCAACTATTCCTCCCAGGCGGCATTGGCTGTTTTCGCCCTTATTATCTCGTGGTTTCTGTCGGGATACCCGGCATGGCGCTTTCTCCTCCCTTGGGCTGCGCTCGTCATGACATCGCTTGCTGCCTATTTTCTCCTTGGTGTAGCTCTCACACAATCACCACTGAGAGCGCTTGCGGGAATCGCTCTTATTCCGCTTTTCGTTCCGTGGCGAATGACTATAGAAGTCATGGGCCTCCTTGGGTACGGTCGCAAGCAATGGCGCCGCACACCGCGTGTCCCTGCGCCTCGCCAAACACCTCCGCCCTGACTCAACTATCGTCCTCCGGAATCCAATATCTCTTATCACAAAGGGATACCAATGCAATCCCTAAGAGTCATGACGTGGATCAATTTGAATCCGCGGAAGCTGGGCACATTAGAAGAATATTGTCTGGCCCTAAGCGAGGAGTTAACCTTAAGAGGACATTCGAGTTTATTGGCATTCTCGCATCCTCCGCCCAAGTGGCTAAACGAGCGCTTCTACTCCGTGGGGGCAGACGTGATCAGTATAGAACTTAATAATATCTTGGCTACAGGACTTGCTCTATTGAAAACGGCGCGGCGGTATAAGGTGGATATCATCCACGGCACGTTCATCCCACTATTCTCTCTGCTAAATATGTTCATGCATTTTTCATGCGCAAGAGGAATCATCCTTTCTGATCAGACATCTCGATATGCAGAGAACATTGGGCCGTACAAAAGCCTTATGCGCTACGTGAAGAACAAAATCCTGGCAAGCTGTGTGGATTTGATCATCGCAGATGCCAAATTCATCAGAGACAAGCTCGTGTTGGAGAATTACGTAAATCCTACCAAAGTGATCACGCTATATAACGGAGTGAATCTGAGTAGATTCAGACCAAGTCAAGATGGGGAAAGCATCAGAAGGGAATTCAATATCAGACCTGATACTGCGGTCGTTACAACCGTGGCTTTTGCTATACCTGAAAAGGGGCTAGATACATATTTGAGGGCAGCGAGAGAGGTATTGAAGGAGGTTAGAAACACTGTCTTTTTTGTGGTCGGTGATGGTCCGCTACTGGATTCACTCAAACAGCTATCAAGTGAGCTGGGGATAGCGACTCGGGTCGTGTTTACGGGGCTTCGGAACGATACGGAGGCTATTTTAGCCGCCACAGATGTAGCTGTTCTCCTGTCGACATGGGGGGAGGCCTTTTCCTTCGCGATGCTGGAGGCCATGGCAAGTGGCAAGGCGCTGGTAGCGAGTGACAAGGGAGCAATACCGGAGGCCGTAGACGATGGTAGAACAGGGTTCCTTGTACCGGCGGGTAACTACGGTGCGACTGCAGAGGCTATTATTAAACTGTTACGTGACAGAAATCTGTTAGCGACTATGGGGAAAGCGGCGCGCGAGAAATGCGAGAAATTTTATGATCTCCGCGTCATGGCCAAGAAGACGGTCGACATCTACGAAAGCATGTGCAGGTAGGTATTGAGGAGAAAAATCATGGCAAAGCAGTCAGAACAGTACTACGGAGTAATTCTGGCGGCTGGACTCGGAAGTCGAATCCACCCTCTTAGTTTCAATATTCCGAAGCCCCTGCTGCCTGTGTGCAATAAGCCGATCATCCAGTACCAGATCGAATATCTCAGGGAACTCGGCATCTGTCAGATCCGCATTGTCGTGCATCACTTGAAAGAGAAGCTCATGGACCATTTTGGCGACGGATCGTCGTTAGGCGTTCAAATAAGATACATAGAACAAAAAAGCCCGCTTGGAATCGCCCATGCTGTTGCGCTTCTGGAGCCGCACATCGATGCTCCATTCTTGCTGTTTCTAGGCGATATTTTCCTTGTACCGCGTAACCTTGGGAGCCTGTTGAAACTCTACAGCGAAACGGGTGGATCAGGGTTTTTGGCCGTCAAACGGGAAACGAATCCCGACTACATTAAGCGAAATTACGCCGTCCTGCTGAACCAGGACGGCCTGGTGAAAAGAGTGATAGAAAAACCGCGCTACGTAACCAATGATCTAAAAGGGTGCGGCATCTACTTGTTTGATCTTCCCATCTTCGATTCTGTTCGGCGGACCCCGCGGACTGCGATGCGGGATGAGTACGAGATTACATCGGCTATACAAATTCTCATTGACGATGGGTACAAAGTCTACGCTGCAGAGGTCGTCGAATGGGACATGAATGTGACCGTTCCGCATGATCTCCTCCTCTGTAACCTCCGGCAGCTGGAGGTGTCCGGGAAGAAGAACATCATGGGTGAGCGTGTTTACATAAATCCTGACGCTACGATCTCAAATTCCGTGGTGGGAAGCGATGTGAGGATCGATTCTCCGGTCAGTATTGACAATTCGTTGATTTTGCCGAACAGTATCCTCGTATCTAGTGAGCCAATTCGAAATGCAATCGTTACACCGGAAGCCATATACTCTTAAATCCACCTCCTGGGAGTGAACGTATGAGAATTGACAAGGCCTTAGTGACTGGGGGTGCGGGTTTTATTGGGTCGCATGTAGTGGATAAGCTGGTGGGGGAGAGAATTGAGGTCGTCGTTCTGGATAACTTATCCACCGGAAGCCGCAGGAACGTGCATCCTTCGGCGATGCTAGTGGAAGGCGATGTCTGTGACCTGGCTTTAGTCAAAAAACTGGCTCTTGATGTGGACGTGGTATTTCACCAAGCTGCGAGGGTCAGCATACGCAAGTCGATCGGGGAATTCTATGAGGATGCGATAGTGAATGTGTTGGGTACGCTGAATGTTTTAAAGGCCATTTCTGAATCAAGGAAGGTCAAGAAGCTCATTTATGCTTCTTCGATGGCAGTGTATAGCGAGGCGAGATACCTTCCAATAAGGGAGGATCATCCGACGGAGCCGGTATCACCCTATGGGATCGCGAAGTTGGCGAGTGAAAAGTACTGTCTTCAGGTTGCTCAACAACACGGGTTCGATGTGCTGATATTGCGCTATTTCAACACATTCGGGCCAAGACAGACCCTTACTCCGTACGTGGGGGTGATAACGATTTTTATCAATCTGGCCTTACAGAATAGGCCTCCGGTAATCTTTGGAAACGGAAAGCAGACGCGGGACTTTGTTCATGTCGAGGATGTGGCTGACGCGAACATTCTAGCTATGAAGAGTGAGGTCGGGAGGGGGATATTCAACATTGGGTCGGGGAAGGGTACTGCGATCGCGGAAGTTGCGAGAATGGTGCTCGAGAGGATAAATCCGGCGATGAGACCTGATTACGGCCCCAAACAACCCGGTGAGCCGACTGACAGCGTTGCCGATATCTCGCGTGCGACTGATGTCTTGAATTTTCGACCGAAATGGACTCTTGACGACAAACTTGACGAGCTGATCAATTGGTGGAAGGACCAACCCCGCGATTTATTCGTGACGGCTCATATGGAAGGTTTTGTAGATTCTGTGCGAGCAAGGCCTGAAGTCGCATAAACGGTATGAAGTCGAGCAGGTAAGAATCTTTATCAGTTAGGTTATCCTGTTCGAGAACGATTCAGCTTGGGAGGGTGGTGGCGCGGAGCGCAGGAGGAGGAAATGAGTGCGACGGTAAATACTCTGAGATCTCAATTGTCGTACAAACACAACCGATTCTGGCAGGAGGTGGGAAATATCGTTGGCGTGGCGATGGGAAAACCGAGTGAAGTGTGGCTGAAGGTGACCCACAGGTGCAAGACACAGTGCGTTATGTGTAACATCTGGAAAACGCCAAGCCGGCCGTCTGAGGAGCTATCAACGGAGCAATGGAAGGCTGTGCTAAACGATCTGCGAGCATGGCTAGGTCCTTACGACGTTTGGTTTACGGGGGGCGAAGCCTTCGCAAGGAAGGATGTTGTAGAGCTATTCTCACATTGCGCGAAAATCGGTCTGTCGGCCCAAGTAATAACGCGGGGTGTTGGTGTTTATGATGAGCACACTGCTCGTCAAATCATCGATTCTGGATTGGATGAGTACCATGTTTCCATAGAGGCCCTGAAGCCGGAGATGCATGATTATGTGAGCCCACCCAAGGGAAGTTTTGCAAAAGCCGTTGCCGGAGTCGATTGGTTGAACAAGTTGCGGAGAAGCGCAGGATCTCATCTGAGAATTGTTATCAAAACGATCATCATGGGGTTCAACAGTGACGAGATCTTAGGCATTGTGGAATGGGTGATGAAGAATGGGTTTGACGAGATAAAATTCCAGCCCGTGGAACAAACGATTGAGGAAGAGAAGGATGTGAATTGGTTCACGCGGAGTAATCTATGGCCCAGAGATGAGCAGACCCTCGCGAATGTAGTCGATGTGATAGAGGAACTGATTAAACTCAAGCGAGGTGGCGCGCCCATACATAACAGTGAGAGAGAACTGGCAGCCATGAAGAGTTATTTCTTGGATCCGGTTGGAATGTATGAGCCTGTGAAAAACCATGTGTTGCCCACGATGGGGAGAAGACGTATAGCGAACGATGGGTGGTTGGAAATCTGGCATAACGGAGAAGCTCGGACATCATGGAAGAATCCACCTTTCGGGAATGTCGTGGAGAGACCGATATGGGAACTCTGGAGAGAAAGAGCGTCGGCAGCGTGAGCGGTTGGCTTGTTGGGTTTCTCCGGTACGTTGTGTGGTGAGTGGGGCCCCATCACACGTAGGTGACGGACCGGGCCGAAGAATACCCTGCAGGTTCACGGGATTGGAAACTGTTGGCGGGCGTGAGAGAGTCAGAAGGTGGACTATGGTCAATGTCAGAGTTTGAGGCCTCGGAGCTGCAGGCTAGGTGTATCGTGCGATGAGAGACCAAGGGAGAGAGTAGATGATTCTTATGATGAGAGACACTTTTTGGGTGCGTTTCTGAGGGGAAAATAACTCCGATGTGCGGAATTGTCGGTATAGTTTGTCGGGACGTCGGCGGAATTGACGCAAGTTGCGTCCGAAAGAAATGCACACTACTGTTTCACCGGGGTCCGGATGACGAAGGATATTACTTTGGGGATCATGTTGCATTGGGTATGCGGCGATTGGCCATTATAGATGTCGAGAGGGGACATCAGCCAGTTCATAACGAAGATCGATCGATTTGGGTTGTATTTAATGGGGAAATATACAACTACATCGAACTTCGCGATTATCTCGAGAAGAAAGGACATCAGTTCTACACATCTTCGGATACAGAGTGTCTCGTCCATCTCTATGAGGAATTTGGTGATGAGTGTGTTTCCCAGCTTCGGGGGATGTTCGCCTTTGCGATTTGGGATG
>Ga0209853_1000518_pt1 | contig 10892 bp, 11 predicted proteins | sample GWRWS1_30_40_FD_187224 | JGI IMG/M metagenome (GOLD analysis project Ga0209853, IMG submission 187224) | Riverbed sediment microbial communities from areas with vegetation nearby in Columbia River, Washington, USA - GW-RW S1_30_40 (SPAdes)... | ecosystem: Environmental > Aquatic > Freshwater >...
GTGGATGGCGCACGCTGACGTGGCCGTAGGCGTCGACCACGCCCTCGTGCGCGAGGATGCGGTTGGCGATCACCACGTCACGGAGGGCCTTCTCGAGCACGTTCGGTATCATGGCGGTCATGGCGGGCCTCAGCGGAAATGGCGGCCCGACGTCGCGTCGGGTACGCGCAGCCCGAGCCCCTCGATTTGTGACGCCACCTCGGCCATGTACTCGGTTCGCGCCGCTTCGTTCGACCGTCGCTTGAGCCCCCAGTATTGGTATCGGGCCGCCCGCGTCGAGTTCGACCGCCCGAACATGTCGAGCCCTCGTGGGTACCACCGGTCCACCGCCGCCTGGGCCAGGGCCTTCCCGTCCTCGGTCCGCACCATGTCGCGGAGTTTCACGAGGCCGTAGCCCACGTGCGTCTTTTCCTCCTGAATGATCCTCGGCAACGCGCGGTCGAGCGGCGCGTAGGAGCAGCCGACGAACTCTTCGAGCTGGTACTGGCCGACGCGATCGATCAGGAACCCGAACGCGGCCACGTCCGCCCACGTCGGCATCGCCTGCCGGAAGGCCTCGAGGTCGCGTCGGGACTTCTCGATGTACATCAGCTCGGAGGCGTCCTCGCCCAGGTCGTTGAGGAGCCGGTTGATCTTGCGGAAGTGGTCGATCTCCTCGCCGGCGACCTTGGCGAGCATCCACTGGTCGTCCGCCGACGGCGCCGTCAGGAGCCACTGGTTCACGTAGAGATGCGGGCCACCGATCTCGCAGTCGGCCTGGATGCGCAGCACGCGCTTGAGCAGTGCCTGATACTCGTCCGGCATCTTCGGCACGTCGGGCGCTTCGAGCTTGTCCGTGAACGGTCTGTCCGTGGTCATGACGGGGACCCCTTCGGGCAACGCTTGACACTGCGCAAGATCATCTCGACATAGCGGTCGGCGATCGATTCGGGGGCGAGCCGGCCGCGGTCCGAAAACCACGTCGCGACCCCGGTGCACATCGTGAGGATCGCCATGGCGGTCAGCCTCACGTCCGACACCTGGAAGACGCCCGCCCGGACGCCCGACGTGAGCAGACCGCGGAACACGCGCTCGTACTCGTCGCGCCGGGTGAGGACGAGGCGCAGATTGCCCTGGGTCAGCGAGCGCAGCTCGCTGTGGCTCAAGAAGGCCTCGTGCTGGCTGTGCGCGTGGAAGAGCACGTGGAAGCGCACGGCCGCCCGCAATCGCGCCTCGGGGCCCTCCACCGCCGCCACGGCCCGTCCCACGCCGTGGAGCAAATCGTCGAGCGTGCGGTCGAGGATCGCGAAGAGGATTTCCTGCTTGGACCCGAAGTGATAGTAGAGGCTCGCCGCCTCCATGCGGAGCCCCCGCGCCAGCGTGCGCATGGAGCTGCCGTGGTAGCCGCGCACGCGGAAGAGGGCGATCGCCGCGCGAAGAATCCGCTCGGCGGCGCCGGCGCGCTCGTGCGTGGCGACGATCGTGGCCATACCTACCTAACGTTCGTTAGTAACCCAGCGCGCGTCTGCTTGTCAAGCCGGCGCGTGGTAGCATCCCCGGCGAAAGGAGCCCCGCCGATCGACTTCCTGCACGCCAGCATCACCGGACTCGTCCAGGTCTTCGCATGGCCGACGTTCGGGCTGATGCTGATCGGCATGCTGCTCGGCTTCGTCGTCGGACTCCTGCCGGGGCTCGGCGGGCCGACGACGCTGGCTCTCATGCTGCCGTTCGTCTTCAAGATGACGCCGGTCGAGGCGTTCGCCTTCCTCCTGGGAATGCTGGCGGTCACCGCCACCACCGGCGACATCACGTCGATCCTGTTCGGGATTCCCGGCGAGCCGACCACGGCCGCCACCATCGTCGACGGCCACGCCATGGCGAAGAACGGCGAGGCCGGGCGAGCCCTCGGCGCGGCGATGATGAGCTCGCTCATCGGCGCGGTGTTCGGCGCCCTCGTCCTCGGGTTGGCGATTCCCGTCGTGCGCCCACTCATCCTCACCCTCGGCTCGCCCGAGTTCTTCACGCTGGCCCTGCTCGGCATCACCTTCGTCGCCTCGCTGAGCGGGGAGGCCGTCCTGAAGGGATTGCTGGCCGGCGGGCTCGGCCTCTGGCTCGCCACGATCGGTCTCAACCCGGTGACGGGCACCCAGCGCTACACCTTCGGTCAGCTCTTCCTCTGGGACGGGATCGGGCTCGTCCCGGTCACCATCGGCTTCTACGCCATTCCGGAGCTGATCGAGATGGCGATCGCTGGATCGAGCATTGCGAAGCTCGACGTGGGCCGTGTCGGCGGCGTGTGGGAGGGGGTGCGCGACACCTTCCGTCACTGGCGGCTCGTGATCCGCTGCAGCGCGCTCGGGACATTCATCTCGATCATTCCGGGGCTGGGCGCGGCGACGACCCAGTGGCTGGCCTACGCGCACGCCGTCCAGAGCTCGCCCGGCCGGGAACGGTTCGGCAAGGGCGCGGTGGAAGGCGTGCTCGGGCCCGGCGCCGCAAACAATTCTTCGCTCGGGGGCAGCCTGGTCACGACGGTAGCGTTCGGCGTGCCGGCGAGCGTGGCCACCGCGATTCTCATGGGCGCGTTCTTCATCCAGGGACTGGTGCCGGGGCCGGCAATGCTGACGCCGGCCCCGAAAGGGCACCTGGCGGTGACGATGGCGATGGTGTGGACCATCGTGATCTCCAACATCATCACGGTCGCCGTCTGTCTATTCTGCATGGGCCCGCTGGCCCGGATCACCCAGATCCGCGGCACGCTGTTGGTGCCGTTCATCATGATCCTGGTGTACGTCGGCGCATTCGCCGAGAAGAACGTCTTCGAAGATCTCGGCGTCGTCCTGGCGTTCGGCGCCCTCGGCTGGGTCATGTCGAAGCTCGACTGGCCGCGGCCGCCGCTGCTCCTCGGCCTCGTGCTCGGTCCGCTGGCTGAAAACCGGCTCTTTCTCTCCACGGACAACTACGGCGCCGGGTGGCTCCTCCGCCCGGGTGTGCTGATCATCCTCGGCGTCATCGCGGTCGGTCTCGTCGTTCCGATCGTGCGACAACGGCGGCGCCGGCGGACACCGCTCGGGGCAGCCGCGGCAGCCCCCGAAGCGCCGGCATCCGGTTGGCCGCTCGACGGCGCGACAATGTTCAACCTGTGCCTTGTGATTCTCTTCGCGGCAGCCCTGTGGGAGAGCCGCCGCTTCGACGCGCGCGCCGGGCTTTTTCCGTGGACGATCACCACCGCCTCCCTGCTCCTGGCGAGCGTCCATTTCGCCAGCGAGCTCACCGCTCGCCGCCGTGGCATGCGCGCGGACAGTCGCGAGGCCGCCGCAATGCCACCACGAGACCCGCCGCGCCGAATCGCCGCGATCTGCGGGTGGATTCTCGGGATGTACGTCGGGATCTGGCTTCTCGGCTTTTCGCTCGCCACGCTGCTCACGACCGTTCTCTACCTGAGAACCGCCCGCGAGCGCTGGCCGATCAGCGTCGTCCTGAGCCTCGCCGGCTTCGCATTCGTGTACGGCCTCTTCGAGAAGGGCCTGGGCGTGCCGTTCCCGCCCGGTCGACTGCTCGCCTGGATGGGTTACGGAAGCTGAGATCGCGCCATCGGAACGCCGACACCCTGGTCCACGACGTGATCCTGCCGACCGAGAACCTTTCGGTCTACGATTTCGCAGTCGCGCCCCGCGACCTCGTGCCGACCGAGGCGGAGGCCGAGCGGTTCATCGGCGACGTCGAGCACCGTTACGCAGATCCGACCGCCCTCGAGGCCGAGATCGCCCACTGGTGGGAGACATGACTTGCCCGCCGGGGAAACGTAGGCTAGCTTGCTTGCCATTATGCGCACTCTACTGAGTCTCCTGGCGACCGTCGTCCTTGTCTCGAGCGCCACGCCGCACGCCGCCGCGCAGGGCTACCCGAGCGGCCCCATCACGCTGGTGATCCCCCTGGCGCCGGGGGACGCGACCGATGTCGCGGGCCGCACCATGGCCGAGGAACTGGCCAAGCTCCTCAAGGTGCCGGTCGTCCCGGTGAATCGACCCGGCGCCGGGATGGCGATCGGCACGGACAGCGTGGTCAAGGCCAAGAAGGACGGGTACACCATCCTGCTCACCCCGAACGCCGCGGTCGTCTCGGCCAGAATTCTGAATCCCGAGTCGGTGACGTACGATCCCTTGAAGGATCTGACGCCCCTCGGATTGACCACACGGACGCCCATCCTCGTCGCGGTTCGTGAGGACGCCCCCTACCGGAGCTTCCCGGAGATGATCGAGTTCGCGAAGAAGAATCCGGGGAAGGTCCGCGTGGGCACGGTCGGGACGGGATCCGTGGGGCATCTCAACGTCGAGATGATCAACGCGCTCACCGGAGCGGGCCTGACCATGGTGCCGTTCAAGGGAGGAGCGCCCGGGATCACCGCGCTCCTGGGCGGGCACGTGGAAGGCGGAGCGTTCTCGCTCGGAGCGCTGAGCAGTCATGTGAAAAGTGGAGCGGTGCGGGGGATGGTCGTCTCGAACTCGTTCCCGGGCTTCCCGGACATCCCCACGCTGCCCCAGCTCGGCTATCGCCAGAACCTGCTCGGCGTCTGGCTCGCCTTCTTTGCGCCCGCAGGCGTGCCGGCGGAGGTGACCAGGACCCTGCTCGCCTCCATCGAAAAGGTCGCGAAGGACCCGGCGGTCGCAGCGAAGCTCGTGAGCTTCGGAATCCTGCAAGACTACGCGCCTCCCGAGAAGCTCGTCGCCGAGATACGGGAGGAGCATCGCACCGTCGAGGAGCTCGCGAAGAAGGCCGGGCTGGTGAAGTAGGAGGCCATGCCGCGCGATCTGGTCAGCGGTCTGTTCTGGCTGGCCGTCGCGATCTTCGCCGCCGTTCAGGGACTCTGGCTCAAGCTCGGCAGCCTGAATCGCCCCGGGGCAGGATTCTTTCCGTTCTGGGGCGGAGTCGTGCTCGGACTGCTCTCGATTGTCCTCGTCGTCAGCTCACGCGGACGAGATGCCGAAGGGAGCTCACGGTCCCGGCCCGAATCGTCGAAGCCTCTCGTCGTAGTCGGGGCGCTCCTCGGCTACCTCCTGCTGCTGGAGACGCTCGGGTTCGTGGCCGTCACGTTCCTCTTCCTTCTGCTCCTGTTTCGCCTGGAACGGCTGACCTGGGCGTTCAGCGCCGTCTCCGCGGGGGTCGGAGCCCTCGCGTCCTATGGGCTCTTCCAGCTCTGGCTGAAGACCCAGCTCCCGACGGGCCCGTTCGGGTTCTGAGCGTGGAGATCTTTCACGGCGTTCTCTACGGCTTCCAGGTCGCGCTCCAGCCGATCAATCTTCTGTACTGCTTCATCGGCGTCTTCATCGGAACCCTGGTCGGGGTCCTGCCCGGGTTGGGCCCCGCGGCGGCCATCGCGCTCCTGCTGCCCTCCACGTTTGCGGCCTCTCCGGTCTCCGCCATCATCATGCTGGCCGGGATCTACTACGGTGCGATGTACGGCGGCTCGACCACGTCCATCCTCGTCAATATTCCCGGCGAGGCGGCGTCCGTCGTCACGTGCCTCGACGGTCACGCCATGGCCCGTCAAGGCCGAGCCGGCGCGGCGCTGGGCATTGCCGCGTTCGGGTCGTTCATCGCCGGGACGCTGAGTGTCGTCGCCCTGACGTTTCTGGCGCCGTTCCTGGCCCGGGTGACGTTGAGATTCGGCCCACCGGAATACTTCGCCCTCATGGTCCTGGGCCTGACGCTGCTCACCTACTTCGCGCGCGAGTCGACGGTGAAGGCGCTCATGATGGCGGCCGTGGGCCTGCTCTGCGGGACCGTGGGTCAGGACACGATCAGCGGGCGGTTTCGGTTCACGTTCGGGATTCGGACGCTCGAAGACGGCCTCGGACTGGTCCCGGTCATCATGGGACTCTTCGGAATCTCCGAGGTGCTACTCAACCTCGAGCAGCGGCAACAGCAGAAGGAGATCTTCGCCCCACCGACGAAAGGTCTCCTTCCCACACGCGAAGACTGGCGGTTGTCGACGACGCCCATCCTGCGCGGCTCGGTGCTGGGGTTCTTGCTCGGCATCCTGCCCGGCGCCGGCGCCATCATCGCCTCGTTCGCGTCCTATGCCGTGGAGAAGCGAGCGTCCAGGCACCCGGAGCGATTCGGCGCCGGGGCCATCGAAGGCGTGGCCGGTCCCGAGGCGGCGAACAACGCCGCGGCCGGCGGCGCGTTCATCCCGCTTCTCACACTGGGCATTCCGGCCAACGCGGTCATGGCGATTCTCCTGGGGGCGCTGATGATCCACGGGCTCCAGCCCGGCCCGCTCCTGGTCAAGCAGGCTCCCGATGTCTTCTGGGGGATCATCACCAGCATGTACATCGGCAACGCCATGCTGCTCGTGTTGAATCTTCCGCTCATCCCGCTGTGGGCCCGGCTCCTGCGCGTGCCGTACGCCACCATGTATCCGCTCATTCTGCTGTTCTGTCTCATCGGCGCCTACAGCGTCGGCAACAACATCGGCGACGGGATCGTGATGTGGGTCTTCGGGATCGTCGGTTATCTGCTGAAGAAATTCGACTACGAGGGCGCCCCCTTGATCCTGGCGATGGTGATCGGCCCGATGATGGAGGAAGCCCTGCGTCAGTCGCTCATCCTGTCGACCGGGAGCTTCGGCATCTTCGTCTCACGCCCCATCTCGGGCGGCTTCCTTCTGATCTCCGCTCTGCTCGTGCTCCTTCCCATGCTCCGGAGGAGTCCAGGGACCGGTTGAGGCGAGGCGCGCGCCCGTCTCCCGTACGACGTCGACGAGCGCGGCGACGTCCGCCTCCGTCGTCGCGTAGTGAAGGACGCACGCCCGCAGCGCGAAGCGGCCGCGGAGCGTGGTCTGGGTCAGGAAGGCCTCGCCCGAGGCCTGCACGTCCTGCATCAGGCGCTCGTTGAGGGCGTCGAGCGCGCCGGCGTCGCCGCGCAGGCGCGCGGGCGCGTAGCGAAAGCAGACGATCGAGAGCTCCACGGCGGCGAGTCGCTCGAGGTCGGGCGCCGCATCCACCAGCTCGGCGAGGTACCGGGCGAGCGCCAGATGTCGCGCGATCAGGTCGCGAACGCCGTCGCGGCCCAGGTGCTGGAACGTCATCCAGAGCTTGAGAGCGCGGAAGCCGCGGGTCTGCTGGATACCAAATTCGGAGTACCACGGCAGCCCGCCGAAGCCGCGGTCGGTCTCCGTGCGCAGATAGTCGGGGACGAGGCTGAACGCCGACCTCAGGATGCCGCCGTCGCGGACGAGGACCGCGCCGCATTCCACCGGGACAGACAGCCACTTGTGGGGATCGAGCGCGATCGAGTCGGCGCGCTCGAGACCAGCGTAGCGCGCGCGATGGGTTGGCAGCGCGGCGCCCACCGCTCCGTAGGCGCCGTCGACGTGAAGCCAGAGCCGCTCGACGGCGCAGAAATCGGCGAGCGCCTCCAGCGGATCGATGGCGCCCGTACCCACCGTGCCCGCGCTCGCCGCAACGCAGAACGGCCGCTTGTCGGTAGCTCGATCGGCGGCGACGGCGGCGCGTAGCGAGCCCAGGTCCATGCGCTGGTCCTCGTCGGTGACAACCCGGTGGATCGCGTCGGCTCCAAGGCCGAGAAGCTCGGCCGCCTTCTGGATGCAGCTGTGCCCCTCGGGCGAGGCGTAGAGGACCAGCGGGGCCCGCGCCCGCTGGAGCCCGTCACGTCGCACGCTCCAGCCGTCGTCCGCCGCCGCCTGATGGCGCGCGGCCGCGAGCGCGATGAGGGTCGCCGTCGACGCGCCGCTCGCCAGGAGCCCCATGCTGCCCTCCGTCGGGAAGCCGATCAGCTCCATGAGCCAGCGCACCGCGGCGCGCTCGACGTAGATGGCCGCGTGGTCGCCGCCCGCGCAGCTCGGATTCAGCGCGGCGGCGAGGAAATCGGCGAGCACCCCGACCGGCGCGGGTGGCGAGTTCACCCAGCCGAAGAAGCGCGGGTGGCCATTGCCCATGGCGTGCGGGAGGACGGCTGCGCGGACACGCTCCAGCAGCACCTCGGGGCCGATGCCGCCCGCGCCGAGGGGCTCCTGCATCAGCGTGGCCCGCTCGGCGGGCGTCATGGGCCGGAAGACCGGCCGCGTGCTGATACCGGCCAGATAGTCGGCCACGAGATCGACCGTGTCGTGTGCGAGACGGCGGAAGTGCTCGGGATCGAGGGCGGGAGGCGCGATGTTCTGGACTCGTGACGTCATCGCGTTCGTCTCCTGTCGCTACGGCGCGGTCGAACGGCAGTACGATGCCGCCCGAGCTCCATCGCGAGGTAGTAGACGCACGGCCCTTCGCCGGGATTGGCGAAGGCGTGCCGGCAGTCCCCAGCGTAGTAGATGCTGTCGCCGGCGCGTAGCAGGTGCTCGATGCCGTCGATCGTGAGGCGCAGGAGACCGCGCTCCATCGCGAGGTACTCGCGCGAGCCCGGCGCGTGCGCGGCGAACTCCCCGGCGTCCACGCCGCCCGGGATGGTCGTGCGCATGAGTTCGAACTCCACTCCCGGCAGGACGGGCGAGAGGATGCGCCGTTCCCAGCCCGAGGGATCGTGCGCCGTGTCGTGCTCGCCGCGGCGCAGCACGACGACCCGCGTCGCGCGCTCCTCGCCGAGCAGGCGCGCGATGCTGGTGTCGAGCCCCGTCGCGATGCGATCGAGCACGAGAACCGTCGGCACCTTGCTCCCGCGCTCCACTTCGGAAAGCATGCTCCGGCTCACGCCGGTGCGCGCCTCCAGGTCGTGGAGCGAGAGCCGCCGGCGTAGACGTTCCATCCGAAGACGGGCACCGAGCCCGGCCATGTCGAGCCCGGACGACGGCCGCGGTGCCCGTCCGGCTGGGCTGTCTACCATAGAGGACATCATACTCTATCGTAGAAGTCGGCGCCGCGCACACGGAGAACCGGCTCGAGGCGGAAGAATCGGGCAAGAGCAGCCGAGTGATCCTGGTGGGGTGAATCGGGGGGGGCGGCGTTCCCCCCCCGATGACAACTAATCCAGCTATTCGAGCCCGGAGGTGCCGACCCAGCCGGTCTCCGAGACGTCGACCGTCACTCCGTCGGGGCCGCTGTACTTCACCTCGACGTTGGCATACCGATGGCCGGTGTGGCCGACGCCGAGGGCCTGGTTGATGTCGTCGCGGGGCGAAGAACCGGCGGCCTTCAGCCTCTCGGTGATCGCTTCCAAGCTTTCCACCTGAAAGCCGATGTGATGGATGCCGCTCCAGTCCTTGCCGCGCTCGACGCCAGCCACCGCGTCGTTCTTGAAGTTGAGGATCGCCAGATTGAGGTCGCCGTCGCTGAGATAGTAGCCCCGGGCGCCCGGACTGTCGATCTTCGCGATCTCCTTCATGCCGAACACCTCGATGTAGAACTTGGCCGTCTTGTCCACGTCCTGGGTCGAGAGGGCGATGTGCTTGATCTTCGGCATGGCGTCTCTCCTGTGACAGTAGTTCGGGGTCGGTCCGTTTTGCCTGTCCAGGCAGGTTACGCCAGAGGCGGCCAAAACGCCAGGACAATCACGGCGGCTCTTCAGGGCGGCAGGAGGTCACCCTGCTCGAATTCGTCGAGGAACCGGAACCCCCGGGCTCCGCCGCCGGCATACTTGATTCTCGGCCCGAAGCGCGCGATAAGGGTGCATGAATCTCCTGCGCCCGCTCGATCGGTACCTCTCCGTCAACGGTTTGCGGCTTCACGTCCTCGACTGGGGTGGCGAAGGTCGCACGCCCCTCCTGCTGCTCCACGGCTTCACGGGCCACGCGCACGCGTGGGACACGCTGAGCATCGCCCTCCAGCCGCACTTCCACGTCCTGGCGCTCGACCAGCGCGGGCACGGCGACAGCGACCCGGCCGACGTCTACAACGCCATCGCCGCCTTCGACGACATCGGCGGCGTCGTCGAGCAGCTCGGCCTGGCCTCGCTCGTTCTGGTCGGACTCTCGATGGGCGGCCGAAACGCGATCTACTTCACGTCGAAGCGGCCGGAGCTCATCCAGAAGCTTGTCATCGTCGACATCGGCCCGGAGGTCAGCAAGCGGGCCGCGGTCGCTCCCGCCGGTCCTCCCGAGCCGGACACGTGGGAGAGCATCGAGCAGGCGGCGCAGCACCTGTATCAAGGGAACCCGAATCCTGGAATCCACTACTACCGCTGGGTCGTGTCGTCGAGCCTCCGCCAGCGCTCCGACGGCGCGCTGGTCTGGGCCTGGCATCCCAGCGTCAAGGAGCGCCGGTCCCAGCTCGACATCGACTGGTGGGCCGTCCTGCGGGCCATCACGCCGCCGACCCTGGTGTTGCGCGGCGAGAGCAGCACGGTGCTGGACCGCGACGTCGCCGAGCGGATGGCCAAGGAACTCCCGCGCGGTCGCTTCGTCGAGATTCCGCGCGCCGTCCACACCCTGCACGAGGACAATCCCGAGGCGGTCCTCGCCGCGCTCAAGGAATTCCTCGCCTTCTAGGGCCGCTTCAGCTTCAGATCCTCCAGCGGTCCGGAATACGCAAAGCCCTTGATGAGATTGATGCCCGGCTCCTCGACGCGTGGGCCGACGCCCCAGATGAACGCGAGCTCGTAGATCGGGATGTGCGTCACTCGATCGTGCAGGGTCTGCTGGATCTGGTGGAGCAAGGCCTCGCGCTTCTTCACGTCCAGCTCGCGCGCCTGACGCTGGAAGAGATCCTCGACCTCGGGAAGGACGCCATACGAGAAGATGCCTTCCCGGCTGACGTACGCCTCGAGCCGCGTCGCCGCGTTGCCCGCCGCGCCCGTGATCCCGACGATCACGCCTTTGAGTTTGCGCTCGCGCCACGCGGCCTGCAGGGTCGCGCGCTCCATGGTCCGGATTCGTGACCGGATGCCGACGGCCTGGAGGTAGGAGCCGAGCGCCTCGCCCATCGAGGTGTAGGGCGGCCACGGGTAGAAGTCGCCGGCGT
>Ga0209853_1000520_pt1 | contig 10880 bp, 6 predicted proteins | sample GWRWS1_30_40_FD_187224 | JGI IMG/M metagenome (GOLD analysis project Ga0209853, IMG submission 187224) | Riverbed sediment microbial communities from areas with vegetation nearby in Columbia River, Washington, USA - GW-RW S1_30_40 (SPAdes)... | ecosystem: Environmental > Aquatic > Freshwater >...
GGCCGTTCTCGGAGGGTGAGGCTGTGTGTCACATGATAATTAAGATACGACACTGTTGGACCAGACGCCGGGTCGCTGCATAGTCGCGCATCCGTGTGGCCTCAGCCGCACTGAGGACCAGATCCACGCGAGTCGCTCCCGCCACACGGAGGGCGCGTAACACTAAGGGATGTTCACCAATCCGCGCTTGTACTGGGGCTTGGTCATAAGCTTTGGCGTAGGCGATATAGCCCTGCTGGACTGCCGCTTCCGTGTCGACACTCTCCGGCGCGTAGAGGGTTTGCCCGTGCTCGTCCACAATCCTGGGAAACAGAGCGGGTTGAATGGCCAGACCGCGCGCGTCGATCACCACACCGGTATGCACCGCTTCACTCTTGGGTTCACCGCCAGGCGTGACCGCTGAGGAGGCCGGAAGGAAAAGGGCAGTGAACCGTCCTGCGAATGGCAATTGTACAGCTGTTTCGACCGCTCCGCCTGGTAAATACCGTGTCTCCACTACGATAGCCTGCGCAACGATGGCTTCCACCTCCTGCCGTCGTGCTTCCATCTCACGTACAGCTGGCCCGAGCATCTGGCTGGCGTCCAGGCGCACCTGTCCTAACACCTGCAGCAAGCCCTGACGCGCGGCCTGGATAGCGGCCTGGCTGGTGGCAACCCCAGTGCCCCGGCGCATGCTGCCCGTGGCACTGTCGCGGTTGAGCACCGCCCCTTCCGTCCAGTCCACCTGCCCGTGCAGCAGCGTCTCCGTCACGCGTACTTCAGTTGGAAATAACTGCGCCCCTGCTGTGCCTGTGACCACGAGGAGACAGACAACCACAATGTGTCCGACCCAGGACCAGGCCACTTGAGGGAATCGCCATCCCGCTCGCCACCGCCCCCCGGCTACCCTCATGAAGCGATCTTCTCCAGATGACACACTTGATACAGACGCGTGACTTCAAACGCTTCCAAAAGGCGCGCCGCCCCAGGAGGTAAGCCAGCCAGGGTTAAGGGGCCCATCGCCACGCGCTGCAACCGTTTGACCCCATGTCCCCCACAGCGCTGCAGCACGCGATGGAGCTGCCGTGGGCGGCCCTCGTGGAGCGTTATACGCAGCCAACAGCTCTGCTCGGCACGCCGTGTGATCTGGACTTGGGCTGGCAACGTCTTACCGTCATCGAGTACTACCCCGCTCCGCAACCGCTCGAGATTGTCGTCAGACACCACCCCGTCAGCGTGCACCAGATAGGTCCGGGGGATACCGTAACGCGGGTGCAGTAAGCGGTGCGCCAGGCGTCCGTCGTTCGTCAACAGTAACACGCCTTCGGAGTTCACATCAAGACGTCCGACTGGGAAGAGCCGCACCGGTTGCCGTTTCAGCAGATCGAAGACCGTCGGGCGGCGCTGCTCATCCTGGCACGTCGTGACATAGCCGCGTGGCTTGTGCAGCAGGACATACCGCAAGGGTGCCTGCAGACGGAGCGGCTTACCATCCACGACGACGACATCTGTCGTGGGATCAACCATGGTGCCCAACGTGGTGATCTTTTTGCCGTTCACAATAACCCGTCCCTGCACAATCAGTGCCTCAGCCTTGCGTCGGGACGTCACTCCAGCCTGGGCAATAACTTTGTGTAGCCGTACTTCCGGTGCTGGCTCTACGTCCGGTTTCATACCTTAAAAATCCTTCATTTTCCAGAGGCTTAGGCTTTATTGGAGGAGAAATTGTAGAGGTGATCTCTGGGGCAGTCAACATGAATTTCCCACGACGCTGCCGTGGCAATATCCTCAATGCGACAGGAGCCGCAGACAGTGCAAGAGGACGAGAAGGCACGAGGAAATCGGTTGCAATCCGGCAGAGTAGCAACATGCTATGGTCATCATGGGTATTTTCCTATTCACACAACCACAACCATCCGTCGGCTTGAATGATTCATGGCGTGTCCAGTATTTCACGGACTTTGTGTGCCAGAACGTCCGGTGCAAAGGGTTTTGGGAGCAGAGCTATCCCAGGTTCTAGTACGCCGTGACGGGCCAGGGCATCATCAGGATAGCCCGACATAAACAGCACTTTCATGGTCGGATAAAAAGCCACCAGTTGGTCGCGGAGCTGACGGCCACTCATGCCTGGCATGATCACGTCGGTCACCAGCAGGTGGATCGGTCCCTGATACTGGGTGTAGTGACGGAGTGCCTCGGGACCATTGGGAGCTTCCAGGACCGTGTAGCCAGCGTCTTGAAGCACTGCATGTGCCAGGGAACGGATTTGCACTGCGTCTTCGACCAACAAGATGGTTTCCGTACCGGGTCGAGGTATGGGACGAGCGGTGGGACGGGTAGAGGGCTCTGGTTGGGTCGCCTTGGTGTATGGCAGATAAATCGTGAACGTTGTGCCGTGCCCCACCTCGCTGAAGACCTCGATATGTCCGCCGCTTTGCTTGACAATACCAAACACCGTTGCCAGTCCGAGGCCAGTGCCCTTGCCTGGCTCTTTCGTAGTAAAGAACGGCTCGAATAGGCGGGCCTGCGTGGTGGCATCCATGCCGCACCCCGTGTCGGTCACCGCCAGCATGGCATAAGGGCCGGGGGACATCTCCGGATGTGCCTGGGCGTAGACCGCATCGAGATCCATGTTGGCCGTTGTTATGCTGAGCGTGCCACCGTCAGGCATGGCGTCCCGCGCATTCACCGCCAGATTCATAATGACTTGCTCGATCTGTCCTGGATCGACTTGCACACGCCGTAACGCTGGATCGAGCCGCAGGAGCAGCTCAATATCCTCGCCGATCAGGCGATAGAGTAGGTTTTCCATCTCCGTTAACACCGTATTAAGATCCAGCACCACTGGTGTCAGCATCTGCTTGCGGCTGAAAGCAAGGAGTTGGCGTGTCAGTGTCGCAGCGCGCTGGCCGGCCTGGTGAATCTCTGTAACCTGCTTGTGCGACCGATCGTCATGCCTGAGGCGGCCGAGGACGAGTTCACTATAGCCAATGATAGCAGTCAGCAGGTTGTTGAAGTCGTGGGCAATACCGCCTGCCAATCGTCCTACTGCCTCCAACTTCTGGGCCTGCAGAAACTGCTGCTCAAGGCGTTTGGACCCGGTAATGTCCAGATGCGTACCGGTGGCGCGCAGAGGTTTGCCGTGGGCATCACGGGCGACGACTTTGCCGCGGGCCAGAATCCACTTCCATGCACCCGATTTGGCCCGCATGCGGAGCTCAGTTTCGTAAAATGGCGTCTCGCCGTTCAGGTGGGCGGTGAACACCGTCTGCACGCCTGGGAGGTCGTCGGGATGGACGAGTTGGGTCAGGAAATCGTAGTGGGGCAAAATTTCGTCCAGACGGTAGCCCAGCATCTCTGCCCAGCGTTCATTGAAAACAATCTCACCGGTCTCGATGTGCCAATCCCATAGGCCAAGATCGGCGCCACGCAGGGCCAGATCAAGCCGCTCCTCCTGTTGTCTGAGCCGTTGCTCCGCCTGCTTGCGTTCGGTAATGTCGGTCGAAAGTCCGCAGACGGCGTATGGCGTACCTGTCGCATCGCACAGCGGCACCTTGAGGGAGATATAGGTATGCATCCCATCGCTATGTGGAACGACTTCCTCGAACTCAATGGTCGTGCCGGTTGTGAGCACACGCACGTCGTTCGCCCGCAGGGCGTCCGCAATGTGCTGCGGGAAGAGATCATAGTCTGTTTTACCTCGCATCGCTTCGTCAGTGACGTTAAACAATTTCTCATACTGCCGGTTGATGAGGAGATACCGGCCATTGCGCTGTTTGACGTAGATCACCGCCGTGGTGTTGTCAATCACGCTGCGGAGCAAGGCCTGGCTTTGCTGCAGGGCATCTTCGGCCTTCCGGCGTTCGGCCACTTCCTGCGTCAAGAGGAAGTTGGCACTCCGTAACTCGGTCGTGCGTACCTCGACCTGGCGTTCGAGTTCCTCGTGCATCCGGCGCAGCACTTCGTCCGCTTGCTTGCGCTCAGTGATATCCACCGAAGCGCCGATCACGCGCGTCGGCTGCCCCGCTTCATCCCAGAAGACCTTCCCCGTGCTATGCACCCAACGCACGCTGCCATCGGGCCAGACGATGCGGTATTCGGTACGAAACGGTGCGTCGCCCTGCAAGGCACGCTGTACCTCGGCGTCACGCTTCTGGCGGTCGCCAGGGTGGATGCGCTGGAGCCCCTCTTCTACGGGCACTCTGCGGTCGCTGGGCGCAAGGCCAAACAAGGCAAAATAGGCCTCGGAACAGCGGAAGGTATTGGTACGGATGTCCAAGTCCCACGTCGCAATGCCGGCGGCACTCTGGGCCAGGCGCAGCCACTCCTCACGCTCGCGGAGTTCGACGGTGCGTTCGGCAACGGCCATTTCGAGCCACGCGGCATACTCACCAATCTGGTCGCGCACGGCTCGATGCACGTATCCAACCAGTTCCTGCGGGTCACCAAGCTTTTCAACGTAGGCAAAGACGCCCAGATTGAGCAACGCCTTGGCAGACTCGAACGAGCCGTAGCCGGTATGAATAATAATGCGTATAGCATTATGCAGAGACCGGAGGCGTTCCACAAGACGCACGCCACCGAGATCTGGCAGACCTAGATCGACAATCGCCACACCAAACTCCAGGCGTTGGAGCTGCGTTAAGGCTTCGGCAGCGGACCGACAACCGGTGACCTCAAACCCTTCAGCCTGCATGATGCGCATGAGGGTGTGCAATTGCGCCGCATCATCCTCAATAATGAGCAGGCGCGAGAAGCGCTGGTGCTCGGTTGCATCTCCCATACCGCGTGTCTCCGGAGCTGTAGAGATGGCATCGTTCATCATCTCTCCTCAGATGGCTTGCGGAGCGCATCAGAAATCCGTACCGGTATTGGTTTGGCGTGGTCCATCCTCAGGCCTCTTGCCCATCATCGTAACGCGGCAACACCATCCTGAACACTGCACCATGGGTACTGTCCACCAGGTCAATGGTCCCACCATGCTTTTCCACAATTTGCCGACAGATCGTCAGTCCCAGGCCGGTGCCTTTGGCCTTGGTTGAAAACAGTGGCTCAAAAATCCGCGCGCGTGTCTCAGAGGGAATCCCAGGGCCGTTGTCCTGGATAGTGATCATATCCTGGGAGCCGTTACGGCGTCCAGTAATGACAATCTCTCCTTTCCCTGCTATGGCCTGCACCGCGTTAGTCAGCAGATTGGTTAAGACCTGCTGGAGCTGGGCTGGGTCGACATGGACTGTAAAGGGGTCTGGTTCCAGTAGGCAGCAATAGTCTACTTGTCCAGGGTCTTTGAGATGGCCAAATGCCTCTGCGACCGCCTGCGCCAGGTTCACGGCTTGTATAAGTGGCTGCTTGGCGCGGCTCATCTCCAGCAGGTTGTTGATGATGCGATCAGCAGTACTGACCTCGACGTCAATAATCTGCAAGAACTCCGTGAGTTCGGCGTTGTCCTTGACAATATGCCGGCGCAAATAATAGACGGCATTGCGTACTGCCCCAAGGGGATTGCGCAACTCGTGCGCAATGGTGCTGGCCACCTGTCCCAGGGTGGCCAGGCGCGTCTGGGTCACGAGCTGATCACGGACACGCGCTAGTTCGGTTTCGATCTGTGCCTTTTCCCGCCGTTGCTGCTCCTGCAACTGCGCCTGACTCTTCCGCAATGCTTCTTCTGCCTGCTTGCGTTTGGTGATGTCGTACGTGGTCACCTGGAGAGCCCGCTCGCCATCCCAGAGCACCTCCCGTACCTTCACATCCACCCAGATCGGTGTGCCATCTTTCCGGATGACCTGATGTTCCTGGTGTTGGGGGACCTCACTGCCGACCTGACGTGCACGCACATAGCCCGCTATCCGTTCCCGTTCCTGAGGGGCAAGGAGTGGCAACAGCGAGTCGAGCCGGAGAATGTCCTCTGGGGTGTCGTACCCCAGAATCTCCGCGTAAGCCTGATTGGCAAAGAGCGGTTTGAGGTTGCGATGGATAACAATGCCCTGGATGGAGCCCTCGATCAGGTCGCGGAACCGGGCTTCACTCGCCCGCAACGCCTCTTCCGTCTGCCGGCGCTCGGTGATGTCTTCCGAGATGCCAAGCACATACTTTGGCCTACCTTCTGCATCATAGATGGGCACCTTGTGGATGTGCAGGAGCCGGGTACCTTTGTGCACCGTATGGATTGAGGCCCCCAAGATTTCAACCATCTGCCCCTGCGCTAACACCTCGCGGTCCTTGGCGGTGAAAAAATCCGCCTCTTCCGGCGGGAAAAGGTCATAGTCCGTCTTCCCGAGCACGGCGTCTCGGGGCAGGCCCACCAGCTCTTCACTCGCCTTATTCCAGCGGACAAACCGCAGGTGCTCTGCCTCCTTCACAAACAGCATCAATGGCATGTGTTCAACCACAGAATCAAGGAAGCGGCTGATGTCTTCACTGGCAGCGGTGGTCTGCTGCAGCATAACATTGGCCTGGCGCAATTGTGCGGTGCGTTCGGCCACGAGGTGTCTAATGTGCATACTCCTCGCGGTGGTTGTCTGTACATAGGCGGTCAACACGGCAGTCAAGGCCAGAGCGCCAGCAAAAGCCAGCCAGGGATACCAACTCCGCTTGGCAGCCAGGTAGGCCAGTGTTGGCTCGGCCACAATCACCCACTGTCGTCCGCCGATGTCGAACGCCGCGGTATGGTACAAACTGGTGCGGGGTGGCAAGGATTGGCCAGCAGACGAGGGTGGGACAAGGAGGGGAGTGCCGGGATAGGAGTACAGAAATTGTGCCCCTGCTGGCGCTGAGGTGTCATACAGTGTTACCCCAATGCCTTGAGGCGGGAGGGGCGCCAATGCCTCAGCAACGACCGCGCTAATGCGCAGGACTACCAGCGCAAAGCCAACCAGGTTGGTCCGCCGATCCTGGAGGGTGGTCGTGGCCGCCCCTTGCCGGTATACAGGGCGAAACACCAGCGTACTGTAGCGCTCTTCCTGCGTTTCCTCGACCAGGATGATCCGTGCTGTTGCCACGACCTGCCCGGTGTCGCGGGCGCGAGACAAAGCTTCCAGGCGCGTGGGATTACTCCCCAGGTCGAAACCAACCGCAATGCCGCCTTCCACAAGCGGCTCCTGGTAATATACCGGATAATATTCCTCACGTGCTTCGGCTGGGATCATTACCCCCTGCTGGAGCCGCTCCGTCATCTGGAAACGGTGGAGTACCTCCACCCACGCCGGTTGGCCAGCCGCCTGTGCGGTCTGGGCGTCCGCCCGTGCCGCTGCCTCATAGGCCGCCCGCTGCGCCTGGGGCACGCGTGGGATCCACTCCAGTGAGCTGATACCTGGCCGGTGTGTCAGAAGTGGCGTGACAAAGGTCGAAAACGCCTGGCGATCGAACTGCACCGTGGCGGCGTAGAATGCCGTAATGGCGTCCAAGAGCTCAAGATAAGTGGCCAGCGTGGTGCGCACCGCTATGATACGGTCTTCCGCCGCCTCGGTGAACTCGACGTGTAGGCGTTGCTGTTCCAGATTCCGTACTAGCGCAAACACTAGTAGAGAGAGGATAATACCTCCACCAAGGAGAATGAGGATTGGTAGCCTCCGCATCCCATGCCTCCGTGTGCGAGGCACGTCTTGTACGTCTACGGGCATGCGCCGTCCCCCCTTCTCTGGGTATGACATAGGGGTAGACATGCTACAATGCTTGCTGCGTCCTGGCAAGAGCCGCCTCTGCAGGCGACTACCGGTTCCGGTGCGGCGTTGCTTAGAAGCGAAGAAGCCCAGGCGGCTTACCTGGGTGGACACGTCTGAGCCGCTTGTGGGGGCTGCACACAAACGCAACGCATGCCTAAGTGTTTTCCAGCTTTTTCATTGCCCTGTACCATGGGGTCATACGCAGTACCCCGGCAATCAGCGACCTCATTTCATGGCGTTTCACCACCGCGTGAATACCTCCTTGTTGCGCGAAAAATTCGGAGGTCATCACCTCAGGCGAGAGGCCACGCCCCTGGCTGGTCAATTTCACCACGCGGTCGCCGGCAAAAGACAACGTAGCCTTTTCCTCGGCAATAATAAAGTCGGCTATGGTGGCGTAACTGGCAAGGACGCCGCCTACAGTCGGGTGGCCCAACACGGAGATATACGGCAAACCAGCGCGGCGCAGGGCGACAACCGCTGCAGTGGTTTTGGCCATTTGTGCGAGCGCCACAGTGCCCTCTTGCATCCGTGCCCCACCGGTCGCAGTAATGGCCAGGAGCGGGAGATGGTGCTCGAGCGCAAAATGGACAATCGCCTGGAATTTTTCGCCCATTACAGCGCCCATGGAACCGCCCAGGTAGGCAAAATTGCTCAGCGCCAGGGCCAGGTGGAGGTCGCCGAACATGCTGCCGTGCCCAATCACTAAGGCTTCTTTGCCGGCGGTCTGTTTGGCGCTCTTTTGCCGCGCCGCCGTGTAGTCGTAGAGATCGGTCCACCCTTCGATATGTTCGAGCGTCAGATGCTCATAGATTTCCTGAAACGAATCGGGATCGAGCAAGAGATCAACATACGTAGAGGGATCGAGCGGGTCGGGTCGGTTACAGGCGGGGCACACATGCCAATTTTGCCGGAACGCTTCGGCGGGAAAAATGTGCCCACATCCGTGCCGGATGATGTTGCCGTCGGCATCTTTGATGGTATTACAGGCATGTGGCGTGCAGTCGGGATCGCCAAAGACGTGCCGTCGTATGGAGGCAATGTGGGGATCTGTGGTGACCGCAGGCCGCGGAAAACTCCAGAGCCGGGCAGCGAACCGCCGGCCACGCTTGTACCAGGGTTTTGGTTCGGCAATGCGGCCACATCGGGCAATGCTGGCGTGCAGTTCTTGTTGCAAGGTAGGCAGATCGGCTCTGGCGAGCTCCGCCGTAGCACAGCTCAGCGTTTCGCCAAGATTGTTGACGGTTTGGGCAAGATAATCGGGCACATCGAGCGCGGGCTCAGCAATAATTGCGTCAATGATGCCGTACTGTAACATGTGATCAGCCGTGGGTTGGAGAATATCAAGCGCCGCCGTAATGGTGTCCTCGTTCACCTGCCGGAACAGAATTGCCGCGCAGCCTTCCGGAGCAATCACCGCATAGGTGGACAGCGCCAACATGTACCGTCTATGGGCCAGTTGGAGGGCAATCGCCCCGCCGCTGCCACCTTGCCCGATAATGGTCGCAATGGAGCGGGTGTTGAGACTGAGCATTTTGATTTGGCACTGGGCAATCAGCCATGATTGGAGCTTGGCGGCTGACGCTTCGAAGGGATCACCGCCGACCGTGTCAATAAAGGTATGCAGCGTCAGCCCGTATCGCTCAGCGTAGTCCATCATACAGAGGGCTAAGCCATAGCCATCGGCCTGGGTCAAGCCATAGTTGTAGGCGTTGTGCTCCTGCGCACTCAGCGGGGTTTGTTGAGCAATGATGGCCACGTCCGTGTCCTGGAACTGCGCCACGCCAATGAGCATCGTTGGGTCTTTGACAAGGGGAATACGGCTGCCGTTTGGGGCGCGAATCACGGGTTCGAAGTCGAGTAGACCCTCCCATGAGGTGAAATCGGTATACAGGGCCTCGATAATCTGGTGGGATTTAATTTTGGTATATGCGGTGGCACAGCGATAGATCTCACGCGCTTTCATTTTGCGCGGCATAATGGTGTCCCCCCGGTCAGGGCTGCGAGCAAGCAGCCGCCGCAGGTGGATGTGGCATGGATCAATGCCGTCTCTCAGCTGCCACCAACACCACCTGCCGCTCGTGCACTCAGATAGCCAGCAGGGCTGGGCATCCCTCACGGCTATCCTTGCAACCGCAGCATTGCTTTTTCTGTGAACAATGCAAAGATTTGCGGACACTTGTCACGGTTCAACACCCCTTGCCCAATGAGGCAGAACGCCTCAGGGGGATGGACCGGCGGCGCGGCAGGGTGCCTGCTTCCTACCCGTGGTCGCAGGCACCCATAATAAGGTGACATAAGTGTACACCTGGAAGGATCGGAATTCCAAACGCGGTTTTGCCACGGCTTGCCACCGGCTCAGGCGGGCGCACCCTCAGCCGGGTGGGCGGTACGCACTTCGGTGATCGCGCTAAAGCGCCCCCTCCAGGCAGCTTTCCCCAAGGCAGGCCCCCCACGTCACCTCTGGCGGGTCCTACCCTACCCCCTACAACGCTATCGTCCATGCAGCAAGCCCTTAATCTCCTGCAGGTCGCGGTCAATATCACTGTATTGCCGGCGCAGTTGGAGCCACATGCCTTGCTGGATGCGACTCATGGTCACGAAGCCATAGACCATAAAGGCAAACAGTCCCCCGGCAACGACAAACGTCACCACAGTGAGGTTACGCAGGCTCATAAGTATGTCAATGAGTTGCTGTTCCATCGGTCCTCCTGGTGTGTAAGGAGGTTGACTCCTTGCCGCCCCCCCTCTTACCGCAGGCGCAACCCCAATTCGCGCAGCTGTTCAGGCTCCACCATGCTGGGCGACCCCATGAACAGGTCCTGGGCGCGCTGCGTTTTCGGGAAGGCAATCACGTCGCGCAGGCTGTCGCCCCCGGCCAGCATGAGGCACAGCCGGTCGAAACCGAAGGCAAAACCACCATGGGGCGGAGCCCCGGTGTCGAGCGCCTCGAGCATAAACCCAAAGCGCTCACGCGCCTGCTCCTCACTGTAGCCGAGGATCTCGAAAATTTTTAACTGAACATCCGAACGGTGGTTACGCAGGCTGCCAGACCCCAGCTCGACGCCGTTCAGCACCAGGTCGTAGTGCGTGGCACGCACGTGTCGTGGGTTCGTGGACAAGAGGCCAAGATCTTCTTCAAGCGGTGCCACAAAAGGCATGTGCATGTAGGTGAGCTGGCCATTCTCTGTTTCTTCAAAGAGTGGGAAATCGACCACGAAAAACGTGTCCCACGGGCGG
>Ga0209853_1000521_pt1 | contig 10870 bp, 13 predicted proteins | sample GWRWS1_30_40_FD_187224 | JGI IMG/M metagenome (GOLD analysis project Ga0209853, IMG submission 187224) | Riverbed sediment microbial communities from areas with vegetation nearby in Columbia River, Washington, USA - GW-RW S1_30_40 (SPAdes)... | ecosystem: Environmental > Aquatic > Freshwater >...
TGCTGATCACGGCCAACGAAGACGATCACCGCTGTCCGGTCGAGCAGTCAGAACAGTTCTTCATGGCGCTCAAGAAACTGGGGAAGGAAGCCGTGTTCCTGCGCTTCCAGGGTGAGAGCCACATGATGAGCAGTAGCGGCCGACCGAAACAGCGGATTGAACGGCTGAAGCGGCTCCTGGAGTGGTACGCGACGCACCTGCAAGAGAGTATCCCCGCTGTTCTGGCAACTCGGTGAACGAACATCGACAAGGAGGAATCTTACGTTGGCTACATACATTATGTTGAGCCGGCTAACTGAAGACGGCGCCGAAACGATCAAGAAGAACCCGGGGCGCATCCAGGAGGTCAACAAGGAACTGGAAGGGATGCGGGTGAGAGTCCTTCAGCAGTATGCGGTCCTGGGCGCGTACGATTTCGTGAACATCGTGGACGCCCCGGACCTGGCTTCGGTGATGAAGGCGTCGGTAGCCTTGGGCGCGCGCGGCAGCGTGCGAATCGAGACCTTGGCTGCGTTGCCGATGGACGAGTTCGTCAGATCGGTCAAGTAGCCGTATCCGGCCGTCCCGATTGCGCGTGATGGTATAATGAAGATGTTCAGTGGGGGCGAACGGTCTCGACTGGGCATGCAGAAGCAAAGCAGCGCGTCGAGGTGGCTCGGGTCCTCGTAAAACTCCTGGGCGGCACATAACTGCCAATACCAATCAGTACGCTTACGCGGCCTAAGTAACCGCGTACGTCCATCCGGGAACGCCGGCGGTCCGGAATGGACGCCACAAGCCGGCTACTTGCTGACGGCCTGGCCCGGGACGGCAGCGGGGAATGCCAACGGGCTGGCGACCGGACGATCCGGCTCAGGGGAGCGCCCGGACGCGAGACCCAATCCCTGAGACACACGCGTAGACGCTGTGCCCTCGCTGCTCCAGGACGCGGGTTCGATTCCCGCCGCCTCCACCAATATTGCGAATGGCCCGATGCAGTGTCGGGGCCATTCGCGTTTTTTCTTCGCGGTCCCACCTACGAGGCCACATTGCAGGGCAGGGAACGTAGTGTGTATGACTAGACTCATTGTCATCCTATCGCTCGTGCTCCTGATCCCCGTCCAGAGCCTCGGCCGGCAGCCCCTGGATCGCGCGGTCTGGGCTGCATACCGCTGCGATGCTGAAGATAAATGCTATCGGGGCACGGCCTTTCACGTCGGCACCGGCATCTTCTACACGAATGCGCACGTGGCAATCGAGCACAAGGGCTTCGGACCTCTGACCCTCGCCCGTGGAGTATCCTTCCAGGACCGGCTCGGGACGGCGTCGATCGTGTGCCTGAACCGCCGCGCGCTGACCGTGGGGAGCGCGAGCCCCTACGACATCGCGAAGATCCGGCTCGCCAGACCGCCCAACCTCCGGCTGGACGTCCCAGCGCTAACCACGACTGTGGCGCCGCTGCGCCCGGGACTGAACGTCACGATCATCGGCTACCCTGGACGCTCGTGGACACCCATCGTCTCGACGGCGGAGATTGAAGAAGTCGAAGGTGACACCTTTTCGCTGCGGCTGACCTCAGGCCGCGCAGGTCCAGGCTCGAGCGGGTCTCCAATTCTGAACAACCGGAACGAAGTCATCGGGATCCTGTTCGGCCAGGACACGGTCGATGAGCTCTTCTACGCCACGACGCTCCGGTTTGCCGATCGCGTGTGCACCCCTCGCTAGGCCTGCGACAAATGCGAAAGGCGCCCGCTGAGGCGCCTCCCGTCTCCTACCGGATATGCGGCTCGCCTAGGTCGCGAGTAACGCGGCTCCTCGCACCGGGTCGAGGGTGATCTCCTGCGACGTCTCGGTCCGGGCAAACCCCACACCGCGCCGGCGACCTTCGATCCGCAGCCGGCTGGCGTGGCACACCGGGCATTGATGGACGACGATGCGCACCCACCGGCGGTCTTCCGGCCGCACACGACCCTGGCGCACACGCGCCAGAATCGCCCGCGCCTCCACCGGCCGGCGCTGGTTCATCGCCATCTCCCACTCCCGAACCGCCTGCATGTTGGCGCTTTCGATGAGTTGCCGCAACTCGTAGAATCGGCGATTCTTCCAGCAGAAGGGTACGTCAGTCAGCATCGACAGCATCCAGCCTGTCGCCACGATTGCGCCCACAATTTCAATCACCAGCCGCGCGCCGCCGACCCAGAACCCGACCTCCACGGGGAGGCGTACCCACCCCGGCAGCTGCCGTGCGAATGCCGCGCTTCCCTGCTCCACCAGCGTCTGCAGGTACTTCACACTCTCGAGAGCTTGCGCGGTCAGCGGGGCGAGCAGAGCGTTCGGGTGCGCCGCGACATAGTCCAGCAGCACCGCGCCGCTATAGGCCATCAAGCCGCCGAACTGCGCGAAGACTCGCATGCCGGACGTGTCGTAGATGGCGAAGAGACGGACGGCCAAGGCTGTGCCGATTGCCGCACAGCCGCCGATGAACAACGCGCCGACAGGAATGCCGCCGATCAGGTGAATGTGAGCGAGGTCGAAGCGGTGTCCGGCGTATGCTACCGCCACCGAGGTGACGGCGGTGAGACACAGGGCAACAAATGCGCCCACGGGGGGTCCCCTCCTTACTTTAGGGGTGCCCGGCCGATCCCCCGTTCAGGCCTATCCGGCGGTGACGTGTGCGTCTACCCGGAAACCCCGAGGGACAAGACACCATGCCTATCGCCGGCGTTGCCGGACCGCGCGCTCAATCCGGCGATCCGCCTCCCGCTCCGCTATGGCCGCCCGCTTATCGTATTGGCGCTTACCCCGGCCAAGGCCCAATTCCAGCTTCGCGATCCCCCGACGGAAGTAGAGGCGCAGCGGGACGAGCGTGTAGCCTTTTTGCTGTACGCGGCCGTACAGCCGGTCCACCTCGCGGCGATGGAGGAGGAGTTTTCGGGGCCGCAATGGATCGTGGTTGAAAATGTTGCCGGCCTCGTATGGCGGAATGTGCATGTGGTACAACCAGATCTCGCCGTCCTCGACCCGGGCGAACGATTCCTGAATGCTCGCGCGGCCGCCCCGCAACGACTTGACCTCGGTGCCGGTCAGCATCAGCCCGGCTTCGTAGGTCTCCTCAATGAAGAATTCGTGCCGCGCCTTGCGGTTGGCTGCGACGAGCCGCTCCCCGGTGGCCATGCCACTTTACCGCAACACAGATCCCAGCGCGATGCAGACCCCGCCGGCAATCCCCGTAGAGAGCTCGACAACACGGGTGTCCGGATGCGCAAGACCTCCACGCAGCGCAGCGACCGCGGCGAGAAACACGATGACCCATCCGGCAGTCTCGAGGAACGCGCCGAACGTCATCCGCCTCGCGCGCCTGAAATACCCGATGTGCTGGCGGATGATGACGATGAGCGTGAAGGCAGCAAGAATCCAGAAGACGATCAGGGTTGATCCGGTCACCGCACGCCTTTCACGGCCAGGAATCCAGTGCCGTCCGCAACCACGTCGCCGTCGCGCCGGCGCACCTGTGCCCGCCCGGTCATCATGCCTCCTTTGCTGCCCGTCGGTTGCGCCACGACGACGAGCGGCTCTCCGGGCCGGGCCTCCTGCCGGAAGCGCACTTCGATCTTGGCCGTGACCGCCTCCTCGCCCTTTGTGAACCACACGTTGGCCAGGGCGTCATCGATCAGCGCGGCCAGGATCCCCCCGTGCACGAGCCCTTCGTAGCCGACGTGGAGCTCGGACGGAGTGAACTCGGCCCGCACGCCTTCACCCTCTCGCTCGAACCGGAGCTTGAGGCCGATAGGGTTGTCCGGGCCGCAGACGAAACACCGATTCGCATCTCTGGCTGCACGGTCGCTCACGGCTTATGCGGTTCTCCCCACGTCCTCGGCTGATTGCGGAGCAACTCGACGGCGTGACCCAGCGCCGGAAGGATGACATCCAGCCACTCGCGCACGGCTTTCGGGCTGCCGGGGAGATTGATGATCAGCGTGTGCCGCCGGATGCCGGCGACGCCCCTTGCCACCATCGCCAGCGGCGTCCTGGCCAGGGTCTGCGTACGCGCTGCTTCAACGATCCCCGGGACGAGACGATCCACGACCTGCAGGGTCGCTTCAGGGGTGACATCGCGCGGGGCAACGCCGCTGCCTCCGGTCGTCAGGACCAGGTCTGCCTCAAGCTCATCCGCGTACGATCGGAGACGTTCGGCGATCCGCGCCTGGTCGTCGGGCAGAAGGTCGCGGGCCACGACCTCGGCACCGTGGGAGCTTACGATCTCAGCGATGGCGTCGCCGCTCGTGTCGGTATGGTCTCCGCGCGACACGGTGTCGCTCAGGGTGAGGATCGCCACGCGCGCCCCGCTGAGATTGGGAGTCACGCCTCTCCCTCGCGCCGGAAATTTCCGCTCCGTCCCCCCGACTTGCTGACCAGGCGGACGCGCTCGATCGTCATCTCGCGGTCGACGGCCTTGCACATGTCATAGATGGCCAGTGCCGCGACGCTGACCGCGGTCAGGGCCTCCATCTCCACACCGGTTCGTGCCACGGTCGAAGCCGTAGCCTCGATGGAGAGCGTGCCGGTCTTCTCGTCGAGCCCAAACTTGAGGCGCACCCCCGTCAGTGGAAGCGTGTGCGCCAACGGGATGAGTTCGTCCGTTCGCTTGGCGGCGTTCACGCCGGCGACCTGCGCCACGGCGAGCACGTCGCCCTTGGCGATCCGGTTGTCTTTGATGAGGCGGATGGTCTGCGGCTTCATGCGGACTTCCCCCCGCGCAACCGACTGACGGAGGGTCTCCGGCTTCGCCGAGACATCAACCATCCTTGAATGCCCCTGACGATTCACGTGGGTGAGGTGTGGGTTCCGCTTCCTAGCCAAGCAGCTGCACCTCGACCTCGGCGCCTTCTTCAAGGGCTGAATCGATCGGGACGACGAGGATGCCGTCGGCGAGGACCATCGAGGTCATGATCGCCGATCCGCCGGGAACAGGCGTGGCCCACAACGTCCCCCCCCGCGCCACGAGGGCCACGCGGACGTGGTCTTCCCGATCCCGCGCCACGAGCCGTTTGGCCAAACGCGCCCGCACCGGAGCGCCCAGGTGCCGTTCCTCGCTCAGCCCCGCCAGTGCTTCGATTACCGGTCGCACGAACTGGTCGTAGATGATCATGGCGGAGACGACGTTTCCGGGTAACCCAAAAACGGGCTTGCCCGAAGCGACCGCGAGGATGGTTGGTTTGCCCGGCCGGATGGCGATGCCGTGGACGACGATACCGGGCTCGCCCAGCGCCGCGATCGCATCTGTGACGACATCGCGTTCGCCGACCGAGCTGCCGCCTGCCAGGATGACTGCGTCCGCTTGACGGTGCGCCGCCTTCGCCCGCTCCAGCACCAGCTGCAGGCTGTCGCCCACGATGCCGTAGGGGACCGGAAGCGCTCCGGACCGCTCCAGCAGTCCGGTCAGGGTGTACGTGTTCATGTCATGGATCTGCGCCCCGGTGGGTTCACGGCCGGGGGCGACAAGCTCGTCGCCGGTGACGATCACCGCCACCTTCGGCCGCAGGTACACCTCGACTTCCGCATGGTTCAGTCCGGCAAGCAGCCCGATATCCTGCGGACGGAGCCGCCGGCCGGGCCGCAGCACCAGCTCACCGGCCCGCAAGTCTTCCCCGCGGCGGACGATATTCTCGCCGGAGTCGACTCGCCTCTCGATGTACACCGTCCGGTCTTTCCGAACGGCCTGCTCCTGCATGACCACCGCGTCAGCGCCTTCAGGGATCGCGCCTCCGGTTGGAATACGCACCGCGTCCCCCGCGCGCACTTCGAGTCCGGCCTGCTGGCCCATCAGCACCTCGCCGGCCACGCGAAGTGGTACGGGCGCGCCTTTCGAGGCGTCTGCCGTGTCGGCGCTCCGCACAGCGTAGCCGTCGACGGTGGATCGATCATATGAAGGCAGGTCCGCATCCGCCCGAATCTCCTCCGCCAGCACGCGCCCGGACGCCTGAAGGAGCGCCACCCACTCTGTCCCCAGCGGCCGTACGGCCAGGGCCTCGGCGAAGCGCGCCCGCGCTTGGGCAGGGGTCATCAGCGTCGTGAATGCCTTCATCACACGTCCATCTTAAGCGATGTCGCGGTTGGGACGATAGGCTCAACCCACCGAAAGTGAAGGCGCTCCCCTACTCGGTGCGGACCGAGTTCCGCGGGCGTTCCACAACTAGGTCCGGACCCAGTTGCGCCGGAAAGTCGATCAATGACTCAAATGGCTATTGACAAGTTTTCAATTGGGGTTGCAAATCCAGAATCTCCGTAGAACTGGGCTGGGAATGGAAGGGCGAGGGCTGCCGTCAGATAAGCTTGAGCTCTTTCCCGACCTTCTCGAAGGCATCCAGCGCGCGACGCAGGTGCGCGTTTGTGTGTCCCGCCGTCACGATGGTTCGCACCCGCGCCTTGCCTCGCGGCACTGTGGGGAATGCGATGCCCAGCGCAAACACGCCATTCGTGAAGAGCCGGTCTGAGAGCTCCATGGCCAGCTGCTCGTCCCCCGCGATGACGGGGGTAATCGGCGTCTCGCTTGAGCCCGTGTTGAACCCAAGCTGCTTAAGTCCCTGCTTGAAGAAGCGCGTATTCTCCCACAACCGCTCGATGATTTCGGGCTCCTGCTGCACGAGCCGCACAGCGGCGAGCGCGGTTGCTGCCACCGAGGGCGGATGTGACGTACTGAAGAGCAAGGGGCGCGCGCGGTGGATCAGATAGTCGACGAGGGTGCGGCTGCCCGCGACGTATCCGCCCTGGCAGGCGAACGCCTTGGACAGCGTGCCCACCTGGACGTGCACGCGTCCATGGAGGTTGAAGTGGTCCACCGTGCCGCGCCCGGCGCGTCCGAGCACCCCGCTGGCGTGGGCGTCGTCCACCATCATAATGACGTTGAATTCTTCGGCGAGCGCCACGAGCCCCGGCAGAGGGGCGATGTCGCCGTCCATGCTGAACACGCCGTCGGTGATGAGCAGGACGTGCCTGGCGCCGCGGGACTCCTCGAGCAGGGCTCGCGCTGCGGCCACGTCCTTGTGAGGATAGATCTTCTTCGCTGCGCCGGACAGCCGCGCGCCATCGATGATGCTGGCGTGGTTGAGCTCATCGCTGACGATGACGTCGTCCTTACCCAGAATGGCGCTCACGGTGCCGGCGTTCGCCGTGAAGCCGGACTGATACAGGAGCGTGGCCTCGGTGTGCTTGAAGCGGGCCAGCTCTTCTTCCACCTGAGTGTGGATGGCCATGTTACCGGCGATGGTTCGCACCGCGCCGGATCCGACACCAAGATCGTCGAGCGCCCGGCGCGCCGCCGCTTTCAGCTTCGGATGGTTGGCCAGGCCGAGGTAGTTGTTTGAGCAGAGGTTGATCACCTCGCGGCCGTCGTAACGAGCCACGGCTTCCTGGGGTCCCTCCAGTACCCGGGGCCAGCGGAAGAGGCCGCGTTCTCGCAGATCGTTCAGTTCGTCGTCCAGGTATGCGAGGGGGTGCTTAGACATACAGGATCACCTTGCCGGCGCTGCCTGTCTTCAACAGGGCAAAGGCTTCTTCGAACCGGTCGAGCGGAAGGCGGTGCGTGATGATGGGGGTCACGTCGAGCCCTTTGTTCAGCAGCGCGGTGGCCTGCTCCCACGTCCTCCACATGCGCCGGCCGAAGATCCCCACCAGGCGCGCCTCTTTGAAGATCACCTGGTCGGCGATGTCCACGGCGACCTCGCCCGAAGGCAGGCCCAGCAGCGACACCCATCCACCTTTGCGCAGCGCGCCCAGTCCGTCGCGGAGCCCCTTCGGATGACCGGACATCTCCAGGACCACGTCCACACCCTGGCCGGCGGTGGCCTCGCGGATCCGCGCCGGCACGTCCTCGGTTTTTGCGTCGAGCACCAGATCGGCGCCCATGCGGCGCGCCAGAGCCAGGCGGTGGTCGGAGACGTCGGTGGCGACCACCATCGCGGCGCCGGCCATGTGGCAGACCGGGATCGCCATCAGCCCGATGGGACCGCAGCCGATGACGGCCACCGCCTTCGCCGCAAGCGAGTCCTCGAGCGCCGCGTGCACCGCGTTCCCCAGCGGATCCATGATCGCTGCGACCTCACGGGGAATGGTCGCGTCCAGTTTCCAGGCGTTGCCCGCGGGCATTGCCACGTACTCGGCGAACGCGCCGTCCCGGTCCACGCCGATGACCTGCAGTCGTTCGCAGATGTGGAATGCTCCGTTCCGGCAGGAGTGGCACTGCCCGCAGGCGATGTGTCCTTCGCCCGAGATGAAATCCCCCACGGACACCTGCGAGGCTGGAGCACCGGACTCGACGACGGTGCCGCAGAATTCGTGACCGAGGATGAGCGGCGGGCGGATCCGGGAGCGGGCCCACGGATTCCACTCGTAGATGTGCAGGTCGGTCCCGCAGATGCCCCCGGCAAAGACCTTGACCAGGATCTCCCCAGGGTGGATGGACGGAACCGGTACGTCAACCAATTCGAGACCCGCGCCCGCGTCCGTCTTGACCAGTGCTTTCACGGCTTGGGGGACACCGCCGTCCGCTCCGGGGGTTCGCTGATGAATGCCCGGTAATCCCGCAGGGTGAGACGGAGTTCTTCGGGCTGCTGATCGATGAGTCGCGCGATCAGGTTGATCGTGAGGCCCACCGCCTCCTTGCGGTCCTTGACGTCTGGATCGGCCGTGAGCGTGGTGTTCAGCGCATAACAGCGGCAGGCCCGGTGCATCACGCGGAACAGCTCGAACTCCTCCCGCAGCGTCTCCGGCACGTCCCGCTTTCGCTCGAACACACGAAAGAGTTCCCCGCCCCGGGCTTCGCGCTCCAGACCGGCAATGTACGCGTTCTCCTCCTCATCGTCCGTGGCCCGGTACGCATTGTAGGCGATCTCGCGCTTCTTGTCGGGCGTCTCTCCGAGGAGCAGCGCCGACATGAAGGCCGAGAGTGAGAGCCGCTCGGCCACGGAGGGATCCTCACGGTTGCGCTTGAGCAGGACGACGTTGGCCATGCGGGTCGGCTCCATCGGATTACTGAACACGCGCTCTCGGGGCAGCACCTTGCCGATGTCGAGCATGGCGCGCGCATTGTCGAAGGCAATCATCCGGGCGAGCAGGCGCTTCACATCCTCCTGGGACTGACCGGCGAAGAACTCCGTCACCTCGCCGCCCTCTTCACGAATCGCCTTGACCAGGTCTTCCAGCATGCCTCCGTACAGGCGCAGGTACTCCGCGGACACGTCGGGGACGTTCTCCATCTTCGACCGCAGCAGCTGCATCGACGAGTCCGGGAAGTTCTCCACCAGGTTCGTGCGCAGGTAGAAGATCTTCTCAGAGGTGTACGCGTAGGCTTCCATCGGCCCGGAGAAATCCAGCTCCGTGATGGGCACGGCCGTCTCCTGATTCTCCAGGTCGAGCCCGATCACCGTGGCATCTGCGTGGGCGCCCGCCTGCGTCTCCAACCAGCGGAACACCGGATAGCCCCGGACCTCCGAGCCGTCTCGCCGGCGAATCCGCATCGGGTGAATCCGCCGGCCCCCAGCCGTCGGGTAGGTGTAGCGGACGTAGACCCAGTCATCGGAATGGAACCGGGTTCGCGGATACGTCATCAAGCCGTACGAGGACGTGCTCTTCCCCGTCCCGGTGGGCGCGATGTAGAGGACGCCCTTCTCGTCTTTCTCCACGCACGCGCCGTGAATGGAGTGAATGCCGTATTCGGCGGCCAGCACCCGGCCCACAGCGCCGAGCACCCAGCTCTTGAGCTGTCCGTAATACGCCGTGTTGAAGAAGATGATCGTGCTGGTCTTGCGGCTGTAGTATGCGGCTTCTTGCTGGTCGACGACGCCCCCCAGCGCGTACACCGTGACTTGAGGATCACGCACCGGAGTCAACCCCGTGATGGATTTCCACTCTTCCGGACTGTACCAGTTGTCCACCCAGTAGTCATAGAGGTGGGGAGAGTTCGTCGTCGCGCGTACACGCACGCCGTGGATGATCACGTCGTGCCGGTACACTGGTTCCTGACCGGCCCGCCTGGTGATGTGCGCTACGGCGGCGTTGACGAGCGCATCCCGGCGGCCTTCCGTCCGGTCGATGGTCTTGTCGTGCACCGCGGTGCGTGTCTTGGTGCGGGTGATGCAATTGCCGGCGCCGATCGGCGTCCCGGGCCACTCCATAGCATCGGGAGACGGCGGGGGGGGAAACGAATACAGGTCGGACATACCCCTATGGCCTTCGACGCCTCGATAAGCCCTCCTTGGGAAGCGCCAAACTGCCGTTTACACGCGTGTTACCTGCTCGTGACACCGCCTGCATGGGGAGAGTAGAGTATTACGGAGTAAAGTATTAAGCAGAACGAAAAGTATGAGGAGCGTGATCGCGCAATGCAGCGTGTGGCAGGCTTCGTCCTCGCAGGTGGACTTCTGCTGGCATCCACAGGGTTAGCGCTGGGGCAGGGCTACGGCGGCGGTGGCTACGAGCCTACCCCGCCACCTGCGCAAACGGCTCCGCCGGCAGCGCAGGCTTCAAGCAACAAAGCCGAGACGCAACTGCGGACCGGTATTGACCACGCGAAGAACTCCGCGGGCTCGGGCGCCATGGCGTCGGCCGTCAGCCACCTCGGGCACGTGCTGAACTGCATCGAGGGAACGAAGGGGAAGAATTTCAACGCCTCTTGGGGGCACGTGTGCCAGGGTCAGGGCGATGGCATTCTCACCGACATCAAGGGTGCCAAGAACGCCGACAACTTGATGCTCGTACTTGAAGCAGCGGACAATCTAGCGACCAGCGGCGTCAAAGCGAGGGACCTCAGCGCGGTACAGAATGCGGCGCGCGGAACAGGCGCCCTGCTTCAAATCGTGCTCGACGGCACCAAGTAGACAAGACAACCGGTGAA
>Ga0209853_1000522_pt1 | contig 10869 bp, 12 predicted proteins | sample GWRWS1_30_40_FD_187224 | JGI IMG/M metagenome (GOLD analysis project Ga0209853, IMG submission 187224) | Riverbed sediment microbial communities from areas with vegetation nearby in Columbia River, Washington, USA - GW-RW S1_30_40 (SPAdes)... | ecosystem: Environmental > Aquatic > Freshwater >...
CGCGGGATCCAGGTATTCTGGTGACGGGATGTAGGAACCCGACAGAGAACCAGCTGGCGCACCGCCCATCTGACTGTCCACTCCATCATCCTTGATCACAGAGATACCCTGCATCGTCTTGGCGCTGTGGTGAACAGAGATGAGCCCACCGGTTAGGGCGATGAGGTCCTTTACCAGTTGGGGCGATAACACCCCTTTCGGAATCGGCTTGATTGTGTGACGAAGCCCCAGGATCCTGCTGACCTCGACAGCTACCCTGACGTGCGGTGTGTCGGTTGTGTCCACGGAGTCCGCAAACGTCCAGGCGGAGAAGTCGGCGCCTTCCGGCAAGGCGCCTGCCACCATCCTGCTGTCTAGCCCGCCGCTCAGGGCAATCATGCCCTTCCTTAACCTTTCTGCGCGTCGCTCGGTGGCGCCACGGAACGCCTCGAAGACGCGCCAGGCGGTGAGTTTGGGGTCGGAGTGCTCCTCGACCTGGGGCCGGGGGTACCAATATTGGGTGTGGTGAGTCCGTTCCGTGGAAAGGGTCACATGGGACGCAGGAAGCAGCCTGCGCACGTCCCGCAGGTGTGTACGGGACCCAATGGCGTGGTCCCAGGTGAAGATCTGAAGCCATCCGAGTACATCACTCTCCAGCCTGCCTCCTGCCAGGAAGGAGAGAAAGGCTAGGTTCGATGAGAGGAGCGTGCGCCCATCGGCGTCCAGCAGAAAGAAGGGACACGCACCAAAACGATCATTCACAATATGGACTTTGCCCGACTGGCCCTCCACAAACAGGGAGACGAACTCCCCTTCACACGTCTCCAGGATCTTCCCGCGCGTCTGCACACAATGGGACAGCAGACGCTCGTAGGCATCCGCGTCCTGCGCATCGGGTGGAAACAGGTAGCCCGAAATCATTAGAATATTGCCATCCAGATCTGCGACTGTGGGCGTTTGATGACGGTAGCCTTTCTTGTACTTAGAGATCAGATGCCCGAATCTGATCTGCCTCAAGTCGGTAAGAAAGTCTTCTCCCACCTCCGATGGTAGGATTCGGTATTCTGAAACCCTTTCTCGCAGGCTGTCAGCCGCCAGCCGCGGACTCTTACTGCTGAAGTATCCTGCTACGACGCTCATGGGCTTGCGAAACTATCCTTCTGCCACACTCACCTGGAGCGGAGCCGGCGCTCGTGCGCCGGTTGTCGGTCGGTCGAAGCACTCAAATGCGTAACACATGGTTGATAACGCACCAAGCACTTGCGCATCTTCCCCTAGACTGTCCCCCCGGATCCGACCATCGCGGCAATCCTGCACGAATTGGGTGCATTTTTCCACATCGAGTATCTCGCTCAGGGACGGTCGTGAACGCACCATCTCGGTGACATTACTCAGCAGTTCGGGGCTATCTATCACGAGGTCGAAGAGAAAACTGTTCATGCGGCGTAGGGAAGGAACTCTCGCGCGCAGCGAGCGTCCCACGAACCCTCGAAGGCGAGAATACGACTCGCGCCAGCGGAGAGAGCCCTCCCAGTGAATATCGATGAGGTCACCCGATAGGCGCTCGCCGGTGTTTGCGTAGATGACTTCCCGAAGTTGCGGCAGACTCTGGACTATCATGAATTTGTAAAACGCCCTCTCGTACAGCCACGCGGCCGGCAGCCGGAGCATCAGGTCCGTGTAATCATATCCGAGATGGGGCTGGGCTTCAGTGACGTCCGGGTGGTTTTGGGTGGGGCAGATGAACGTGAAGCTGCTTTGCGCATAGGCAGCCGACCAGGCTGTCAATCGGTGAATCGCGGTAGGACCTTCCACGGCCTCATACGTTTCGATCAGCGAGGGCGCAAGCTCTGGGTAATGTTCACGAAGGACATCGCGGCGGAAGAGTCGCGAGCGCAGCGCTCCATTCTCTAGCTGACTCTTGGAGTGGGCGCGGACGCATTGGTCGGTTTTCGTGGGATCGAGGTACTCAACCGACGGGACAGATCTACCCCTGAGGCCAGCGGGCGCGGCGCCCATTTGAGAGTCCATGCCGTGTTCCTTGATGGCGGCGAGGCACTGCATCGTCTTGACCGTATGCTGGACGGGGATCAGCCCGCCGGTCAGGGCAATGATGTCTCTTGTCAGTTGAGGCGACAACGCCCCCCTCGGAACGGGCTTGATCAAGTGAGGGATGCCAAGGATCCTGGTGATTTCGGCAGCCGTCCTCACCTCCCGGGTGTCGGTTGTGTCCAGGGAATCCACAAATGTGAAGGCCGAGAACCCGCTGTCCACCGGCAGGGCGCCTGCCAGCAGTCTGCTGTCCAGCCCGCCGCTGAGGGCGATGATGCCCTTTCCCAGTCTCTCCGCACGCCGCTTCGTTGCTTCACGGAAGGCGTCGAAGACCCGCTTCGAGGTGTTCTCGGGATCAGGATCCTCATCGACCTCGTGCCTCGGGCGCCAATACTGATGCTCCCGATCCCCCTCTGGGGAAAGGGTCACATGGGACGCGGGCAGGAGCCTGCGGACATCACGGAGGTGCGTTCGGGACCCCAGCGTGCGCTTTAAGGCGAAGATTTGAAGCCAACCGAGAACGTCACTCTCGAGCCTGCTTTCAGCGAGGAAACTCAGAAAGGGCAGGCTCGATGAGAAGAGCGTGCGATCCCCGGCCTGCAGAAAATAGAACGGGCACGCGCCGAAACGATCATTGACGATATGGAGGGTTCCTGCGCGGCCCTCTGCGAACAGGGCGACGAACTCCCCTTCACAGGTCTCTAGGGCTTTTCCGCCGGTTTCGACACAACGCGAGAGGAGACGGCGGTAGGCATCTGCATCGTGGGCACCCGGCGGAAACAGGTAGCCCGAGATCATCAGCACATTGCCGTCTTGGTCCGCGGTGGTCGGGGTACGGTGCCGGTAGCCTATCCTGTACTTAGAGATCAGATGCCCGAATCTGATCTGAAGTGCATCAGTGAGAAAGTCCGTTCCCGCGTCGGAGGGCAAAATCCGGTAGTCCGAAACCCATTCTCGCAGGCCCTCGGTCGGAAGCTGCTGCCCCTTACTGCTGAAATATCCGCCCGTGATGCTCAAGGGTTTTTATCTAAACCGTGCCAACTCGACATGGTCGTGCTGCCCCGGAAACGGTCCAAGGTCGACTGCCTCGAGCTCAACCCAGGCATGCCCGCGGTGGTCGGCCGCCCCGTCGGGAAGTCCGATCACCAACTCCGCCGGATCTCCTTGTTCGCGGAGCAGACGGTACAAGACCAGCGCGTTTATTAGGCAAGTAGGCCGCCATGGTCCTAGGTGCAGAGCGATTGCGACCGCCTTGCTCAACCGCTTGGGAGCAATCCGTCCGGCTAACGTATTGCGGGGCTGTCCGAATCTCGCCACGAACCGAGGCAGCGGCTCGCGTGAACTACGCAGCCTCACGGCAAGGAAACACCACCAGATCCGCATGAGCAGCCGGATCTTGTCGGCAACCGACAGTGGAGCAGGCTTAGAATTGACCATCGGCACAGAGAGCAGCCAGGCGAGCAACGGTCTCAGGAAGTGCGCTGAACTGCAGAGGACGCGCGAACCGCCACACGGGGACCGTTTTGACCATATCTACGAGTCGTGTGAAGCAGAACGTCTGCCATTCGTCAGAAGGCATCACAAATGTCAGCGGCCACACAACCGGCACGGCGTTCGCCGCGGGAATTCGCTCGGTCTCGAACTCTGCAGCAACTCGTTCTAACACGACAATGGCCGCCAGTGGTACAGGGTGGCAATTCCCGCGGTTCTCCGTGCTCAGTGCCACAGTAATGCGCGACGGCAGCCGTCTGATCACCTGCGCCGCTGGCAGGTGTAATGAGGATACAACGTCAGGTCGCAGGCGAAGCATCGCCGGTCCGGGCACGATCGACGGCGCGCCATCAATGGCGATGCAGGCGACATCTTCAGATAACACACGGTATCCTTCCTGCGCGAAGGCAGCCGCCAGGGTCGTCTTTCCAGATCCGCCGGGGGCGACGAGCATCAACGCGCTACCGTTGATCTCAACGGCCGCGGCGTGTAGAGCCAGGTCCCCCCGGTGCAGCAGGCACAATGCAATAGGGATGTTCCAGATGTTCTCCTCGCTGAGGGCGGGGTCATCAAACGGTGGGAGGGTAATACGAGGGATCCGCGGCTCGATGAGCGACCAGCCACCGCTCCTCGTCCACAACCGGTAGACCTGCCCATCGTTATAGAGGCGGGCGAACACACTGGGCTCCGGACCAGCTGCCCATTCGCCGACGAACCTACCGGGTTCAGCCACTTGCGCGACCGGCGAATCCCGAACTTCCAACGGCGCGCCGCTGCCGTTACGCAGACAGCGAAATGGGATTGCCGAGTGCAGCTCGAACCCAAAGCACGTCCCCTGAGTGCGGACTGAGGGGGCACGAGGAGTATCGGGGGCCGGATCGGCCCCAGCCCTGCTGAAGTCCTTGACGGATTGGTTGATCATATTTCTTGAAGGGTTGGAAAGCGAAAATTCGACAGACAACTTGAAACGCCTTGAATAGCAGCCATGGTGATTTCAGCACAAGCGAAAATTGTCAGAGGCCCACGGGTCGTTTTCCGTGAATTGAGTGCGGATGAAGGAGGCGTGTTGCTCCATCTTGATTCGGGGCAATACCACCGGCTCAATCGGATGGGATGCACGATCTGGGGACTTCTCGATCGAGCTCGGACGATAACAGATCTTGCGGAAGAGGTACGCAAGGTTGCTGTCGACTCCCCGGCACATTTGCGGGAAGACATCGATCAATTCCTCGAAGGTCTGCTGGCGCGGGACCTGATCGCCGTCGCAGAATCCTAAAGACCCCTTTCAAGCATGTGGGCGGCATTCGCGGGATTAGAGGAGCCCATCCTGAACGACCGCGTGTGGCGCAGTACTCGTACGAAGTCCGAGAAGGCGGCCTCCAGGCGGTCCCGGTAGCGGAAGCTCGAAGGCTGCTCGCTTAACGCGAGCAGCATTTCTGCGCGAGGGAGTTCGGTAGGCTCCGAGGCATGTGCTGGATCGAGGAGAACGAGCGAATCCAATGGGACCGGTCCGTGAGCACGCAGCCCCGGTTGCAAATACTGGATATCCGAATCAGAAGCGACCAGCTGTGTTGGCGGCAGCGGGCCGATTGCCCTTGCAGTCCACGGCTTCACCGCCATCGGCAGGGCGAAGGGATGGACCATGCCGGCCTTCGCGTCAAACAGTGCGACCTCGTCGGACAGATACGAAGCCCCACGGCGCAGCAGCACTCCGACCATGGACGTCTTGCCCGCGCCAGGCGGGCCAACCAGCACATATCCCCGCCCGTTTATCACAACGGCGCCCGCGTGGACAAAGAGGAGTTCCCGCAGTAGGGACACCGCCGTCCCCACCGCATAGCCGACGAGCGGGCTCAACCACCGGCGTTTCGGAAGGGTCACTGTCCACACATTGGTTCCGTCAACCATTCCGTAAGCGGTCCCGCGGTCGGAGATAAACACCTCCAGCGCAGGGAGATTTCCCTCAGGAATCGCAATTGAGGAGAGTATCGCTTTCAGCGGGCGTGTTACCTGCGCAGGGCCATGGAGGTGGACCCGCCAGGCTCCCGCCTGCACAACGTTCAGTTCGACGGTCTCGATGCTAGACCCAGGCGACATCTGCCTGCGTCCACCTGTCATGTTCGCGTGTTACCAGACCGGCCGCCGCCAAATCCCGGAGGGCCGATTGCACGGGCAGAGCAGCCTCCCCAAGATGTGTTGCGATTTCCTTCTCCGTGAGACCCTGGCAGGAACGCCAGACCCGCTCCGACCGGGCATCCATCAGCACCACCCGGGCATTCTTCGTATCGAGCACGATCACCCGACCGTCAAGCGTTGCGGCGAGCATTGGCTCGTTCATGGTCTCGAAGAAATTTCGGATATTTCACTGAGCTTGCCGAGGACCACGAGCCGGTACGCGGCACTGTACACGGGCGTGCACGTCACCAGCGCCACACCCCGATGCCCGGGTGGTCCCTGCAACACCTCCGAGCGCTCAGGCTTCAGCACGCGTTGGTCGGTCACGATATAGGAAAATCGCTTTCCAGCATAGTCGATCAGGACAAGGTCGCCTCGCTCCAGTTTGTTGAGGCGGTAGAACGGCGCGCCGTACGTCGAGCGGTGCCCGGCGATGGCAACAATCCCGGTGCGGTCCGGAAGTGCCGTCCAGGTGATACGTCCCGCGCCGTAGCGGCGCAACTGCGCGAGATTCGCGCCCTCAGGGATAAAGCGTCTCAGGCCCAGACGAGGGATGGTGAGTATGAGACCTTCAGGAGTGCGCCTTTTGGCGGCGTGTCCACGCTCAGCAGCGGAAGGCGCCTGTTGCTCCCACGCGGCAAGTGCAGCTTCCTGAATCGGACCTACGAGAAAGGTTGTATAGGCAATCCGCAGCAGCGGGAACAACATCAGGCTCCCGCCGGCCAGAAGGAGGACAGTCGACAGTGTTCGTGCCCAACGCACGCAGAACCAGCCTGCTACAGGTCAGTCCTGTGGACGGCCCACACCCGTCGCAAAATGATTCCTGCCCCCACAAGTAGAAGCCCTCCTGCGAACCACGCCCACAGGTTCTCTCCAGTGAACGGCAAGACCGCTGGAGGCTTCGCGGCCTGGGCTGGCTTTGCGGCCACGACCGGCGGAGGCGGCGCTGGAGCAGTTGGAGTAGGGAGTACTTGCGCTGACACCGCGGGCGGAGCCGCTGATGGTAGCCCAGGCGCTGGTCGCGCGACTGATGGCGCAGGTGCTGTCGGCGCAGGCGCCAGCGGTGCGGGCGCCGGAACGGCTTGGGGAGCCGGAGCAGGCGCAGGAACCGGCGCAGACGGCGTGGGTGCCGGCGCAGCCTGGGGCGGCGGAGGCCCGGGCACCGTTGCAGGTGGAGGCGGCACTGCAACCGGGGGCGGCGCTGGGGGTTGGGCAAGAATCGGCGCGAGCAGGATAGGAATAAGGGCTAGAATCGGGATTACGGCTGGAGGGATGCGCGGTGCCTCGCCGCCGGTTGGCGGTAATTCAGCAGGTGAAAGCGCCGCTACACCTTGAGCGATGGGAATAGACGCAATCCTCAAACTCCCGAAGGAATGTGGCATGAGCGCAACACCTGGGACTCTGGGTCAATTATACCTTCGAACGCGCAACGCCAAACCCCTTCACTGGAAGGATTCCTGACACGCAAACGACAGAGAGAACTGTTCCGGACCGAGCCCCGGTGGTCGCCACGTGGCATCTGGGCAAGACCTTCCCCCCGTCGCCGGGGTGGATGATGATCGGCGCGCGCGGGATCACGCGTCCGGTGCGCGCACTCTCGGATGTGACGCTTGAAGTAGAATCGGGCCAGGTGTTTGGCCTTCTCGGACCCAACGGGGCGGGCAAAACGACCCTGATGAAAGTACTCGCCACACTGGTCCTTCCTTCAGAGGGGCGGGCGGCTGTGCTGGGCGCAGATGTCGTAAGGGACGATTACGAGGTCCGGCGCATGGTGGGACTCACAACCGGAGACGAGCGAAGCTTCTACTGGCGCCTGACCGGCAAGGAGAATCTGGAGTTCTTCGCGGGGCTGCGGGGGCTCAGTTCACTCCAGAGCCGCCGCAGCGTTGACGCCGCACTGGAATTCGTCGGGCTCGTTTCGTCTGCGCGCGATCTTGTCGGGCGGTATTCTACAGGCATGCGGCAGCGCCTGACCATTGCCCGCGCGCTGCTGGGGGACCCGCCTCTCCTAATGCTCGATGAGCCGACGCGCAGTCTCGATCCTGAGGCGACGGATCAGGTTCGTGCGCTCCTCCGAGCACTGGCTCGGAACGGCCGCACAATTCTGATTGCCACGCACTCGCTGGCCGAGGCGACGGCGGTGTGCGATCGTGTGGCGATCGTCGCAGCTGGCAAGATTCGGAGAACCTTACCTGTGCCAAGCGACGAAGGAGAAATGCGCCAGGCATACGGGGAGGCCGTACATGACGCAGACTCTGCGTCAGATCCAGGCGTTTCTTAAACGCGATTACGTCCTGGCGAGCGCGTCGCCCCTCTCCTACGCCTGGCAAGTGGCGGGCGTCGTGTTGGTTGCTCCACTGCTCCATTACATTGGACGGCTCGTTCCTGCGTCACGGCATCTCGAGCCATTCGGCGGGAGCTATTTTGCGTTCGTCGTCCTAGGCCTGGCTGTTTTCGGATTTCTGTCGGCGGGAACGACGACGGTCGGTGCTGCAATCCGCCAGGAGCAAACCGTCGGAACCCTAGAGGCCGTTCTGGGGAGCCCGTCGTCGCTGACCTCGCTCGTGCTTGGAGCTGGGCTGTGGCCGCTGATCGTTGCCGGGGTGAGCATGCTGCTCTATCTCATAGTCGCTCGCTGGGCATTCGGCGCGGATTTGACGAAGGCAAATCTCCTCAGCGCCGCCATGATCATAGCAGTGGCCGTCCCCACCGCCCTTGCCGTGAGCATCTTGGGCGCTGCGGTAGTGCTGGTGTTTCGATTCCCCGATCCGATCACCGGCGTGTTCACCGGCGTGTCAGCCGTAGTAGGGGGGATCTTCTATCCCACGACCGTGCTTCCGCCGGCCCTGCAGCGGTTAGCGGAGTTCTTGCCGTGGACCCACGCGCTGCGCGGCGTACGGCTGGCCGTGCTGCAGGGCTACGGGTTGGGGGCCTTACAAAAGGAGCTTGTCGTACTGGTGGGTTTTGCAGCGGTGCTGGTTCCCGTTTCTATCGCGGTGTTCAGGCGAGCGCTTCACTACGCAAAAACATCGGGGACGATCCACACATATTGAAACGCGAACCGAGATCCACGAGCTGCTCCGTCGTCGCAGCGATGGTCAGTCCGAGAAGTTCTGCACTACGATGACGCCATAAGGCCCGCCGTCGATTACGCCGATACCAAATCGCCGGTACTGCGGCGACAGCATGTTGGCGCGGTGCTCCCTGCTGGTGATCAGTGCGTGGTGGGCTTCCCTGACATCCTGTGCGTAGGCGAGGTTTTCACCGACAACTTTCGCACGCACGCCGAGGGCTTTCACGCGCTCGTTGGGCCAGCGGCCATCGCGCGAGCGATGCGAAAGGTAACCGAAGGTGAACATCTCTATGCCGTGGGCGCGGGCAGCGCTTCGGATCGTGGCATGCGGAATCAACGGCGCGAGTCCTGCGGCCACGCGCTCCCGGTTCACCAGATTGAGTGCGATCGATTCCTGGTGCAAGCTGGCCTGCGGCGCCGCTACCCGATACGGAAGTGTCAGCGACATGGAGGTTTGCGTTCCCGCGACAATGGGTGAAATGCTGGAATCGGTCCCCTGCAGTAGGAGGAGAACCGCCAGCAGGAGCAATCCGGCGCCACACAGGGTGCGTGCCATTGAATTTCCCCTGAGGTTTCCGCATGAGAACAAAATAGCCTGCCCGGTAATTCGGAAGCCTCAGCAGCCTCGTGCCCATCTGCGCGAGTCTTTAGACGACGGGTCGTGCCAGGAAGCGAACCGAGGATGACGACAAAGGCCGTCGAAGTGTGAGAAGTGATCCCATGCGTGCCATGCGTACAGTTCCTCTGGTCGCCGGTGCAGTCATCGGCGGTGCCGTTGTTGGCTCCCTCCTCTACTTTGGGAACCTTATAGACATCCGGGTAGAGATCCGGCGCGCACCCGGAGACACGGCCTCCCAGCCGGCCACTGTCGCTTCCGACCGTTCCAAGTCCTCGCCGGTTTCAGATACCTCTGTCGGAAATCAGCCTACTGGCGCTTTTCTTAACACCCCGCGGCGGATAATCGATCAGGCGAAAAAGCTGACCGCAGCCGGGCGGCTGCGTGAGGCGCAGGAACTCTTTCTCCAGGTGTTGCTTGTGAATCCAGACGACCGAGAGGCCATGCGTGGCCTCGTGGACGTCCGTCGGCGTATGGCAGGGAAGGATGCTGCTGTCCTGCGCCGGCAGGCGAAGACCTACCGGCTGGCCATCGCCCAGGGAATCGAGACCGACGAACACTACACTGCGGTAGCAATGGACCTGCTGGCAACAGCAAGCTTGCTCGCGGTGGGCGACCTCGAAGATTCGACGGTCAAGACACCGACCCAATCGGTTCGGCCGAAGCCCGAACCAACGACAATTAAGCGACAGCCACTCCCACCCAACACCCAGGCAGCCTCGAAGCAGACGCCCACAACCAAGCCCGAGCGATCGTCCCAGCGAAAGCCCCGAGACGTCGTCCGCCGGGAAGTCGTTCGTCGTCAGCGGGCTACTCTGCCACCGGCCAAGCCGGCACCACTCGCGCAGCCGGCATCTGAACCTGAGACTCCCGTCGACGTGAACGAGCCGTTTGTGACGATAACGGTTGGTCCAATCTCCTCGGGAGCGCAAGCGTCCAGCATCACCACGGAGTTAACTGTCGCCGGCTATGTGGCGCGCATTCGGCGGGGTGGCGCCGACTACTTCATCACGCTGGGGCCATACCGGCGGTCGGTAGCTGAGAGGATAGCCACGCGCATAAGGTCGCGCTTTGGGCAGGGCGTCGCTGTCAGCCTGAACCCTACATCTAACTAATTACAAAGATTTCAGGAAGTCAGCTCGATCGTCGTGGGCAGAGATCTCTGACCTGCGGGGTCGATCGCGACCACCGTCAGCATCACCCGGGCTCGTTCAAGGGGAATGAGGGGCCCGATCGACACCTGCCATCGTCCATCCGCGCCGGCCACAGCGACGAATTCCCCGAGTGTGCCTTCAAGGCCCTCAGATCGCAGGTCATACGTGATGCGTCCCAGGATGCGGAAACCGGCTCCGGAACTCCCACCAACGGCAATGCGTCCTGAGAGCGGACTTTCGGAGGAAAGCGCGCGACTTGTGATACGGGGGGGCGGCGGTGCTGCGGGAAGGATTGTCACTAGAGCGGCAGCCGGGACGCTGCTCCGTCG
>Ga0209853_1000523_pt1 | contig 10854 bp, 11 predicted proteins | sample GWRWS1_30_40_FD_187224 | JGI IMG/M metagenome (GOLD analysis project Ga0209853, IMG submission 187224) | Riverbed sediment microbial communities from areas with vegetation nearby in Columbia River, Washington, USA - GW-RW S1_30_40 (SPAdes)... | ecosystem: Environmental > Aquatic > Freshwater >...
TCGAGTGCCACCGCTGCCCGTGGGGCGCCACTACCCGCTGCGACCGGGAGTGGCGGGAGCTCGAGACCGTCGCCGAGCGGCTCGGCGTGCGCCGGCGGCAGCTCGAGCAGCTTCGCAGCGCGTACTGGCAGGAGTTCCTGCGCGTGGTCGAGGTCCTGGAACAGTTCGGCGCGGTGCGTGACCGGAAGCTCGAGTCGAAGGGCCGGCTCATCGCCAGTCTTCGCCACGACAACGAGCTCCTCGTCGCCGAGTTCGTGGCGCACGGCGTCTTCAACGACGTCTCCGCTCCCGAGGCGGCGGCGATCTGCTCGGCGTTGATCGAGGAGGCGCGGTCGGGCGACCCGGCCATCGCGCGCGTGTTCCTCAGGAAGCGGCCGAAGCTCAACCGGAAGCTCGACCAGCTCATCCGCGTGGCCGACACCGTGCACGAGGCCCAGCGGGCGCGCCACCTGCGCGTCCCGGTGGGTGTCCATGCCGGGTTCATGCCCTCGGTCTTTCGCTGGGCGTCCGGCGAGGACGACTGGAGCGGGATCGTGGAGGAGTCGTTCGGCGGCCACGAGGGCGACCTGATCCGCGCCATGCGCCGGCTGATCGACGTGCTCCGTCAGCTGGCGGACAGCGACGAGGTGCCCGCCGAGACGGGCCGCCTGCTCGCCCACGTCTCACGGACGATCGATCGTGGCATCGTTCTGGAGTCCGCCCTGATATGATCCAGAGCGTGAAGCGGATCCTTCTGGTGGCCGCCTTGCTGACCCTGGCCGCCTGCGCGTCGTACCGCGTCAAGGAACAGCGGACGACCCAGGGACCGCTGGCCGAGGATCTCTGGATGAATAACGTCATCATGGCCAACGGACGGGAGCCGAACTTCGACGAGCGACGTCACTGGAACAACCAGATCGACCTCAAGATTTCGCAGTATTTAAATCGCAATCAGGACTCCGCCAATTCCGTCGACGTGTCGACGTTCCGCTTCATCCGTCAGGTGTCGGTCGGGCAGAGCGACGAACAGGTTCTGATCCTCCTCGGGCCACCGATCGAGAAGACCACGGACGAGGCCGAGATGGAGAAGCTCGCCCGCAAATATTGGCCGTCGATCAAAGGCAACGCCACCGAGGCGTGGGTGTACCCGGCCGGCTGGCGCCTCTACTTCAAGGACTCGAAAGTGGTCGACATTACGCAGTACTTCGTGCCCTGACGCAGCGCTCCCGGTCCTCGAGAGAAGGGGAATCACCAATGGCGGAAGTCAACCTCACGGCCGCTTTCTCGACGGTTCCCGCGACGGAGGCCGAGGAGATCAAGCGCGTCATCGTCGAGACCGTGCAACAGCTCGCGCAGGACGACGGGAGCTTCAAGAAGGCGAAGCTCGTCTTCACCGAATCGGACGAGCGCTGCGGGCTCACCGCGGAGCTCGACGGCGTGAAGCGCGAGGGAGTACCGCTCCAGCTCGACATCGATCAGCTCGAAGACGCCAAGACCTCGGCGGGCGCGCGCGCGCAGCTCAAGGAAGCGCTCCGCCTCTACTTCCGGCGCGTCCTTGGAAAGTGACGACCCGGGCGTTTTCCTGTTCGCCTGGCGGGGCTGCCTGTTCCGCGTCCCCGACGCGGTCCAGCCGCCCAAGGCCGGCTCCCTCTTCTTCTGCCGGCACCTCGTCGTCCGCCCGGGCGAACGAATGCTCGAGATCGGCGCCGGGCTCGGGTTGGCCGCCGTGCTCGCGGCGAAAGCGGGCGCCGAGGTCGTCGCGACCGACATCCTCCCCGAGGCCGTCGGCGTGATCAGTACGAACGCGACCCTCAACGGCGTCGTCGTGGACGCGCGGCTCGGCGACTGCTATGCGCCGGTGGTGGGCGAGCGATTCGACCTCGTGTGCACGAACGCGCCGCAGATGCCCACGCCGCCGAACCGCGCGCGCCGGGATGCGGCGGCCGCCGCCGACAACGGTGGCGTCGACGGCTGGGAGCTGTTGGATCGCGTGATCGCGGGCGCCCGCCAGCATCTCCGTCCGGGCGGCCGGCTGATCATCACGATCTTCGCGTTCCTCGGCCTGAAGACCGCGTTCGCGAAGCTCGAGGCGGCAGGGTTCACACCGACGATCGTCGCCAGCGAGGTCCAGTCGTTCCCGAGAATCGGCTACGAGCGGCTCGAGCACATCCGAACGGTCGACGCGGAAGGCTCGGTGCCGGCCGGGATGCCCGTGACGGTCGAGCGGTTCGTGATCCAGGGCGCCGCGCCGGAGTGACCGCGTGATGATTCGACGGCTCATCGTCAACGCCGATGACTTCGGCCTCACGGCGGCGGTCAGCGCCGGGATCCTGGCCGCGCACCGCCACGGGATCGTCAGCAGCACGACGGTCCTCGCCACCGCGGCGATCGACGCGGAGTCGGTCAGCGCGCTCCGCGACTCCGGCCTCGGCGTCGGGCTCCACGTGAACCTGACGCTCGGCCCACCACTCTCGGGGGCGCGCTCGCTCGTGGGCACTGACGGCCGCTTCGTCCGTGATGCGCGCCACGCCGCGGCGCGGGCGGACGTGAAGGACGTCGAGCGCGAAGTAACGGCGCAGATCGAGAAGTTCACGTCGCTGATGCGGCGGCGGCCCACCCACCTCGATACGCACCATCACGTGGGGCTCCTGGCGCCGGTCGCCGGGGTGGTTCTCGACGCCGCGCGCCGCCTCGGCGTCCCCGTCAGGAGCCAGGACGAATGGGCGCGTGCCCGCGCGGTCACCGCGGGCCTTCGGACCCCCGACCACTTCTTCGGTGAGTCAGGCCCCGGCCCTTACTGGTCCCTCGCCCGAACCGTCGCGCAGCTCCGGGCCCTGCCGGCCGGCGTCTCCGAGTTCATGTCGCACCCGGGCTGGTTCGATGACGCGCTCACCTACAGCCGTTACGGGCGACAGCGCGAGACCGAGATGGTCGGTCTCGGGACGGCGGGCGCGCGCGCGGCGGCCGCGAGCCTCGGCATCAGGCTCTGCCACTTCGGCGACCTCTAAGGTCGGGCCGACGGGTTTGATCCGGCGCATTTGATGACGGCGGCGATCGTCGGCGTGGATGTCGGCGGTACCACGACGGCGGCCGGCGTGGTTACCCGCGACGGCGACGTGGTCGTGGACGAGAGCGCGCCCACGCGAGGCAAGGCGCAGGCAGACCCCCTCGCCGCGATCAGTGCGCTGATCCGAAAGGTGAGCGACGAGGCTGGTCGCACGTGGTCGATCGACGCCATCGGTGTGGGCGTGCCCGGGCCGGTCGATGCGGCCCGTGGCCGCGTCGGCGAGCCCGCCATTCATGTCCCCGAGCTCGCCGGTCGGCCACTGGCCGATGAGCTCACGGCGGAGTTCGGCCTGCCCGCGTTCGTGGACAACGACGTCAACGCGCTGGCGCTCGGCGAGTGGATGTTCGGCGCCGGCCGGCGTGTTCGCTCTCTCGTCGTTCTGGCGGCCGGGACGGGGTTCGGCGCCGGCATCGTGCTCGAGGGTCGCCTCGTGCGGGGCGCCGTCGGCTTCGGCGGCGAGCTGGGCCATGCGCCCGTCCGGTTCGACGGCCCGCGGTGCTGGTGCGGCGGGCGCGGGTGCCTCGCGCTTTACGCAAGCGGGCGGGGGATCGTGGATTCCGCACGCGCTCGGGTCGCGGGCCGCGCGCAGGCACCCTTGCTGAAGGCCGCCGGAGGAGATCCGATGGGGATCACGGCGCCGGGCGTCTTCCACGCGGCTGCCGAGGGCGATTCCGTGGCCGCATCGGTCGTCGACGAGGCCTGTCAGGCTCTGGGGGCGATGATCGGCACCGTCGTGAACGGCCTGAACCCGGAGGTCATCATCGTCACCGGCGGGGTCGCGCAGTCCCTGGCGCCGCTCGAGGCGAAGATTCTCCGCGCGGCGGGCGAGTACGCGTTCCCGCGCGCCCTGGCCGCCACGCGCGTCACGATCGTGCCGGGGGACAAGCGGGTCAGTGTGCGCGGCGCCGCCGCGCTGGCGCTGTACGAGCGAGCTATGAAGAACAAGGGGGCAAACTCGTGAAAGCCATCACGTTTCAGGGCGTCGGCGACGACCGCGCGAAGAAGGTGATGCTCAGGCCCTGACTCACGAGGGCTGCGGGTCGTTCTTCAGGAGCTCGTCGAGGATGCGCGGCAGGCGCGTCACCGCCGACTCGCCGTTGATCTGCGCGACCATCTCCCCCTTCCGATCGATCACGACCGTGTACGGCGAGCCCTTGAAGCCGAAGGGATTGCCGATCGTCAGCTTCGTGTCGAGCGCGACGGGGTAGGTGACCTTGTACTTTCGCACGAAGGCCCGCGTGTCCCTCGCGGTGTCCTGGACGTGGAACGCCAGCACCTCGACCCCGCGCGCCCGGTAGCGGTCGTAGACACGGGCGAGCCCCGGGGCTTCCTTCGCGCACGGCTTGCAATAGGAGGCCTGGAAACGCAGCACCAGGATCGTCTTGCCAACGAGGTCGTGAGAATCGAGCGAGGTCTTTCCGTCGAGGAGCTTCACCTTGAAGCCCGGCGCTGCGGGCGCCGCTTCGCCGTGGACCGCGATGGCGAGGAGCAGGACGAGGGTGAGCAGAGAGCCGGCCACGCCACTATAGTACCCGTAGCGATCGACCCTCGCCCACCGAGTATAATGTCGGCGTGAACGACCTCGAGCGTGAGCTCCGCAAGGAAATCCGCGGGGACGTTCGCTTCGATCCGGGATCCCGCCTCCTCTATTCGACCGACGCCTCCATGTACCAGGTCGAGCCCGTCGGCGTCGTCATCCCGCGCGACGCCGACGACGTCCAGGCGGCGGTCGAGGTCGCCGGCAAGCTCGGCGTCGCGCTCCTACCGCGCGGTGGCGGCACGTCGCTCACCGGCCAGACGGTCAACCACGCGCTCGTGCTCGACTTCTCGCGGTACATGGACCGTGTGCTCGAGGTGAACACCGAGGAGCTGTGGGCGCGGGTGCAGCCGGGCCTCGTGCAAGACAACCTGAACCACCACGTACGCCCGCTGGGCCTGCTCTTCGGCCCGGACACCTCGACGTCGAACCGCGCGACGCTCGGCGGCATGCTCGGCAATAATTCGGGCGGTTCGCACTCCATCGCCTACGGCCTCACCGTCGAACACGTCATCGAGCTGACGACCCTTCTCGCCGACGGCTCGCGCGTCGTTTTCGGCGAGGTCACGCCCGACGAGTTCGCCGGCAAGTGCCGGGCGCCAGGGCTCGAGGGCCAGATCTACCGAGAGATCGCGCGGATCCGCGAGACGTACGGCGACGAGATCCGGTCGCGTTACCCGGCGCACTGGCGTCGGGTATCCGGCTATAACCTGAACGAGCTTGTTAGTGTTGTAGCGGGGGCCGTGAGGCCGGCTTGGACCGGGGGTGGCCTGAGACAGGCGCGACCCGGCTCCGACACGCCCGGCCTACCCGCACAGGCGGGCCCTGGCTGCCTCAACGTGGCGCGGCTCATCGTCGGCTCCGAGGGCACGCTGCTGACGGTGATCGAGGCGAAGGTGCGGCTCGTGCGGCGTCCCAAGAGGACGGCGCTCGATGTCATCCACTACCGTGACATCCAGGAGGCCCTCGAGTCCTCGCAGGCGATCCTCGAGACGGGCCCGTATGCCGTCGAGCTGACGGACAAGATGATCCTCGACCTCGCGCGGGGCAACATCGAGCAATCGAAGCGCATGGGCTTCGTCCAGGGCGACCCGGCCGCGATCATGATCGTCGAGTACGCGGCCGAGACGGACGCCGAGGTCCGAGCCAAGGTCGAGGCGCTCGAGGCGCGGCGCCAGCGCGAGCGGTTCGGCTACACCTCGCACGTCGCCTACGATCCGGCCCAGGTGCAGTCCATCTGGAGTCTGCGCAAGGCGGGGCTCGGCCTCCTCCTGGGCATGAAAGGCGACAAGAAGCCGATCGCGTTCGTCGAGGACACCGCGGTCGAGCCTCGGCATCTCGCCGAGTTCGTGGCGCGCTTCCGGGAGATCTTCGCCAAGCACGACACCGTCGGCGCCTACTACGGCCACTGTTCCGTCGGGTGCCTGCACATCCGTCCGGTGATCGACCTCAAGACGCCGCGCGGCCTCGAGCAGGTCCGCGCCATCGCGGACGAGATCGCCGATCTGGTCGTGAAGTTCCGCGGCACCCTCTCGAGCGAGCATGGCGACGGGCGCGCCCGCAGCCCGTTCCTCGAGCGCATGTACGGTCCGCGGATCATGCAGGCCTTCCGGGAGCTCAAGCGCGCCTTTGACCCGGACAACCGCATGAATCCCGGCAACATCGTCGCTCCGGCAGGGCTGACCGAGCATCTCCGGTACGGTACCCAGTACACGACCTGGGAACCCACGACCCTCCTCGACTTCTCCGAGCAGGGCGGGTTTGCGGCGTCGGTCGAGATGTGCAACGGCGTGGGAGCGTGTCGCAAGACGCTCGAGGGCACGATGTGCCCGTCGTACATGGCGACGAAGGACGAGGAGCACTCGACGCGCGGCCGCGCGAACGCCCTCCGCGCGGTGCTCTCGGGGCGGCTGCCGCCGTCGGAGTTTACCGGGCGGCGGCTCTACCAGGTCATGGACCTGTGCCTGGAGTGCAAGGGGTGCAAGGCCGAATGCCCGGCCAACGTCGACATGGCCAAGCTCAAGTACGAGTTTCTCCATCACTACTACCAGGCCAATGGGCTGCCGCTGCGCAACCGCCTGTTCGGACGCATCGCGCGGATGAATCGCCTGGCCTCCCGCGTGCCGACGCTCTTCAACTGGATCTCGGGCCTCGCTCCGAGCCGCTGGGCGCTCGAGAGGATCGCGGGGATCGACCGTCGGCGGCCGCTGCCGTCGCTGGCGGCGCAGCCGTTCACCGAATGGTTCAGGCATCACATGCCGCCCGCGGCGGCGCCGCGCGGCGAGGTCGTGCTGTTCAACGACACCTTCACGACCTACAACGTGCCGGAGATCGCCCGGGCCGCGGTGGAGGTGCTCGAGGCGGGGGGCTATCGCGTCGTGCTCGTGGACCGCAAGTGCTGTGGCCGACCGCTCATCTCCAAGGGGATGCTCGCCGAGGCGCGGGAGCACGCCGCCTGGAACGTGAGGCGTCTGGCGCCATACGCGCGGCGGGGCGTCGCGATCGTCGGGCTCGAGCCCTCGTGCCTTCTGACGCTGCGCGACGAGACGGTGGACCTCGTGCGCACCGACGAGGCCCGGGCCGTCGCACGGCAGTCGTTCCTGTTCGAGGAGTTTCTCCTGCGTGAGCGCGCCCGCGGGCTGACACTCACGTTCGGCGCCGCTGGTCGGAAGGCGCTGCTTCACGGTCACTGTCACCAGAAGGCGCTCGTTGGCACGGCGCCGACGGTCGGAGCCCTCCGCTGGGCGGGATTCGAGGTCGAGGAGGTGGACTCCGGCTGCTGCGGCATGGCGGGCTCGTTCGGCTTCGAGCGCGAGCATTACGACATCTCGATCGCGCTCGGCAATCGCCGCCTCGCCCCCGCCGTGAAGGCCGCCCTTCCGGAGACCGAGATCGTCGCGCCCGGCATCTCGTGTCGCCAGCAGATCCAGCACCTGGCGGGTCGCCGGGCCAAGCACCCGGCCGAAGTCCTGCGCGAGGCGCTCTCGCGCTAGTCGTCGTCGCGATCGCTGCCGTTTTCGCCGCCGCCTTCGTCAAGGGGGCGATCGGCTTCGGATTCCCCACGCTGGGCACGCCGCTGTTGGCGCTCGTGGTCGACGTGAAGACCGCCGTGGCGGCGCTGGTCATTCCGAACCTCGTGATGGACGGGCTTCAGCTCCGGCGCCAGGGCCCGCTCGGCGCCACCCCACGCCGGCTAGCCTCGCTCCTGGTCTTCACCATGCTCGGCACGATCGTCGGCACGAAGCTCCTGGTCGTGCTCTCGGGGCGCACGGCGACGTTGATCCTCGGCGCCTTCGTCCTCGGCTTCGTCGCGCTCGATCTGGCACGCTTCTCGCCGAGGGTGCCCGCGGGCTGGGAGCGACTGCTCGCGCCGCCCGTCGGGCTCGCGGCTGGTGTCATGGGGGGCATCACCAACGCGCCCGGCACGGCGCTCGCCCTCTACTTCGTGGCACTCGGCATGGACAAGCGCGAGTTCGTCCGCTCGATCGCCTTCACGTTTCTCGTCGTCAAGGCTGTTCAGCTCGCTTCGCTCGGCTGGTACGGGCTCCTCGGCTGGCCGCTCGTGCTGGGCTCGCTCGGGCTGACCGCCGCCGGCCTCGCGGGCTTCGGGCTCGGCGTCCGCGTGCAAGACAGACTCGACCAGCGCGCCTTCAACCGCGGGGTGTTGGTGTTCCTGGCGACGCTCGGCGTCTGGCTCGTGGTCCGGACGCTCTGAGCCACGCCTTCAGGGGGCGGCGCCGGTCAGCAGCGCGAAGATGCGACGGATCAACTCCTCGTGGTCCTCGATGTTTTGCTGAAAGATGCGGAGCTCCTTCAGCTCCACGAGGTCCACGGTGCGGAAGGGCTCGCCCGGGCGCATCGAGCCGAAGGCGATCGCCTGAAAGCACGAGCGCCCCGCCTCAGGCCGGTCGGTCACGAGGATGAAGTAGAGGTTCGGCCACTGCCGGCGCGCCATGTAGAAGATCGAGCGTTCGCCGCGCTGGTTCTCGACGGAGACGAACTGGTAGGCCGACGGCCGGTACTTCACCTCGACGAGGAACTCCCCGGTGTTCTCCGACTCCGCCTCGGCCGAGACGCGGAAATCCGGGGAGAAGTCTTCGCGCCCGAACCGGAGCGGCGAGGTGTTGTTGCGGAAGGGGAGGATCTGGTAACGCGCGCGACGGAAGATGGCTTCCACGAGGGCTTCAGCAATACGGCTTTTGACCTCGAGCAGATCCATAATCCTCCCCGAACCGGGAAGAAGCGCTGAAACCCACACCGAAGTGGTGCAAGCCCTATAGTATCATCCGGCGGGGCTTCGCCCCGAGACCCAAAGTTAGCAAGGAGGACGCGATGCTCACTCGCCGCCAGATGCTGGCCACAAGCTCCACGTTCGCCGGATATGCGCTATCCGTCGACACCGTGCTGGCCCAGGCCATCAAGACCGATACCGACGGGATCATCGCCGGTGACCAGGTGGTCAAGATCGGCAGTTACGAGATGCCCGTGTACGAGGCGCGGCCGGCCACGGGGAAGGACCACTCGATCCTGCTCGTAATCTCCGAGATCTGGGGTGTCCACGAGTACATCCGCGATTGCACGCGGCGGTTCGCCAAGGCGGGCTACGATGCGGTCGCGCCCGAGCTCTTCAAACGCGAGGGAGGGGTGGCGCAGCTCCCGAACGTCCAGGACATCCTGAAGATCGTGCTCGCGCAGAAGCGCGAGCAGACGCTGGGCGATCTCAAGGCGACGGTGGACTGGGCCAAGACGCGGCCCAACGTGAAGGCGGCCAGCGTCGGCGTCACGGGCTGGTGCTGGGGCGGATCCACGGTGTACCAGGTGGCGGCCACGAACGCGGACATGAAGGGCGCGGTCGCCTGGTACGGGCCGCCCGCACGTCCCTACCAGGGGGCCTCGGGTCCGGTCACGGGGTTCGACGTCGCCAAGGACATCAAGATTCCGTTCCTTGGGCTCTACGGGGAGACGGATCAGAGTCCGAAGCCCGAGGATGCCCGGCGCCTGGGTGAACTGTTGAAGCAGCACAACAAGAACGCTGAGGTCGTCGTTTACCCGGGAGCGGGTCACGGCTTCCATGCCGACTACCGTCCGTCCTACAACGCGGCCGCGGCCGCCGACGCCTGGAAGCGCTGCACGGACTTCTTCGCGAAGAATCTGCGCGCGTAGCTCTTCAAACGGTCGCGAAGAAACGCGCCGGGGCGCCCTCGGTGCCGGCGATCTTGTAGAAGGGAGCGGCGAAGTCCACGCGCCGCCGAGGCAGCACGCCCAGGCTCGTCAGGCCCTCCATGATGACGACGCCCGCGCCGAGGATCACCCGGTGCATCGGGAAATCCTCCGAGGAGAAGTCGGGCAGCCGGGCGCAGTACTCTTCGAAGAAATCGAAGCCGATGTTCTTCGGGCCCCGCGCGACCAGCCACTCGGCCGACTCGGGCGGGAAGTAGGGCGACTGCGTGAAATAGTCGGGCCACCGGCCGTACATCTTGTCCGTCCAGTCCGTGCGCAGGAGCACGATATCGCCCTGACGCACGTCGTCGGCCCCCCCGCGCTTGAGATCGTCGATGGTGATCGCGTGGTTCGGCCCCGCGAACGACAGGTCGACCACCAGGGCCTCGCCCATGACCTGGTCGAGCGAAATCTCGGCCGTGGTGATGCCGTCCCGAAAGACGTGCAGGGGCGAATCGATGTGGGCGCCGGTGTGGAGACTCTGGTGCACGCTCGAGACCTGCCAGAACCCGGGACCGCGCCGGTGGGGCGTGATCTCGAGCCGCATGTTGGTGGAGGGCGGCGAGAGCGTCGCGTCGTCCACGGTCACCGACAGGTCGACGTAGCGTTTCATGGGCGCGGTCTCCTATGAGTGGGCCAGGCGGTCCACGAGGTCCCGAGCCCAGGCCATTTTTTCAGGCGACATCACGAGCTTCGCGGCGAACGGTTCGCCGAAGGGCCGGGTCGCGTCGATGCCGAGCTTGGCGGTGACGCCCCGCTCGTCGGCGCTCGGGTCGAGCAACGCGCCGAGACTCCCGGAGACGACGACCAGATCGCGGTCGGCCTGCACGCGTGTCGCCACCGCCCAGAGCACCTCCGATTCGTCGAAGACATCGATGTCGTCGTCGACGACGATGACCAGCTTCACGTAGTGATCCACGCCCAGGACGATCGGAATCACGTGCTTGGCCTCGCCGGGCCGGCTCTGCGCGATCGAGACGTAGGCCGTGAACGACGACGTCCCGGAGAGCGGCACGTGCACCCCGCGGACGTTCGGGATGACGCGCGCGAG
>Ga0209853_1000525_pt1 | contig 10825 bp, 11 predicted proteins | sample GWRWS1_30_40_FD_187224 | JGI IMG/M metagenome (GOLD analysis project Ga0209853, IMG submission 187224) | Riverbed sediment microbial communities from areas with vegetation nearby in Columbia River, Washington, USA - GW-RW S1_30_40 (SPAdes)... | ecosystem: Environmental > Aquatic > Freshwater >...
AAGCTCGGGGTCCTGTGGACGCTCGGCGACGCCCGGCTCGATCCGCAGCGCGTTCCCGCGCGGGACGACACGCTCTGGCTCCTGTACTCGAACACCAAAGTCATCACCGCGTGCGCCGTCTGGATTCTCGTCGAGCACGGCGCGCTCACGTTCACCGACCGGGTCGCCGATCATGTGCCCGGGTTCGAGGCCAACGGCAAGGGCGACATCTCCGTCATCCAGCTCCTCACGCACCAGGGCGGCTTTCCGAACGCCGAGGTGCCGCAGGAGGCGTGGGAAGACCACGAGCTTCTGCGACGCGCGGTCTCTTCGTTCACGCTCGAGTGGACGCCGGGCTCGCGCGTCCACTACCACCGGGGCGCGGCCCACTGGGTCGCGGCGGTCCTGATCGAGGCGCTGACCAAGACGGACTATCGGGCGTTCATCCGCGAGCACGTCACGGAGCCGCTCGGCCTCGGCGGTGACCTGTTCGTCGGTCTGCCGGACGCGGCGCACGACCGTACCGCCGACACGCACGAGCCCGCCCCGGATGGCTCACGCCATGTGAGGCGGCGGGACGAGACCACGGCGGAGGCGAGGCGTGCGGGCACGCCGGGCGGTGGAGGCTACGGGACGGCGCGCGCCATGGCGGCGTTCTATCAGATGCTGCTCCAGGGGGGCCAGCTCGGCGGCGCGCGCGTGCTCTCGCCCCGGACCATCGCGTACGTTACGCGCAACTTCACAGGCGACCGCGTCGACGGTAACATGGGCATGGCGATGCATCGTGGGCTCGGTCCCCATCTGCGCGGGACGACGGAGACGATCCGGGGCCTCGGCTCGCTCGCCTCTCCCCGGACTTTCGGTCACGGCGGTGTCGGCTCCTCGTACTGCTGGGCCGACCCCGACTCGGGCGTCTCGTTCGCGTACCTGACCAATAGCCGCGTGCCCGATCCATGGCATTCGGCCCGACTCGATCGCGTCAGCAACCTCGTTCACACTGCGATCGTCTAGCGCGCTCCGGCCATGGCGCCGCGCACCGTGCTCGTGACCGGTATGAGCGGGCTCATCGGCGGCGCCCTCCGCCGGCACCTGGAGGGCAAGTACGAGCTCTCCGCGCTCAACCGGCGGCTGGTCCCCGGCGTGAAATGCCATCAGGCCGATATCGCGGACCTCGACGCGATCGCCCCCGCCTTCGCCGGCGTGGACACGGTCGTGCACCTGGCGGCGCTCACCGGCTCGAGCACGAACTTCGACGACATCCTCCGGGCGAACGTCGTCGGCACCTACAACGTCTTCGAGGCCGCGCGTCGCGCTGGGGTCGGCCGCGTCGTCTCTGCCTCCAGCGGCGCGACCGTGAGTGCCTGGGAGCACGAGCCGCCCTGGAGCGCCCTGGTCGCCGGGCGCTACGACGAGGCCGGAAAATTTGCGACGATGACCCACGAGACACCGACGCGTCCGGCCGGGCTCTACGGGGCCAGTAAGGTGTGGGGCGAGGCGATCGCGCGCCACTACGCCGACGCGCACGGGCTGTCCGCGATCTGTGTCCGCATCGGCCGTGTCAAAGCCGAAGACCGGCCGACATCGACGCGCGATTACTCGGTGTGGTGCAGCCAGCGCGACATCGTCCGCATGCTCGAGCTGTGCATCGCGGCGCCATCGACGCTCAGGTTCGACGTCTTCTTCGCCGTCTCGGACAACCGGTGGGGCTACCGGGACCTCGAACACGCGCGCGCCGTCCTCGGCTTCGAGCCGCGCGACCAGGCGGAGGACCATCGCCGATGATCCGCGACGTGGTCAGCGTGCGCGACAGGAGCCGCATCCACTATCGCCGGCTCGGGCAGGGGCCTGGGATGGTCCTGCTCCACGGCTATCCGCAGACCGGCCACATGTGGCGCAAGGTGATGCCGGCCCTCGCCGAGCGATTCACCGTCGTCGCGCCAGATCTGCGCGGGTACGGCGATTCCGACCGCCCGGCCGCCGGCTACGACAAGCGCACCATGGCGGCCGACGTCGCCGACGTCATCCGGACGCTCGGGATCCAGCCGGTCGTCCTCGTCGGCCACGACCGGGGGGCGCGCGTCGCACACCGCTTCGCTCTCGACCACCCGTCGCTCTTGACGCGGCTGGTGCTGCTCGACATCGCGCCCACGTACGACGTGTTTGCGCGGACCGATCAGGTGGGCGCCCGGGCGCGCTGGCACTGGTTCTTCCATCAGCTCCCGGATCTTCCCGAGGCCCTTACGGCCGGTCGCGAGGAGATCTACCTCCGCTACATGTACAGGACGTCGGCCTACAATCCCGCCGCCATCGAGGAGGACGCGGTCCAGGAGTACGTCCGCTGCTTCCGCCAGCCCGGCGCGATGCGCGCGGGCTTCGAGGACTATCGCGCCGCGCGACGATCGACCTCGAGCACGACGGCGCCGACCGCGACACGAAGGTGGCGGTGCCGACGCTGGTGCTGTGGGGCGAAGCGGGCGGTCGCCGACCGCAGGCGCCCGACATGCTCGGCGTCTGGAAAGAGCGGTGCGTGCACGTCGAGGGGCGCGCCGTGCTCGGCTCGGGCCACGTCATCCCCGAAGAGCAACCGACGGCCGTGATCGACGCCATCCTGAGATTCGTCGGGGCGCCTGAGCGGAAGGCCTGAAGGCCGTGCGGCTCAAGAAGACGGTCGCGCGACTCTTCGAGCGCGAGCGCGTCTGTCGCGTGGCGACCGCAGGCCTCCGCGGCATGCCGCACCTCGTCCCGGTATGCCAGGTGGTGGCCGACGGGAAGATCTACTTCGCCTCCGGCAACGACGGCCGGAAGGCGTTGAACCTCACGGCGAATCCGCGCGTGGCGGTGACGATCGATCTCTACTCCGATGACTGGACGCTGATCAAGGGCGTGATGGTGCAGGGCCGGGCGCGGCTGTACGCGAAGGGACCGCGGTTCAGGAAGATCCGCGCGCTCCTGTATCGGAAGTATCCACAGTACCCGCACGAGGCCGCGCTGGATGAGTCGGATTCCGTCGTCGTCGAGGTGACGCCGACGCGGATCTTCACCTGGGGGATCGACTGAGTGGAGGTGCGAAGCCGAGGGCGGTCGACGCCCGACGCGAGCCTGAGATGGAAGTGCGAAGCCGAGGGCGGTCGACGCCCGAGGCGAGCCTGAGATGGAAGTGCGAAGCCGAGGGCGGTCGACGCCCGAGGCGAGCCTCAGTAGAGCGGCCTACTCCGCGACGCAGACGCGGTTCCGGCCGTCCCGTTTGGCCCGGTAGAGCGCCTGGTCGGCGGCGCGGATGACGTCTTCGGGATCGACGCCGCTCTGCTCGGGCTCCGCGACGCCGATGCTGACCGTGATGGCCACCCTCCGCAGCCCCCCGGAGGACCGGACCGGTTTTTCGGGCCTCGCCTTGGGCCGGTTCCGGCCGCGCACGACGAAGCTCGAGGCTTCGATCGTCTCTCGCAGATCCTCGAGATACGGCAACGCCTCGTCCGTGGATTTGCCCGGGAAGAGGACGGCGAACTCCTCGCCGCCGTAACGGAACGGCCGGCCACCGCCTTCCGTCCGCGTGAGCGTCGAGCCGATCAGGCGAAGCACCTGGTCGCCCGCCGCGTGGCCGTGCTCATCGTTGAGCTTCTTGAAGTGGTCGATATCGATCATCGCGACCGTGTACAGCTCGGGCAGCCGCATGAGCGCGTCGGTCAGCGCGCGCCGGGACGGCAGCCCGGTCAGCTCGTCGCTGAACGCCATGCGGTGCGAGGTCTCGATCAGCGAGATGACGAGCACGAGACCTCCCGTCGCCAGGTACACCGTGGACGCCGGGTTGCCGCCGTTGAGGGCGAGGAACACGGCGATCAGCGTCCAGGCGAAGCTCGACTGGATGACCGTCGGACGGAGCACGAACCGCATCGTGGCCAGTACGATCGCGGCGAGAAACGCCACCAGGGCGAGTTGCGGCATCTTCATCCAGGGCAAGCCGACCGGAACGTGCTGGAGCGCCTGCGCCACGTGGGCCAGCTCGGGGCGCAGGAGCAACGCGATGGCGAGCGGCTCCCCCAGGATCAGGCCGAGCACCACTCGGCCGGGGACGGTCCACGAGGAGATCGAGCGCTCGGTCAGCCAGGCGAGCGCCGCCAGGTCGAGGGGGAGCGCCAACGCGATGGCGGCGAACACGATGCGGCCCGTCGACGACGGACCAGCGTCGGGGGAGAAGACCACGAGCGCTTGCTCGGCCACGAAGAGGACGACGAGGGCGACAACGAGCTGGCTCCGCTTGAACCGCCAGCCGAGGAGGAGCCCCATGCCGAAGACAACCCATGGATAGACGGGTGCGAAGGCCGCGACCGTCTCACGGAGCGACGCGGACTGTAGGATAACCATGGCGCCCAGCAGCAGCACAGCGCCGGGCCCCAGGTGGGGCAGAACCTTGTCCAGATGCGTCCGCTACCGCTATTGCGGCGGGTATCGGAAGGGCGCCCAGCCATTGCCCTGGAGCGGCTTGGGCGTGTAGGTCACGGCCTGCTTTTGCGCCGCCGGTTTCTTGGCGGTCGGCTTCCGCGCCGCCGACTTCGTCCTCGCCTTCTTGCTCTTCATGCGGCGCACTTTACAACAGTCGCGGAAATGTGGTCAATGGGGTGATCGCCGCGTGATCGCCGCGAACCGCAGGCGGCCGGATCGACCGATTCAGTCGATGGCGGGCTGGGCGAGGCGCCCGCGGTAAGCTCGTCGCGCCCGCGTGCCGCGGAGGTGCGGCGACCCGTGGAGAACTCCAATGGGATGACGGCGCAGGGGCTCCGGAGCTTGCGCGACCGGCGGTTCCGTCGGTCGCCGGCGCACCGCGTGCAGGGCGAACGAGGAGCCCTCACGTTCGTCCGAGAGGTGGGCTTCTGCTCGACCTTCTACCGGTTCCCCGAGGGCGTGGCGTGCCTGTGGGAAGCGGTGGCCGGCCGCGCGAATCCGCGCTGGCCCCGGCACTCGCACCACGACGCCGGCATCGGCCTCACCTGGGAGCTGAAGGATACCCTGCCGGCGCGCAAGCGCGTGTACTACGGCAAGCTCCTCAAGGGGCGCCCGCTCCTGGTGGCGCTCGACCTCTTCCCCGCGTTCTACGCGCTGGTCCGTGGCCGCCAGCGGGCGCACGACTACCGTGTGGAGTACCAGGCAGGGCGGCTGTCCCACACGGCCCGGCGGATCATGGACGCGATGATCCGCGAGCACCCCCAGTACACGCGCGAGTTGCGGGCCAACGTGTTCATGCTGGAGCCCGCGAAGACGCGCGGATTCGAGCGCGCGATGGCCGAGCTCCAGCGAGGGCTATGGCTGGTCAAGAGCGAGGAGCGATACGAGCCGACCTTCTCGTATCGCTGGGACCTGCTCGAGACCTGGCTGCCCGAGGAGGTCGCCCAGGGGCGGCGCCTGTCGCGCGAGACGGCCGTCGCGCGCGTGATCGAGCGGTATACGCGCGGTGCCGTGTTCACGACCGAGCGCGTGCTGGTTCGGCTGTTCGGGCTCGCGTCCGACGAGGTCGCGCGGGCGGTGATGACGCTCCGCCGGACCAACGCGGTGCGCACCGACTGCGCGGTCGAGGGCTGGCCCGGACGGTGGTTGATCCACGCGTGAGGGGAACGGAGCGCCGGCGTACAGCCAGGCGATCCGGGTCACCGGCGCTCAGACGATCCTGTTCCTCGCCGGTCAGGTGTCCTACGACAAGGCGGGCGGCGTCCTGCATCCCGGCGACTTCAAGTCGCAGGCGAAGGAGGCGTTCCGCGCGCTCCTGGCCCACGTGAAGGCGGCGGGAGGAACGGCCGAGAGCATCGTCAAGGTCAACACGTATCTCACGGATATCAGGTACCGCGCCGACCTCGTGATGATCCGCGAAGCGATCTTCGGCAAGAAGCTTCCCGCCTCGACGCTCGTCGCGGTGCCGGCGCTCGCGCACCCGGACTGGCTGATCGAGGTCGAGGCCATCGCAGTGATCTGACGAGCCGAGATCCAAATCTTCTGGTTCTCGATCATCGTCGGGATCGTGTTCACTCTCGTTGCCTACGGCGGGCTTCGAAAACGGAGGCCGCTGGCGGTGCTCCCGCCCGACGTGTAGCGCGTCGCCGGCGTGACGTGGCGTCGTGGGTGAAATGGCCGGCGGATTGTTCTGCGGCGCTCACGGAAGCTCGCCGCTGGTCTGCGCGACCGGTGCGCTCTGTTTTGCGGCGCTTGGATGTTACCTGACGCGGGTCAGGGCCAGGCGACCGTAGGGCCGACGATCACGCATCGGGACGCCCCGTCGTTCACGGGTCGCTACAATCTCGATACGCTCCGCAATTCTTGCAGATGATCTTGCACTGCCGTTCCTCCATCTGCTCGCCGCAGCGCTCGCAATAGTGCACCCAGTGGACGCCAGTGGCAGAGGCAACGTCGGGACGAGAGGGGCTCGAGGACAGACCGCGGCGCGGCTCCATACCGCTGGTACACTACCCCGCATGGCTGAAGGCTGGCAAGATCTAGAGTTCCTCCGCCACGTCTTCGACGAAACCCGGGTGGTGCGAAAGCCGCTGACGGGCATCATCACCGGCTACCACGTGCTGCCCTACATCCTCGTCGGGCCCGAGCACGACCAACCCGGCCATTCGGTGGAGGTCCGCGGACGCATCAAGGTGTCGCCCCGGCTCGTCATCGCGGCCGGGGACGGCGGTCCCACCTATGGCGAGATGTTCAAGGAGACCGAGCTGATGGACCAGCGCCTCGTCGCCCGTCTCTTCAGCTTCCGGTACGCTTCGCGGGTCGCGCTCGAGAGCGACGAGCTCCGCATCCGGCGGCAAGCGCGGGACGCGCATGGCCATCTCGAGCGCATCCTGGAGGAGTTGACGCAGCGCGAGGTGATCAACACCGGAGTGATCGTGTCCCCCGACGTCCGCTTCTATCCCGTCTCGATCGACCGCTTCATCCGGGAGATCCTCGATCAGGAGTTTCGCGACTAGTGTCGCCGACCGCGCGCCATTGAAGCGCTCTTCGATCGCCGGCGCGCTCGTCATCCTTCCGCTGGCCGTCCTCGCGGGCGCGCTCGCGTGGCGCTCGCGCGGCTGGCCGCTGATCCACGACGCGCCCCTGATGCACTACATCGCCTGGCGCATCGGCGAGGGCGCGGTGCCGTACCGCGACCTCTTCGACATGAACTTTCCGGGCGTCTACCTCCTCCACATGGTCGCGCTCAGGCTCTTCGGCGCCGGCGACGGGGGGTGGCGCGCTTTCGACCTCACCTGGCTCGCCGGAACGTCACTGGCCGCCGCGGCGCTGGCCGCGCCGTGGGGGCGACTCGCCGCGGCCGGTGCGGGACTGTTCTTTGCCGTCTACCATCTGGCGGGCGGTGCCGGGCAGGCGGGGCAGCGTGATTTCCTCCTCTGCCCGTTCGTGTTGCTGGGCGCGCTCGGCGTCGCCCGCTGGGCCGAGCGGCCCCGGGAAAGGTCGAGCCTCGCATGGGGTGGTCTGGCGCTCGGCGCCGGGATCACTGTCAAACCCCACGCGAGCTTGTTCGCCGCGGCGCTGATCGTGCTCGTCGCCGTCGTCGCACGGCGTGACGCCCGCTCGCCCGCGGTCCCGCTGGGGATCTTCGCGGCCGCAATCGCGGTGGCGCCGCTGGCGGCCGCGGCCTGGCTCGCCGCCAAGGGCGCGTTCGCGGGGTGGCGCGAGATTGTCTTCGACTATCTCCTGCCGCTCTACTCTCGGCTGGGCCGACCCGACCGGTGGACGGTCCATTGGTGGCCGGTGTGGATCCCGATCGCCGCCGGCGTGGCGCTCTCGGTCGGCTCCGCGCTCGCGCGCCACCGCTTCACCGCGCGACACGCGGTGGTGACGCTCGGCCTCGGCTACGGGATCGCCCAGTTCTTCGGCCAGGCCAAGGGCTGGGAATACCACCTCTACCCGCTCGCCGCGTTCGCCGCCGTGGTGCTCTTCGCCGAGGCCGGCCGGCTCCTCGAGTCCCGAAAGGTCGTAGCGGTGGCGCTCCTGGCGTGCATGGCGATCTCCGGCGTCCTGCTCGGGCTCAAGGGGGTCGAGGCGGCGGACGCCGCGTGGATTGCGGCGAAGGAGCATCGGGTGAGCGCGGTCGTGGCCGATCTCGGCGGTCGGCTCGGGCCGGAGGACTTCGTCCAGGTGCTGGACACGACCGAAGCAGGCGTTCACGCGCTCCTGCGGCTCCATGCCGTCCAGCCGACGCGGTTCCTGTATGACTTCCACTTCTACCACGATCGCGAGTCGCGGATCGTCGAGAGGCTCCGCGCCGAGTTCGTCGCGAGCTTCGACGCGCATCCGCCGAAGTTTGTCGTGCTGCTCGAGCGGGGGTGGCCGGCCGGCGGCTACGAGCGGGTCGAGGGGTTCGCGGGCCTTCGCGTCCGGCTCTCGACCTATCGAGTGGACCGGCGACGGGACGGCTACATCGTGTATGCGCGCTGACATCATCCGACGCATCATCGGGGCCTACGACGATCCGATCGTGCGCGCGTACTGCTGGGCGCGGTTCTGGGTCCTGCGCCAGCGGTTCCTCGACGAGATCGGTCAGTATCTGCCCGAGTCGGGGCCCGTCCTCGACGTCGGCTGCGGCTTCGGACTCTTCTCGCTCTACTACGCCGCGACGGGGTCGGGCCGATTCGTTCGCGGCGTCGACGTGAACGGAAGACGGATCGCGATGGCGCGCCGGGCGGCGGCCCGGCTCACGATCGAAAACGTCGCGTACGAAGAGGCGGATGCCCGCAACTTCAAGAGTGACGGCGAGGTGGTGGCCGCTTACATGCTCGACATCGTGCACCACATCCCACCGGACACCGTGCCCCCGCTCCTTGGCCGCCTGCACGGGTGCCTGCCGCCCGGAGGCGTCTTGCTCGTCAAGGACGTCGACACGCGCCCAGCGCCGAAGCGCTGGTTTACGTGGACGCTCGACAAGCTGATGGCGCCGGCGACGCCCGTGAGGTACTGGAGCGCCGAAGAGCTCGGCGCGGCTCTTCGAGCGACGGGGTTCGAAGTGCGGCGCCACGCCATGCTCGATTTCCTTCCGTATCCGCACATCCTCTATATCGCCACGAAGCGGCCGTAGCGCACGTCGTCACAAGCCCGCCCTGCACACGTTTGCTCCCGTGGGGGAACAAGGTAGGCTGGAGACGAGATGACCTCCGTCCTGACTCTCGTTCTGCTCGCCGTCCTCCTCGCCGGATGGCCCGATTCGGTCGGCGCCCAGGGCGGTAAGCAGGTGAAGGTTGTCTTCGAGTTCCGACAGTCGGCCACACAGAGCCGCGACGCGGTCGAGGGAAGCGGGCGAGTGGTGATCACCGATCGCGGGGGCACACGCTCCTCCGGACGTGTCGGCGTGGACAGCGCCCAGCGACGGACGCAGACATCGACTGGCATTTTCACGCTCGTCCAGGACGGCGGCGAATCGACGCTGCTCGTCGCGAGCCAGGTCCCGTATCCTCAGGTCGCGTTCTACCGGGACTACCTGACGGGCGCCGGGTATGTCGCCACCGGCGTGCAGTTCAAGGACGTCGGTACCTCGCTGAAGGTGGGGGCCACGATTCTGGCCGGCAACCAGGTGAAGGTCCGCCTGGCGCCGACCATCAGCTGGCTCTCGGCCGACAAGTCGGGCGTGATCGACGTGAACGAGGCCTCCACCGAGCTGGTGGTGCCGAGCGGCCGGCCCGTTGTGCTTGGTGGGGCCACCACCCGGACCCACGAGCTCACCCGCCGGATTCTTGGCTATCGCGCCAGCGAAAGCAGAACCGAGACGACGATGGTGTTGACCGCTACCATCCGGTAGCCGGTTACCGCCCGAGCGCGTCGCAGGACAGTTCCGCCGTGTAGCCTCTGCCAAAGGTGACAGAGTCGCTGTGTAATCTTGGCACAACCCGCCTCGGCCCGTTGTCGGATTGATACCAGACGATCGCCTAAGTGTCGATCACACCGTTATTCCCAGTTCTGGCACGGGACGTGCCACTGGCAAAGCCAGAACGCAGGTTGCGCTCAATGGAGGCCCTATGCGCGCGCTAGCAGTGCTGGCTCTGATTCCTCTCCTCATTGCGTGCTCGACCGCCAAGCCGGCGGGACCCCTCGCCGAGAACCCCGCCACCGGGACCGACATCTCCGGCCGCTGGACGGGCTCATGGGTCGGCGCGGGGCTCTTCAACGCCGTACGCCAGGAAAACCTCACCTTGGAGGTGGCGCAGAGGGGTGATGCTGGCTATGGTCGCATGGTCCTCGACGGGGCCGCTGCCGCCGAGTCGGTGCCCTGGGAGGTCCGGCAGCAGGGCCTCGGTGGCATTCGAGTCTTTGCGACGGTCTCCGGATCGAAGGTGAAGCTCACGCACGAGCTGGACGATCGGATATTCTCCGCCGACCTCACCGTCATGGGCGATCAGATGGTGGGCCGCGTCCACGGCCGCAATGTCCGCCTGCTCCTTGCGCGTCAGTCACAGCCACAGAACGTCGCGCCGCAGGCCGCGCAGGCGGTACCCCAGATGCCGCCTCAGATTCCGGTGGCGAGCGAGCCCGTGACGCCTCAGCCGGAGCTCGCCGCGCTCGCTCCGCAGCCGCAGGAGTCAGCCGACAAGCCGCAGTCGGGCGATCCAGCCCAGAGACCTCGGAACGAAGATTTCGTGGCCGTGCCGGAGCTGAAGCCGGTCTACTTCGACTTCGACAAGTCCGCGCTCAGACCCGATGCGGTCGACGCGCTGACGAACAACACGACGTGGCTGAAGGAGAACGCTGACACGCTCGTGCTCATCGAAGGCAACTGCGATGAGCGCGGCACCGCGGAGTACAACCTGGCGCTCGGCGATCGGCGGGCGAAGTCGGCGATGGACTATCTCGAGGCCAACGGAATCGC
>Ga0209853_1000527_pt1 | contig 10815 bp, 9 predicted proteins | sample GWRWS1_30_40_FD_187224 | JGI IMG/M metagenome (GOLD analysis project Ga0209853, IMG submission 187224) | Riverbed sediment microbial communities from areas with vegetation nearby in Columbia River, Washington, USA - GW-RW S1_30_40 (SPAdes)... | ecosystem: Environmental > Aquatic > Freshwater >...
GCTGTCGCCAGCGACCCTTCGCAGGCACGCATGAAAGTGTTCGGCTTCGCCGGCTGGTCCGGCAGCGGCAAGACCACGCTGATCGAGCAGCTCATCCCTCGGTTCGTCCGGGCGGGCCTCACGGTGTCGCTGGTCAAGCATGCTCACCACTCGTTCGACGTCGACCAGCCCGGCAAGGACTCGCACCGTCACCGGGAAGCCGGGTGCAAGGAGGTCCTGGTCAGCTCGGACAAGCGCTGGGTCGTCATGCACGAGCTGCGGGGCGAGCCGGAACCGGGCCTCGACGAGCAGATCAAACGGGTGTCGCCCTGTGACCTGCTGCTGATCGAGGGCTACAAGCGCTACCCGATGCCGAAGCTCGAGATCTACCGCGAAGCGAACGGCAAGCCGCTCCTGCATCCCGAAGACTCGCGCGTCATCGCGATCGCGAGCGATGTGCCGCTCGCGACGAGGCTACCGCGGTTCGACCTCGACGATTACGACCGGATCGCCGACTTCATCCTCGCCTACAACGGGTTTAAATGAGCGGCACGAAATGACGAACGGCATGCTCTCAGTCGACGAAGCCTTGGCGAAGCTCCTCGCCGGGGCGCGGACGGTGAGCGAGGTCGAGACGGTTCCAACGCTCGCGGCGACCGGGCGCGTGATCGCGCGCGCTCAGGCCTCGACGCTGAACGTCCCGCCGCTCGACAACACCTCGATGGACGGTTACGCGGTCCGCGCCGCGGACTGCGCCTCGGGGAGCGCGCGGCTGCGCATCGCCCAGCGGATTCCCGCGGGCGCCGTCGGCCGGCTGCTCGAGCCTGGCACCGCCGCCCGGATCTTCACTGGCGCTCCGATCCCGCCGGGCGCCGACGCGGTAGTGATGCAGGAGGTGTGCGTCGTGGAGGGCGACCACGTCGTCGTCAGGCACCAGCCGCAGCCCGGCGAATGGGTCCGGCGCGCCGGCGAGGATATCCGCGCGGGCGCCACGGTCCTCGAGGCCGGCACCCGGCTGCGGGCGCAGGAGATCGGTCTCGCCGCGTCGGTGGGCCTCGCAACGCTTCCCGTCTACCGCAAGGTGAGAGCGGCGCTGTTCTCCACCGGGAACGAGCTCGTGATGCCGGGCGAACCGCTGCCCGAAGGCGCGATCTACAACTCCAACCGGTTCACGCTCACCGGCCTGCTGCGCATGCTCGGCTGCGACGTCGAGGACCTCGGGATCGTCCCCGACACGCTCGCCGCGACGCGCGAGGCGTTGCGCCGGGCTGCGGCGACGAGCGACCTCATCGTCACCTCGGGCGGCGTGTCGGTCGGCGAGGAGGACCACGTCAAGCCCGCGGTCGACGCCGAGGGCCGGCTCGACCTCTGGCGGATCGCGATGAAGCCCGGTCGGCCGCTCGCGTTCGGCGCGGTGCGGCGCGCGGACGGCGCCGAGGCGAGCTTCATCGGCCTGCCGGGGAACCCGGTGTCGAGCTTCGTGACCTTCGTGCTGTTCGTCCGGCCGTTCGTGCTGCGCTGCCAGGGGGTCACCCGGCTCGAGCCGCACGCGTATTCGATGCGGGCGGATTTCGACTGGCCCAAGCCGGACGCGCGGTGCGAGTTCCTGCGCGTAAAATTGAACGCGTCGGGCGGACTCGACCTGTTTCCCAACCAGAGCTCCGGGGTACTGACGTCGACGGTGTGGGGCGACGGGCTGGTCGACAACCCGGCGAAGCAGACGATCAAGCGCGGGGATGCAGTCCGGTTCCTGCCGTTCTCGGAGGTGCTCGTTTGAACGCGAATCTCAAGCTGCTGTTCTTCGCCAGACTGCGCGAAGACCTCGGCACCTCGGTCGAGGAGCTCGCGTTGCCCGCAGACGTCGGCACGGTCGCGGCCCTGCGCGCGCATCTCCTGGCGCGAGGCGGGGCGTGGGCGACCACGCTCGCGCAAGGTCGGGCGCTCCGCGTGGCGGTCAACCACGAGATGGCCGAGCCGACGACGCCGGTCAAGCCCGGGGACGAGGTCGCGTTCTTCCCCCCCGTGACCGGGGGCTGACGATGGCGGTGCGCATCCAGACCGAGGACTTCGACGCCGGCGCCGAGATCGCCGCCCTGCGCGCGGGGAATCCGACTGTCGGCGCGGTCGCGAGCTTCGTCGGCGTCGTGCGCGATCGCAACGACGGCGACGCGGTGGCGACGCTCACCCTCGAGCACTATCCCGGCATGACGGAGAAGGCCATCGAGGCGATCGTCGGGGAGGCGAGATCGCGCTGGGCGATCATCGATGTCGCGGTGATCCACCGCGTCGGCGAGCTGAAGCCCCTCGACCAGATCGTGCTCGTCGTGGTCGCTGGCGCGCACCGCGGCGAGGCATTCGCGGCGTGCGAGTTCATCATGGACTACCTCAAGACCCGCGCGCCGTTCTGGAAGAAGGAGCAGACACCGGAAGGGGCCCGCTGGGTCGATGCGCGAGCCTCCGACGACGATGCAGCGGAGCGCTGGGTGGGGCGAAAGAAAGACGTCGCCTGACGCGGGATGACCGGGCTCGGTCTCACGGCAGGCTGCGGCTCGTCACGAGCCTGCGGGACTAGGGATTCTCGGCCTCGGCTAGGAGCTGCGCGCGCAGCTCGGTCTTCAGCACCTTCCCGTAGTTGTTCTTCGGTAGCTGCTCCACGAAGCGGTAGGCCCGCGGCCGCTTGAACCGCGCGATGCGCTGCAGGCACAGCGTATCGAGCTCCTGCTCGGACGCGGCCGTTCCCGGGCGGCGCACGATGAACGCCACGACTTCCTCGCCCCACTCGGGATGGGGCCGGCCGACGACCGAGACCTCGTGCACGCCCGGATGCCGGAGCAGCACTTCCTCGATCTCGCGCGGGTAGATGTTCGAGCCGCCGCTGATGATGAGGTCCTTCGACCGGTCCATCAGCGTGAGAAAGCCGTCCTCGTCCAGCGCGCCAACATCGCCGGTGTGCAGCCAGCCGTTGCGCAGCGTCGCCGCCGTCGCGTCCGGATCCCGCCAGTACCCCTTCATCACGGCGTCGCCGCGCGCGAGCACTTCGCCGGCCGCATCGGCTGGAAGCGGCCCATCGGCTGCGCTGGCGATGCGGACCTCGACCCCGGTCTGCGCGACACCGACCGACGCGATCCGCCGGAGGTAGCGCGGATGCGAAACGTCGGCGAGGTGGCGCTTTCCGAGCGCGGTGATGGTCATGGGGCTCTCGCCCTGGCCGTAGATCTGGGCGAAGCGCTGTCCCATGACCGCAAGCGCGTCCTGGATGTCGGCGAGATACATCGGCCCGCCGCCGTAGACGACCGTCTTGATGCCGTCGAGGTGCGGCCGCGCCACGCGTGCGTGATCGACGAGGCGCTTCACCATCGTGGGCGCAGCGAACATCGTGACGCCGGGATGGCGGCGCGAGAGCTCGAAGGCCTCCGCCGCCTCGAAGCCGCCGCTCTCCGGGATGACCTGCTTGGCAGCGCGGGCCACGTGCGGCAGGCCGTAGAGCCCCGAGCCGTGGGACAAGGGGGCGGCGTGGACGATGCAGTCGCCGGGGGCGATCTCGTCCACGTCCACGAAGTAGCAGAGCGTCATTGCGAGCAGGTTGCGGTGCGTGATCATCACGCCCTTCGGCCGGCCGGTCGTGCCACTGGTGTAGAAGAGCCACGCCAGGTCATCGGGTGCCGCGGGCGCCACATCCGGCGATGCGTCGGCGGAGCCGAGGCGCCGATGCTCGTCCGTGCCGGTGACCAGCACGCGCTCGAGCGCGGCCACGCTCCCGGCGAGCGGAATGATCGCGTCGGCGAGGTCGGGGGTGACGAAGCAGATCCGTGCGCCGGAGTGATCGAGGATGTACTCGGCCTCCTTCGGGTGGAGCTTGGCGTTGATCGGCACCACCGCAAGGCCCGCCCACCAGGCAGCCCAGACGAGCTCGACGTACTCGGGTGAGTTCGCGGCGAAGATGCCGACGCGATCGCCCGGCTTGAGCCGGAGCGTCGAGCGCATCGCCGTCGCGAGCGACGCGCAGCGACGCGCGAGCCCCCGGTAATCGAGGAGCGGCCGGTCTCCGAACGCGACCGCCGGACGATCGGGATATACGCGCGCCGACCGGGCGAGGAGGTGCGCGAGGTTCACGCGCGAAAGCTACCACGGGCCCGCGCGCCGACCAAACCCGCGCCGCGGCGCGGGCGCTACTTGTCGAGGACGCTACTGCGCGGTCCAGCCGCCGTCGATGCTGATCGCCGCGCCGCGAATCTGCGCCGCGGCGTCCGAGCACAGGAAGACGGCCAGCGCGCCGATCTCGTCAGGCGTCGCGAACTCCCGGGAGGGCTGCTTCTCGGAGAGCAGGTCCATTTTCGCCTGGTCGACGGAGATCTTCTCGCGCGCGGCACGGTCGTCGATCTGCTTCTGAACCAGCGGCGTGAGCACCCAGCCGGGACAGATCGCGTTGCAGGTGATGCCGGTGGTTGCGGTCTCGAGCGCCACCACCTTAGTCAGGCCGACGACTCCGTGCTTCGCTGCCACGTACGCCGCCTTCTGCGCCGAGGCGACGAGGCCGTGCGCGGACGCGATGTTGATGATCCGCCCCCAGTTGCGGCTCTTCATCTGCGACAACACTGCCTGGATGGCGTGGAAGTTCGAGGACAGGTTGATGGCGATAATCGCGTCCCACCGCTCCGCCGGGAAAGCCTCGACCGGTGCGGTGTGTTGGATGCCGGCGTTGTTGACCAGGATATCGACCCCGCCGAACTCCTTCGTCGCGTGACGCACCATGTCGTGGATCTGTTCGGGCCGCGAGATGTCGGCGCCGCTGAACGCGACCTTCACGCCGAGCTCCTTCGCGAGCCCCTGCCGGAGCCGCTCGATCTCGGCCGGTTCGCCAAAGCCGTTGAGCATCACGTTGGCGCCGTCGGCCGCGAGCGCGCGCGCGATGCCGAGCCCGATGCCGCTCGTCGAGCCGGTGACGATTGCCGACCTGCCTTTGAGCATCAACGCCTCCCCGATGGGCACACTCGTCGCGCCCGGTGATTGTACGGGGGAGCGCGTCCGAGCCTTCGCGGAACGGTGCGGCTCGGGTCGCCCCAGCCCGCGCTGGACTGCCCCGGGAGCGGCCGGAGGAGGAGGAGGATAGGCCGCCCGCCGGAGGCAGCCCAGCGCGTAGGGACTCGAGGGCCGAGCAGAATCGAAGATCGCCCGGCCGGGGCCGCGCTAGATGTGCATCAACTGCCCTCGGCGCTCGAGCTCCCGGAGCCGGTGCTCGAGCTCGGCGAGGCTCTGGGACCGCGCGAGGTACTCCTCCTCGCGACGGCGACGCGCCCGCTCGAAGTAGGTGCCCAGCCACGTCCACGCGCGGCTCGCCAGGTCAGCGATCGCGGCGGCCCGAAGCGCGCGGGCGCGGGCCTCGATCTCGGCGAAGTCCAGCGCGGGCAAAGCGGCGGGGACCGGTGCCATGTTGCGTTGCAGTACCCCCGGCGTAGAATGGGCCTGCCGTTGGCCGGCGACGGGCTTCGGACTCGTGGTCGGGCCGTACCGGATGATGCTATCGCCCTCGTAGAGCGGACTGTGAAGCTTCATTGAGAACTCCTTCATATTGCACTGATCCATAAACGTTATTGCAGCGCACACTCACAATATATGGGCGCTTCCGGCAATGCCAATCGCATGTTTGGATCCCTGCGATCGGCTGGGTCTATACTGTGTCTAAGGTCACATTGCGACGCACAAAATCGACCGTCAGCGAACCCTCGTTTAGGACATACTTCCGGTCCACCATGGAGCTCTATCAACTTCGCAGCTTTGCCGTCGTGGCCGAGGTGAGACATCTGACGCGGGCGGCGGAGAAGCTGCACATCAGCCAGCCTGCCCTGAGCGCGCAGATCAAGGCGCTCGAGGACGAGCTCGAGGTCCCGCTGTTCGAGCGCACGTCGAGCGGCATGGTCCTGACGGCCGCCGGCCAACGGCTGCTGGCGGAGGCGGAGAAGGTCCTGTTCGCGGCGCAGGCGCTTCGGAACGAAGCCCGGGTCCTCAAGGGCGAAGTTGCCGGCCGCGCCGCGGTAGGGACGCTCTCGGACCCGGCGTTCATCCGGCTGGGCGAGTTCCTCAGCGCCACCGTGGACCGGCATCCGTTGCTGCAACTCGAGCTTCACCACGAGATCTCGGGCGCCGCGCTCGAGAAGGTTCGCGACGGGCAGCTCGACGCCGCCTTCTACTACGGTCCGCTCTCGCACCCGGCGGTTGCCGGGCTCGGGCTTCGCCCCGTGACCTACCTCGTCGCCGGCCCTGCGGCGTGGCGGGACCGGATGGCGGAAGCGGGCTCGGCCGAGATCGCCGCGCTCCCGTGGATCCTCACGCCCTCCATCAGCTCACACAACCAGCTCGTCGGCGATCTCTTCCACGAGCACGGGGTCGAGCCGACGAAGGTGGTCGAGGCGGATCAGGAGTCCGTGATCAGCTCGCTCGTCGTCTCCGGCGTCGGCCTGTCGCTGATGCGCGAGGACGTGGCGCTCGCCAAGCAGGCCGCCGGGGAGGTCTGCCTGTGGGGGAAGGGGAAGGCGACGACCACGCTGTGGTTCATTTACCCGCAGGAGCGCGCCGACGACCCGGTGATCCGGGCGCTGCTCGACGTGATCCGCGAGACCTGGGAGCTTCGCGAAGGGCGCGTTCCGCCCCGCGCGAAAGCGAGAGGCGGGAAGCTGGAAGCCAGGAGCTAGCGCCGGGCCACAGGCCCGCCGCTTCGGCGCGGCTCGCGCTAGCGCGCCGCGAGCTTCGCGTTCGTCTGCGTCAGGCGGTCGATCAGGACCCGCATGAAGGCCTTCTGGAAGCTCACCTGGCAGGCGGAGCTCGCGACCTTGAGCGCGATGGTCTTGATCTCGACCACGGTGAGATCGGTGATCGAGGTGATCGTCGTGGTCCGATGCGCCACCTTGTCGCTGAAGTACAGCAGCTCCCCGAAGCAGTTTCCGCGACGGATGGAATTGATCGACTTGCCCTGGACCGAGACGTCCACCTCGCCCTCGACGATCAGGTAAAAGCTCTCCCCTGAGTCGCCTTCCCGGATGATCATGGTCTTCGCCGGGATCGTCCGCCAGGTGCTGATCCGCAGCGCCTCCCACAGCGTCACGTCGTCGAAGTCCTCGAAGAAGACGAGCGTGCGCAGCTCGTTGAACTTCGCCGAGTCGGAGATCGTCTCGCCCGCGAGCCGCAGCGCGGTGAAGGCCTTGGACAGATCCTTGCCGAACTCGATCCAGGTCGCGTAGCGGTCCGCCGGGTTCTTCTGCATCGCCTTCAGGCAGATCTCGTCGAGCAGCTCGGGCAGCTCCGGCCGGAGCTGCGACGGCGGGGGCGGCACGACGTTGAGGATCTCGTAGGTGAGCGAGAGCTGGTTCGACGCGTTGAACGGCAGCCGGCCGGTGAGCAGCTTGTACATCACGACGCCGAGCGAGTAGATGTCCGTGCGGTGCGTCACTTCCTCCAGGCGGATCTGCTCCGGCGACATGTAGGCCGGGGAGCCGATGCCGGTGAGCTGCGTCGTGTCCTGGGCGAGCGCCTCCTGGAAGGAGGCGCCGAAGTCGCTGACCTTGATGTCGCCCTCGGGGCCGTAGAGGATGTTCCCCGGCTTGATATCGCGGTGGATGACCCCCAGCTGGAACGCGAAGTCGAGCGCGCGGATGCACTTGAAGATCACTTCGACGAGCTTCGACAGCGGCAGCAGGCTGTCGATCTCGGCATAGGTCTCGAGCGTCGTGCCCTTGACGTACTCCATCACGATGTAGCTGTACTCCGGCTCGCTGACCGCGTCGTAGATGGCGACGATGTGGGGGTGGTTGAGCCGGCCGGCGAGCGCCGCCTCGGCGAGGAAGCCCTTGCGCAGGAGCTTCGCCGTCTGCTCGCTGACGCTTTCCTCGAAGAAGAAGACCTTGATCGCGACGTCGCGGTCGGCGAACGGGTCGCGGCCCAGGTAGACCCGGCTCGTGGCGCCGCGCCCGATCTCCTGCGTAATCGGGTACTTGCCGATGCGCCACTCGAGCTCGAACTTCATCGTCTTCCGGATGCGTGGGGGCGTCTGCGAATATACCTTCCCGGGGGCCGCGTGCGGCGCATCAACTCCCTGCGCGGCTTGAAAAATCCGGCATTTGTCCGCATTTGCCTGACGACTTCGACGAAGCCCGAGGAGGCCCCATGCGCAGCGACCGCTTGACGACCAAGTTCCAGCAGGCGTTGGCCGACGCACAGAGCCTTGCGGTCGGCGCCGACAACCAGTACGTCATGCCGGCGCACGTCCTTGCCGCACTGCTCAACCAGGACGACGGCGGCACGGCGTCCCTCCTCTCCAAGGCCGGGGTCAACGTCGCCAAACTGCGGGAGGGCCTGAAGCGCGTCATCGACAACCTGCCGAAGGTCGAGGGCCACGGCGGCGACGTCCAGATCTCCCGCGAGCTCTCGAACCTCCTCAACATCGCCGACAAGGAAGCGCAGAAGCGCGGCGACCAGTACATCGCCTCGGAGCTCTTCGTGCTCGCGTTGACCGAGGACAAGGGCGAGGCCGGGCGGCTCCTCAAGGAGGCCGGCGGCGCGCGGCGCGCGATCGAGCAGGCGATCAACTCGCTGCGTGGCGGAGAGTCGGTCGCGGACCCGGAGGCCGAGGGGACCCGCGAGGCGCTCAAGAAGTACACGCTGGATCTGACTGAGCAGGCGCGGGCCGGAAAGCTCGACCCGGTGATCGGGCGCGACGACGAGATCCGGCGCGTGATCCAGATCCTGCAGCGCCGGACCAAGAACAACCCCGTGCTCATCGGCGAGCCCGGGGTCGGCAAGACCGCCATCGTCGAGGGGCTGGCGCAGCGCATCATCGACGGCGAGATTCCCGAGTCGCTCAGGAACCGCCGCGTGCTGTCGCTCGACATGGCGGCGCTGCTCGCCGGCGCGAAGTACCGCGGGGAGTTCGAGGAGCGGCTGAAGGCGGTGCTGAAAGAGATCTCGCAGGCCGGCGACATCATCGTCTTCATCGACGAGCTCCACACCATGGTCGGCGCCGGCAAGGCCGAGGGGGCGATCGACGCCGGCAACATGCTCAAGCCCGCGCTGGCGCGCGGCGAGCTGCACTGCATCGGCGCGACGACCCTGAACGAATACCGCAAATACCTCGAGAAGGACGCCGCGCTTGAGCGCCGCTTCCAGAAGGTGCTGGTCGAGGAGCCCTCGGTCGAGGCCACGATCGCGATCCTGCGCGGCCTGCAGGAGAAGTACGAGCTCCACCACGGCGTCGAGATCACCGACCCGGCGATCGTCGCCGCCGCGGAGCTCTCCCACCGCTACATCACCGACCGCTACCTGCCCGACAAGGCGATCGACCTGATCGACGAGGCCGCGGCGCGGATCAAGATGGAGATCGACTCGAAGCCCGAGGCGATGGACAAGCTCGAGCGGCGGATCATCCAGCTCAAGATCGAGCGCGAGGCGGTGAAGAAGGAAAAAGACGAGGCGTCCCGGAAGCGGCTGGCGCTCATCGAGGAGGAGATCAAGCGGCTCGAGAGGGAGTACGCCGACCTCGAGGAGGTCTGGAAGGCCGAGAAGCTCGCGGTGCAGGGATCGCAGCACATCAAGGAAGAGCTCGAGAAGCTCAAGCTCGAGATGGAGGCGGCGAAGCGCAAGGGCGACTGGCAGAACGTCTCGGAGCTCCAGTACGGGAAGATCCCGCAGCTCGAGGCGAGCCTCAAGAAAGCCGACACCGCCGAGACGGGCGCGACGAAGCTGAAGCTGCTCCGCACCCAGGTGGGCGCGGAGGAGATCGCGGAGGTCGTGTCGCGGGCGACCGGCATCCCGGTGTCGAAGATGATGCAGGGCGAGCGCGAGAAGCTGCTCTTCATGGAGCAGAAGCTCCACGAGCGCGTCGTCGGCCAGGACGAGGCGGTGAGGCTCGTGTCCGATGCGATCCGGCGCTCGCGCTCCGGCCTCGGGGACCCGCACCGGCCCTACGGATCGTTCCTGTTCCTCGGGCCGACCGGGGTCGGCAAGACCGAGCTCTGCAAGGCGCTTGCCGCGTTCCTCTTCGACTCCGAGGATCACCTCATCCGCATCGACATGTCCGAGTACATGGAGAAGCACTCGGTCGCGCGCCTGATCGGCGCGCCGCCGGGGTACGTCGGGTACGACGAGGGCGGGCAGCTCACCGAGCTCGTGCGCCGCAAGCCCTACTCGGTCATTCTGTTCGACGAGGTCGAGAAGGCCCACCCGGACGTGTTCAACGCGCTCCTCCAGGTGCTGGACGAGGGGCGCATGACCGACGGGCAGGGCCGGACGGTCGACTTCAAGAACACCGTGATCGTGATGACCTCGAATCTCGGCTCGCACATGATCCAGCAGATGGCGGGGGACGACCCGGCGCTCGTCAAGGCGGCGGTGATGGCCGAGGTCAAGACGACCTTCCGTCCCGAGTTCGTCAACCGGATCGACGAGATCGTGGTGTTCCACGCGCTCGGCGAGAAGGAGGTGCGGGCGATCGCGCGGATCCAGATCCGCTACCTCGCCGAGCGGCTGGCGAAGTTAGAGATGCGGCTCGAGGTGACCGAGGCTGCGCTCGAGGAGCTCGCGAAGGTCGGCTTCGACCCGGTCTACGGCGCGCGCCCGCTCAAGCGCGCGATCCAGCAGACGATCGAGAACCCGCTCGCCAAGGCGATTCTCGAGGGCCGGTTTGCACCCAAGGACACGATCCGGGTCGACTTCCGGCGCGGCGAGATGGTGTTCGAGAAGGGCGACGCCGCCGCGCGCGCCGCCGCGTAACGCTGATCCTCAGCGCGGGTGTCTAGCGCAGGGCGGTGACCGACCGCGCGCGGCGGGAGAGCTCGTCCCAGAGGGTGT
>Ga0209853_1000528_pt1 | contig 10803 bp, 6 predicted proteins | sample GWRWS1_30_40_FD_187224 | JGI IMG/M metagenome (GOLD analysis project Ga0209853, IMG submission 187224) | Riverbed sediment microbial communities from areas with vegetation nearby in Columbia River, Washington, USA - GW-RW S1_30_40 (SPAdes)... | ecosystem: Environmental > Aquatic > Freshwater >...
GGCGGCGGGGGATCGTCCTGAACTTCGACATCCCCGGGCAGACGGCGGCCGCCTTCGGGGTGGAGTATCAACGGGTAGGCGCCCCGGCCACTGGGATAGCGGCCGTGACCAACGCCACGGGTTGGACGAACGTCCCGACATCGTTCAGTACGGCGAAACAGCTGCAGTTCGACACGGTAAACGCGTCGTTGGTCAACGACACGGTGGACGTGTACATCTACGACTCGACCGACGACACCACCCTGAATTACGACCAGGCGCTGTTCGTCCTGGGACGAGACGGGAAGGACGGCACCAAGAAGCTCTACGATCTGGCCGCCGGGGAGTGGGGCGACGCGAAGGTCCTCATGGACGCCGGGTTCGGCAGCGGCAGGGTCGGCGGGTTTCTCAGCAAGGTCATCGATCTGGAGCCGGACCTCTCGAAGGTGCGGATCTACTTCACCTCGATCACGCGATCGAACGCCACATACAACCTGCTCGGCACTTCGGGATCGACGGCGTTCGAAAACACGTTGAACGAGAAGTTCCCGACGTCGACTGCGGCGGACTTCGCCCCGCTCGAGGCCGGGATCGTCGACGAGGACACCTACGTCGAGCAAGGCGAGATGTGGGCTGACGCCCACTGGACGTACCTCCGCTACATCCTGGGAACCGACCCGGTGCCGACGATCGATGGAGGGACCATCACCCCACTGGGGATCGAGCCCGACCTCCTGATGATGGGCGTCCCGATCACCGACGAGTTCAGCCACCAGTTCATGGCTCTCGTCTCACCCACGGACATCGACGGGAACCCGAACCCCTACTTCGACGACGCTACGAACGACGACGTGCCGGACAGCCGCATCGGCGCGCGCGAGGGCTACATCCGGGCGGCATACGAGGAGGCCGACGACACGCTTGGACTCGGGATGGACCTGATGGGTCCTGGAACCACCGTTTTCGCGGGCTCGGACCACGGCTTCGCGCCACAGTGGTTCGCGGTCAACGGGCGCCGGGTGCTGTTCGAGAAGACCGTGACCCCTCCGGGCGGGTCACCGATCTCGCTACACGCCAGTGGCGCCACTGCCACGGGCAACTGCGCTGCCGCCGCGAACGATCTGGCCAAGGCCTGTTGGGCCGGCGGCACCATCCAGGTCTACGTGAACCCAACGCTGCCGACGGGGGTCACGTACGAGATGGTGCGAACCGCGGCAGTTCAGGCGTTCGCGTCGCTCACCGACTCGGCGAACCCAAGCGCTCAAGTTGTGGACGAGGTCTTCCTCAAGGAGCAGCTTCGGAACGTCGACGGGACTGATGCGCTGCATCCGAACCGGAGCGGCGACGTGGTCGTGGCCCTCCGGCCCCCCTACCAATCCGATGCCGCGACCGGTGGTGTGAAGATCGCCTTTTCCCAGTTCTTCGGCCAGCACGGATTCATGCCGAACCTGGTCAGCCTGGCCAACAACGTCAACATGCGGGCGACGTTCATCGCCGCCGGACCAGGGATCAAGGACGGGGCTCTGGTGGCCGGTATGCGGGCAATCGACATCGCCCCCACCATCGCCTTCCTGATGGACCTCCCGGGACCCCAGAGCGCGCGCGGCAAGATCCGCCTGGACATGCTGGAGGGAGCGTCGCATCTCCGTGAGGTCGACATCCTCGATATCAGCGACTACCACGGTCAGCTGATCCCGTTGTCCGAGGTGGCTGATACGGTCGGACCGAGCTTTGGCATCGGCGGGGCTGCGTTCCTCAAGCCGTGGTTCGACGTGTACCGGGCCGAGAACCCGGGTGCGGCGATCACCATCGCGGCGGGGGACTCGGTCGGGGCCACGCCGCCCATCTCTAGCTTCTTCGGCGACAAGCCCACAATCGAGCTCATGAACATGATGGGCTTCAATCTCGACGGGCTCGGCAACCACAACTTCGACCGGGGACAGCTGTATCTGCGGAGGGAGCTCATTCCGCTCGCGCGGTTCAAGTACGTCTCCGCGAACATCCTGAACGGGGCTGGCGAGACGCCGGAGGAGTGGTCGAAGTCGCGTCTGTTCGACTTCGGCCCCTTCAAGCTCGGCATCATCGGCTTCTCGAACGACGACCTGCCGACCCTGATCAACCCGGCCGGGCTGCCTCCGTTCCATGTCGAGAACTCCACTGCTGCCGTGAACAAGCGAGCGTCGCAGCTGAGCAAGCAGCCTGGCGTCGCCGCCATCGTGGCCATCGGCCACCTCGGGGCGACCTCGGGTACCCTGACCAGCCCTGCCGGGCCGCTCATCGACCTCGCCGACAACGTCACGAACGTCGACGCGGTGATCGGCGACCACACCGATGTCCAGGTGGTCGCCACGCGGCCCAACGGGGTGCTCGTGACGGAGAACCGGAGCAAGGGGATCCGGTTCACCCGGGTCCGCCTGGTCGTCGACACGAGCGCAAGGTCCCTGGTCTACAAGACCGCCGACTTCCACAAGCCGTGGGACATCGGGGTCACGCCGGACCCCGCCATCCAGGCACAGATCGACGCGCTGAACGCACAGCTCGCGCCGATCCTCAGCGGGACGATCGGGAACGCGACGAAGTTCATCCCTCGCGCGGACCAGTGCGGAGGCAGCACCGGCCGGACGTGCGAGTCGCTGGTGGGAAACGTCACGACCGACGCGATGCGGGCGCAGTACGCCCCGACGGGCGTGCAGTTCGCGATCACCAACTCGGGCGGACTCCGGGCCGACCTCACGTGCCCGACAGCGAACATCCCAGACGACTTCTGTCCGGCCTACACCCCCCCGCCGTTCCCCATCACGCGGGGCCAGGTGCTGACGGTGCTTCCATTCGGGAACATTGTCGTCACGGTCATCATCAACGGCGCCGAGCTGAAGACGATGCTCGAGAACGGGGTGTCGGCGATGCCTGCGGTCAACGGGAAGTTCCCGCAGGTCTCCGGCCTCTGTTTCACGTACGACATCGTCGCGGCGGCGGGCAGTCGTGTCACGTCGGCCGTGATGGCGGACGCCAGTGGGAACTGCACGACGACGCCCGTCGATCTGACGGCGGCATCGAGCTACAAGATCGCGGAGAACGACTTCATGGCGAGCGGCGGGGACGGCTACCCGGTGTTCTCCAGTCGGGCGACAACGCAGGACATCATGGACCAGGTCGTTGCCGACTACATCTCGCTGAACTCACCGATCAGCCCGTTCGTGAAGGCGTTCCCCAACGGCCGCATCAACTGCGCAGACTCGAACGGGGTGGCGGCGCCCAACTGCCCGACGCTCACGCCGTCCTTCCCGTAGCGGGGGCTGTGCCCATATCCGGGGCCGGCGGCGGAGCCGCCGCCGGCCACCTCACGACGGGATGACCGGCGTGAGCTCGGCGATCGCGCACGAGCCGCGCCACCGCTGGATCCACTCGGCCGGCGGCCCCGGCCGGCTCCGGCGCCGGTCAACGAGAAGCTTGGCGGCCTCCTCCCACTCCGGGCCCTCCAGCGTCCGCGCGGTGGCGTGGAACTCCCGCAGCGCGGCGTCACGGCCCCTTCGCTCGGGGTTCGTGGCCTTGTACCGGGTCACCACGATGACGTCGGAAGCCCCGGGGATGCCGGGGACGGTCTGCTCCTCCGGCCCCGGCTCATTCTTCGACAGGATGTAGATCCTTCCGTTCCGGTACACGAACCACACGGGGACCGCGTTCGACTTCCCGTTCTGCTCCAGTCCCACCCAGATGACGTCGGAGCCTCGCAGGCCGTCCTCGACGTCCTTCGGCAGCTTGGTCGGAGCCGGCTGGACGAACACCGGGCACTCGATCTCGCCCACGATCTCGTCATCGACGACGAACGAGACGACGTACATGCCCGTCTCGTCGAACTGCGCGTCCTCGACCAGGTCACGCTCCTCCGTCAGGTCCATCTGGCCGAGCATCCGGCGGACGACGGGGCCCCATCGGTAGACCAGGCGCCCGGACGGACCGTAGAAGTCCACGCTCTCCGCGACCATGCCGGTCCCGATCTTCCAGGCCCGGTACAGAACGAAGGGCAGGGCCCGTCCCGGGACGCCCAGGAGGTAGACGCCGTTCTGTCCCCTCTCGCCCTCCTCGGCGTAGACCCGCTGGTCCACGACGCTCGCGAAGACGAGCTCTCCGATGGTCATCGGGCGGAAAGGATATCGGAGCTCAGTGGGCCGGGGCGCGCGGGCCCCGTCAGATCCTGGCCAGCCACAGGCGTGGCTCCTCGAGCTCGGGGAGCGAGGGGAGCGAGTCCTCCGAATCCCACATGCGAGCCAGGGTCCGCTCGTCGGTTGCCTCGACGACGGCGTCGCAGAACCGCCTGCCCAACCGGTACTGCTCGCGCTTCATCTCGATCCCCAGGAGCCGTTCGAACACGGGGTCGCTCTGTTCGGTCTCGCGGTACCGCCGCATGGCCTCCTCGATCCGGCCGTAGGAGGAGAGCAGCTCCCTTCCGATCGCGTGCGTCACGTGGTCGCCGTAGCCCTCGGCCGAGGCCATGAAGGCCTGGATCCTGCCCAGCTTGAGCCGCTGCTCCAGGTCGAGCACCGCACCGAACAGGCCCTCCTCGCCCTGGAGCATGTCCTGCATGGCCTGGGGGTCGGACATGTCGAGCGACTCCAGGCGGGCCTGGAGACCGGTGACGTCCAGCTCCAGGGTCGAGAGGAAGTCTTCGAGCAGCGAGCGGAACCGTCCGATGGCCCACGGCCGGGCGAACTCGAACCGGTGCGTGACCTCGTGCAGTGCCACCCACGTATGGAACTCCGTGGGCGGAAGGCTCCAATCCCGCTCGAAGGCGGCGATGTTGGGAACCACGAACAGGAGCGCCGGGGTGTCGGGGCGAGGGACCGCGATGTCGTACTGCCCCAGCACGTGTTGCGCGAGGTAGCCGAGTACGGACCCGACCTGGGCCCCGAGCAAGAGCGGCGAGAGTTGTCGAAGCATCTGCTGGGCGAACCCCGCCGTCTCCGCAGGAGCCGACTCGCCCTGGGCCCTCTCCACCGCCTCGGCAAGCTTCGCCGCGGCCGGCTCGACCAGAGACTTCAGCCCCTCGATGTTGGCCTGGACCCACTGGGCCCGGCGAACTGGATCGACTCGAGGGACGTCGGACGGAGGCTCCAGGCCCGTGAACGCCTGGACCTTCAGCTCGGCCACCCGGATGGATTCCCCGAACGCGCGCCGGTCCTCATCGGTGGGCGCCGGATCCTCGCCGCCCCACGAGGCCGAGGCGATGCCGATCTGACGGGCCAGCTCCCAGTTGACCGGGCCCGTCGAGGAGAGCAGGACGCGCTGGATCTCCCGGAGGAGGGGAGCATCCGCCCCCACGTCCTCGAACGAGGGGCCCAACGGGTGCGGGTCGTCGCGTTCCGCCATCCAGCCATTGTAGGTGCGGGCCTGCGTTACGCCCTCACCGAGGGCAGCGTCGTTCCGTGTCTCCCTACAATGGGGCCGTGCCAGACCGACTGTTGATCCGGATCATGTCCGAACCTATCGGCGCCGATGAGGCCGCGGGCTTCGTGGCCGATCCGACCGCCGGCGGCACCTGCCTGTTCGTGGGCACGGTCCGAGACCATTCCGCCGCGGGCGCGGTCACCGGCCTCACCTACGAGGCCTGGGAGGAGTTGGCGGCCAAGCGCCTGGAGGAGATCGGCGGGGAGATGCTCGAGAAGTGGCCGGTCCGCAAGGTGGCGCTCCTCCACCGGACCGGCGACCTCGAGATCGGGGAGGCGTCGGTCGTCGTGGCATGCTCGGCTCCCCACCGCGCCGAGGCCTTCGAGGCCTGCCGGTACGGCATCGACCGGCTGAAGGAAGACGTTCCCATCTGGAAGAAGGAGCACCTCGCCCAGGGCGAGTCCCGCTGGGTGATGGGGAGCTAGTGGCCCGCGAGATCGCGATCGACCTGGGGACGGCCAACACGCTCGTGTACCGGCAAGGCGAGGGGATCGTCTTCAACGAGCCGACCGTCATCGCCATGAACGGATCCACGGGGAAGGTCGAGTTCGCGGGAGCCGAAGCCTGGCAGATGCTGGGGGGCCCCACCGGGAACCGGTCCGTCGTGCGGCCCCTCAGCCACGGGGTCATGACCGAGTTCGACATGACGCAACAGATGATCGCGCTCGTTCTCCGAAGGATCGGCGTGCCGAGGTTCCCCAAGCCACGGGTGGTCGTGTCCGTCTCCTCCGAGAGCAGCCCCGTCGAGCTTCGAGCCGTCCGGGAGGCGGTTCGGTTCGCCGGCGGACGGAACCCGGTGCTGGTCGAGGAGGGCCTGGCCGCAGCGATCGGGGCGGGGCTGCCGATCCACGAGCCCGTCGGCAACCTCATCATCGACATCGGGGGTGGGACGACGGAGATGGCCGTGGTGTCGATGGGTGGCGTCGTGAGCGGCCGTTCCGTCCGCACCGGTGGGTTCGACTTGGACGCGGCCATCCGGGACCACTTCCGCACGCGGTACGGCGTGGCCATCGGGGAGCGGGCGGCCGAGGAGCTGAAGGTGGCCATCGGCGCGGCCTTCCCCACGCCCGACCGGCTGGCCGCCGTGGTGGCCGGCCGGGAGATCGCGAGCGGCGCGCCGAGGAAGGTCCGGGTCACGGAGGACGAGATCCGCCAGGCCATGGCCGAGCCGGTTCAGACCATCGTGGACGCGGCGCGCCAGACCCTGGCGGAGGCCCCACCCGAGCTCACCCACGACGTCCTTGAGACCGGCATGTTCCTGACCGGAGGGGGCGGTCTCCTCCGGGGGATGGACATGCTCCTCGCGCAGGAGTGTGAGGTCCCCGTCCACCTCACGGAGCGGCCGCTCGAGACGGTGGTCCTGGGAGCGGGGGCCATGCTGGATCACCTGGACGAGTATCGAAGCTCGTTCCAGCTCGTCAGGCGACGCTGAGCCGGGATCACTTGCCCAGGAACCGGGCCAGGGTCTGGTTGATGACGTGCCCGGCCTGGTAGATGGCCAGGGCCAGGACCGCCGCGGATATCACGACCAACATGATGAGGCCGCCGAGACCTATCAGCCGGGTGCGGAGAGTGGCCGGGGTCGTGATCACCGGCACGTAGATGAACGGGTCGGCCGGAGCCGCGTCCTCGCCTGGACCGAACCCCACGGCTCGCGGTTCGTCCTCTCGCCCTCGCCGGGCAGCGTTGGGACGATCCGGGCGGACACGCTCGGCGAGGAGCACGTCGTCCTCGTTGCGAAGCGACAGCGCGTAGGCGATCAGGCCCACGCCGAGGGCGATCCCGATGATGGCCACGGGGTTCATCAGTGAGCTTCCGACGAGAGCGTACGCCCTCCGGTTCCCCTTCGGGCGGATGCAGTGCCCGTAGCATGGGGAGCCGATGCCAGCCGCACGGCGCCTCACCAAGATCGGAGTGGTCCTGGCGCTGGTTGTCGCATTCGTTCTTTCCGGCACGGTCTGGCTCCCGCTTTATTCGCTTGGACCTGGGCCTGCCCGGGAGGTGGGGCCGCTCATCCAGGTGTCCGGCCATCGCGAGTACGGATCGTCTGGCCGCTTCGTCATGACCTCGGTGCGGTTCCGGCAGCTCACGGCGCTCGGAGCGCTCCTCGCCTGGCTCGATCCGGACCAGGCCGTCGTGCCGAGGTCGGATCTGTTCACGCCGGGGGAGACCAGGACCGAGGAGCATCAGCGGGCCATCTCGCAGATGGATCAGAGCAAGCTCGACGCGACCTCCATCGTGCTCTCGGATCTCACCGACTACCCAAGGGAGCACCGCCCCGGGGCGCTGGTCGAGAGCGTGGTGACCGGCTGTGCGGCCGACGGAGAGCTGTACCCCGGTGACCTGATCCGGGCGATCGACGGCCAGACCATCCGGGGCGCCGCCCAGGCCAGTCGGCTCATCGAGTCTGCGCCCTCCGGATCGACGCTCACCTTCGACATCAGGGCCGGCGGTGAGCAGCACCGGCTCGACCTGATGCGAGCGCCCTGCGGCGGGAAGGACGAACCCCTGGTTGGCGTGTCCCTCATCTCGAACTTCCCGTTCGGCGTGCGGATCGAGAGCGGGGACGTCGGCGGTCCGTCTGCCGGGCTGATGTGGGCTCTCGGGCTGTACGACCTGCTCACCCCGGGCGACCTGACGGCCGGCCGGACCATCGCCGGGACCGGGCAGATCGGGTTGGACGGCACGGTCTACCCGATCGGCGGCATCGAGGGGAAGGTCGTGGCCGCGGAGCATGCCGGAGCGTCGGTGCTCCTCGTCCCCGAAGGGGACCTCACCGCGGCGAGGTCGGCGGGGGGCGATGGGATGGACCTCGTGCCGGTCTCATCGTTCCAGGATGCGGTGGACTACCTGGAGAGAGGATCGTGACCGCCTCCGCCCGGGCGGAGCCTCGGTGATAGGCTGACGCGTTCCCGGAACGGAAAGGACGGGTGTGGCGCGCGTCGTGCAGGCCGGTCCCGGTCGGCGGTGGCTGATCATCGTCGGGGCCGCGCTGGTGCTGCTCCTGGTGGGCTTGACCGCGCTCTCCGGCTTCTTCGTCGACCTGTTGTGGTTCCGCGAGGTCGGTTTCAGTCAGGTGTTCTGGACGGTCCTTCGGACGAAGATCGCGCTCGGGCTGATCTTTGGGGCTGCCTTCTTCGCCATCCTGTACGCGAACCTGCTGATCGTCCGACTCCTCACGCCGAGCTACCGGGCCATCGGGCCCGAGCAGGAGGTGATCGAGCGCTACCGGCTGGCGTTCGAGCCCTACGCCTGGTGGCTGCTCCCGGTGATCGCGGGCGTCATCGCCCTGTTCGTCGGCCTGGGGGTGACCACCCAGTGGCGGACGTTCCTGTTGTGGCGCAACTCCTCCGGCGTGACCTTCGGATCGGCCGACCCGTTGTTCAATCGGGATGCTGCGTTCTACGTGTTCGGGCTCCCGTGGCTGGAGTTCGTCCAGGGCTGGTTGTTCTCCTCGCTCGTCGGGATCACGTTCATCACGGCCGTGGCCCACTACCTGTGGGGTGGTATCCGGCCCCAGGCCCCCGCGTTCACCGAGAAGGTCACGCCGCAGGTCAAGGCCCACCTGTCGGTCCTGCTCGGGCTGATCGTGTTGACGAAGGCGTGGGGATACTACCTGGGGACGTTCGACCTGCTGACATCGAAGCGTGGGGTGGTCGAGGGCGCCTCCTACACCGACGTGAAAGCGCAGCTGCCGGCCCTTCGCATCCTGACGTTCATCGCCGTGGCGTGCGCGATCCTGTTCCTGGTGAACATCCGGATGAGGGGCTGGGCCCTCCCCGTCATCGCCCTCGGCCTCCTGGCTCTGGTGTCGATCACGGCAGGAGGCGCGTATCCGGCGTTCGTCCAGCGGTTCCAGGTTGGGCCGCAGGAGCTCCAACGTGAGCGCCCGTACATCGACCGCAACATCGCGGCCACCCGCACGGCGTTCGGCTTGGACGCGATCGTGGCGCAACAACGCACGGTCGCAGCCAGTGTGACCCAGCAGGAGGTGGAGGCGAACGACGCCACCGTGTCGAACATCCGGCTGTGGCGGCCGGACATCCTCCGAGAGAACTTCGAGTCCCTCCAACGGATCCGCCAGTACTACGTGTTCGAGGACGTCGACGTCGACCGGTACGACCTGAGCGGCGAGCGACGGGTGGTTATGCTGTCGGCCCGGGAGGTGAACCAGGATTCGATCCCCGGTGGCGGTGCCACGTGGCAGAACAAGCACCTGGTCTACACCCACGGCTTCGGCGCCGTCGCGGCCCCCGTGAACGTCACCACCGCCGAGGGCGCTCCGCAGTTCACGCTGTCGGACATCCCCCCGGTGGGGCAACCGCCTCTCGACGTGCAGCCCCGGATCTACTACGGGGAGAACACGGCGGCCGCCCCATTCGTCGTGGTGAACACGGGGAGCAAGGAGCTGGACTACGCGGCGACCGAGGGCAGCAGCCAGCAGATCTCCAGCTCGTACGAGGGGAAGGGCGGCATCCCCATCGGCGGATTCCTCAAGCGGGCCCTGTTCGCCTGGCGGTTCCGCGACGTCAACCTGCTGATCTCTGGGCTCATCCAGGACAACTCGCGGATCCTGATCTTCCGGGACATCCAGGACCGGGTGGCGAAGGCCGCGCCGTTCCTCACATTCGACTCCGACCCGTACGCGGCCATCGTCGATGGCCGGGTGGTCTGGATCTGGGACGCCTACACGACCACCAACAGGTACCCGTACTCGCAGGAGATCTCCCTGGACCAGGCCACCCCGCTCGCCCCCGGCGTGAGCGGTCTGCACGGGACGGCGAACTACATCCGCAACTCGGTCAAGGTGGTCGTGGACGCGTACGACGGCACGATGACCTATTACGTCGCCGACACGACGGACCCCATCATCAAGGTATGGCAGAACGCCTTCCCCGACCTGTTGACGCCCATCGACCAGGCGCCTCCGGAGCTGGCCGCCCACTTCCGCTACCCGGAGAACCTGTTCCAGGTGCAGGCGGAACAGTTCGCCAACTATCACGTCACCGAGGCCGACGTCTTCTACCAGAAGCAGGAGTTCTGGCAGGTTCCCTTCGACCCGACGATCCCCGCGAACGCCGACAGCAGTGTGGAAGTCCCGATGCGTCCCTACTACCTGCTCCTGCGCCTTCCGGACGACGCGGAGGAATCGTTCGTGCTGGTCCTGCCGTTCAACCCGCAGGGGCGCCAGAACGTCGTGGCGTGGATGGCGGCCAGGTCCGACGCCGGTCCCGACTACGGGCAGATCGTCTCGTACGAGTTCCCACCCGGCCAGAACGTGGACGGGCCATCGCAGGTGTTCGCCCGGATGCGCCAGGATCCGAGGTTCTCCGCCGATCAGACCCTGTTCGGCCAGAGCGGCTCACAGATCCGGTTCGG
>Ga0209853_1000529_pt1 | contig 10789 bp, 6 predicted proteins | sample GWRWS1_30_40_FD_187224 | JGI IMG/M metagenome (GOLD analysis project Ga0209853, IMG submission 187224) | Riverbed sediment microbial communities from areas with vegetation nearby in Columbia River, Washington, USA - GW-RW S1_30_40 (SPAdes)... | ecosystem: Environmental > Aquatic > Freshwater >...
CGACACCCGTACCGCCATCGCCGAAGGCGACCCGAGCCACCGCCGAGCTCTGTGCGAGACTGTCTGAAAAGTCCGGTAAGTTCGGATCAAGGAGGATGACCTGCGCGGCGGTGAGCGACGCCGCGGCGGGCAACCGCGCGGGATCGAGAACCATCAGTGGAGCTTGCAGCACAGCAATGCCGATTGACTCCACGGCCGACAGGAGCGCCGGCGTCACGTCGTGCACCCACTCGATCGCCGGTGGGACCCCGAGCGCGCGCTGGCGCGCCAGGACGGCTTCGACGTCTGCGGCGGTCACCGTGGTTGTGCCGACTCGCGGCCGGGCATAGTAGGGCCAGCCGGGACCGTCGCGGAGGAAGAGTTCGAACGGGCCCACCGGCTCGACCCTCGCACCGCCGACCCGGGGGATGGCGTCGTAACAGCGTTCCAGGCGGTCGATGAGCTCGGTGATCGCGGTCACGACCGGGAACCCTAACGCTCACGCCCTGAGAAGGAAACTCCTTTGCTCCGTGGGAAAACCGTGGCCATCGCGTAGACTCCAGGGACACGTGCGAGCGCGACTGCGCTGCTGAGCGGGCCGACGTCGTCCCACATCCCCCTAGGACGATGTCAGGAGGCGTCATGACCGCTCCCCCCCGCCAGGGCCTCTACGATCCCCGTTACGAGCATGACTCCTGCGGAGTCGCCTTCGTGGTCGATGTGGCCGGGCGCCGATCCCACGATGTGGTCGCGCGGGGGCGAGCGGCGCTGTGCCGGCTGGATCACCGCGGGGCCCGTGGGGCGGAGCCGAACACGGGCGACGGAGCGGGTGTCATGATCGGCGTGCCGGACGAGTTTCTGCGCGCCGTGGTGGACTTCGAATTGCCGCCGGCCGGCTCGTACGCCACTGGTTTGGTGTTCCTCCCGACCAACGGCGCCGACGCCGCGCGGGCGATCAGGGTGCTTGAGAAGTACGCCATCGGCGAGGGCGCGCAGGTGCTGGGCTGGCGCGACGTGCCCATCGATACCCACGACCTCGGCCGGACCGCGCTCGCCGCGCTGCCGCGCATCAGCCAGGTCTTCCTCGCCGCGCACCGGCTCACCGCTGAGGCCCACCACCCTGCTGGCGATCTACTCGGCGGACTGGAGCTCGAGCGGATAATGTTCTGCGTCCGCAAGCAGGTCGAGCGGGAGACGCGGGAACGCGGGGTCGCGCTGCATTTCCCGTCGCTGTCGAGCCGGACCATCGTCTACAAAGGAATGCTGACGCCCGAGCAGGTGACCACGTTCTTCCCGGACCTGTCCGACAAGCGGGTCGTCAGCGCGATCGCGCTCGTGCATTCGCGCTTTTCCACGAACACCTTTCCGTCCTGGCCGCTGGCTCACCCGTACCGGTATGTCGCCCACAACGGCGAGATCAACACTATCCGGGGCAACCGCAACTGGATGGCGGCGCGCGAAGCCCTTCTCCACAGTGATGCCATCAGCGGTGACCTGCGCCGTGTATTTCCGGTCTGTACGCCCGGCGGCTCCGACTCGGCGAACTTCGACGAGGTCCTCGAGCTGCTGCACCTGGGTGGGCGCAGCCTTCCGCACGCCGTGCTCATGATGGTCCCGGAGGCGTGGGAGAACGACGAGGCGATGGATCCGCAGCGGCGTGACTTCTACCGCTTCCACTCGTGTCTGATGGAGCCGTGGGACGGTCCGGCGTGCGTCGCCTTCACCGACGGCACCGTAGTGGGCGCGGTGCTCGACCGGAACGGGCTACGTCCGGGCCGATGGTGGCGCACGCGGGACGGGCTCGTGGTGTTGGCAAGCGAGGCGGGCGTGCTCGACGTGCACCCCTCGGAGGTGGTCGCCAAGGGCAGGCTTCAGCCGGGCCGCATGTTCCTGGTCGACACCGAGGCCGGTCGGATCATTGAGGACGACGAGATCAAGAAGGAGCTGGCGGCGGATGCGCCGTACGCCGACTGGCTGCACGCGGGGCTGATGCATCTGAACACGCTGCCCGACCGGGAGCATGTCGTCTACACGCATGACTCGGTGCAGCGGCGCCAGCAGACCTTCGGCTATACCGAGGAGGAACTCAAGGTCCTCCTCGGTCCGATGGCGCGCGTTGGTGCCGAGCCGGTCGGTTCGATGGGTACGGACACGCCGATCGCCGTGCTGAGCAAGCGCCCTAGGCTCCTCTACGACTACTTCGCGCAGCTGTTCGCGCAGGTGACCAATCCGCCGCTCGACGCGATCCGCGAAGAGCTGGTTACCAGCGTCTCAGCCTCGATCGGGCCGGAGGCGAACCTGCTCGACCCGGGCCCGGCGAGCTGTCGACAGATCGTCCTGCCCTTCCCGGTCATCGACAACGATGAGCTGGCGAAGATTCTCTCTGTCGACGACGATGGCGACCTGCCTGGGTTCCGGTCGGTCCGGGTCAGCGGGCTCTACCGGGTCGCCGATGGCGGTGCCGGGCTCAAGGCGCGGCTGGTCGAGATCTGTCGGGGCGTCTCCGAGGCGATCGAGGACGGGGTGCGAATCCTCGTTCTCTCCGACCGCGACTCCACTGTGGATCTCGCGCCGATCCCATCGCTGCTGCTGACCGCGGTGGTGCACCAGCACCTGATCCGGGAGCAGACGCGCACCCGGGTTGCCCTCATCGTCGAGTCGGGGGACTGCCGCGAGGTCCACCACGTCGCGGTGTTGCTCGGATTTGGTGCGGCGGCCATCAATCCCTATCTGGCTTTCGAGTCGGTCGAGGATCTCATCGCGACCGGGGCCCTGACCGGCGTGGCTCCGGCCATAGCGGTGCGCAACTACGTCAAGGCCCTCGGCAAGGGCGTGCTGAAGATCATGTCCAAGATGGGCATCTCGACCGTCGCCTCGTATACCGGTGCGCAGGTCTTCGAGGCCATTGGTCTCGACAAGCGGCTCGTCGACCGGTACTTCACCGGCACGAGCAGCACGATCGGTGGGGTTGGACTCAACGAGATCGCGGCCGAGGTGGCCGCCCGGCACGCGACGGCGTACCCCGCGAACGGGGCCGAGCGCGCCCACCGGCGGCTCGAGGTGGGCGGAGAGTACCAGTGGCGGCGTGAGGGGGAGGTGCATCTGTTCAACCCCGAGACGGTCTTCCTGCTCCAGCACGCGACGAAGTCGCGCCAGTACGACGTGTTCCGCCAGTATACCTCCACAGTGGACAGCCTAGCGGCGGCGGCGGGCTCCCTGCGAGGGCTCTTCGAGCTCCGGGCCGGGGCCCGGGGGCCGGTACCCCTCGACGAGGTCGAGGGAGTTGCCGAGATCGTTAGGCGGTTCGCCACCGGCGCCATGTCATACGGCTCGATCTCGGCCGAGGCGCACGAGACGCTCGCCATCGCGATGAACCGAATCGGCGGGCGCAGCAACAGCGGCGAAGGAGGGACGGATCCCGCCCACTCCTGGGCGGCCTTGGAGAACGGGGACTCGGCCAACGACCGGATCAAGCAGGTCGCCTCCGCGCGCTTCGGCGTCACCGCGACCTACCTCGCCCGCGGCGAACAGCTCGAGATCAAGATCGCCCAGGGCAGCAAGCCGGGCGAGGGAGGCCAGCTGCCGGGTCGCAAGGCGACGGCCTTCATCGCCTCGCTCCGTCGTGCCCAGCCGGGCCAATCGCTCATCAGCCCGCCGCCGCACCACGACATCTACTCGATCGAGGACCTTGCCCAGCTGATCGCGGACCTGCGGGCGATCAATCCGGCCGCGCGGGTCGGTGTGAAGCTGGTTGCCAGTCGCGGGGTCGGGACGATCGCGGCCGGCGTCACCAAGGCAGGTGCCGACTACATCCACCTGGCCGGCCATGCCGGCGGCACGGGTGCCAGCCCGCTGAGCTCGATCAAGCATGCAGGCGCTCCCTGGGAGCTGGGGCTCGCGGAGACCCAGCAGACGCTGCTCATCCAGGGGCTGCGGGACCGCGTCACGGTGCAGGTCGATGGGCAGCTCAAGACCGGGCGCGATGTCGTGATCGCGGCGCTGCTCGGTGCGGAGGAGTTCGGCTTCGCCACCGCGCCGCTCATCGTGGCGGGTTGCGTCATGATGCGGGTCTGCCATCTCGACACCTGCCCGGTCGGCATCGCTACTCAGAATCCGTTGCTGCGCAAGCGGTTCACCGGCAAGCCCGAGTTCGTGGAGAGCTTCTTCACGTTCCTCGCCGAGGAGGTGCGCGAATACCTGGCCGAGCTGGGTTTCCGCAGCCTGGAGGAGGCGATCGGCCACGCCGAGCTGCTCGACGTCCGGCCGGCCGTTGCGCACTGGAAGGCGCACGGGTTGGACCTCTCGCCAGTGCTGCACATACCCGCCTCGGGCGGCGCGCGCGTGCGTACGAGGGCGCAGGATCATCGGCTCGACCGGGCACTGGACAACGAGCTCATCGCGCGCGCGGCGCCGGCGCTGGAGCGTGGCGCGGCGGTGGCCTTCGAGGTGGTCGTACGCAACGTGAACCGCAGCGTCGGCGCGATGCTCGGCGGCGAGGTCGTACGCCGTCACGGCGGCGCCGGACTGCCCGACGGCACCATCGACGTGACGCTTCGCGGCACCGCCGGACAGTCCTTCGGCGCGTTCGTACCGGGTGGGGTGACGCTGCGGCTGCACGGCGATGCGAACGACTATGTCGGCAAGGGGCTGTCGGGCGGACGTCTTGTGCTGCGTCCCGATGAGGCGGCGCCGTTCGTCCGAGATGACGGCGCGGACGAGGCACAGATCATCGCGGGCAACACGATCCTCTATGGTGCGACGGCCGGAGAGATGTTCGTGCGTGGCCGGGTCGGCGAGCGGTTCGCGGTGCGCAACTCCGGTGCTGCGGCGGTCGTCGAGGGCATCGGTGACCACGGTTGCGAGTACATGACCGGCGGCACGGTTGTCGTGCTGGGCCCGACCGGGCGCAACTTCGCCGCCGGTATGTCGGGCGGTTTCGCCTACGTCTGGCAACTGGATCCGTCACGGGTCAACGCCGAACTGGTCAACCTCGTCAAGGTGTCGGGTGAACACACGGCGACGCTGCGGGACCTCGTGGAGCGTCACCGCGCCGAAACGGCGTCCCCGATCGCGAGTCGGTTGCTCGACAACTGGTCGCGGGCACTGCACGAGTTCACCGCCGTCGTACCGCGTGACTACCAACGCGTGGTCCGGGTGATCCGCGCGGTCCAAGCGGCCGGCCGCGAGATCGACGAGACCGTCATGGCGGAGCTGGCCAATGCCTGACCCGAACGGCTTCCTCCGCTACGACCGCCGGCTGCCGGCCCGCCGGCCGGTCCCGCTGCGCCTGCTCGACTGGCACGAGGTCTACCCCCCGGCGGGCGAAGACATGGTCCGCGAGCAGGCCACCCGATGCATGGACTGCGGCATCCCGTTCTGCCACGACGGCTGCCCGCTCGGCAACCGCATCCCCGACTGGAACGACCTTGTCCGTACGGGTGCGTGGGAGTTCGCCAGCGAGGCGCTACACGCCACGAACAATTTTCCGGAGTTCACCGGGCGGCTGTGCCCCGCGCCGTGCGAGGCCTCGTGCGTCCTCGGCATCGGCGGCGTAGACGACCCAGTCGCGATCAAGCTAGTCGAGGTCGAGATCATCAACCGGGCCTTCGCGGCCGGCACAGTCACGCCCCGTCCCGCACCGGAGTCCTCCGGCTTACGGGTGGCGGTCGTGGGTTCGGGCCCGGCCGGGCTCGCCGCCGCTCAGCAGCTCGCCCGGGCCGGGCACGGCGTCACGGTGTACGAGCGCGACGATGCCCTCGGCGGTCTGATGCGCTACGGGATCCCCGACTTCAAGCTGGAGAAGCACCACATCGACCGGCGGGTGGATCAGGTCGCGGCCGAGGGCGTGCGATTCGTGACGGGATGCGCCATCGGCGTCGACGTTGCGGTCGACGAGCTGCGCGCCTCGTACGACGCCGTGCTGCTCGCGTGCGGGGCGCTCGCCGCCCGGGACACGCCCGAGACGCCGGGACGGGGCCTGCGCGGGGTCCATCTGGCGATGGAACACCTCGTCGGTTCCAACCGCCACGTCGCCGGGCTCGCGCCTGCCGCACCCATCGACGCGGCCGGCAAGAACGTGGTCATCATCGGCGGCGGGGACACGGCGGCCGACTGCCTCGGCGTCGCCCACCGCCAGGGCGCCGCCGGAGTTGCTCAGCTCGACATCTATCCGCAGCCACCGTCCACACGCGACGATGGCCGCGACCCGTGGCCGACGTGGCCGTGGATCCTGCGTAACTACCCGGCCCACGAGGAGGGCGGCGAGCGGGTCTTCGCGGTCGCGGTGCGGGAGTTTATCGGCGACGCGGACGGGCACGTACGGGCCGTGCGGGTCATCGAGGTGAGCGTGGAGAAGGTCGGCGGGCGCAGGGTTGTCACCGTGCTGCCGGACTCGGCGCGCGACCTCCCGGCCGACCTTGTGCTGCTGGCGATCGGCTTCGACGGCACGGAGGAGGGTCCGCTGCTGGACCAGCTCGGTCTCGCCCGCGCCGGCGCCGCGATCGAGTGCGGACCGGATTGGCAGACCGACGCCGCAGGGGTCTTCGTCGCCGGCGACATGCATCGGGGCGCCTCGTTGATCGTGTGGGCCATCGCCGAGGGCCGGGCCGCGGCGGCGGCGATCCACTCCTACCTGCGCGCACCGGGCACGCTGCCCGCACCGGTCACCCCGGCGGCCGTTCCGCTCTCCTCGTCGATCTAGGGCGTAGTCGCGCGAGTTGATCTCTAGTCACGCGACAAACCCCTTGATCGACGGTCGGATCGGGCAGCAGACTACGCTATAGGGCGTGAATCGTCGAGCGAAGATTGTGTGCACGCTTGGCCCTGCGGTCGATGGCCTGGAGCGCATCCGCGAGCTCGTCTCGGCGGGCATGGACGTGGCGCGGCTGAACTTCAGCCATGGCGACCACGCCGAGCACCAGCAGCGGTTCACCTGGGTGCGAGAGGCGGCGGCGGCCGGCGAGCATCCGGTCGGTATCCTCGCCGACCTGCAGGGTCCCAAGATCCGCCTCGGCCGGTTCGCGGCTGGGCCTGTGCACTGGGCCAACGGCGAGACAGTCGTGATCACCAGCGACGACGTCGACGGTACGCACGACCGGGTCTCCTGCACCTACCGCAGGCTGCCCGACGAGGTGCATGCCGGCGATCGCCTCCTGATCGACGACGGCAAGGTCGCCATCGACGTGGTCACCGTCGATGGTCCGGACATCTCCTGTCTGGTCGTCGAGGGAGGCGAGGTCTCCAACAACAAGGGCATATCGCTGCCCAACGTCGCGGTGAGTGTGCCCGCACTGTCCGAAAAGGACGCCGCTGATCTGAGATTCGCACTCGCCCTGGGCGTCGACATGGTCGCGCTGTCGTTCGTCCGCTCTCCTGACGACATCAAACTCGTACACGAGATAATGGACGAGGTGGGTCGCCGGGTGCCGGTGATCGCGAAGATCGAGAAGCCGGAGGCCGTGGCCCGGCTTGAGCCCATCGTCAACGCGTTCGACGGCCTCATGGTCGCGCGCGGCGATCTCGGCGTGGAGTTGCCGCTCGAGCAGGTGCCGTTGGTGCAGAAGCGGGCCGTACAGCTGTGCCGGGAGCAGGCCAAGCCCGTCATCGTGGCGACCCAGATGCTGGACTCCATGATTGAGAATGCCCGGCCCACCCGAGCGGAGGCGTCCGACGTGGCGAACGCCGTGCTCGATGGCACCGACGCCGTGATGCTCTCGGGCGAGACGAGCATCGGCAAGTACCCCGTGGTCACCGTGCAGACCATGGCACGGATCATCCGGACCACCGAAGCCGGCGACATCAGCGTGCCGCGGCTCGGCCATGACCCGAAGACGCGCGGTGGGGCCATCACGGCGGCCGCCTCGAACATCGCGCGGGCTGTTAACGCTCGGGCTCTGGTCGCCTTCACCCAGACTGGTGATACGGTGCGGCGGCTGTCCCGGCTGCACTGCGAGCTACCGCTGCTCGCCTTCACGCCGGAAGCATCGGTGCAGAACCAGCTCACGCTGGCGTGGGGGGTGGAGACCTTCCTCGTGGACTTCGTGGAGCACACCGACGACATGTTCCGCCAAGTCGATCATGCGCTCCTGGGTCTGGGCCGGGGACAGGTCGGAGACCTTGTCGTCGTCGTCGCGGGCAGCCCGCCCGGCACACCGGGGTCGACCAACACCCTGCGCATCCATAGGCTGGGTTCGCTCTCGTGACCAATCCTGTCCTTAGTGGACAGTCGGCGGTCGACGCGCTGCTCGAGCTCCTGGACCTACGACGTCTCGATGACGACCGGTTCGAGGGCATAAGCCCGCCGGTCGGGCCGCAGCGGGTGTACGGGGGCCAGGTCGCCGCGCAGGCTCTGGTCGCCGTGGGCCGAACCGTCGATCCGGCCCGATTGGTCCATTCGCTACACAGCTACTTCGTGCGGCCCGGGGATCCGGCCGAGCCGATCGTGTACGGCGTGGAGAACGTCCGCGACGGCCGGTCCTTCTCGGTGCGCCGCTGCATCGCGTACCAGCACGACAAGCCGATCTTCCTCATGGCCGCGTCGTTCCAGCGGCAGGAGACCGGCCTGGACCACCACACCCCGGCCCCGCTGGACGTGCCGCCGCCCGACGAGGTGCCGACGATGACCGAGCGCCTGTCGCCGTATCCGGAACGGCTCGGCATCTGGTCAGTGATCCCGCGCCCGATGGATGTGCGGTACGTCGGCGAGCCCGGTTGGGTACCACCGGGGGGTCGCCCGGCGGACATACATCAGCGGGTGTGGATGCGGATAGACGGCAAGCTCTCCGACGACCCGCTGGTGCACGCCGCCGCGCTGACGTTCGCCTCCGACCTGACGCTGCTCGACTCCGTACTGTCGGTGCACGGCGAGGTGTGGGGCCCGGGCGGCATGGTGGGAGCCAGTCTCGACCACGCGCTGTGGTTCCACCGGCCGTTCCGCGCCGACGAGTGGTTCCTCTACGACTGTTGGAGCCCCTCGGCGTCGGGCGCCCGCGGCCTGGCCACCGGCCGGATGTTCACTGAGGACGGTCGAAACATAGCCACCGCGGTGCAAGAGGGATTGCTGCGCCGGGTCGGTGGCTGACGCCGATTCAGGACCGATTCAAGCGCCGACTCTAGCGCCGACTCTAGCGCCGATCATGACCTGGAGGTCATGATCGGCGCTATTTGACGACGGCCACATCATGATCGTGGCGATCTTGAAGGCCACGATGCCCGTGATATCCGTCGCCCATAGAGGCAGAAGCGCACAGCGTGAGGAACATAATCTCCTTGTGCGCCTCAACGCCCGCGTGGACTATGCCCTTCGTGCCGTCGTCGAGCTGGTTGCGGCCGGCGGCACCGCAGCCCGTCCGGTGACCGCCGAGCGGCTCGCTAGCGGGCAGGCGATCCCGCCGAAGTTCCTCGAGAGCATCCTTCTGCAGCTGCGCCGGGCCGGCATCGTGCACTCGCAGCGGGGGCCCGACGGCGGATACTGGCTGGCCAAGCCGGCCGACGAGATCTCTCTCGCCGACGTGATCCGGATCATCGACGGGCCGCTTGCCAACGTCCGTGGCCAACGGCCGGAGGACCTGGGCTACCAGGGTGCAGCGGCAGCCCTGCAGGAGGTCTGGATCGCCCTAAGGGCCAGCGAGCGGGAGATCCTCGAACTGGTCACGGTCGCCGACGTGGTGACGGGCAAACTGCCAAAGCGGGTACGCACGCTCGCCGCCGACCCCCGTGCCTGGGTCTAACTGGGTCCGGGTGCAACTCGATCGACAGCGCCACGGCGGTCCACGACTATGGCGGACATGACGGAGGTGTTGTCGGCGGTGCCGGTGGGGTCGGGCGGCAACCGGCTCGACTGGGCGGCCATGCCCGAACCGGTGCGACGCTCGCTCGAGGAGCACCTGGGCGCAGCCGTGGTCGATGTCCGCAGCCAGGCGGGTGGCTTCTCCCCAGGTCTCGCCGCGCGGCTGCTCCTCGCCGACGGGCGCCGGTTCTTCGCCAAAGCGGTCGGGACCGCCCGTAACCCGGTCTCGCCGGAGATGTTCCGCCGGGAGGCGCGCATCGCGGCCGCACTGCCACCGGAAGCGCCGGTGCCGCGCCTGTTGTGGACCTACGACGACGGTGACTGGGTGGCGCTGGTCTTCGCCGATGTGGAGGGTCGCACACCGGCTGAGCCGTGGACTCGGCCGGAGCTGGATCGGGTTCTGGCGGCCTTGCCGGGACTGTGGGAATCGTTGACTCCGGCGCCAGTACGGATCACGACGATCGCCGAGGACTGGGCCGCGGACTTCCGGGAGTGGTCCGCTCTTGCCGCGATGCCGTCGATCCCCGCCGGACTCGTCGCGGCCGATCCCTGGGCGGCCCCGCGACTGGACCAGCTCGCAACGCTGGAGTCCGCCTGGTCGACGGTCGTGGAGGGAACAACGCTGCTTCATGGCGACCTTCGCGCGGATAACATCCTGCTCACCAAGGACCGCGTCGTGTTCGTCGACTGGCCGGGCGCGTTGATCGGGCCGGCCTGGGCGGACCTGGTCTTCCTGCTCCCGAGCGTTGGCATGCACGGGATCGACCCCGAGGAGATCTTCACGGCACACCCGGTCGCTCGCACGGCCGATCCGGACGCCGTCACCTCGCTACTAGCGGGCATCGCCGGCTACTTCATCGGCGCATCCTTGCAACCCCCGCCGCCCGGCCTTCCCCGGGTTCGCCAATTTCAGCTCGCCCAGGGCCGCGCCGCGCTCTCCTGGCTCCGCACCCGCCTCGAGTAGCGGTCAAGATACCCGTGATCATGAGCTGACCGTCGCGACTGCGTTGGGTTGTGCCGCTC
>Ga0209853_1000530_pt1 | contig 10696 bp, 12 predicted proteins | sample GWRWS1_30_40_FD_187224 | JGI IMG/M metagenome (GOLD analysis project Ga0209853, IMG submission 187224) | Riverbed sediment microbial communities from areas with vegetation nearby in Columbia River, Washington, USA - GW-RW S1_30_40 (SPAdes)... | ecosystem: Environmental > Aquatic > Freshwater >...
GGAGCACGGTCCCGCCACGCACGACCCGGCGGTCGACGAGGCGTACAACTATGCCGGCTCGACCTGGCGGCTCTACTACAACATCTTCGGGCGCAACTCCCTCGACGACCAGGGCATGACGCTCGTCCAGACGGTCCACGCCGGCGTCGAATACGACAACGCCTTCTGGGACGGGCGGCAGATGGTGTACGGCGACGGCGACGGCGTGGTCTTCCAGCGCTTCACGCGCGCGCCGGACGTCGTCGCGCACGAGCTCACGCACGGCGTGGTGCAGTACACCTCCGGCCTCGACTACCAGGACGAGCCCGGCGCGCTGAACGAGCACTTCGCCGACGTGTTCGGCAGCCTCGTCCGGCAGTATCGAAAACGCCAGAGCGCGAAACGCGCCGACTGGCTGATCGGGAAGGAGATCCTGGTGCCGGCGCGGACGCGCACCGCGCTGCGGAGCATGCAGGCGCCGGGCACGGCCTACCAGAACGATCCGTACCTCGGCGACGATCCGCAGCCCGCGCACTACCGCAACCGCTACCGCGGCTCCGGCGATTACGGGGGCGTGCACATCAACTCGGGCATCCCCAACCACGCCTTCTACCTCGCGGCGACCGAGTTCGGCGGCTACGCGTGGAACGCCGTCGGCAAGGTCTGGTACCAGGTCATGCTCAACCTGCTGCCCAGGAGCGACTTCGCCGAGTGCGCGCGGCAGTGCCGCGTAGTCGCGCGCTCGATGCGGCCGAAGCTGGGCACGCGAATCACCGGCGCGGTTGACGGCGCCTGGAAGGCGGTGGGATTGTAGCGGCATGAAGGTCCGATTCCGCCAGACCGGAGGGTTCGCAGGCCTCGCGCGCGGCTGCGACCTCGACGCCGCCGCCCTGCCCCGCGCCGAGGCCGACGAGCTCGCGCGGCTGCTCGCGACCGCGAAGCTCGAGGCGCTGAAGCCGGCCCGGGCCCGCGGCGCCGATCGGCAGCAGTACGACCTCGTGCTGGAGCACGAGGGCCAGCCGGCGATCGAGGTCCGCTTCGACGACGGCGCGTTGACGGACGAGCTCGCCGCGCTCGTGGCGTTCCTCCGCAAGCGCTCGAAGCCCGTGGCGCTCCGCTGACCGGCGCACCGCCCCGAGCGGTATCATTCGCACTGAAATCGGGGCGCCAAAGAAGCGGGCCCCGCGACCGGGGAGGCCGAGCATGCGCCTGCAAATCCTGCTGTCGCTCGTCGTCGCGGCGATCGTCGCGCCCGCCCACGCGCTGACGCTCATCACCGAGGAGAACCCGCCGCTCAACTACACCGAGGGGGGGAGGGTCACCGGTTACGCGACCGACGTCGTCACCGAGATGGGCAAGCGCGCCAGGATCCCGCTGAAGTTCGTGGTGATGCCCTGGGCGAAGGGGTACGTGGCCGCGCAGACCGGGCGCGACAACTGTCTCTACTCCACCGCGCGCCTCGAGAACCGCGAGAACCTCTTCCAGTGGGTCGGCCCCATCGCGTTCAACCGCTGGGGCGTGTACGGGCGGACCGACTTCCCCGGGGCGATCCGGTCGCTCGACGATCTCAAGCCGCACCGCATCGGGGCGGTCACGTTCGATGCCAAGGCCGACTACCTGAAGTCGAAGAGCGTCGTGAACCTGCTGCTCGTCGACGAGGACCGCGAGAACCCGCCGCGGCTCTTCCTCCCGAAGACCGATGCGAACTACATCGACCTGTGGGTGACGAGCCTCTTCGGCGCCAAGCAGACCGCCGGGGCCAGGCTCAAGGACATCAAGCTCGTCTACACGGTCCGCGACGTGCCGAGCTGGCTCGCCTGCAGCCCCTACGTGCCGCGCGAGGTCGTGGGCAAGTTCTCCGGCGCGCTCAAGAGCATGGACAAGGACGGCACCCTGCAGAAGATCGCCGACCGTTACGACAGGAAGTTCTAGGGTCCTCCCCTCCCCTCCTGGACAGGAGGGGAAGTAGCGCGTGCGCTACGTCACCGCGCCGGTGACCGTTCTCTGCTAGGGTTCCAGTCCGGCTTCCCGGCCGCGGAACCAGGCCCCCCTCCCGGCGGGCTCCAAAGGAGGCACCGTGAGCGACCGCCTCGATGATGTCGAGGGCCTCGACACCGTCCGTTTCACGCGCGGCACGCACGAGGTCTCGAACCAGCCCCCGCCGCTCGTCGGGTCCAACGCGTGGACCGGCGATCCGGTCCTGCGCGCGACGGTCGCGCGCGAGGGCGGCGGCTGGGTCGACGAGCAGGCGGCGAGCCTCGGCGAGCTCGTCGGCGGCGAGCGCATGCAGCTCCTCGCGGCGCAGGCGAACCGCATCCTCCCGGAGCTCAAGACCCACGACCGCTTCGGCAACCGCATCGACGAGGTCGAGTACCACCCGGCCTACCACGAGCTGATGCAGCTCGCGTTCACGAATGGGCTGCACTCGCTCGCCTGGACCGCCGCCGGACCGGGCGGCTTCGTCGCGCGCGCCGCGCTCAACTTCCTGTGGAACCAGGGCGAGAACGGCACCTCGTGCCCGGTGACGATGACCTTCGCCGGGGTCCAGGTGCTGCGGGCGAGCCCGGAGATCGCGCGCGAATGGGAGCCGAAGCTCGTCGCGCCGGCGTACGACCCGCGACCGCTGCCGGTGTCCGAGAAGACCGCCGCGACCGTCGGCATGGCGATGACCGAGAAGCAGGGCGGCTCGGACCTGCGCGCGAACCAGACTCGCGCACGGTACCTGGCGAACGATCTCTACGAGCTCCGCGGCCACAAGTGGTTCTGCTCGGCGCCGATGTCCGACGGGTTCCTCACGCTCGCGCTCCTCGAAGGCGCGCTCACCTGCTTCTTCGTGCCGCGGAGCCTCCCCGACGGGACGCGCAACCGCTTCGTCATCCAGCGCCTCAAGGACAAGGTCGGCAACCGGTCGAACGCGTCGGCCGAGATCGAGTACGACGGCACGCTCGCCCACCTCGTCGGCGACCCCGGGCGCGGCATCGCGACGCTGATCGACATGGCGCATCTCACGCGCTTCGACATCGTGGTCGCCGCCGCCGGCATGATGCGCGCCGCGCTCCACCAGGCGCTGCATCACTGCACGCACCGGGTCGCGTTCGGCCGCACGCTGGTCGAGCAGCCGCTGATGCAGAACGTGCTCGCCGACCTCGCGCTCGAGAGCGAGGCCGCGATGCTGATCGCCTTCCGGCTCGCGCGCGCGTTCGACCGGATGGGGCAGGACGAGCACGAGCGGCGCCTCACCCGGATCATCACGCCGATCGCGAAGTACTGGCTGTGCAAGCGCCTGCCGATGCTGATCGCGGAGGCGATGGAGTGCCTCGGCGGGAACGGCTACGTCGAGGAGGGTCCCCTCGGGAGGCTCTACCGCGAGGCCCCGCTGAACGGGATCTGGGAGGGCAGCGGGAACGTGATCTGCCTCGACGTCCTGCGCGCGATGCAGAAGACGCCGGACGTGCGGGACGCGCTCTTCCGCGAGCTCGGACCGGCGATCGAGACCGACGGCCGGGTGTCGCGCTATCTGGACGTGATCGGCACCGAGCTCGGCAACTCGCACGGGCTCGAGGGCCGCGCGCGCCGCGTCACCGAAACGCTCGGGCTGATCCTCTCGGCGGCGCTGCTGGTCCAGCACGCGCCGAAGGAAGTCGTCGACGCGTTCTGCACGGGGCGCCTGGGGCGCGACGGCGGCAAGGCCTTCGGCACGCTCCCGGGCCGCGTCGAGTGCGCGACGATCATCGAGCGGGCGCGGCTGCGGGCGTAGGGCACCTCCCACCCCCTCCCTAGCCCTCCCCCGCTCAGCGGGGGAGGGAATGGGTGGGGGCGGTCATTCACGCCTGAGAAACACGATATCCCCGTAGTACGCCTCGGCGTCCCCGCCGGTGTTGTCGCTGTCGGTCATGATCCCGATCGAGCGGACCCGCGGCGGCTCCTCGCCGAACGCGCGCTTGTAGTCCTCGTAGACGTTGCGCCGCTGCTCGCGCCACACGCGGAGGTTCGCCGCGCCGGAGTCGGCGACGATCATCCGGATGCGCGAGGTGTGCACGTTCTCGATCACCGTGCCGACCGGCGCGCGGTTCTCCCAGATGTACATCAGCAGCGCGTACGGGAACTCCTGCTGCGTGAACGCTCGGAACTGCTCGGCGAACAGCCGCTCCTCGAGCGGCAGCTTCGACGTGTCGCCGTCGAACGCGATCACGATCCGCACCGGCGAGTCCTCGGTGTGGCGCTGGGTGTTGTCGGCCCCGGCGATGAGCGCGGACACGTTCCAGCGCCACTGGAGGATCGGATACTCCCTGAGGTCGATCGAGATCGGCAGCACGAGCCCCGAGGCCGAGCCCCGGGCGCGGGCGAAGACGACCGTGCGGCCCTCGTGGTCGACGAGCCGGTACTGCGTGGGCCGCTTGAGATTGCTCAGGTGCCACACGCGCCAGCCGGACGGCAGCACGTCGCCGGGCTTCGCCGCCGAGAACTTGCCGACCGCCGGCAGAGGGATCTCCGCCGGCGGCTTCGGGGGCTCGAGCGCGCAGGCCGCAATGAACGCGGCCGCGAGCACGGTGAACCGTCTGCGCATGGTCGGACCTTCCTCCTCCTTGCCCCGAGCGTAACCGATCGGCCCGGGTTCCGGAAACGCTCCGACGTGCGCGTCAGGCCGCCAACCGGTGGAGTCCGCTCCTAGTCCGTCGCCACCCGCACCGCGCTCCAGGCGCCGTCCGCGCTTTCCATGCGCGGACCGGCGACGCGGCCGACGAACGCCTGCTGGACGCCGCGCGCGTCGGCATAGGCGAACCGGATCTCGTCGCCGGAGAGCCGCGCCGCCCGCAGCGGGAAGCGGCTGCCCTCGGCGATCGCCCGGCCCGCGAGCCGCTGGTAGCGCTGCTCCAAGGCGAGCTCGAACGGGGCGCCGCCCGCCACGGTGACGCGCCAGCGGCCCTCCACCTTCGCCGGCACCCGCCAGAGGAAGAGCTCGCTCGCGCCGAGCTTCAGCGTCTCGTCGGGCTCCCAGTCGCCCATGCGAAAGACGTGCGACACGACGCGCGTGCCCGGCCGCATGTCGAGGATCTTCGGCCGCAGCTTCACGTTGAGCGAGGTGAGGAGGTAGAGCGTCACCACCGTCGCGCCGCGGAAGTCGGCCTCGAAGAGATCGGCCTGCACGAACCGCACGCGGTCGGCAACGCCTTCGGCGCGCGCGTTGCGGCGGCTGAGCTCGACGAGGTCCGGGCTGTACTCGATCCCGAGCCCGCGCGCGCCGTAGCGCGTCGCGGCGACGATCGGGATGCGTCCGTCGCCGGAGCCGAGATCGACGACGAGATCCTGCGGGCCGACGCGCGCGAGCGCGAGCATTCGATCCACGGCGTGGTCGGGCGTCGGCACCCAGATCACGTCCTTGCCCTCGACGACGGGCGGCAGCGAGTACTGCTCGAGCTGGGCCGCCGCGGCGCACGGCAAGGCCGTTGCGGCAGCGATGAGGAGGCGGGCGCCGAGGGAGACGTCCATGGATCGGTCCTGTGGAAGGGCCGCTAAGTTAGCCGCGTTCGACCGCGTCGATCAAGCCGATCGGAATATTCGGTTGGCAAGCCGGCCGCGGCGGCCGTATCTTCCCATTCATGGCGGTCGCCGCATAGACTGCCACTCGACGTTGAACCTGAAGGAGGTCGCTATGGCAACGAAAGGCAACCGGGGCTTCGCCCCCAACATCGACATCGGCATCCCGGCCGAGAGCCGCCAGCAGATCGCCGAGGGACTGTCGCGGCTCCTCGCCGACACGTACACGCTCTACCTCAAGACCCACAACTACCACTGGAACGTGACCGGGCCGATGTTCAGCACGCTGCACCTGATGTTCGAGCAGCAGTACACCGAGCTCGCGGCCGCGGTGGACCTCGTCGCCGAGCGCATCCGCGCGCTCGGCTTTCCGGCGCCGGGCACGTACAAGGACTACTCGCGGCTGTCGTCGATCGCGGAGGTCGAAGGCGTGCCGAGCGCCGAGGAGATGATCGCGGACCTCGTGAAGGGGCAGGAAGCCGTGGTGCGCACCGCACGCGCGGTGTTCCCAACCGTCGACCGTGCGAGCGACGAGGCGAGCGCCGACCTGCTCACCCAGCGGATGCAGTTACACGAGAAGAATGCCTGGATGCTGCGCTCGCTGCTCGAGCAATAGCACCCGCTAGAGAGCGCAACTTCGAGCGCGCCGCGGTGCGGCGCGCCGTCCTATTTCTTCCCGCCGACGAGGACCAGGATCACGCCGACGGCGATCGCGCCCGCGCCCGCCCATACCGGCACGTTCACCGTCTCCTTCTGCTCCACGGCGAGCCGCAGCGGCCCAAGCTTCGCTTCGTGGGTTTCCTTGGTGTAGCTGAAGCTGCCATAGACGAGCCCCAACACTCCGGCCACGATCAGGACGATCCCTGCGATCTTTGTTGCGGACATTTCTCAGCCTCCTCCGAAATACCGGTCGAGCGCTCCGCTCAGTCGATCTTCGCCCCGGAGCGCTTGATGACCTCCGCCCACTTGGCGGAGTCCTTCCTGATGAGCTCGGCGAACTCCTCGGGCGTGCCGCCCGCCGGCTCGTCGCCGATCAGCGCGAACCGCTCCTTGAACAGCTGCGATTGGATCGCCCGGTTGATCGCGGCATTGAGCTTGTCGATGACCGGCCGCGGCAGGCCCGCGGGTGCGATGACGCCGCTCCAGGTGCCCGCCTCGTAGCCCGGCACGCCCGCCTCCGCCACCGTCGGCAGATCCGGAAAGCCGGGGGAGCGCCGCGCACCGCTCACGGCGAGCGCCCGGACCTTGCCCGACCGCGCATGGGGCGAGATCGAGTTCAGGCTCTCGAACATCAGGTGCACGTGGCCGGCGATCAGGTCGTTGATGGCCATCGCCCCGCCCTTGTAGGGCACGTGCACGATCTCGGTGCCGGTCATGTACTTGAAGAGCTCGCCGCCCACGTGGCCCGGCGAGCCGTTGCTCGAGGAGGCGTTCAGCAGCTTGCCCGGATTCTTCCTCGCGTAATCGATCAGCTCGGGCACCGAGTTGATCGACAGCGTGGGCGAGACCGCGAGCAGGAGGTGGCCCTTGGTGACGACCGCGATCGGCTGCAGGTCGCGCTCGATGTCGTAAGGGAGCTTCGCCACCATGTGGCGGGTGATCGCGAGCGCACCGATCGGTCCCATCCCGATCGTGTAGCCGTCGGGCGGCGCCTTCGCGACCGCGTCGATGCCGATCGTCAGCGCGCCGCCCGGCCGGTTCTCGACCACGATCGGCTGCCCCATCTGCTTCGCGAGCTCCGCGCCGAGAATGCGTGCGACGTTGTCGGTCGCGCTCCCGGCGGCCTGCGGCACGATGAGCCTGATCGGACGCTCCGGGTACTGGGCGGCCGCGCCGGTCGCGAGCGCCCAGGCACCCAACAGACCAAGGACGGCGGCAATCCTCGCTCGAAGCCTGTCCATGCTCTCCCCTTTCATGCGCCTCGCCGAGGCGGCGAGGCGATCGGCGCAGAGCGTCACTGTAGCTCAATGGCTGCGCCGTCGATCTCCGGCTCAGGAGCTCAATGGTGTCCGGAGCAGCTGAACGTCCCTGACCCAGACCTTGCCTCGTCCCTCGATGACCAGGTTCAGCTTGATCAGGTCGGGCCGCTGGCCCTTCTTCAGCAGGAACGGGGTCTCATAAGAGGCCCAATCGGTCGTGCCCTTGACCGCATGGTGCAGACCCTTGGAGAAGAATTCCCCGCGCCCCGGGAAACGGCACCACATCTCGAGAAACGCACGACCCGTCAGAGCGTCGGTTCTCAACGTTGCCCTGTAGGTGAGAAGGCACTGCTCCGCTTGCGGCGCTTCGACCTCGAATAGCCGGATCGTCTGCGCCTCGCTCGAATCGACGACCCAACCATCCTGCGCGACCGCAATGCCGCCCCGACTCACCGTCGCATCGGTCGTCCGGAACACCCGGATCGTCTCGGGCGGCCCCGAGGGTCGCGGAGCGCTGAAGATCGACTTGAGCCAGTCAAGCATCGTCGTGTCTCCCCCAGTACAGGCCTCATTGCTACCCGACGCGCCACCGTCTCCTCGCGCCCGACGCCCAGAGTGGCATAGGTACCAGAGAGCCGCCACCCCCAAGCATAGCCGTGTCGCAGGGTGCGCCGGGGGCAAGAAGGTCCGTCTCGTCGCGATCGAACCGGCAGCGTGCCCGAGCCTCACCCGCGGCAAGTACGCCTACGACTTCGGCGACACGGCCCATCTCACGCCGCTCGTGAAGATGCACACGCTCGGGTCGGTCTTCACCCCGCCCGGCTTCCACGCCGGGGGGCTCCGCTATCACGGCATGGCGCCGCTCGTGAGCCACATCAAGGAGCTCGGCCTGATCGAGGCGAAGGCCTATCACCAGAGCAAGGTGTTCGAGGCCGGCGTGCAGTTCGCGCGAGCCGAAGGGATCCTGCCCGCGCCGGAAGCCAATCACGCGGTGAAGGGCGCGGTCGACGAGGCGCTCCGCTGCAAAGAAGAGGGCGTCTCGCGCGCGATCCTCTTCAACCTCTGCGGCCACGGCCACTTCGACATGCAGGCGTACACGGAGTACTTCGCCGGCCGGCTGAAGGACCAGGACTACGACGAGCGCGAGCTCGCGATGGCGCTCGCGGGGCTGCCGTCGGTAAAGGAGGCGGCCTAGGAGCTTCCGAGAAACGCTCGCGCTGGGGAGAAGCTCATCGGGTGAGCCTGTGCCTGCGTCACACTTCCCTCCGGGAGGTGCGACACCGTGTACCGCGCATCACCTATACTTCCCGCAGCGGTCACCGCTGCCCCATCGAGGCTGTCATGCACGCAGACCCTGCCGTCCGGCGCGAGGAGCTCGTGCGGCGCTGGAACGAGCTCGCCGCCGACCCCGGGAGCCCGGACCACTACGAGCTCAACGAGTTCGGGGAGCTCATCTTGAGCCCTCCGCCGACCAATCGGCACAACCGCGTGGCGCAGCTCGTCGCTCGCGCACTGCTGGACCAGCTCGGCGCCGACGCATTCGTGGAGATGTCGGTCTATACCGACCGCGGCATCCGGGTGCCGGACGTCGTCTGGATGGCGCCGCAGCGGTGGGCCGAATCGCGTTTCGAGACCCCGCTACCCTTCGTGCCCGACGTCTGCGTCGAGGTGCTCTCCCCGAGCAACACCCGGGAAGAGATCGCGATGAAGGTCGGCGCCTACCTGCGCGGCGGCGCCGGCGAGGTCATCGTCGTTGGGCTGAAGGGTGAGGTCGAGTTCCTCGGTCCCGAGGGTAAGCGCGAGTCGAGCACGCTCGGGATCTCCTTCTCCCTTCCTACCGATCTCTTCTGACCCGCGCGTTCAGGACGACGCGCCGACCGTGTCGCCGCGCTGCCGGAGCAGCGTTCGCGCGCGCTCGGTGAGCGCGCGATTGAACGGGCTCGACGGCTTGACGTTCATGCGCTCGGCCGCGAGTGCGCGCGCGAGCCGCGCCTGCCCGCCGCGTAGCGCGGCTTCGACGAGCGTCAGCGGCAGCACATCGCGCTGCGCATGGCTGCCGCCGAAGCGGTGGGCGACGAGCCGCAGCGGCTCGAGCAGCTCGACCGCAGCCGCGTAGTCGCCGCGCCCGAACGCGACGATGGCCCGGCAGGCCGGGAGCCCGACCTCGCGGATCATCTCGGCGTTCGTGCCGGCGCCGCCCGCGCGCCGCTCCATCGCCGCGATCAGCGCCGCCGCGTCGCGGTCGCGACCCGCGCCGACGAACGCCATCGCCGCGTGCAGGTCGTTGAAAGCGTACCAGCCGCCCTCGATGCTCGGCTCCCAGCCCTCGGCGAGCTCGCCCCAGCGGTTGCCGACGTCGACGCCCCGCAGGTGCAGCCGCCAGAGCATCGACGAGGCATCGACCAGGTCGAGCGCGACCAGCGAGTTGCCGTTGCGCAGGCGCTCGTCGTAGATCCGCAGCGCCTCGCCGTGCTCGCCGAGGTCGAGGTGGAAGAGCGCGAGGTGCCACCCGTTGTGGATGGCGAACAGGTTGTCGGGCGCGGCCCAGTCGTCGGCGCGCGGCTTCAGCCAGCCGACCCCGTCGCTCGCGCGGCCTTGCATCTCCATCACGTGCGAGACAGCGTGGATCGCCCAGACGTCGTTGCGGTGGCGCTCGACCGCTTCACGGCCGGTGCGCTCGGCGCGCGCGTAGTCACCGGTCTCCTCCAGGCCGAACGCGTGCATGCCGAGGAGGTAGCCGTAGCCGGGCACCGCTTCGCTCCAGTAGGGCAGGACGCGCGCGATCCGGTCGCGCAGCATCTGCGACTGGCCGAGGTAGAAGTCGAGCGCGTGCGCGAGCTGGAGCGCGAGCGTGTCGCGCGGATGCTCGACGAGCAGCCCGCCGTAAATTCGCGACGCCTCGCGCCACTCGCCGTCCAGGAGTGCCCGCAGCGCGGCGATGTGGGCGCGCTCGCGCTCGTTCGCGCGCGCGGCGAGCCCCTCCGCCGCCTCCACCGCGGGGCGCACCTGCGGCTCGAACGACTTCTCCATTGCGATCGCGCGGAGGCCCGCCTTCTGGCAGTGGCCCATGACGAATCCGGGGTCCGCGTCGACCGCGGCATCGGCGATGTCCCACGCCGCGCCCGAGAAGCCGAGAAACGCCTCGGCCGCCTGCTCATAGCGGGCGAGCGCATCGCGGCTCGCTGCCGAAACCGGGTTGCCCCACTGGTCCTTCAGTGCCATGACACTTCTCTCCTTGCGCGTTTGCGTTGCGAGCCTCG
>Ga0209853_1000532_pt1 | contig 10675 bp, 12 predicted proteins | sample GWRWS1_30_40_FD_187224 | JGI IMG/M metagenome (GOLD analysis project Ga0209853, IMG submission 187224) | Riverbed sediment microbial communities from areas with vegetation nearby in Columbia River, Washington, USA - GW-RW S1_30_40 (SPAdes)... | ecosystem: Environmental > Aquatic > Freshwater >...
AGCAACGTCGGGCTGCGTCTCGAAGACGGAGCGCATGAGTCTCGGGAGGTCGGGATCGATGTCGGTGATCTCCTGGAACTCGTCGAGGACGAGCGCGACCTTCCGGCCTCGCTCCGCCGCGAGCTGGCCCGGCAGCTCGAGGAGACGCTCGAGCGTCGCGTCGAGGTCCTGCGGCTGCCTGCCCGCATCGAAGGTGAAGCCGAGCTTGCCCGTGTTCGGATCGACGGTCACGACCGGCGTGATCCGGAGTCCGGCGAAGACGCGCAGACGCTCGCGCGCGCCCTCGCGAGCCGGCCGCCTCGGTCTCAGCGCCTCGAGACCGGCGCCCCAACGCGCGCCCCCGGTCCAAGCCGCGCTCCACGGAGGAAGGCCTCCCAGGTCATCGCCCGTCGGTTCTCCGGCTGGACTAGGACAGGCTCGAGCAGGCCCGCCCCAGTCCCGATCGAGAGGGTGTCCCCGGTCGTCGTCAGGGTCCCCGGCTCGCCGGACCCAGCCAGGGCGCGCGCGCGCCAGATCAGAAGCCGCCCCGTCGGCCCCTGCGTCGCCCCTCCGGGCCACGGGTTCACGCCGCGGATCAGCGCCGCCAGGTCAGTGGCCGGCAGCGTCCAGTCCAGGACGCCGTCCTCCTTTCGGAGGCGTGGGGCGGGCGTGGCCGCCCCAGCGTCCTGAGGCCGCGGGGTGATCGCGTCGAGCCGGTCCAGTGTCTCGATCATGAGCTCCGCCCCCAGGGTGGCCAGACGATCGGCGAGCTCCCCCGCCGTCTCCTCCGGACCGATCGGCGTCGCGCGCTGGAGCAAGATCGGCCCGGTGTCCATGCCCGCGTCAATGAGGAACGTGCTGACGCCAGTCTCCCGCTCGCCGCGGATGATCGCCCAGGCGACCGGGGCGGCGCCCCGGTACCGGGGGAGGAGGGACGCATGGAGGTTGATCGACCCGCGCGGTGGCACGTCCAGAATGCGCTGCGGCAGGATCTGGCCGAAGGCAACCACGACTGCGACCTCCGGCTCGAGCACCGCCAGTCGCTCGGACCACTCAGGGTCCCGGAGGTGCGGCGGCTGGAGCACCGGCAGGCCCCGGGCGACCGCGGCTTGCTTGACCACGGAGGGCCGCGCCCGCTGACCACGCCCCGCGGGCCGGTCGGGCTGCGTCACCACGCCCACGACGGTGTGGCGCTCGAGGAGCGCACTCAGAGTCGGCAGTGCAAACGCAGGCGTTCCGTAGAACAGCACGCGCATTGAGCTCAAGGCTTCCGACGCTCGACCTTAGGGGGAGACAGGCCCGTTGCCTTCGCCCGACCCGCCTGGCTGGCTTCGCCAGTCAGCCGGGTGCCCGGGCGGGGTCATCCACGAGGCCGCCGGGCACCCGCGAAGCGGGTCGGAGCGCGTCCCCGCCGAGATGGACAGGCGACGGCCGCCACCCGCCTTCGGCGGGTACCCGGCCGCGAGGGCCGTCGGAGGGGGACGGAATCCCCCTCCGAGGTGGTTAAAGCGCCAGAGATCCCGCGTGGGCGTCCTCTGGGAATCCCTCCCGCCTGATCCGCCGCTTGATCCGGTCGCGTGTTACCTTGTCGAGCCGATCAATGAACAGGATTCCGTCCAGGTGGTCGATCTCATGCTGGAAGACGCGCGCCAGGAGTCCACTCGCGCGACGCCGAATGGGCGCCCCGCTCCTCTCCTGCGCCTCCACGACGACCCATTCGGCACGAGCCACATCGGCGAAAATGCCGGGAAGCGAGAGACACCCCTCTTCCCCGATCTCCTCGCCACCCTGCTCCACGATGCTCGGGTTCAGGTAGGCCTGCGCCACGCCCCTGCCCTCGTCGAGGACCAGCATGCGGAGCCCGATGCCGACTTGGGTGGCAGCCAGTCCGATGCCTACCGAGTCATACATCGTCTCGACCATGTCGTCGAGGCGCTGCTCGACCTCGGCCGTCACCGCCGCCACCGGCTCCGCCCGACGCCGCAGCGCAGGATCGCCATACAGCCGCACCGATAGGATCGCCATCGCGCCTTTCCTCCCTCCGCGGTATTCTACCGCGCCCGCCGCGCGGATGCGCGCTGATCCGCTCCGTTGCTCAAGCCCGGGCTGAGGCCCGAGCTCACGGCAGCTCGACGGGGTCGACATCCACGGCGAGCCGCACCGACCCGAGGCGGCGGCGCCCCCGCAGCGGCTCGAGCGCGTCCCTCAGGGCACGGGGAAGTTCCGCGCCTCCCAGGAGGACGACCTGCACACGCCCCCCGGGCAACGCGGCAGGACCGAGCACGGAGAGCCCCGAACCCCGGCACCGCGCGGCGAGGTCCTCCCCGACGCGTGCGGCATCTGGGCCGTCCGCGACGATGCGGGCCATTCGCCGCGCCGGCGGATAGCCCAACTCCTGGCGCTCAGCCCATTCACGCTCGTAGAAGGGCTCGCGCGCCCCTGACGCCACCGCCTCGAGCGCCGGGTGATCGGGGTAGAGCGACTGGAGCCAGAGGCTCCCTCCGGGCCCGACGCCCTCCGCCAAGTGCCAGGCGAGCTGAAAGGTCCGCTCCGAGGCCCGGAAGTCAGGGAGATTCAGCGTCGCGTCCGCGAGCACGAGCGCAGCGACCCCGACCGGTCGTTCCGCGAGGAGCCGCGCCGTCATCTGCGTGCCCACCAGCACGCGCGCCTCCCCGCTCCGGAACGCCTCGCGCGCGTGCGTCGCGTGGTCTGCGCTTACCGTGCCGTCATAGCGCACGACCCGCACGCCCGGGAAGGCTTGACGCGCCTCCGCCTCGACCCGTTCCGTGCCCCACCCCAGCGGCAGGAGCCGCCGCCCTCGACACCGCGCGCAGAGGCTCCTGGCCGGGCTCCGGGCCCCGCAGAGCCGGCACTGCATGCCCCGCGCTTCCCGGTGGTACGTGAGCGCGAGACGGCAGGTGGTGCATCGGGGGACCGCCCCGCACTCCGCGCAGCTCAACATGCGGCCGTAGCCGAGCCGGTTCAGCAGGAGGAGCACCGACCGGCCGGCGGCCAACGCCTCGCGCGCCGCCGCGCGCAGGGCCGAGGACAGGCACGCCGTCGTCCCACTGGTCCGCAGATCGACGCGGTGGACCGCCGGCCAGCCGTCGGCCTTCGCCTCCTCGGCCGTCGCCTCCCCCGCCTGCACCCGCACCCAGCTCTCGAGACTGGGCGCTCCGCTCGCCAGCAGGCAGCCCCCGCCCTCGAGCCGGGCTCGGCGGATCGCCAATTCGCGCGCGTGCCATCGGGGCACATCGGGGGCCTTGTGCGTCGGGTCCTCCTCGTCCACGACCACGGTCAGGCCGAGCGGGGTGACAGGGAGGAAGGCGGCCGCCCGCGTCCCGACGGCGATGCGGATCGTGCCCTGGCGGACTGCCCACCAGGCCTCCCACCGGCGCCGCGGACGCTCTGCGCTCGTCACGAGCGCCACGGGCACGCCGAGCCGGCGCGCGAGGCGATCCGCCCACACGCGGGCGCTCTCGATCTCAGGGGCGAGGAGAAGGACACCCCCGCCCTCTCCGAGGGCGCGCCCCGCAGCCGCTTCGATCAGGTCGTTTCGGCCCAAGCCATACGCGACCACGATCGGAGCGGGCGAAGCGGCCGAGCGGCTCGACGCCTCCGGGGGCAGTGTGGCCGGCGCCCTCGCGCGCGTCGAGGGTGGCATCGCTCTGGCCACCGCCTCGCCCCACGCGCTCCCCGTTTCCTCCGCCGCCCAGTTGGCCAGATCCAGCAGAGGCCTGGTCAGGGCGGGGACTGGGTCGAGGGCTGCCTCGACAGGCTCGAGCCCCGTCACGTCGGCGCGTGCGAGCTCCACGATGACCCCCACGCGCCGCCGTCCACGAAACCGCACGCGGACCCGCTGGCCGGGGTGGAGCCATCCGTCGAGATTCGGCGGGATGGCATAGCTGAACACGCGGGGCACGGGCAGCCCCACGACGACCTGCGCGACGGGGCGTTCTTCCCTCATCTCAGGGTCCCCCGCCTGGCCCTGCCGCACGAGATCCGCCGGGCGCCGGTCGAGAACCGATGCGATGCGGCGGTTATTGGCCACCGCGGACGCGATCGTACTCGCGGCGGATGAGCTTCAGGTCGTCGTAAGCCAGCCGTCGGTAGGCGGGGCCGGGGTTCCGGAGGAGGAACGCCGGGTGGAAAGTCGGGATGATGACCGCTCCACCATAGGGGTGGAGCCGCCCGCGGAGGCGGCTGATCGACTCCTTGGTCCGGAGGAGCGTCTGGGCCGCGAAGCTTCCCAGGGCGCAGATGACCCCCGGCCGGATCGCGGCAAGCTGCCCCGCCAAGAAGGGTGCGCACGACGCGATCTCATCATGCTCGGGATTCCGGTTCCCGGGGGGCCGGCACTTGACGATGTTGCAGATGTAGACCTCGTCGCGGGCGATCCCGACCGATTCGAGCATCTTCGTCAGGAGCTGGCCGGCCCGACCCACGAAGGGCTTGCCTTGGCGGTCCTCCTCTTCGCCGGGTCCCTCTCCGATGAAGACGAGGCGCGCCCCGGGATCGCCGGCCCCGAAGACGATGCTGGTGCGGCCGCGCGAGAGCTTGCAGCGCGTGCACCCCTCGATGGCAGCCTCGAGCCGGGCGAGCGCGGCCGCAGGGCCGGCGAGGTGCTCCTGTCGAAGTGGGAGGTCGCGGGTCCCGAGGGCCTGGTGGAAGCGCAGGCGATCGGCGAGCGCGCGCGCTGCATCTGCCAGGAGGTCGGCCGGCGCCTCCACCTCAGGTCACCTGAGGCAGCGGCGCGCGCCGCAGCGTCTGCACGCGGTCCAGGATGGCGTCCGCGACATCGACCTTCGACAAGCGCGGCAGCTCGACGACGCCACCCCAGCGATCGAGCAGCACCACCTCGTTCTCCTCCACGTCGAACCCGATGTCGCCGCGGCTGACATCGTTGGCGACCATCAAGTCGACGCCCTTCGCCTCGAGCTTGGCGCGGGCGCTCTCGCGCACGTCGCCCGTCTCCGCGGCGAAGCCGACGAGGAAGCGGGTGCCTTTCACGCGCCCGAGCTCGCGGAGGATGTCCGGGTTCGGGGCGAGGGGGAGCGTTAGCCCGTCCTGCCTCGACCGAATCTTGGCGGTCACGGGCCGCGCCACCCGATAGTCGGCCACGGCCGCGGCCTTGACGACCACCGTCGCGACAGGGGCGACCTGCAGTACCGCGTCGCGCATCTCTTCAGCGGTCTGGACGGGAATGACCCGGACACCGGGGGGTGGCGTCAGCCTGGTCGGCCCCGTGACGAGCGTGACCTGCGCGCCGCGCCGCGCCGCCAGTGTCGCGAGCGCGTACCCCATGCGTCCCGACGACCGGTTCGAGAGGTACCGGACGGGATCCACCGGCTCGCGCGTGGGCCCGGCGGTCACCAGGACGTGGTCCCCGACGAGATCGCGCTTGGGCCAGACCAGGCGCGCAGCCGTTTCGACGAGGTCGGCCACCTCCGGAAAGCGCCCGTGGCCCGTGAGCCCGGAGGCGAGGTCGCCATGGCCCGGCTCCATCACCGTCGCCCCGCGCGCGCGTAGCGTCGCGACGTGGGACTGCACCGCCGGGTGCGTCCACATGTCCCCGTCCATCGCCGGGGCGAACAGGAGCGGCGCGCGGGAGGCGAGGAGCAGCGTCCCGAGGAAATCGTCGGCCAGCCCGAGCGCGGCCCGAGCCAGCGCGTTCGCGGTGGCGGGCGCCACCACGACGAGGTCGGCGCGCTCGGCGAGCGCGACGTGCTCGACCGCCGCGGGCTCCCGGGGATCGAACAGGTTGGACAGGACCGGGCGGCCCGAGAGGGTACGGAAGGTCAGCGGCGCGACGAACTCCTGCGCGTGCGGCGTCATCACAACGGTGACGGACGCCCCGGCCCGTCGGAGCTCGCGCAGAAGGTAGACGGCCTTGTAGGCTGCGATGCTCCCGGTGACACCGAGGACGAGCTCACGCCCCTCCAGCACGGCGCTAGGATCTCCCGGGAGAGCGGCCGTGAGCCTCGCGCCAGGCGCTCTCGGGCACCGCGCTAGACGTCCGCCGGAGGCGCCGCCGCCTGCGCCTTCGTCTCCTCGTTGGGGCGCCTTTGGCGGACCTTGCCGGCAATGACCTCCTCCAGGGCCACGCTGGTCCACTTCTTCCGCTTGGACTCGACTTGCGGTTGACTCCCCCGATTGAGCTGGCGGCTCCGCTTGGCAGCAAGCACGACCAGGAGGTATCGGTTCGAGATCTGTTCGAGGCACCGCTCCAGGGGCGGGAACGCCATCAGACGGGCCCTCCTTCTTCGGCGTGATCGGTCGAGCGTCCCTCCCCTGATGGAGCAGGGGGAGAGACCTGGGGCGGGGCAGTGGTTGAAACTCCCCCGCCGGTTGGCAAATCCAAGTCCGGCAGCGTCAGACGGGACGTGCGACATCGCTCCGCTTCGATGATGCACTGAAGTTGCCGCACCGCCTCGTCGAGATGGCGGTTGACGATCAGGTAATCATACTCGCGCCACGAGGATACCTCATCGACCGCCCGCGCCATGCGCCGGGCGATCTCCTGCGGTGCGTCCGACTTCCGCTCACGCAGCCGAAGCTCCAGCTCCTTCATCGATGGCGCGACGACGAACACGAACAGGCCCTGCGGGTAGCGGAGGCGGAGCTGCCGCGCTCCTTGCGTGTCGATATCGAGCAGAATGTCCTCGCCGCGGTCGAGGGCTGCCTCGAGCCCGCGGGATGAGGTCCCGTACAGGTTTCCGTGGACGCGCGCCCACTCGGCGAACTCCCCTCGGTCAATCATCTCTCGAAAGACCGACTCCGCCACAAAGTGAAAGTCGTGGCCGTCGAGCTCACCGGGCCTCGGGGCCCGTGTCGTGTGGGAGACGGAGTAGCCAACGCTGGCGACGAGCTTGCGGATCGCGCGGCAGAGCGACGTCTTGCCGGCACCCGACGGGGCCGAGACGACGATGAGCATGCCACGTCGCCGCTCCACGGCTAGATCCGGGACCCTGCTCGGCACCCTACGCCGCCTCGCTCACCCGTGCCGTCCTCATTCGACGTTCTGGACCTGCTCCCGGAGACGCTCGACGAGAGTCCGGGCCTCCAGAACGCGCGCGATCATCTCGCCGTCGTCCGCCTTCGACGCGATCGTGTTCACCTCGCGATGCAGCTCCTGCGCCAGGAAGTCCAGCTGCCGTCCCACGGGGCCCCCCTCGGCCAGCAGGGCCCGGAACTGCCCGCAGTGCGAGGAAAGTCGCGTGAGCTCCTCGGCAACGTCGCTCCTGGCGGCCCACGTCGCCACCTCCTGGGCGATCCGCCCGGGGTCCACGGGGGCGTCCTCCAAGAGTGCGCGTAGGCGCTCGCGCAGCCGATCCTGGATGCGCTGGAGGGCCGCGGGCACGAGTCCGCCCAGCTCTCCCACCCACGCGTCGACCGCGTTGAGACGCCCCTCGAGATCCGCGGCCAGCGCGGAGCCCTCCGTCTGGCGCATCCGCACCAGTTCGTCCATCGCCTCCTGCACGGCGGTCTTGACGAGGAGACCACTTTCCCCGCCGTCCTCGTCCGCCTCCTCCACGGTCACCACTCCCGGAAGCCGCAGGAGATCCGACACCGTGAAGTCGGGCGCAAGCCCGACTGCATCGGCCAGCGCCCGGGCTCCCTTCGCGTACTCGGCGCCGAGCGCCGCATCAGTCCGCACGATACCTTGGCTCCCCCCAGTCCGCCGTGTGGTCACGGTGACGTCAAAGCGTCCCCGAGCGGCACGGCCCTGAACGAGTCGGCGCAGATCTGCCTCGTGCCCCGAGAGACCGCGACCCAGCTTGAGGTTGATCTCGAGGAAGCGATGGTTGAGGGACCGAGCCTCGACGAGGACGGCCAGGTGCGCACCCCGGGCTTCGCCCCGGCCAAATCCCGTCATGCTGGCAATGCCGCCCATGGGGTGCCTCGATGCTAGCCGATCCGCTCCGCGGGTGTCAACGCGCGCGCTCATTTTGTGCTTGCCAGGGAGATTTCGACCTTACTAAGATTACGTCCATTCTGTTCTGGTCACCCGAAGCCGGTAGGCTCCTGGAGTTTCGAGGGCCGCCTGCAGGGGCATAGAGGAGTGGCGATGACGGCCGAGAATCCGGGTCTGAGGCACCGCCCGACCCAGTATGTCTGCCCGGTCTGCCGCCTGCATCTCCTTACGTGGGACCAAGGCACCGATCACATCGAGATGTTTCACAAGGTCGCGCTCTGGGCCGACTTCTGGACGGGCAAGGTCCGGATGATCTGCCAGTACTGCCTCGGGGCGACGGAGATCCTGCCCGAGCACCTCGTCGATCTCCTGCGGACGCGCTATGGCCTCTACGCGCCGAAGCCGGTTCCTCCCCACAAGCCCACCACTGAGGGCTGAGACGCCTTTCCCCGAGTCGTGCCGCGGAGTTAGCTCTCGCAGCTCGCTGTGCCGCCCTCGTTTACACGCGCGGCGCGCGACAGGTATAGTCCTCACAACTCCCCGCGTTCCCGACGGTCAGCAACCGCCGACCTGTCAGCTCGAAGAGGAGGAGTTCGATGCGCACGCACGAACCGCGGGGCCTGACCCGCCGGGAGTTCCTCATCGCGGCCGGGGCTCTCGGCGCATCGGCGAGGCTTGCCCCGCCCGCTCGCGCCCAGGCTCCCCGCCCGGTCACCCTCTCCCACAGCGTCTCCACCTTCGTCTATGCTCAGCACCTGGTCGCCAAGGAGAAGCGGTTCTTCGAGGAGGAGGGCGTCACCCCGGACAGGGGCTTCATCGTCCCCGGGGCCGGCGCGAAGGTCGTGCAGGCGCTGGCGGCGGGTCAGGCGATGTTCGCCCTGGGCGACTCGAACCACCCGCTCAAGATCTCCGAGAAGGGCGAGGACGCGCTGATCCTGTTCGCTACCGACACGCGGTGCTCGTACGCGAATATCGTCGCCCGCAAGGAACTCCACGACGCCGGGCTGACGAGCGTCGAGAAGCTCGGCACGATGAGGAAGCCCGGCGGAGGGAAGTGGGTCATCGCCGCCACCGCCATCGGCTCGGGCACGCACGTGTACGGCACCTACATCCTGGAGCGGTACAAGGGCCCCGACGGCAAGCCGCTCAACAGCGGGGTCGAGTGGGTCGGAGGCGGGGCGTCCACCACCATGCTGGGCGGCCTGAAAGCCGGCAAGTTCGACGCCATCATGGCCGTGCCGGAGTGGCTCTGGGCGGCCGAGGACCAGGGCTTCGGCAGGGTCATCTACAACGTCCTCGACGAAAAGGCCTGGAATCAAGTCTTCGGCGGACGCCTCCCGGTCACCGTGGGCTACTGCCTGAAGGAGTCCATCGAGAAGGATCCGGCCGCCGTCCAGGGCTATGTCAGCGCGTGCTACCGCGCCCAGAAGTGGATCCAGAAGGCCCCCGACGGCGAGATCCTGGAGCTCCTCCACAAGCCCTACATGGACACGTTCTCGAAGGAGGAGGTCTTGAAGTCCATCCGCTACTACAAGGGCATTTTCGACTGGGACTTCCTGGTCGAGGAAAGAGAGTACAACGAGGTCCTCAAGATCTTTCTCGCGACGAAGACCCTCGACAAGGAGATCCCCTTCGCCAAGGTCGTGGACACGACGTTCGTCCGGAAGGCGGCCCAGAGGGCCTAACCGCGGGCGGGCGTGAGGGAGGCGCGCTTGGCGATCCCGCCCTAGCCCTCGCTCCCGTGGGGGAGAGGGTGAACGAGGAGCAAGGCCAGTCGTGAGCCGCGTCCGAGTCGAGGTCCGCGACCTCAGCAAGACCTTCGCGGCCGCCGGCCGCGTCGTACCCGCGGTGGATTCCGTATCCTTCGACGTGCAGGACAAGGAGTTCGTGGCGCTGATCTTCGTGACCCACGACCTCGCTGAAGCCATCACGCTCTCGGACCGGGTCATCGTCATGACGAGCCGGCCCGGCCGCGTCAAGCTGATCCACGAGGTGAAGCTCCCGCGCCCGCGCGATGTGATCCGGATCCGCGAGACCGACGCGTACGCGCGGGAGTTCAGCACCCTCTGGCACGTCTTGGGCGAAGAGTTCGCGAAGGCGACGGAGATCGGCTGATGCGCGTCGCGACCCCTATCCGTGCCCGCGAGCTGGGGCATGTGACCCTATTTGTCCGGGACGTGGAGGCCTCCGCGCACTTCTATCGGGACGTGCTGGGACTCCTGGACCGCGGCCGCGCCAAAGGCGGCCGCATCGCCTTCTTCTCGGCCGGCACCCACCACCACGACGTCGCCTGTCAGGAGGTCGGCCCCGGTGCCCCGACCCCGACGCCCGGGGCCCCCGGGCTGTATCACATCGCCTTCAAGATCGGGACGACGCGCGAGGAGCTCGAGGACGCTCGGGCAGCCCTCACGGCCCGCGGCCTTCCGGTCTTCGGCGACTGGGTCAGCGACCAGAGTCACTCCATCTCCACCCGTGACCCCGACGGCCACGAGATCGAGCTGTACGTGGATCTGGGCGCGTCGCCGTGAGCGAGCGTGCGCGCATCAACCTGTGGCGCGTCGGGATCCTGGTCATGACGCTCGGGGTGTGGGAGGGGCTTACGCACCCGGCCATCACGAAGAGTGTCTCGCGCGTGGTGTACTTCATCGATCCCTTCTTCATCAGTCGGCCGTCCACGATCTGGACGCGCTTCTGGCACCTGAACTCGTCGGCGGTCCGGGTGCCTCTCTGGGAGCTCCTGCTCTCGACGCTCGAGTCCACCTTTCTCGGCTTTGCAGTGGG
>Ga0209853_1000533_pt1 | contig 10665 bp, 10 predicted proteins | sample GWRWS1_30_40_FD_187224 | JGI IMG/M metagenome (GOLD analysis project Ga0209853, IMG submission 187224) | Riverbed sediment microbial communities from areas with vegetation nearby in Columbia River, Washington, USA - GW-RW S1_30_40 (SPAdes)... | ecosystem: Environmental > Aquatic > Freshwater >...
CTCCTGTCCCGGCACGAACGGCACCGGCGGCGCGACCTGATACGTGCCGCGAACCATCAGCACATCGGAGAAGTTGAGCGCCGCGGCCTCGACCTCGACCACGACTTCGCCGGGCGCCGCGCCGGGGCGCTCGAGCCTGACGAGCGCGAGCGCTTCCGGACCACCGTGCTTCGCCGCGTGCCAGCCGCGCATCGTGCGCCTCGATCAACCGGTGATGTCGGGCCGCATGCGCGGGCGGCGCAGCGCCGTTACGTCCCGCCCCGAGCGATTGCCGCTACCATAGCTCTCTTCGCTCCTTGCGCATGCATGGTCACGTTCGCGCCGAAAACGGTCTTCAACCCGCCGCGGAGTCCGGACGCCCCGCAGCGCGCCGCCAAGCGGGCCGCGCGCGGCCGCGCATCGGACCTGACCGTGAGCGTTGAGCTGCTCGCGCCTGAGTTCACGCTGCGCCAGCTCAGCTATTTCGTCGCCGCTGCGCATCACGGGTCGGTCCATGGGGCAGCGGTGTCGCTGCACGTCTCGGCACCGGCGGTGTCGGCGGCGATCGCGCACCTCGAATCGACCCTCGGGGTGAGGCTCTTCCACCGCCGGCACGCGCGCGGGCTCGTGCTCACCGACGCCGGCAACTCGCTCGCGATCGAGTGCCGCAACCTCCTCAACCAGGCGTGGGAGCTCGGCTCCGGCCGGATGATCGACGCGCGCGAGGTGCAGGGCTGGGTGCACCTCGGGTGCCTGTTCTCGTTCGCGCCGTTCGTGATCCCGCCGCTCGTGCGCAAGTTCCAGACCGAGTACCCGCAAGCCCGGGTCTACTGGCACGAGGGGCATCACGAGTCGCTGATGGAGGGCCTCCAGACCGGCGCCTTCGAGCTCGCGATCCTCTACGACTTCGAGGTCCCGACCGGGATCGAGTGCACGCCGGTGCGTCCCGCGCCGCTGCAGGCGGTGCTCCCGGGCGGCCACCCGCTGGCGACGAAGCGCAAGGTCACGGTCGCCGAGCTCGCCGCCGAGCCGCTCGTGCTGCTCGATTTCCCGCGCACCGCCGAGTACATCCTCTCGGCGTTCAGCGCCGCGGGCGTCGCGCCGCGAATCGCCTACCGGGTCCACTCGATCCCGATGCTGCGCGGGCTGGTGGCGAGCGGCCTCGGCTGCGGGCTCCTCAACTTCTGTCCGCCGTTCACCCACGCGGCGATGGGCTCCCTCGTGTCGCGCCCGCTCGAGTGCGGGCTGCGCACGCCGAACATCGTGGTCGCGCATTCGCACCGCTATCGCTTCACTCGCCCGGCGCGCGCGCTCGTCGACTGCGCGGAGGAGATCGTCCGCGGCCTGGCGCTCAGCGCCGGCGGCCGGCGCTGAGCGGCCGCGCCCGCTCACTTGCCCGCGAGCGTGAACTTGCCGTCCCTCACGCCCAGCATCACCACGCTCTCGGGCTTCGTGCCGTAGTGGTCGTCCGGCGCGTAGGCGTACACCGCGGTGACGCCGACGTAGTCCTTGGTGCCCTCGATCGCTGCGCGGATCTTGGCCGCATCGGTGCCGACCTGCTTGATCGCGTTCATCAGCATCATCGCGGCGTCGTAGCCGTTGCCGGCGAAGGTGGCCGGCGGCTTGCCGTACTTCTTCTCGTAGTCGCGCACGAACCGCTCGACCACCGGCTTCTGCGGGTCGTTCGCCGGCAGCGAGCCGGTGACGTAGATCTTCGACGACGGCAACAGCACGCCGTTCGCCGCGTCGCCAGCGAGCCGCAGGAAGTTGAAGTCGTTGGCCGAATGCGCGAGGTAGAGCGGGGTCTTGACGCCGAGCGCGCGGTGGTTCTTGGTCGAGATGGCGAGCCCCGGGCCGGTCGCCCAGATCACCGTCGCCTCGGCGTCCGAGGCGCGGATCTTGGTGAGCTGCGGGGTCATGTCGGTGTCGGCATTGCCGAACGTCTCCTTGGCGACGATCGTGATGCCGTAGGCGGCGACCCCTTTCTCGAGCGAGTCGCGGCCGCTCGTGCCGAACGCGACGTCGGAGTTGAGGACGGCGATCTTCTTGATCCCCTTCGCCTGCATGTCCTTCAGCATCACGCTCTGCACCACGACGTCGGTGAGCGGCGCGAGGAAGGTGAACTTGCGCTTCTCGGGCGGCAGCACGATGCCGCGCGAGGCGCCGTTCGCGATCATCGGCACCTGCGCGCGCTCGATCGTGTCGGCGACCGCGAACACCGAGCCGGAGCTCATCGGCCCGACGATCGCGACCACGTTCTCCTGCTCGAGCAGCCGCTTCGCACCCGAGACGGTCTTGGTGTTGTCGCTCTCGGAGTTGACGTTGACGAACGCGACCTTGCGGCCGTTGATGCCGCCGGCGGCGTTCACCTGCTCCACCGCGAGCATCGCGCCCTCCAGGCCGGGCTGCCCGAGCGAAGCGATGAACCCCGAGGTCTCGAGCAGCCCCCCGATCCTGATCTCCTGGGCGAGCGCGGCCGTCGAGGCGGCGACGAGCGCCGCAAGTAGCATGCGGATGAGCGATTTCATGGTGCGACCTCCTGGTTGTGGTTCGGGCGATGGCCCGTCGTGCCGTCTCATTTCACCGCCGCGAGGCGCGGCTCTCCGGCCGCGCGGCTGCGGCCGTCCTCGCGGCTGCCTTCCCAACCCAGATACTTCTGCGCGATGTCGCGGTCGGCAAGGAGCTCTCCGCTCGCGCCCTCGGCCGCGATCCGGCCGTTGACGAGGATGTAAGCTCGGGCGGCAATCTGCAGCGCCGCGCGCGCGTTCTGCTCGACGAGCAGGATCGAGACCCCGAGCTCGGTGAGGCGCGGCAGCGCCTCGAGGATCTCCTTCGCCACCTGCGGCGCGAGGCCGAACGAGGGCTCGTCGAGCATCAGCAGCGTCGGACGGTTCATCAGCGCGCGGCCGATCGCGAGCATCTGTCCCTCGCCGCCGGAAAGAGTGCCGGCCAGCTGGTCGGCCCGCTCGCGGAGCTGCGGGAAGAACCCGAACACTTCCTCCATGGCCGCTTCGAGGCTGCGCGCCTGCTCGCCCACGGGCGTGACGAGGTGGCGCCAGCCCGCGGCGCGCACCCGCGCGTAGCGTCCGACCGCCAGGTTGTCGCGCACCGAGAGCGAGGCGAAGAGCTGCCGGCCTTCTGGCGCGAGCCCGATCCCGAGGCGCACGCGCTCCTCGGCAGCGAGCCGCCCGAGGTCCTCGCCGACGAAGCGGATTCGGCCGCTCGCGAGCGGCACCGCGCCGGCGACCGTCTTGAGCAGCGTCGACTTCCCGGCACCGTTCGCGCCGACGAGCGCCACGACCTCGCACCGCCCGACGCGGAGCGTGACGCCGTCGAGCGCGATCAGGCCGTCGTAGTGGACCGCGGCGGCTTCGACCTCGAGGAGCCCCGCCTCGTGTGCCGGCGCCCGCGCGGGCGCGCGTGCGACCGCGATCTCGGTGTTGCCGAGATACGCTTCGATCACTCGCCGGTCGGCGCGAACCTCGTCGGGCGAGCCGGCCGCGATCAGCTTGCCGTGATCGAGCACCACCAGGCGCTCGGCGAGCTGGCCGACGAGGCCGAGGTCGTGCTCGACGAACACCACCGTCTTGCCGCGGCCGCGGAGGCTGGCGATGACGGCCGCGAGCGCGTTCTTCTCCACCGTCGTCAGCCCCGCGCCGGGCTCGTCGAAGATCAAGAGCTCGGCGCCGGTCCCGAGGGCGCGCGCCACCGCGAGCAACCGCTGCTGGCCGGCGGTCAGCGCGGCCGCCGGCGCGTCGGCGAGCTGGCCGAGGCCCACCACTGCGAGGTGCTCGAGCGCGTCGCGCTGGAGCCGCGCCAGCGCGCGTCGCGCCGGCCCCCACCCGATGAGGCCATGGCGCACGCCGGTGCCGCTGCGCGCCGCGCCCGCGGCCATGACGTTCTCCCGGACCGTCATGCGCCGCAGGATCTCGGCGCCCTGGAACGTCCGCGCGAGGCCGCGGGCGTTGATGCGGTCGGCGGCGAGCCCGTCGATGCGCTCCCCGCGCAGCCACACCTCGCCGGCGTCCGCGCGCAAGGCGCCCGAGACGACGTTGAGCAGGGTCGACTTGCCGGCGCCGTTCGGCCCGATCAGCGCCAGCACTTCGCCGGCGCGCACGTCGAACGAGACGTCGTCGAGCGCCCGCAGTCCGCCGAAGCGCACGGCTACGCCGCGGACTTCGAGCAGCGGGCGCTCGCCGGTCATGCCGCGCCTCGCGCCGCCGGACGCACCCGCCGCAGGAGCGCCCGCCAGACGAGCTCGAGCCCGGCGAGCAGTCCGCGCGGGCACCAGACCATGACGCTGACAAGGAGCGCGCCATAGATCACCACGTCGTAGTGCCCGAACGGCTTCAGAGCCTCGCCCGTCAGCACCACGAAGCCGACCCCGAACAGCACGCTCCAGATGCCGGCGAATCCGCCGAGCGCCACCATCAGCAGGAGCTTCAGCGAGAAGCCGACGTCGAACGGGCTGGGGCTGATGTAGCCGAGGTAGTGGGCGTACAGCGCGCCGCCGAGCGCGGCGTAGCCGCCGCTGAGCGCCATGATGCGGCGCTTCAGGGCGTCCGGCGCGATGCCGATCGAGCCGGCGACCGCCTCGCTCTCGGCCACGGTGCGCATCGCGAGGCCCGCCGGCGAGCGCACCAGGTTCTCCGCCAGGAGCAGCGCGCCCACGCACGCGATCCACGCGAGCGGGAGGATCGCGCGGTCGGTGCCGAGCTCGACGCCGAACACCGCGAGCGGCGGGATTCCCGACAGCCCGTCCTGCCCGCCGGTGAGGCCGCGCAGCTCGACGAACCCGACGTGCGCGATGATGCCGAACGCGAGCGTGGCCATCGCGAGGTGATGGCCGCGCAGCCGGAACACGAGCCAGCCGATCAGCCACGCCACCAGCATGACGAGCCCGATCGCGAGCGGCATCGTGAGCCACGGGCTCCAGCCGAGGTGTTTCACCAGGATCGCGGTGCCGTAGGCGCCCAGGCCGACGAACGCCGCGTGCCCGAGCGAGATCTGGCCGGTGTAACCCATCAGCAGCGAGAGGCCCAACGCCGGCAGCGCGAACAGCGCCGTCACCACGGCGAGGTTCATCAGGTAGACGCTCCCCGAGAGCCAGACCGCGGCGAGGACGACCGCGAGGACGGCGAGCCGGATCATCGCTTGAGCGCCTCGAGCTCGCCGAAGATGCCGCCGGGGCGGACGAACAGGAACAAGAGCAGGACCACGAACGCGATCGCGTTCTTGTAGCCGGAGCTGAGATAGCCGGTGGCGAGCGACTCGAGCAGGCCGAGGAGCAGCCCGCCGAGCGCCGCGCCGATCGGGTTGCCGAAGCCGCCGATGATGCAGGCGACGAAGCCCTTGATGCCGAGGAAGATCCCGCTGTCGTACTGGATCAGCGCGATCGGCGCGATGATGATCCCGGCCACCGCGCCGATCAGCCCGGAGAGGAAGAAGCTCGCGAGCCGCATGCGCGCGGTCGGGATGCCCATCAGGCTCGCCGCGAACGGGTTGAGCGCGCAGGCCCGGAACGCCTTGCCGAAATAGGTGCGGGTGAGGAAGAGATACAGCGCGCACATCAGCACCGCGGCGGTGCCGACCACCCACAGCGCCTGCGGCGGGATGGTGACGCCGGCGATCCCGATCGGCCGCTCGCCCGAGAACGCGCGCAGCGGCTGGGCGTCGGTGCCCCAGATGATCACGGCGACGCCCTGCAGCGAGACGCCGACGCCGATGGTGATGATGATCCCGCGCAACACGTCGGCGCCGACCGGCCGGATCGCGACGCGCTCGATGACGCTCGCGAGCACCCCCACGACGAGCACCGCGAGGACGATCGCCGCGACCAGCGGGACGCCGGCGGCGAGTGCGGCGATGGTCACCAGCGCGCCGAGCATCGAGAAGTCGCCCTGCGCGAAGTTGACGATTCCGGTCGCGTTGTATACGGCGGTGAAGCCGATCGCGATCAGGCCGTAGATCGCGCCCACGACCACGCCCGAGGCGAGGTACTGAGCGAGCTCGACCATCGGGGGTTCCCCTCCCGCGCCTCGCGCGCCCGATCAGCCGGCGCGCATCCACGACTCCGAGAACGCGAGGAAGGCGGTGCTCTTCTTCGTGTCCGCGAAATCGCGGCTCGCGACCTGGCCGCGCAAGCGTCGCCCGTTCACGGTGACCGACGCGTCGGCGGCGTCGATGAACAGGCTGTACATCTCGTGCGCCTTGGTCGGGCCCTTGTCGGGCGGCATGTCGACCGCGTACGGCGCGCCGAGCTTGTCCCAGGTCATGACGACCTCGAGGTCCTTCGAGCGCACGATCTCCTGGTAGCGGCTGCGGGTGTCGCCGGCGCGGCGGACTTCGACGAGCGGCAGATACGAGATCGCCTTGATCCCCGGCGAGACGCGGAACGACATGAATTTCGAGAAGAACTCGGCGACGAGAAAGCGCGCGAGCGGCTCGTTGTCGGTGATGCAGAAGTTGCGCACCTCGGGCGCGCCTTTCTCCGTCGTCGGCTCGTCGAGCACGACCGCGCCGTGGCCCATGCCGTGCGGCGACCAGACGATGCGGAAGAAGGTCATGAGGCCCGTCCACGGGCCGTCCTGTGTGTCCTTGAGGTAGATGCCGGGGTTCTCGCCGGTCCACGCGACCGGCCCCGGATGGATCGGGCTCTTCATGCTCCTGGTCCCCTTGTTCCAAGTAAGCGCCCACCGGGCGGGGTGCCCGGCGGTGAGGCTACTGTGCGAGCGCCATGCGGCTGCGCTCGGCGTACTCGCGGATCAGCGCGCGCACTCGCTCGATGCGGTCGGCGGCGCTCTGGTGCTCACCCTGGGCGACGATCTTCGTGACCTGCTTGCCGACCTCGAGCACGAACGCCTTGTCTTGCTCCGGGCTCGCGCCATTGCGTATCGGAAGCCGCAGCACCGAGTCGTGGCAGTAGGTCGGGATCAGCCCGTTCGAGCGGACCGGCGAGAGCTCCGGGTCGCCGCCCTCGGCGACGCGGCGGATCCCGCGGCGCAGGAAGTGCCGGAGCCGCGCGACGCCGGTGTCGCACTTCGTGAGGTTCTCAAGCGCGTGGATCGCGACCGGTCGCTGCGAGGTCTGCGCGTCGTAGTCGCCGGGGATCCGCTGCCGCTCCTCATAGGGCCGGTCCGGCCCCTGGCCGAAGAAGTCGACCGATTCCGGACCGCACTTCGTCTCGTCGGCGACGCCGCGCGAGTCGGCGTCGGGGTGGAAGTGGCGCCAGCCGATGATGCGGCAGGTCGTGTTGTCGAGCGGCACCGTCCAGCGCGTGATCGCGACCCGGCTGAACTCCTTCGGGTCGGAGCCGTCCTCCCAGACGTGCCCGACCTGGGCGAGATTCGGCAGGATGATGTCGTTCGAGCGCACCCACACATTGTCGCCCCAGCGGCGCGAGGTGACGTAGACCATGCCCGTCGGGGTCTCCGGAAACTCCATCGCGGGCAGCTCCCCCCAGACGTCGGCGAAGTGCGAGAAGCTGATCCGCGTGTGCAGAAACACCGCGTGCGCGGGGTCCATGACATTCTCGTGCACCTGCAGCCAGTTGCACGGATAGGTGATGTAGTACGGGACGAGCCGGTCGCCGGGGTGCTCGTAGCTGTCGTAGATCGGGAACTCGGGTTTCTTCTCCGGCGGACCGAAGTAGCCGAACACGAGGCCCTGGTACTCGATCGCCGGGTAGGCGCCGTGGCAGATCTGGAAGCGCAGCGTCGACTCCGGCGGGTCGCCGGGCGTCTCGAGGACGCGGCCGTCGACGCCGTACAGCCAGCCGTGATAGCAGCAGCGGAGTCCGCGCTCCTCGCAGATCCCGTACTCGAGCGACGTGCCGCGGTGGCTGCAGTGCAGCTCGAGGAGGCCGACGTCGCCCGATCTCGTCCGGAAGAGCACGAGCTCCTCGCCGAGGATGCGCACCTTCAGCGGCAGCTCGCCGAGCTCCGAGGAGAGCGCCACCGGCTGCCAGAATCGCCGCAGGTACTCGCCGCAAGGCGCGCCGCGCTCGACGTGCGTGAGCTCCCGGTCCTCCTCCGGCAGCGCGGCGCGGTGGTAGGCGGAATAAGGGTGCGTGAGCAGCTTGGTCGGTGCGGCCATCGCGGACTCCTGGTAGGCAGGCCGCGGGTCAGCCTAGCGCAGCAGCGCCGCGCGTGACAACTCATTTCCGTGCGAGATCGAGTTCGGATTTTCTGAAGCAGACAGGTTGCGCATTGGTGCATCGCGCTGCAATTTTGGGGCACGGGCGGGTGACGCCCGCGCGCCGCTGAGGTAAGTTCGCGCCTGCCGCTCCCCCGCAGCGGCTGAGAGGAGCGAATGTCGAACTCGCGCGCCGCCGGCGAGGCGGAATCCGCCTACGCCTGGACGCGTCTCGGCGTCGCGCTGCTGCTGTCCACCATCGGCGGCGTCGGCATGTGGTCCGCCGTCGTCGCGCTGCCGGCCGTTCAGACCGAGTTCGGCGTGGCGCGCTCCGAGGCTTCGCTGCCGTACACGCTGACGATGGTCGGGTTCGGCCTGGGGGGCATCCTCATGGGCCGGCTCTCCGACCGCTTCGGGATCATCGTCCCCGTGGTCGTCGGGACGGTTGCCCTCGCGCTCGGCTACGTCCTCGCCAGCTCGGCGGGGAGCCTCTGGCAGTTCGCATTGGTTCAGGGCGTGCTGATCGGCTTTCTCGGGAGCTCGGCCACGTTCGGGCCGCTCCTCGCCGACACGTCGTTGTGGTTCAACCGCCGGCGTGGGATCGCGGTCGGGATCATCGCGAGCGGCAACTACCTCGCGGGCGCGGTCTGGCCTCCGATCGTCCAGCACTTCATCGAGACCGCGGGCTGGCGGCAGACCCACGCCGGGGTCGGCATGTTCTGCCTGGCGAGCATGCTGCCGCTCGCGCTGGCGCTCAGGCGACGACCGCCCGCCATCGGGCGCGGACCGGGAAGCGGGCGGGCGGCCGCGTGGCCGCAGCGCCCGCTCGGAATCTCGCCCGGCGCACTGCAGGCGCTGCTGGTCGTCGCCGCCCTCGCCTGCTGCGTGGCGATGGCGATGCCGCAGGTCCACATCGTCGCCTACTGCGGCGATCTGGGCTATGGCGTGGCCCGAGGCGCCGAGATGCTGTCGCTGATGCTCGGCTTCGGCATCGTCAGCCGGCTTGCATTCGGCTGGATCTCCGACCGCATCGGCGGCGTCCGTACGCTGCTCCTCGGCTCCGGCCTGCAGGGCATCGCGCTGCTGCTCTTCCTGCCGTTCGACGGGCTCGTGTCGCTCTACGTCATCTCGGCGCTGTTCGGCCTGTTCCAGGGCGGCATCGTGCCGTCGTACGCGATCATCATCCGCGAGTATTTCTCGCCGCGCGAGGCCGGCATGCGGGTGGGCACTGTGCTGATGGCCTCGCTCTTCGGCATGGCGCTGGGCGGCTGGATGTCGGGCGTGATCTTCGACCTGACGGGTTCCTACCGGGCCGCTTTCATCAACGGCATGGCCTGGAACCTGCTGAATTTGTCGATCGCCGTGTGGCTGCTCGTGCGCGGACGGGGACCGCAGGTGGCGCCCGCATAGCGTCCGCTCGCCGGAACGACGCCAGCCTGCTAATCCGGATCGCGCGGGGTGATCTCGCGGCGGCTCTCGCCCTCGATCACCCGTCCGCCGCGGCGAGGCGCGGAGCGCGTCTTCCACCACACGTATCCGAGGACCAGCAGGCCCGCCGCGAGCGCGATGGAGAAGATGACGAGCGAGAACACGAACGCGACGACGAGAATGACCGCGCCGAGCGCGATCGCCACGACGCGCATGAGAAGCTCGCCAGGGGACCAGCGGGTCGTCATCCCCTTCGTCGACGAGGCCTGGCTCAGGCCGGCGGGAAAAACGCGAGCGTCCGCGCTTCGATGCTCTGGCGCGGCGGCGCATCGGCGGGCGACGTGGGGTCGATGAACGACGTGTGCGCCGTAAACCGCGCCCGGCCGTCCTGCTGCGAGTCGTACACCTTGAACACCAGCGCCTCGTCGCGCCGCATCTCGGGGAAGTAGAACCAGCGGTGCGCCGGGTTGTAGCGCACCTGATACGTCTCGCCGACCCGGTGCGGATAGCGGCGCTCGGCGGCGATCAGGTCGGCGGGCGCGAGGCTCCGCGCATCGGCAATCGCGAGCGGGTTCGCCTGGATCGGCCGGTTGATCGCCCGCCACACCTGGATGATGGCAAAGCGGTGCGCGAGGAGCTCGCCCGCCTCGTCGGGGAGGAGCTCGCGGACGCGCTGCGGGCCGGACCACTCCGTGTAGTCGTTGTGCACCGACAGCACCGGCTCGCGGACGAGCCGCGCCTCGCGCTCGGCCTCGTCGCCGGAACGCAGGGTATGGTCGAAGACGACGACGCGTGACGCGCCCGAGACGTCCTTGATCAGCTGCTCGACCTCGGGGTAGTAGACGGTCTTGAGCTCGCCCGCGTCGAAGAAGTCCGCGACCCTGGTCGGATGGCGGACGAACTCGAAGCCGTTCTCGTCGAGCGAAAACCCGCCGGCGAGCGGACGGCCGTTGCGGATCTCGACCGCCCGCCGCTCCTTCGCACCGGTGGTGCGGCGATCGATGTTCCCCGGACCGAACGTCTCGTTGACCGGTTTCGCACCGGTGTCGATCGCGTAGGCGAGCTCGGCGGTGATCGCGGTGTCGCTGCCGACGGCTTGATCCATGGCGAAAGCTCCTGATGGCG
>Ga0209853_1000535_pt1 | contig 10648 bp, 11 predicted proteins | sample GWRWS1_30_40_FD_187224 | JGI IMG/M metagenome (GOLD analysis project Ga0209853, IMG submission 187224) | Riverbed sediment microbial communities from areas with vegetation nearby in Columbia River, Washington, USA - GW-RW S1_30_40 (SPAdes)... | ecosystem: Environmental > Aquatic > Freshwater >...
AGCGCCGGGTGGGTGGGAGACGAACGGGATAGGGCGCGGAGCGCCGGGTGGGTGGGAGACGAACGGGATAGGGCGCGGAGCGCCGGGTGGGTGGGAGACGAACGGGATAGGGCGCGAAGCGACCGGTGAGTGGATGAGCGGATGAGCGGATGAGCGGCGAGTTCGAGGGGGAGCGGATCGTGGTGATCGGGCTCGGCGTGGCCGGGCGGGCCGCGGCCCGCGTCCTTGTGGAGGAGCGCGCCAGCGTGCGGGTCACCGAGGAACGACCCCACGCGGAGGGCGCCGACGAGATCCGCGGCCTGGGGATCGAGGTCCTGGACGGCGGCCACGATCCCCGGCACCTCGAGGGCGCGACGGCGGTGGTGGCCAGCCCCGGGGTCCCGGAGCTCGCCCCCGTGCTGCGATGGGCGAAGAACCGGGGCATCGCCGTCTGGAGCGAGTTGGACGTCGGCGCCCGGCTGTGCCGAGTCCCCTACGTCGTGGTGACCGGCACCAACGGCAAGTCCACGACGACGAAGATGATCGCGACGATGATGGAGGCCGCCGGCCTCGACGCGGTGGCCTGCGGGAACATCGGCCATGCGTTCTCCCTCGCCGCCCGGGAAGGGCACGACGCCCTGGCGGTGGAGGCCTCGTCGTTCCAGCTCCGGTTCCATCACTGGGTCCACCCGAAGGTGTCGGTGCTCCTGAACCTGGCACCGGACCACCTCGACTGGCACGGGTCGTTCGATGGGTACGCCGCCTCAAAGGCCCGCGTGTACGAGTTGCAGGGCGACGCCGACGCGCACGTCGGCAACGCTGACGACGAGGCGGCGGCGAGGATCTCCCGCCGCGCGCCGTGTCGGATCGCGTGGTTCCGGCTGGGCGAGCCGGACCACGGCGATGTCGGGTACGTGGACGGTGAAGTGGTCGCCCGATCGGGAGCGGATGCGTCCCTGGGGCGTCCCGTCCTGGACTCGAAGGGATTCCGGGCCGACGCAGCGGCCGCGGCCGCCGCCGCCCTGGCGTTCGGCCTCGAGCCTGCCGCGATCGCGGAAGGGATGCGGCGGATGCGGCCGCTCCCGCACCGCGGCGAGGAGGTCGCCCGGGCGGGGTCGGTGGCGTTCCTCGACGACTCCAAGGCCACGAACGTCCATGCGACGCTTCACGCGCTGGCCGGCCGCCGCGACGTCGTCCTGATCGCCGGCGGCCTGGCCAAGGGAGCCGACCTGTCGCCACTCGGGGAGGCCATCCCAAGCCTGGCCGCCGCGGTGGCGATGGGCGAGGCGGCGTCGGAGATCGTGGCGCTGTTCGAAGGGCGGGTCCCGGTCCGAAAGGCCGGGTCCATGGAGGAGGCCGTGCGCACCGCGTACGAGCTCGCGCCGGCCGAAGGGACCGTGCTCCTCGCGCCCGCCTGCGCCAGCTGGGACATGTTCCGCGACTACGTGGAGCGCGGAGAGCGGTTCGCCGCCGCCGCCCGCGCGCTCGGGAAGTCGGTGACGTATGGCTAGCCGGGCCGTGACCGACTCGCGTCATCTTCGCCTGGTCACCCCGGAGGCGTCAGCCCGGCGAGTCGCGGCGGAGATCTCGACACGGCGCACGCTGGCCCTGCTGATCGGGGCGACCGCATTCCTCACGGTGGGCGGGCTCATCATGGTGCTATCGGCGAGCTCCGTGTCGGCCTACGCGCAGTACGGCTCGAGCTTCCTGTTCTTCAAGCGTCAGGCGGCGTACGCCGTGGTTGGAGCTCTCGGGCTCCTCGTGACCTCACGGATGCGGTACGAGGCGTGGCAGCGTCTGTCGGCTCCCTTCCTGGTCGGCACGGTAGCGCTGCTTGCGCTGGTGCTTCATCCGAGCTCGGGGATCGAGGCCTACGGGGCCTCCCGGTGGATCTCGGTGGGGCCGGTGACGATCCAGCCCTCCGAGCTGGCGAAGCTCTCCCTGGTGATGTTCGCCGCCACGATGCTGGCTCGCAAGTGGGGCCTGCTGAGCGACCCCATGCACGTCGCGCTGCCGCTGCTCCCGGTCACGGTGCTCGTGTGCGGGATGGTGATGTTCCAGCCCGACCTGGGGACCACTGTGATCCTGGCGGGCTCGGCGTTCCTGCTGCTGTTCGCGGCCGGCGTGCGCCTCCGATACCTGATGGCCGCGGGGATCGTGGGAACTGCCGTCGGGCTGGCGCTGATCATGGGCGAGGGGTACCGGCGAGCCCGGTTCCTCTCGTTTCTCCACCCGGAGACCGATCCCCAGAACGCCGGATACCAGCTGTTCCAGTCGCTGATCGCGCTGGGCTCCGGCGGATGGTTCGGCGTGGGGCTCGGCGCCAGCAGGCAGAAATGGATGTACGTGCCGAACGCGCACACCGACTTCATCTTCTCGATCCTCGGCGAGGAGGTGGGCCTGGTCGGCGAGATCGTGGTGCTGTTCGCGTTCGGGGTGCTGATCTACGCGGGGATCCGAGTGGCCGCGGGGGCGCCCGACGTGTTCGGCAGGCTGCTCGCGTCCGGCATCGTATCGTGGTTCGGGCTCCAGATCGTGGTGAACCTGGGCGCCGTCACCGGGCTCCTCCCGATCACCGGCGTGCCCTTGCCGATGCTGTCGTACGGCGGTTCGTCGCTGGTGGTGTCGCTTGCGGCCGTGGGCATCCTGGTCAACGTGGGGCGTGCGCCGATGCGTCGGGCCAAGCGGAAGGTGAAGGCGCGGACGGCGAGGCGGGCGGCGTGAAGGTGCTGATCGCGGGGGGCGGAACGGCAGGGCACGTGTTCCCGGCCCTCGCCGTGGCCCGCCGGCTTGCCGAAGGCGGGGCCGAGGTCCGCTTCGCCGGGACGGAGCAGGGGCAAGAGGCCCGCCTCGTGCCTGCCGCGGGGTTCCCGTTCACGCCGGTCGAGGCCCGCCCGTTCGTCCGCAAGGTCTCGCTTCGCGCCGCGGCCGCTCCGTGGGCTGCGCTGCGTTCCGTGGGGCAGTGCCGGCCCCTGGTGGACTGGGCGGACGTGGTGCTTGGGATGGGCGGGTACGTGAGCGTGCCGGCATCGCTCGCCGCGATCCGGTCGCGACGGCGCCTGGTCCTCCACGAGCAGAACGCCGTGCCGGGCCTGGCCAACCGGACGCTGGCCCGGGTGGCGAGGACCGTCGCCCTCTCGTTCGGGGAAGCGGCGAGGCTGCTGCCGAAACGGTCCCGAACCGTCGTGACGGGGACCCCCGTTCGCGACGAGATCGTTGCGGTGCAGGCCGATCGGGAAGCTTTGGCCAAGGAGGCATGGGCCGAGCTCGAGCTGGAAGAAGGCAGGACCACGGTCGTGGTGTTCGGGGGGAGCCAGGGAGCGCTGCACGTGAACCGGGCCGCGGAGGACGCCTTCGGCATCCTCCGAGGCCGGAGCGACCTCCAGGTGGTGATGCTGACCGGGCCCGCCCACATCGACCACGTCCGCCGGCGCCTGCCCGCGGGCAGCGACCTCCTGGTCCGGGCCCTGCCGTTCCTCGACCGGATGGAGCTGGCGTACGCGGTGGCGGATCTGGTCGTGGCCCGAGCCGGTGCCACCACCGTGGCCGAGGTGACGGTGTGCGGCCTTCCCTCGCTCCTCGTTCCTTACCCGTACGCGACGGCGCGGCACCAGGAGGCGAACGCACGGGTCCTCCAGCGAACAGGGGCGGCGACCGTGTTGATGGACGACGCCCTGAGCGGGCCGGTTCTCGCAGCGCGGATCGGCGAACTGGCGAGCGATCTTGGCCGGCTGCGCGCGATGGCGGAACGGGCGGCGGCGTGGGGGCGGCCGGATGCTGCGCGGGCCCTGGCCACGGTGGTCGAGGATGCGGGGGAGCCGTGACCGACGCCTACGTGCCGCCGAAGGGAAGCATCCCCACCCTGGAGGTGCCGGACCTTTCGGGCGTCCGGACGGCGCACCTGATCGGGATCGGCGGCTATGGCATGCGCTCCCTGGCCCGCATGCTGATCGCGCGGGGGGTTCGGGTGATGGGTTCGGATCTGAAGGATCGGGGGCTGGACGAGCTCCGTGCCCTGGGGGCCACGGTCTCGGTCGGCCACCGGGCGGAGCAGGTCAAGGACCCTGACATGGTGGTGGTCTCCTCCGCGGTGCAGGAGCGGAACCTGGAGCTCCGCGAGGCCCGTCACCGGCGCCTGGCCGTGCTGGCCAGGGCCCAGGTCCTGGCGGCGCTGACGACGGGACGCCGGACCCTGGCCGTCGCCGGAACACACGGGAAGACCACGACGACCTCGATGCTCTCGGTGATCCTGGAACGGGCCGGCCTCGACCCGAGCTTCGTGGTGGGCGGAGACCTGAACGAGATCGGGTCCGGCGCGAAGCACGGCGAAGGCGAGCTGTTCGTGGTGGAGGTCGACGAGAGCGACGGCTCGTTCCTGTTGTTCCACCCGGAAGTCGCGGTGGTCACGAACGTCGAGGCCGACCACCACGCGTTCTATTCGAGGGGGCGGCCGGAGATCGAGGCGGCGTTCGCCCGATTCATGGGCCAGGCGGCGCATCTGGTGGCCTGCGGCGACGACCCCGGTACGTGCGCGGCGCTGGAGCGATCGGGTCGCAGTGTGGAGGCCGTCACCTACGGCCTGGGCCAGGAGAACCGGGTGCGACTCGCGGTGGCCGCGGCGGATGGTTGGGGCGCGGCGGGGAGCGTCGAGCTGGAGGACGGCGAGGCGGTCGAGCTCCGGCTGGGGGTGATGGGCCTCCACAGCCTGCTCGACGCCACGGCCGCACTGCTCGCTGCGCGCGAGGTTGGAGTCGCGGCCGAGCGGTCGGCAGAGGCGCTCACGACGTTCACCGGGGTGAAGCGCCGGCTGGAGTTCCGGGGCTCGGCTCGAGGCGCGGCTTTCTACGACGACTACGCGCACCATCCCACGGAGGTCGTGACGACGCTCGCGGCGGCGCCGCGCACGGACCGGTCGCGCGTCGTGGTGGTGTTCCAGCCCCACCGATACACGCGCACCCGCGCGCTCTCCCGAGAACTCGGGGAGAGCCTGTCCGGCGTTGAAGTGGCCGTGGTGACCGATGTGTACCACGCGGACGAGGACCCCATCCCGGGCGTGACCGGGAAGCTCGTGGTGAATGCGCTCACGGCCTCGGCGCCCGGCCAGCGCGTGGTGTACCTGCCCCATCGAAAGGACATCGTGCGGTTCCTGGTGGGCGAGGTCCGCCCGGGCGACCTGGTGCTGATGATGGGGGCCGGCGACATCCCGATGATCACGGACGAGGTGCTGGAGACCCTGGGAGAGGACTCGTGACGGAGGCCCTCCGTCGCGCTGAGGCCATCCTCCGGGCCGCGACCGGCGATCGGGTCCGGACCGGGTTCCCCCTGGCGCCCCTCACCTCGTTTCGAATCGGTGGTCCGGCCGCGCTGTACGTCGAGCCGGAGTCCGAGCGAGACCTGATGGCCGCAGCGGAGGCGGTCCGCGAGACGGGGCTCCCCTTCGTGGTGATCGGCAAGGGATCGAATGTGTTGGTGTCGGACCGGGGGTTCCCGGGCCTGGTCCTCCGGCTGGGGAAGGGCTACCGGTGGGCCGCCCGGAGCGGCGATCGCATCACCGCCGGCGGAGCGATGCCGCTGCCGGCCCTGTCCGGCATCGCGCTCTCCCATCAACTGTCGGGACTTGAGTTCGGCGTGGCCATCCCTGCGTCCGTGGGCGGTGCGGTCCGGATGAACGCCGGGGCCCACGGTCGCGGGCTGTCGGACGTCGTGGAGTCGGTGGAAGTGTTCGAGCTCCTGGCCGGTGCGGTCCGCGCGGTGCCGGCCGACGAAGCAGGGTTCGGATACCGAGACACGGCGTTGCCTCGAGACGGGGTGGTGGTGAGCGCATGGCTCGGACTGGCCCCCGGGGATCCCGGGGCGATCCGGCGGCTGATGGACGAGGCCCGCGAGTGGCGCCGACGCACGCAGCCCCTCGCCGAGCCGAACTGCGGGAGCGTGTTCAAGAACCCCCCGGGCGACCACGCCGCGCGGTTGATCGACGAAGCGGGGGGCAAGGGACTCTCGTTCGGCGGGGCGGCGGTCTCCTCGAAGCACGCGAACTTCATCGTGGCCTCGGAAGGGGCGCGAGCCGCCGACGTTGTTGAGCTCGTCAGGAAGGTGCAGGACCTGGTGGCGGCCCGGTCCGGTGTCCATCTCGAGCGGGAGGTGCAGCTCGTTGGCAACTTCGACCTCGCGCCTCTCTGAGCTCGCCGGGGCGGCCCGGGGACGGAGGCTGCTCGCTGCGGTCTTGGCCGCGGCGGTCCTTGCGACGCTCCTGTTCGTCGCGTCGAGGTCGTCGCTGCTCCGGGTGCGACATCTGGAATTGACGGGCGCGTCGCATCTCGCACCCGGTGACGTGGTGCGTCTGTCCGGGATCTCGGACACCACGAACATCCTGTGGTTCGATCGGTCCGGGATCGAGCGCCGGCTGGAGGCGAACCCGTGGATCGCCCGGGCTATCGTCTCGCGAGCGCTGCCGTGGACCATCCGGATCGCGGTAGTGGAGCGCCGTCCGGTGGCTATGGTGCGGGAAGGCGAGGGGCCCGTGTTGGTCGCGGGTGACGGGACCGTCCTGGGAGCGGCGGAGGCCAACAACCGCCTGCCCGCGATCGTGCTGCCGCCCGGCTCGAGCCCGAAGGGCGCGGGCCCCGTGTATGGCGGAGCGGCCCGGGCCGTCGCCGTATTGGACGCGACGGTCCGGCCTCGGATCCTGCGTACGGTGGTGACCGCCGACGGGACGCTTCGCATGATGCTCGCGGGGGGCGTCCGGATCTCCTACGGGGCCCCCACCCGGCTCGAGGCCAAGGCAGAGGCCGTCCGGCTGATCCTTCGGTGGGCCAAAGCGGAGGGAGCCTCCCTGGCTACCGTGAACGTTTCCTCGCCCGACGCGCCGGCGGCCACCCTGGCCTGATCGAGCGGCGCAAGGGCACAAGGCGGGGTCCCCTGGCTCTTGTCAGCGTTAGCAGCAACGACCTGGGGATGTCCCTTGACGGACCTGGGGTTTGCTAGTAGCGTGCCCACTGAACTTGAAGTAGATATAACAATAAGGTTCAAGTTGAGGTTCAGTTCCCTGCACCGTTGGGGGAAGGGTACGGGACGAGACAAGGACCGGCGTTTCCCCAGGTAGACCGGGGGGCGGAAGCACCCGGGGGAGCGGAGGGGTGAGATGGAGTCTCCTCAGAACTACCTCGCCGTGATCAAGGTGGTGGGCATCGGTGGCGGAGGCGTGAACGCCGTCAACCGGATGGTCGAGGCGGGGCTGCGAGGCGTGGAATTCGTGGCCATCAACACGGACGCCCAGACCCTGTTGATGTCCGACGCCGAGGTGAAGCTGGACATCGGCAGGGAGACTACCAGGGGTCTCGGGGCGGGGTCCGACCCGGAGGTCGGCCGGAGGGCCGCCGATGAGCACCGCGAGGAGGTCGAGGAGCTCCTGAAGGGCTCCGACATGGTCTTCATCACCGCTGGTGAAGGCGGCGGGACGGGAACCGGCGGGGCTCCAATCGTGGCCGAGCTCGCCCGGAACGCCGGGGCCCTCACCATCGGCGTCGTCACCCGCCCGTTCGGCTTCGAGGGCCGCAAGCGAGCGACCCAGGCCGACATCGGCATCTCGGAGCTGAAGAAGGCCGTCGACACCCTGATCGTGGTCCCCAACGACCGGCTGCTCCAGGTGTCCGAGCCCCAGACGCCGATCGTCGACGCGTTCCGCATGGCGGACCAGGTCCTGTATCAGGGTGTGGAGGGCATCACCTCGCTCATCACCACACCCGGGCTCATCAACCTGGACTTCGCCGACGTGAAGGCCGTGATGCTCGGGGCTGGCTCCGCCTTGATGGGCATCGGCAGCGGCTCGGGTGACGACCGGGCAGAGGAGGCCGCCAAGGCCGCCGTCTCCTCGCCGCTCCTCGAGTCGTCCATCGAGGGCGCGCGGGGCGTGCTGCTCTCGATCGCCGGCCCCACCGACCTCACTCTGCACGAGGTGAACCGGGCGGCGGACGCCATCACCCGGGTCGCGCATCCCGACGCCAACATCATCTTCGGCGCGGTGGTCGACGACACCCTGGGCGACGAGGTTCGGGTCACGGTGATCGCGGCAGGCTTCGACAAGCTGATGGAGCGGCCGGGGCGTGCCGACCGGTTGTCTCGGATCCTCGAGGAGCCCGCGCCGCTTCCCGCCATCCTCGAGGAAGAGGAGCCCACCCCCGTTCCCTCCATCTTGATCGACGAGGAGGACGAGATCTTCAAGCCGGTGCCGGAGCACGTGGCGTTCGACGCCGAGGAGGACCTGGACATCCCGGACTTCCTGAAGAGCTGACGGGATCAGCTCCGCCCCCTCTCCGGCCCATGGTCGTGGGGGCGGGGAGGTAAGGAGTCGAGAGGCGCCCTTCCCCCGCCTCAGACGGACCCCCCGCCCCCTCTCCACCCGGCCTCGCCCACGCGACCGCCAAGCCCGTACGGGTATGCTGGCCTGTGAGGCCGGTTAACGAGGATCAACTGTTGTCAACTTCTGTACACTGATGGTGCTAGACTCCCGCGAGGTCGTGATGGCGAACCTGGCCCAGGTCCGGGACGGCATCGCTCGGGCCTGCGGCAGGAGTGGGCGGGATCCGGCGACCGTGCGCCTGGTCGCCGCGACGAAGACGGTGCCCACGGAGGCCATCCGGTGGGCTCGCCGGGGCGGGGTCGAAGACTTCGGGGAGAACTACGTGCGGGAGTTGAGGTCGAAGCGCGACGAGGTGCCCGACGCCAGGTGGCACTTCATCGGGACCTTGCAGAGCCACACCGCCCGCCACGTGGCCGAGCTGGCCGACGTGGTCCAGACCCTCACGCCGGGCAAGGCGGTGGCCCGCCTGGCCCGGCGGGCGGCGGAGCGAGGCCGGCGCATCCCCGCGCTGATCGAGGTGGACTTCACCGGTTCGCGGACCGGCGTGGCCCCGGAGGTGTGCAAGGACTTCGGGGACGAGCTGGCCGAGCTGGACGGGCTGGAGCTCGCGGGACTCATGACGCTGCCCCCCATGCCGGAGAGGCCGGAGGACACCCGGCCGTATTTTCGAAAGCTCCGCGAGCTCCTGGCGGAGATGGCCATCCGGCACCCCGATGCGGTCGAACTTTCCATGGGAATGTCGATGGACTACGAGGTCGCGGTAGAGGAAGGCGCTACCATGGTCCGGATCGGGACGGCCCTGTTCGGAGAGCGACCTCCGATGCGTGCGTAGGGAGGAGCCATGCCAGGCGTGTGGAAGAAGACGCTCACGTACCTCGGGCTGGTCGAGGAGGACGAGTTCGAGGAGCTGGACGAGGTTGCGGCCCAGTCGGGTGCGGCGCCGGTCCGGCGACTTCAGCGTCCACAGGCCGTCCGGGGCGTCGCCGCCCCCGGGGAGGACGTGGGCATCGTGCGCACCATCCCCTCGCCCAGGGCCACGGCGTCGTCGATCCACAAATCCGAGCCGCGCCGGTTCAACGAGGCCCGCGAGATCGCCGATCGGTTCAAGGATGGCGTCCCCGTGATCATGAACCTCCAGAGCACCGACGACACCATCGCGCGGCGCCTGGTGGACTTCGCGTCGGGGTTGGTCTACGGGCTCGACGGCAAGATCGAGATGGTCGCCAACCGGGTGTACCTGCTGACGCCGGCCAACATCGAAGTATCGGCGGAGGATCGGGAGCGGATCGCTGGAGGCGACTTCTACAACCAGTTCTAGCGCGACGCGGGCGGCGCGCCGAAGGCGATGATCGGGCAGAGCGCGCTCGCCGAGGTGGTGTGCGCCGCCCTCTTCGTCTACACCATCATCCTGTTGGTACGTGTCATCGTGTCGTGGGCGGAGCTATTCGGGTTCCGTCGTCCCTACTCCGGTCCGCTCCACACCGCGCTCGGCCTCCTCGACGCCGTGACCGAGCCGGTGCTCCGGCCGCTCAGGGCCTTGATCCCGCCGATCCGCGCGGGAGGGGTGGGCCTGGACCTCTCGATCATCCTGGCGTTCGTTATCCTCTTCGTCCTGCGGACCGCGATCTGCTAGCCCTGGGGGTGGCATGAGGAGGAAGAAGAAGAAGAAGAAGGAGAACCAGGAGGCGGCGTTCACCTCGGGTCTGGGGCCGCGGCCTCGGCTCACGCCCATCGACGTGCAGCAGAAGGAGTTCCGGCTGGCGTTCCGGGGCTACAACGAACGGGACGTCGACGAGTTCTTGGACCTGGTCACGGAAGAGCTCGCCGCCTACGTGGAGGAAAACCGTCGGCTCCAGGACCAGGACGGCATGGCCGGCTTCACGTCCCCGTCCGGCGGCATCGAGACCCACGTCTCTCGGGAGGCGGAGGAGATCCTGGCCCGGGCTCGAGCGAAGGCGGCGGCCATCGTACGCGATGCCGAGGAGCGGGCGGCCGCCATCATTGGCCCGGCCGCGGCGGGAACCGGGGACCACCGGGCGATGATCGGCCCGTTTCTCAGCCGGGAGCGCGAGTTCCTCCAGAGCCTCGGGCAGCTGGTGCAGGAGCACGCTGAGACCGTCCGGCGGATGGTCAAGGTGGCGAAGGACCGGGCCGCCTCGGCGGAGCCGGCCGCGACCGAAGCGCTCGACGGCGCTGAGGAGCCGGAGGTCATCCCGATCGAGCCGGCCCAGTCGACCGCGGGGATGGCCTCCGAGCCCCGGCCCGAGGGGCAGGGGTCCGTCCGCGAGCTGTTCTGGGGCGAGGAGTAGG
>Ga0209853_1000536_pt1 | contig 10621 bp, 7 predicted proteins | sample GWRWS1_30_40_FD_187224 | JGI IMG/M metagenome (GOLD analysis project Ga0209853, IMG submission 187224) | Riverbed sediment microbial communities from areas with vegetation nearby in Columbia River, Washington, USA - GW-RW S1_30_40 (SPAdes)... | ecosystem: Environmental > Aquatic > Freshwater >...
CTAGGAGCGCGACGAGGACCGCGGCGCCGCCGGCCACGGTGGCGATGGCCGTGCCGATGCCGAACACGTCCGCGCCGGCCCCCGCGGCCAACACCAGCAACGCCCCGAGGGAATAGAACCAGACGTTCCCGATGAAATACCCCGAGTACGTTCCGGCGAAGCCGCCGGAGCCCTGGCGAGCGAACCGGTTGTAGTCGGCAACGAGCGGCAGCCACGACACGGGCATCACCACCACGAGGTCCACGGCGAGCCAGAACGGCACCCCGCCTTGTCCGGGGGTTCGCCAGATGGCTCCGAGGTGCCCGGCGGCGAGCACCTCCGCCGTGATCCAGAGCGCGGAGCCGATCAGCATGTAGATCCCAAACCGCTCCAGCCATCGTCGCACGACCAGGATCGGCCCTCCGATGGCGAGGAGCGTGCACACCACCGCCACTGCCGCCAGCCAGAAGTGGTACGCGTCCAGCCCGAACAGGCGCTTCGAGGCCACGTTCGCCACCTGCCCCATGGCCCAGAACTCGACGGCGGTCCACCCCAGGAGCTGGAGGAGGTTTAGGGCCGAGGGAAGGAACGAGCCGCGCAGTCCGACGATGGGCCGGAACAGCACCATGGAGGGGACGCCCTCCCGCTCGCCGGCCAGCCCGAGAAGGGCCAGGGGGAGGCACCCGATCGCGGAGCCGAGCACGATTGCGAGGAGGGCGCGGGGCAACCCCAGGCCCGGGACCAGCAACGCGCCCGTGACCATCACAAGGAGCCCTACGGACAGATCGCCCCACAGGACGCCGAGGTCCAGCCCGGACAGTCGGCGATGCTCGGCTGGTACGGGGCGGATGCCCCAGGACGGCGCCTCGCGCCTCAGGGCGTTCTCGAGGCGCTCGGTGAGGTTCGGCACGGTTCGCTCCCTCCGCCGGCACTAACCGGATCAGGTTCCAAGGGTCGCCGACTCTGGATTCCCGGGGCTACCGCTTCGCTGCTTGAGCCCCCAGTTGCCTGGGGCTACCGCTTCGCTGCTTGAGCCCCCAGTTGCCTGGGGCTACCGCTTCGCTGCTTGAGCCCCCAGTTGCCTGGGGCTACCGCTTCGCTGCTTGACCCCCGGACCCCAGCCGGCCTCTCAGCCCGGTCCTACCGGGCTCCCCTGCTTCCGCTCCAGTGTACGCCGGCCCGCTACCCGGGTTCGAGCTCCAGGAGGGCTCGGAGGTTGGCGAGCGAACCGCGCATCAGCCGGCGCATCAGGGGCCGGTAGGCGAGGAGTGCGATCTTGCCGAGGACCGGCACCGAAAGTCCGAGATCCTCGGTCCATGTGAGCCGGGTGCCGCCGGCGACGGGCTGCACTGCCCACTCGCCCACGCCCCGGACGATGCCGAGGTGCGCCATCACCAGCCGCCGGGGCGGCTCCCACAGCGTCACCTCCAGGCGCTCGGTGAACGCCGGCACGTTCAGTACGCGGGTCTTGACCGCCACGACCACGCCCACCCCCTCGCGATGGGAGGTCAGGAGCCGGACGGAGTCGGCGTCCTTCATCCACGCCGCCTGGTCCTCCCACGCCAGGAGCCTCCCCCAGGCCTCTTCCGGGGAAACGGGGAGAACGGTGTCGGCCGAGATCCTCACCGGAGCCTCCTCAGGTCCGCGTTCGGGGCCATGCCCCCCATCTCGACCGCCCTACAGGCCCGGGGCTTCGCCGGTCCGTGGCAGCGCGGGCATCGTCTCGGGGATCGACAGAAGGAGGCCGAAGGCGACGGCCGATGGGATCGCGCACACGAGGAAGGCGGTCCCGAAGCCGAACGCGCTCGCCGTCCACCCCGCCGCGAGCGGCCCTAGGACGAACCCCAGGTCTCCCACGAAGCGGAAGGCCGCCACGGCCGACCCGGACAGTCCCTCTGGCGTGAGGTCTTGGAGCATGGCCGCGGGTGGGACGCCCGCATATCCGCTCACCACGCCGAGGACCCCCATGGCCACCATGAACGACACCGCATGGTTCGCCAGCCCGAGGACCGCCGTGATCGCCGCGAGCCCGGCGAACGCCGGTACCAGCACAGCCTTCCGCCCGCGGCGGTCCGTGGCCTTGCCGGCCGGGAACAGGACGGCGAACTCCGTTGCTGTGGCGATGGCCAAGCCGAGCCCCACACCCGACAGCGACAGCCCCACACCCTCATCCTCCCTCCCGAACAGCGGGATGAGGGTGGAGAAGACGGCTCCGATCATGAACAGGTACGCGCCGTTCACCGTCAGGACCGTCACGAAGGGCCGTCTCCACGGCAGGCGGCGGAGACCGCCCCGGCGGACCTCGTTCGCGGGGCGCTCCGGGTTCCGGATGGCCTGGTAGAACAGCCAGGCCGACACGAAGCACGATCCGGCGTAGACCCACAGCGGACTGGCAAGGCCGAACCAGTTCGCGACCAAACCCCCCAGGGGCTGCCCGGCGATGATCCCGACATTGAACGACGCGTAGTACACGCTCATCACGCGCCCCACACGGTCGGGGGGGATGGTCCGCAGCAGGAACGAGAGGAGGGCGGCGAAGAACAGCGCCGAGCCCGCACCGCCCGCGGCGCGGAACACCACCAGGAGGGGGAACGTGGGGGCCAGGGCGGCCAGGCCGGAGGTCGCCCCCACCACCACCGCACCGGCGGTGGCCATGGCGCGCTCCCCGAACCGGTCGATGAACCGCCCTACTACCGGATCGAACGCCAGCCGCGTGAGCGAGAACGACGCCACCAGGATCCCCACGGCGTCGTAGCCGACGCCGAAGGACCGGGCGTAGTTCGGGAGCACCGGCGAGAGGATCCCGAAGCCGAGCATCAGCACGAACGTGCCGATCATGGCGGCCCGGATCTCCGGGATCCGGAGGATGTCCCGGAACCCCGGGTCTTGGCCGTCGCTCACGAACGGGCAGTCTACGGGCCGGGCGGCGGCGGACCCCTCGCGGTCCAACCCGGACGGAGCCGGACACTCCACGCGTCGGATCGGTGTCCGCTTGCGCCTGGTCCCGGCATCCTCTTCGATACCCGCGATGGCCGACACCGCCACCGGCGCGATCGTCGCCACCTCGCTCGTCACGGCGACCGGCTCGGTGCCGGCGCGCGGTGGCGCACTGGGAGGCCCATCGGTGATCGAGGACGCGGGGATCGCCTGGGAGGGCGGGGTCATCACCTACGTCGGCCCGGCCGACGGGATCCCGGTAGCCGACCCGGAGGTGTTCACCGGCACGACGATCGCACCGGGGTTCGTGGACTGCCACACTCACCTTCCGTTCGTGGGGTGGCGGGCCGACGAGTTCGAGCTCCGCCTGGCCGGCAGGACCTACCGCGACCTCCACGGCGAGGGCGGTATCTACCGAAGCGCACGCCTGCTGGCCAACACGTCGGACGACGAGGTGCTGGCGTTCTGCCGGCCGCTGCTCCGGGAGATGGCCGACCACGGGACGACCGCCCTGGAGCTCAAGACGGGGTACGGGCTGTCCGTGGAGGCCGAGTTGCGCCAGGCCCGGCTGGCCCGGAGGCTGGCCGAGGAGGCTCCCCAGGCCTGCACGGTGACCCTCCTCGCCTGCCACGCCGTCCCCGAGGGGATGGAGCGGGGCGACTGGGTGCGAGCCGCCTGCGAGGAGCTGATCCCGGTGGCCGCCGCCGAGGGGCTGGCCGACGCCGTGGACGTCTACGTCGAGGACATCGCGTTCACCCTCCGCGACCTGGCGGTCGTGGGGGAGGCGGCGGCGGCCGCCGGGCTTCCGGTCCGGTGCCACGCCGACCAGCTGGGGCCATCGGGCGCCTCGGAGTTCGCGGTCAAGCTGGGGGCCCGAAGCGCCGACCACCTGAACAACGTGAGCAACGAAGGCATTCGCGCGCTCGGGGAGGGCGAAACGGTCGGGGTGCTCCTGCCGGCCTCGACGTTCTTCATGCACGCCACGCCCCCGCCGGTCCGGACGCTGGTCGAGGCAGGGGCCGCCGTGGCCATCGCCACCGACTTCAACCCCGGGACGTCGCCCGTCCTGTCCATGACGGAGGTGGTGTCGACGGCGTGCTCCCTGTACCGGCTGGCCCCGCTCGAGGCCCTCACCGCCTCGACCCTCAATCCGGCGGGCGTGCTGGGGATGGCCGACCGTAGTGGCACCTTGGAAGTGGGCAAGCGGGCCGATCTCCTGGTCCTGGAGGGCGACGCGTTCCGGCAGGTCCCGTACCGGCCGGCGCACAACCCCGTGCTACATGCCTACGCCGGCGGAAGGAGGGTGGGAGGCCGATGAAGCGGCTCCTCGTGGCGACCGGCGTCGCGCTGGCGTTGGTGGGAGGGGCACCCACCCCGGCGCTGGGGGTCGACTCCGTCACGCTCACCGCCTCAGCCACGACGCTCGCCTACGGGGAGTCCGTCGAGTTGAGCGGCCAGACCTCGCCCCCCACGGGCGGCCAGACCATCGACATCGTCGATGCCGCCGGTACCATCCTCGCGCAGACCACCACGGGGGCCGCCGGCGGCTTCTCCGCCACCCTCACGCCGGAGGCGAGCGTCACCGTGCATGCCGTGTGGCACCCGGCGACCAGCTCCGAGGTGAGCATCGGGGTCCAGGCCATCCTCACGGTCCGCGTGGGGGCGGTGCGCTTGTTCGACCGTGCCGCGGTCCGCGGTACCGTGAGGCCCGCCCACCCAGGCGGCACGGTCCAGGTCACGCTGACCAGGGACGGGAAGGCCGTTGCTACCCGCCGCCCCACCACAGGGGCCGCGGGCGGGTTCGACGCGGTGTTCCGCATCGAGAAGCCCGGCATGTATCGCGTCCGAGCGGCATTCGTCGACGACGACCATCTGAAGGGAACGGCCATCGACGGCCCCCGATCGACCTCGCTCCCCTCGCTCGGGATCGGATCGAGCGGCATCTACGTCGATCTCCTCGAACGGCGCCTGGTGGACCTGAACTACCGGCTGACCGGGGTGGACGGGCGGTACGACTTCCGCACGGGCGACGCGGTCCTGGCGTTCCGGAAGGTGCAGCGGATGCCGCGCGTGTTCGGCGTCGATGCCGGCGTATGGCGCGTGCTCGCCGATCCGATCCGTCCCCGGCCCAAGTCGAGCGCGGACGGCTTTCACATCGAGATCGACCAGACCCGGCAGGTCGTCTACACGGTGGACGACGGCACCATCACGAACATCATGCACGTGTCCACGGGCAAGGCGAGCACGCCGACCCGCGACGGGTGGTTCCGCGTGAACCGCAAGCTCGCCGGGTTCAGCCCCAACCGCCTGTACTACCCGAGCTACTTCGACGGGAACCGGGCCATCCATGGATGGACCGAGGTGCCCACCTATCCGGCGAGCCACGGGTGCGTGCGTGTTCCGTACTGGAACGCCCAGTGGATCTTCGGGCTGGCCGAGTACGGCACCCGAGTCATCGTCTACCACTAGTCCGGCGGCGCGGCTCTAGTCGAGTTCGCCGATGGCAGCTTCGACCGCCGCCACTACCGCTCCGCTCCTGATGAGGTCCGTCACCGCGGCGATATCGGGGCCGAGCTCCCGATCGGTTTGGAGGAACGGGACGGCTTCACGGATCGCATCGCGCGCGGCCCGCGTGCCCGGCGCGGGCGCGAGCGGGGCCCGCAGGTCCAGCCCTTGCGCCGCGGCCATCGCCTCCACCGCAACCACGACCTCGGCGTTGGCCACGACGTCCCGGGCGTGACGAGCCGCGGTCATCCCCATGCTCACGTGGTCCTCCTGTCCAGCCGAGGACGGGATGGAATCGACCGAGGCCGGGTGGGCCAGCGACTTCGACTCGGAGACCAGCGACGCCGCCGTGTACTGGACCAGCATGAACCCCGAGTTCAGGCCGCTGCCCGGCACCAGGAACGCTGGGAGCCCGTTGTTCGTGTCCTCGTCCAGCAACCGGTACAGCCGCCGCTCCGAGACGCTCGCGAGCGGCACGGTGGCCAGCGCCAGCGCGTCGAGCGCCACCGCGACGGGCTGGCCGTGGAAGTTCCCGCCGGACAGAACCTCCCCGCTCTCGGGGAGGACGATGGGGTTGTCCGAGACCGACCCGGCCTCCACCTCCAGCACCCCCCGAACGAAACGGAGGACCTCGCGGGTGGCTCCGTGGATCTGCGGGGCGCACCGGAGCGAATACGCGTCCTGCAGGAGGTGCTCGCTCTTGCGGTGGGACGCCGTGATCTCGCTCCCGGCGAGGAGTCGCCGGAGGTTCGAGGCCGAGGCGGCCTGGCCGGCGTGGGGCCGGAGGTCCTGGAGCCGCCCATCGAAGGGCCGGTCGGTACCGAGCGCCGCCTCGACGGTCATGGCCGCCGCGACGTCCGCTGCCTTCACGAGGTTCGCCACCCGGTCGGCGGCCAGGATGCCCACGGCCACCATCCCCTGGGTCCCGTTCACGAGCGCCAGGCCCTCTTTCGCCCGGAGGACCAAGGGCTCGAACCCTTCCGCCGCGAGGGCTTCAGCCGCCGGCACGCCTCGCCCTTCCACGAGGATCTCCCCCCGGCCGATCAGCGGGAGCGCCAGGTTCGCCAAGGGGGCCAGGTCCCCCGACGCGCCGAGAGACCCCTGCTCCGGCACCACCGGGACGAGGTCGCGGTTCAGCATGTCCACCATCCGCTCCACGATCTCCACCCGAACCCCAGAGTGGCCGAGGGCCAGGACGTGGGCCCGGAGCAGCAGCATCGCGCGGGCCTCCTCGCGGGAGAGCGGCCGGCCCACGGATGTGGCGTGGGAGCGGACGATGCCGTGCTGTAGCGCTTCCACCTGCTCCGGTGCGATCCGCACGTTGGCCAGGCTGCCGAACCCGGTCGTGACGCCGTAGACGGTCTCGTTCGCCGCGACCTTGGCCTCGATCACGGCGCGAGCGGCCCGCATCCGCTCCGCGGCCCGCGCGGAGAGCTCGACCGCCGCGCCGCGAGCAACCGCCACGACGTCCTCGAGCGAGAGGGTTTCCCCAACCAGGACCGGCACGGCGGCAACGCTACGGCCAGGGCCGCGGGGGCACAACCCGACGGCTTCGTTCATGGCCGGAAGGCACCGCCGACCGAGCTCCGGACATCGGCGTCCGGTTACCGAGCACCGCTCCGGGTGCCGATCTAGGCGAATACCCAATCAATTCCCTAGGAGATTAGGGGAGTAAGCCGCTAATCACCTTATATCCTAGGCGATTGGTGCTACAATCCCCTCATGCTCCCGTACGACCCCACGACGGTCCTCGACCTGGCGGACGAGCTGGACCGCTGGAAGACCCGGCTCGACTACCGAGGTCCCCTTCCGCGTGCCTGGGCGGGCCGCCTGCGGCGCGACCTGGAAGCAGAGGCCATCGCGGCCTCCACCTCCATGGAGGGGGTCCCGGTCACGGTCGATGAGGTCCGGCGGATCCTGGCTGGTGAGGTCCCCCCTGAAACGAGCGAAGCGGACGCCGCCCTCGTCCGTGGTTACCAGGACGCCATGAGCTTCGTTCTACGACGCGCAGACGACTCGGCCTTCACGTGGGACCGCGAACTCCTTGTCGGCCTCCACGACCGGATCCTTGCAGGCAATTGGGGAGCGGGCGCAGGACGATTCCGGATGGGTCCGGCATACGTCGTGGACAACCGGACCGGCGAACTCGTGTTCCAGCCACCTCCGGCGCAAGAGGTACCCGAACTCGTGGACAGTGCGTGTTTTGCCATGCAGGTTGGGCGGGAGCATCCCGCCATCGGCGCTGCCTGGATCCATGTGGCGGTGGCTGCCATCCACCCGTTCCGGGACGGGAACGGACGGGCTTCCCGGGTGGTCGCCTCCCTGGCGATGTATCGGGGCGGCTTCAAGCTCCGCGAGTTCACCTCGCTCGAAGAATGGTGGGGGCGCCACCTGTCCGATTACTACGCCGCGTTCGGCTGCCTCGGGGAGACCTTCGATCCCACTGCTGAGGTCACCCCGTTCATCCGAGCACACATGGAGGCTCAGCTTCACCAGGTGCGCGCCCTCGATCTGAGACAGCGGGTTCAGCAGAGGATCTGGACCGCGGTCGAAGAGGCAGTCCGCGCGGCCGGGCTCGATTCGCGTGTGGCGAATGCGGCATGGGACGCGTTCTTCGGGAGGGACGTGACCCCTCGCTATTACCGTCTGCTGGCAGACGTCAGTCCGGCCACAGCGACGAACGATCTCGCTGCGGCCGTCGCGGCCGGTCTTCTCCGGTCTGAAGGCAGGGCCAGATCACGGCGATACCGCGCCGGAGACGGCCTTTATCAACGGATCGGCTCGGCGCTCGGACTCAAGGTCGACGAGTCTGGCGAGCCCGCACGCGCCATCATCATCGGGGAACTCACCAGGCGCGTCGCCTCGGAGAGAGCCGAAGCAGGCCGCTGATTCAACCTCACTCCAACCAGGGGAGGCGGACCCCTCGCTCCCTGGCGACCTCCAAGGCCTCTTCGTAGCCGGCATCGGCGTGGCGGATCACGCCGGTCCCCGGGTCCGTGGTCAGGACCCTCTCCAGCCGCTCCCCCGCCTCGTCGGTTCCGTCGGCCACCACGACCATGCCGGCGTGGATCGAGAACCCGATGCCCACGCCGCCGCCGTGGTGGACGCTCACCCAGTGGGCTCCGGCGGCCGTGTTGACCAGGGCGTTCAGGATGGGCCAGTCGGCGATGGCGTCCGAGCCGTCCTTCATCGCCTCTGTCTCGCGGTACGGGCTCGCCACGCTGCCCGAGTCGAGGTGATCGCGCCCGATCACGATCGGCGCCGACAGCTCGCCTTTCGCCACCATCTCGTTGAACCGAAGTCCCGCCGCGGCGCGCTCGCCGTACCCCAGCCAGCAGATGCGCGCCGGCAGACCCTGGTAGGCCACGCGGTCCTCGGCCATCCGCAGCCATCGGTGGAGGCGCTCGTTGTGCGGGAACAGCTCGGCCACCGCGCGGTCGGTCTTGGAGATGTCCTCCGGGTCGCCGGATAGCGCGGCCCATCGGAACGGGCCCTTGCCCTCGCAGAACATCGGGCGGACGAACGCCGGCACGAACCCCGGGTAGTCGAACGCCCGGTCGAACCCGCCGATCCTCGCTCCGGCCCGGAGGTTGTTCCCGTAGTCGAACACCACCGCGCCCCTGTCGAGGAACCCCACCATGGCCGCGCAGTGGCGGGCCATCGATTCGTGCGCGCGCTTCTGATACTCGTCGGGGTCGGACTCGCGGATCGTCGCCGCCTCCACCAATGAGAGCCCGGCAGGGATGTAGCCGCCCACCGGGTCGTGAGCGGAGGTCTGGTCGGTGACGATGTCCGGTGCGAAGCCCCGCCGGAGGAGCTCCGGCACGACCTCGGCGCAGTTGCCGAGCAGTCCGATCGAGGCTGCCTCGCCGGCGGCTCGCGCTTCCTCCGCCCACGCCAGGGCTTGGTCCACGTCGTCGGTCTCCCGGTCCAGGTATCGCGTCTTGATGCGCCGCTCGATGTGCGAAGGGTCGACCTCCACGCACAGGGCGACGCCCTCGTTCATCGTCACCGCGAGGGGCTGGGCGCCGCCCATGCCGCCAAGGCCACCGGTCAGCGTGACGGTGCCCTTCAGGGACCCCCCGAACCGTTGCGCGGCCGCCTCGGCGAGCGTCTCGAACGTGCCCTGGAGGATGCCCTGGGTTCCGATGTAGATCCACGATCCCGCGGTCATCTGCCCGTACATGGTCAGCCCGGCTTGCTCAAGCTCGCGGAACGTCTCCCAGTCGGCCCACTTCGGCACGAGCATCGCGTTCGAGATGAGCACCCGGGGGGCCATGGCATGCGTCCTGAACACGCCGACCGGCTTGCCCGATTGGACGAGCAGCGTCTCGTCGCTCTCCAGGTCGCGGAGGGCGCGAACGATGGCATCGAAGCACTCCCAGTTGCGGGCGGCCTTCCCCGTTCCGCCGTACACCACGAGGTCCTGTGGACGCTCCGCCACGTCGGGGTCGAGGTTGTTCATGAGCATGCGCAGGGCCGCCTCCTGGGGCCACGCCTTGCACGTGAGCTCCGTTCCGCGGGGGGCCCTCACCTCACGAGCGACCATCGCCCTCGCCTCCTTGCCTCGCTGCCCGGATGATAGCCATGGCGCCCGCGCCTGCTCGTCGGTCGGCCGCCTCAGCCCCTCGCCCGAAACACCGTTCGGGTCATTGAAGGCGAGGCAACTGCCGGATACCGTGCCGACCGAATGCGAGAGACCATCCGCGTCCTGATCGCCGACGACGAGGCCGAGATCCGCGCCGCGCTCGCCGACCTCATCGCGTCCGAGGACTCCCTGGAGCTCGTGGGGGCAGCACGCGACGCCGGCGAGGCCGTCGAGCTGGCCGGAGCGAACCGTCCCGACGTGGCCCTTCTCGACGTCCGGATGCCGGGGGGCGGCGGGCTCCGGGCCGCTCGGGGCATCCTTCGTCGCTCGCCGGAGACCCGGGTCCTCGCGCTGTCCGCGTATCAGGACCGAGGGACAGTGCTCCAGATGCTCGGCGCCGGCGCCATCGGCTACCTGGTGAAGGGCGTGGCGGCCGAGGAGATCGTGGTGGCCATCGAACGAGCAGGCCGCGGCCAGGCCAGCGTGTCGTCGGAGGTCATGGCCGGGGTGGTCCGCGAGCTCGCCACGCGGCTCCAACGGGAGAGGATGGGCGCGTCGCAGGTTCGCGAAAAGACCGCCCGCATCCGAAGGGCCATCGGGGGCTCGGGGCTC
>Ga0209853_1000537_pt1 | contig 10600 bp, 9 predicted proteins | sample GWRWS1_30_40_FD_187224 | JGI IMG/M metagenome (GOLD analysis project Ga0209853, IMG submission 187224) | Riverbed sediment microbial communities from areas with vegetation nearby in Columbia River, Washington, USA - GW-RW S1_30_40 (SPAdes)... | ecosystem: Environmental > Aquatic > Freshwater >...
GGGTGCCGCTGGTGGTCCATCTGCGTGTAGCCGGCTTCGGTGAACCAGGCGCCGCGCGCGAGGAGGGGGCGCGGCGCGGCCTCGGCCTCGACCCGGTCGATCTGGCGGTCGACCGTCCGGCCGGCCGTGCAGCGCAGGCGCCTCTCCAGGTCGTCGGTCAGATCGCCGAGCCGCGGATCGGCGAGGCTCAGACGCCAGAGCTGGGCCAGGCCCTCGGTCACGGTGCCGAGGCCGGCGCCGGACGCGGGCTCGCCCCGCATCAGCCGGCGCAGCCCTGTGCCTCCGCTCTGCGACTCGAGCCGCGAGTTGAGCCCGAAGATCCCGGCCAGCCGGCGTGCGTAGGCGATCTCCGGCTCGCCGAGCCCCTCCGGCCCGAGCTGGGCCAGGCCGTACGCGGCCCAGTGGTCGGGGAACGTCAAGAAGTAGCCCTCGACGTCGTCGCGGCGGGTGGCGACGAAGCGGGCAAGGCGGCGAGCCGGCTCGTCCCACCCCTCGTCCGGGAAGAGCCCGTCCATGAGCGCGAAGACCCACAGGGTCTGCCCGGTGCCGAACTTCGCGTACTCGCCGGGGAGGGGTCGCTCGCTCTCCAGGCTCCAGGTTCCGAGCACGCTCCCGTCGGCCTGTTGCTGGGCGAGGAGGAAGCGGGAGAGCTCGTGCAGCAGGTCGTCCTCGCCGGTGTCCCCGGTGGCGAGCCGGCGCTGGACGAGCGCCGCGGCGACCAGGGCGCTGGCGCCGAGCTGCGCGTCCTGACCGGGTTCGGCAAACGCCGTCCAGTCGTCGTGACGGACGAGGTTGGCGTGCACGAAGGGCAGGCCGTGCTCGGCCGCCGCGAGGGCCTCTTCGTCGCCGGTCTCGGCGGCCAGCCGGTAGAGGCCCATCATCACGCCCGCGTGCCGGGTGATGTTGTAGTCCTCGGAGACGAGGTCGGTCTCCCGGTCGTAGCCGTAGGTGTAGCGGCCGCCCGGCCGGGCGCCGCGCTCGAGCCAGCCTGCCGCCTCGGCGATCGCGCTCCGCGCCTCGGCAGCGCTTAGGGAGGGACAGACCTCGGCCGGCACGACGGCGACTCGGAGCACGAGCGCCCCGAGCACGAAGACGCCCGCGTAGATGAGCAGTCGTCGCACGGCGGGAGGCTACGCGACAGTCCCGGCCGGACGCATCTAGACTCGGCGCGCTAATCACGTTCCCGCCCGAGGAGGTGCCCAGTGGCCAGACCACGGAAGACCACGAGGCGGAAGGCGGCCCGCAAGCGGCAACCGAAGCGGATCCTCAACGCCAAGCCGTCGCCGAAGAGGGAGGAGGACTGGACGTTCGAGACGGCGGCCGAGGCCGACATGGTCATGGCTGCGCCGCCGATCCCCGCGTCGAAGGACCTGCGTGCGACGTGGTGGAAGGTCGGCGACCAGGGCTCGACCGGCTCCTGCGTGGGCTGGGCCAGCGCCGACTCGGTGCTGCGCTGGCACTTCGTCAAGAACGGCCGGATCCCCCAGACGACGCTGCTGTCGCCACGCTTCGTCTGGATGGCGTCCAAGGAGACCGACCCCTTCATCACCAGGCCGACCACCTTCATCGAGACGGAAGGGACGAGCCTCAAGGCCGCGCTCGACATCGCGCGCAAGTTCGGGGTCGTGCGCGACACCGTCCTGCCCTTCAGCTCCGGCCGGCTCTACCCGGGCCAGGCGAACACCTTCTACGCGGTCGCGGCCCAGCTCAGGATCCTCGCCTACTTCAACGTGGGGACGAGCCAGACGAACTGGCGCATCTGGCTGGCGACCAAGGGGCCGATCCTCACCCGGCTGAACGTCGACGACACCTGGTACGACGCGACCGCCAACGGCGGCAACCTCGACGACTACCTGCCCGAGACCGCGCGCGGCGGGCACGCCGTCGCGCTCGTCGGCTACACCTCGGGGCGGTTCATCGTGCGGAACAGCTGGGGCACGGACTGGGGTGACGGCGGCTTCGCCTACGCCTCGCTCGGGTACGCGCAGGAGGCGTTCACCGAGGCGTACGGCGTCGAGGCCTGACACCAGGGCTCGAGCGAGCATGGCGCGGACTGCGAGGGTTCTCCCGCTCTCGGACGCGGTGGCCGAGCACGTCCGCGACGGCGACGAGATCGCGCTCGAGGGCTTCACGCACCTCGTCCCGTTCGCCGCCGGCCACGAGATCATCAGGCAGGGGAGGCGGGAGCTCGCGCTCGTCCGCATGACGCCCGACGTCATCTACGACCAGCTGATCGGGATGGGGTGCGCGCGGCAGCTGACCTTCTCCTACGGCGGGAACCCCGGCGTCGGCTCCCTACACCGGTTCCGGGACGCCGTCGAGCACGGCTGGCCCCGCGACCTCGCTGTCGTCGAGCACTCCCATGCCGGCCTCGCGGCTGCCTACGCCGCCGGCGCGGCCCGCCTCCCCTTCGGCGTCCTGCGCGGGTACGAGGGCACGGACCTCCTGACCGAGAACTCGTCGGTGGCGCAGATCGAAAGCCCCTTCGGAGGCGAGCGCGTCAGCGCGGTGAAAGCGACCAACCCCGACGTGGCGATCATTCACGCGCAGCACGCCGACCGGCGCGGCAACGTCATGCTCTGGGGGCTCGCGGGCGTCCAGAAGGAGGCGGTGCTCGCCGCGAAGCGCGCGATCGTCACGGTGGAGGAGGTGGTCGAGGAGCTCGAGCCGCGGCCGCACGCGGTCGTCCTCCCCGCCTGGGTCCTCGACGCGGTCGTCGTGCTGCCCGGCGGCGCCTGGCCCTCGTATGCCACCGGGTACTCGGTGCGCGACAACACCTTCTACTCCGAGTGGGACGAGATCTCGCGCGACCGCGAGCGCTTCGGCGCGTGGATGCGCGAGCACGTGCTGGAGACGGGATGAGCGTCCCCACGCCCGAGGAGATCATGACCGTCCAGGCCGCGCGGGCCCTGGAGAACGGCGAGGTCTGCCTCGTGGGAGTGGGCCCGCCGAACGCGGCTGCGAATCTCGCCCGCCGCCTCCACGCACCTGATTGCGTGCTCGTCTACGAGTCCGGGGCGATCGGCGCGAAACCCGTGAACCTGCCGCTCTCCATCGGCGACGACGACCTCGCTGCGACAGCCGACGAGCTCGTGTCGGTGCCCGAGATGTTCAGCTACTGGATCGGGGGCGGGCGAATGGACGTGGGCTTTCTCGGCGCGGCGCAGATCGACCGGCGCGGGAACATCAACACGACGGTGATCGGCTCGTACGACCATCCCAAGGTGCGCCTGCCGGGCGCGGGCGGGGCGCCCGAGATCGCCGCCGCGGTCCGGAAGGTCATCGTCATGCTCCGGCACTCCCCACGTGCCTTCGTCGAGCGCCTCGACTTCGTCACCTCGCTCGGTCGAGGCGGCGATGCCTTCACGGTGATCACGGACCTCGCCGTCCTGGAGCCGGGGGGCGACGGGGAGCTGGAGCTGGTCGCGCTCCACTCCGGCGTCGAGGTCGAGCAGGTCAGGGAGGCGACGGGCTGGCCGCTGCGCGTCCGCGAGCCTCCGGCCGTCACCGAGCCGCCCTCCGAGCGCGAGCTCGAAGAGCTCCGCGCGCTCAAGCGGCGAGTTAGCTGATTTCCGGAAGCGCCCCCGGCCCCGGCGGGCGGAGGGCGTCCGTGAGGTCGCGCGGCTCGCCGACGGTGGCGGGCCGCGCGGCCGCGGGCTCGGCCGCCGGGAGCTCGAAGGAGAAGGTGGAGCCGACGCCTTCCTGCGACTCGACCCAGATGCGGCCGTCCATGCGCTCGAGCAGCTCGCTGCAGATGTAGAGGCCGAGGCCGGTTCCGCCGATCCCGCGGGTCATCTCGGGGTCGAGGCGGTAGAACTTCTCGAAGATCCGCGCCTGCTCGTCGGCCGGGATGCCGAGGCCCTCGTCGCGGACGTAGAAGCACACGGAGCCGTCGGCCGGCTGGACACCCACCTGGATGGGGCCGCCGTCGGGCGAGTACTTGATCGCGTTCTCGACGAGGTTGACGAGCACCTGGCGGACGCGGTCGCGGTCGGCTGCGACCGGCGGCGTCGACTCGGAGACGATCGTCTCGAAGCGGATGCCGGGCGGCCCGTGCTCGCGGGCGGACTCGACGACGCGGTGGACGAGGTCGTCGGCGTCGAAGGGCTCATCCACGAGGTCGAGGCGGCCCGCGTCGAGCTGGTTGGCGAGGAGGATCTCGTTGACGATCCGGTTCAGCCGCTCGGACTCGTCCACGATCAGCGAGACGAAGCGGTTCCGTCCGGCTTCGTCGAGCGCGAAGTCGTGGCGGCGAAGCGTCTGGGCGGCGCCGTAGACCGCGGCAAGCGGCGTGCGCAGCTCGTGGGAGGCCGTGGCGACGAAGTCGGCCTTGAGCTCCTCGAGCCGGCGTGCATCGGTGACGTCGCGGAAGGCGTAGACGATGCCGCCGAAGAAGTCGACGCCGGAGATGGAGATCCAGCGCTCGCCGCGCACGGTCTCGAGCGGGAAGGTCTCGGGCTGCACGGACTCGGCGGCCGTGCCCACCGGGATCCGGTCGGCGAGACCCTTCCAGCCGGCGATCGCGTCGCCGGCGGGCCGGCCCAGCACTTCGTCGGGCGTGAGGCCGGTGATCGCCACCGCGGCCGGGTTCCAGAGGCGGATCGTCCCGGTCTGGTCGACGAGGACGACGCCGTCGGCGACGTAGGTGAGCACACGCGCGGCGTCGGCGGACTCCTCGACCTCGCGCGTCAGCCGGGCGTTGTCGATCGCCAGCGCGGTCATGCCGGCGAGATCCTGGGCGGCCGCGAGGTCGTCGGCGCCGTAGGAGCGCCCGGGCGCACGCGTGATCAGCGTGAGCGCGCCGAGCGTCCGGCCCCGGGCTCGCAGGGGCACGCACATGCGTGATTCGGAGAGCTCCGGCTTGCCTCGCTGCGCCACCTCGAGGATCTCCGGCTCCGGAGCCGGGCCGGGCGCTTCCCCGGGCGGGACGCCTGGGGAAGAGTGGGCCGCGGCGAGCCGGGTGGCGGTGCCGTCGTCGTCGATCAGGTCGACCACGCACCAGTCGGCCAGGTCGCGCACGGCGAGCTCCGCGACCCGCCGGAGCGTGGCCTGGTAGTTGGGCGAAGAGGCGAGGATCTCCCCCGCGCGCGCGAGGACGTCGAGCTTCCGCTGCCGGTCGAGAGCTTCGGCTGCGGCGGCGCGTTCTGCGGCGAGCAGGCGCTCCCGCTCCTCCCCGGCGTGCCGACGCTCGCTGACATCGAGCAGGTAGCCCTGGACGTAGAGGGGCCGGCCGTCGTCGTCCCGCACCGTCACGGCCTCGTCGTGCACCCAGACGATCCGGCCGTCCCGCGACAGCATCCTGTACTCGCAGCGCAGCGGCCTCGCGCCCGCGGCCGCGGCGGCGATCTCGGCGGAGACGCGCTCGCGGTCGTCCTGGTGCACCAGCTGGAAGAAGAGGTTGGGCTTGGCGAGCCATTCGTCGGCCGAGTAACCGAGGATTGCTCCGACCTGCGGGCTCACGTAGAGCGGGGTGCCGCGCTCGCCGAGCGGGTGGACGTACGTGATGGTCGGCAGGTGCTCGGTGAGCGCCCGGTACTTGGCCTCGCTCTCGCGCTGACGTGCCTCGGCGCGCTGCGGCTCGCCGATGTCGCGCGTGACGACCACCGCGCCGGTCGACTCGCCCGCGCCGTTCGGGATCGAGGCGACCGTCAGCGAGACTGCGAGGTCGCCGCCGTCCCTGTGGCGATGCACCGTGCTGGGGACGTCGAGGCGCTCGCCGAGCCGCGCGGCCACGGCGGGGCGCATCGACTCCTCGCCCTCGGCGTCCGGCGCCAGCAGGGAGACCGGCTCACCGATTGCTTCGCCGGCCTCGTATCCGTAGATCGCCTCAGCCCCTGCGTTCCAGCTCACGATCGTCCCGTCGAGGTCGATGCCGATGATCGCCTCGGCGGCGGAGTCCAGTACGGCCGAGAGCTCTCCGACGACGATGCTCTGCTCCAGCGCGGTGCGACGCCGGGCCAGTGCGAGCCAGCCGGCGAGGCCGCCGACTGCGAGCCACGCCGGGAGCCCGGCCAGCGCGAGCCAGGCCTGGTCGGCGACGAAGAAGAAATGGAGGGTCCAGCCCGCGGCGGCGACCGCGAGCCCGCTCCAGATCCCGCCCACGGAGCCGGCGAGCGCGGCAACGACGAGCCCGGCGGCGACGGCCACTCCCGGATAGCGGTCGTGCCAGTCTCCGACCAGCGTCACGAGCCCCTCGAGCACGAGGCCGAGGATGATGGCGACAGAGCGGCGAACGCGAGTCGAAGGGCGGACGGCTGTCCCCTTCAGAGTGGCCAAGTTCGGCACGGGTCGAGAGTTCGGCTCGGGAGGGCCTGTCTCCTTCCCGCAGTTACCCGGGATTCCCGTGAGAATACGCCTTTCGTGAAGCGGTTGCATATCCTCCGGCACGCCAAGTCGAGCTGGGACGACCCCGATCTGGCCGACCACGAGCGGCCGCTCGCTCCGCGGGGCGAGAAGGCGGCGCTGCGGATCGCCGAGCACGTCGGGGACGCCGGGATCGCACCCGAGCTCGTCCTCTGCTCGACGGCGCTCCGCGCCCGGGAGACGCTGGCCGCGCTCCTGCCCATGCTCGCGGGCGACGTCGAGATCCGGCTCGAGGATGCGCTCTACGCCGCCGGAGTCGACCAGGTGCTCGCGCGGCTGCGAGAGGTGGACGAGGCCGTGTGCTCGGTGCTCGTCGTCGGCCACAACCCGACGCTGCACGAGCTGGCGCTCGCCCTAACGGGCCGCGGGGACGCGCTCGAGCGCTTCCCGACGGGTGCCCTGGCGACCGTGGCGTTCGCCGCGCCCTGGTCCGAGCTCGGCGAGAGCAGAGCCCAGCTCGCCGCCTTCGTCGTGCCGCGCGAGCTGGAGAGCTAGGCTAGGCCCGGAGAGCCTTCTCGAGCGCGTCCTCGCAGGCTTGCGTGTGCTCGGGGCCGGCCAGCGTGCAGGTGACGGCGCCGTACCCGAGCGCGAGGCCCGGAGAACGGATGCCGAAGCCCGAGAAGCCGCCGATGCCGCCCAGGCCGAAGCTGCCGTCATCCCCGTCCACGCGGAAGCCGAGCCCCCAGGCGGCGTCCTCCTCCAGGAGCTCGTCGCGTCCGACCGCCTGCGGGCGGAGAGCGCTTGCGACGGTCTCGGCTCGGAGGAGCCGGACGCCGTCGAGCTCGCCCCCCGCGGCCAGGCCGCCGTAGAAACGGGCGATCGAGCGGGCGGTGCCGTGGCCGTTCACGGCGGGGACCTCGGCCGCCCGGTACGCGGCGGAGTTCACGACGTCCAGATCGAGCATCCCGGGCGGGTTGTCCAGGGAGGCCTCGAGCCACCGGCGCGGGTCCTCCCGGATCGAACGACGCCAGACGCCGTGCGGGTCCACCAGCCGGGCCGCCCGGGTGCGCTCCGCCGGGCCGAGGCCGATGTGGAAGTCGAGCGCCCACGGCGCCGCTATCTCCTCCGCGAGAAAGCGGCCCAGCGAGCGTCCGTCCACCCGGCGGACGACCTCGCCGACGAGGTGCCCGTAGAAGCCGGCGACCTCGCCGTGGCGGGTGCCGGGCTCCCAGAGCGGCGGCTCCGCCGCGAGCAACGCCGTCAGGCGCTCCCAGTCGAGCAGCGCCGCGGGGGGCTGAGGGTTTCGGAGAACGAGCAGGCCGCCCTGGTGGGCGAGCAGGTGGCGGACGAGCGTACGCTCCTTGCCCGCCTGCGCGTACTCCGCCCAGTAGTCGGAGACCGGCGCGTCCAGGTCGAGCTTCCCACGGTCGGCGAGGACGAGGGCGCACGCGGCCACGAAGGGCTTCGACACCGAGTACGCGTGGGCGATCGTGTCTGCCTCCCAGGAGCGGCCGTCGACTGGATCGGCGAGGCCGCCCCAGAGATCGACGACAAGCCGGCCGTTCAGGTGAACGGCGAAGGCTGCGCCCAGCTCGCGCCGCAGGCCCCGCTGCTCAAAGCCCTGCCCGAACGCCTCGGCCACCGGCGCGAAGGCCGGCTCAGAGAATCCGCGCACCTCGCCGCTCATCGGCGCAGCATGCCGGGAGAGGCTGGTGCCCTGCTATCCTCGTCGGCGATAACCAGAGCGAGTCCGGTTCGCGCAAGGCGCTTTCCTTACCCGTTCTTGTACTTGGTGAGGGAGGTGTTTTCTTATGGCCAGCGGAACCGTCAAGTGGTTCAACGACAGCAAGGGGTACGGTTTCATCACCCCTGATGAGGGCACGAAGGATCTTTTCGTGCACCATTCGAACATCGCCGGCGAGGGTTTCAAGACTCTCGCCGAGGGCGCGCGTGTCGAGTACGAGGCGCGCGAGGGTGAGAAGGGCCCCGAGGCGACGAACGTCGCCCCGGTCGGCGCGTAGGACGTTGCCGGAGCCGCCCCGTGGTCGCCCCCGCGGCCACGGGCGGTTCCAGTTCCAGACCACGACGAGCAAAGGGAGGAGCTATCGCCGACAAGGAAGAGAAGATCGAGATGGAGGGCGAGGTCGTCGAGGCCCTCCGCAACCGGATGTTCCGCATCCAGCTCGACAACGGCCACGAGACGCTCGGCTACACCGCGGGGAAGATGCGGCGGTACCGCATCAGGATCTTCCTCGGAGACCGTGTGAAGGTCGAGCTGTCGCCGTACGATCTCACGCGTGGCCGAATCGTCTATCGCTACCGGTAGAGCGGCGACGAGGCCTCGCCTGCGCGGGGCCTTCCACCTGTACGCGTTCGTCGTCTTCGCGCTGCTCGGCACTCTCCTAGTTGCGAGTGCCTCGGGTGGGCGGGAGCGCCTCGCGGCCGCCGCGTTCTGCGGCTGTCTCGTGCTCACGTTCGGCGTCAGCGCGCTCTACCACCGGGTGACCTGGCGGCCGGCGGCGCGGCGGGTCATGCGGCGGCTCGACCATGCGTCCATCTACCTGCTGATCGCGGGCACGTACACGCCCTACGGGCTGCTCGTGCTGAGCGGCGCCTGGCAGTTCTCCATCCTTGGAATCGTCTGGATCGGAGCCGCGCTTGCGATCGTCCAGCGACTGCTCTGGCTCGACGCTCCGCGCTGGGTGCCGGTCGGCGCCGGGATCATTCTCGGCTGGGTCGGAGTCGTCGCGCTCCCGCAGATCATCGAGGCCTCGGGCGGCTCGGGCACGGCGCTCGTCGCAGCGGGCGGGATTCTCTACACGCTCGGTGCCGTCGTCTACGCCGTCGGCAGGCCCGACCTCGTCCCGGCCGTGTTCGGCTACCACGAGCTCTTCCACCTGCTCACGGTCATTGCGGCGTCGTGTCAGTTCGCCGCGATCGCGCTCCTGGTCGCCTAAGGGCCCCTAACAGAATTAGGAGCCATGCCGCCTGGCCACGCTGGGCGGCCCGAGGACGGCGTCCTCGGTCGCGCCCATACCTCTCCAGGTATGAGCGCTCCGTGCGTCCTTGCCTCGAACCACCCAGCGCACCCAGTCGGCGGGCCATCATCCTGTTAGGAGCCCAAGAGGCTTGCCTGACCAGGGAGGGGTGGCCGCCCGCCTCGCTCCGCATAGGCTGCCGCCATCACGTCCGAGCCCGTTCCACACACGCATGCACGCGCCCTCGAGATCGCGCTCGTCGTCTCGATCGCTGTCGCCTTCGCCGACTCGTCGATCGTCGTCCTGGCGCTGCCGGAGCTCTTCGTCGAGCTGCAGACGACGATCCCGCGCATCTCGTGGGTCGTGACGGCCTACAACGTCGCGGTGGTGATCGGCGCCTTCGCGCTTTTGCCCTTCGTGCGGCGTGTCCGGCCTGCGTGGCTCGCGCTAGCGGGGCTCGGCGTCTTCCTCGTCGCCTCCGTCGTCTGTGCGGTGTCGGGCACCCTGGAGACGCTCGTCGCCGGGAGAGTCGCTCAGGGGATCGGCGCTGCGCTCCTCCTCGGCGCCTCGCTCCCGCTGCTCGTCGTCCTGAGCGGCGACCGCCGGCGCGCCGTTGCCCTCTGGGTCGGCGCCGGGACCCTGGGGACGGCGGTCGGCCCGGCGCTCGGCGGCATCCTGACGGAGGCCTTCAGCTGGCGCGCCATCTTCGCCGTCCAGGCGCCGCTGGCCGCTGCTGCAATTGGAGCCGCGCTCTATCCCGCCGCCCGCGCGCTGCCGCCGCCGGTCGAGAAGGGCCGCGCGCCCCTCGGCTCCGCGCCCGCTCTCGACTTCACCTACGCGGCGCTGGTCGGTGCGCTCTTCCTCGCCGTGCTTCTCATCGTCACCGTGTGGGACTACGGCCCGCTCGCCGGGGCGGGGATCGTGAGCGCGCTCCCGCTTGCGGCCCTCTGCGCCCGGCCGCTCTCCGCTCGGCTCTCCGCGCTCGCTGACGTCGTCGGGGGCTCGGCGCTCCTGGCGGCGGGCCTGGTCGCGCTCGCCCTGCTGCCCGCGAGCGACCCGGCCTACGCGGTGCCCGCTCTCGCTCTCGCCGGCGTCGGCCTCGGCCTGGCGCTGCCGCCGCTGACGCGCGCGTCGCTCGCCCGGGAGGGTGACTTGACGCACAGCGGCGCCACCTCGGTCGGGGTGCGCCACGTCGGCCTCGTCGTCGGGCTGCTCGCGGTGGCGCCGCTCCTCGCCTCGGAGCTGGACGACGCCGAGGAGACGGCCACGTTGAACGCGACCTCTGTGATCCTGGACGCGCAGCTTCCGCTGACGACCAT
>Ga0209853_1000538_pt1 | contig 10600 bp, 8 predicted proteins | sample GWRWS1_30_40_FD_187224 | JGI IMG/M metagenome (GOLD analysis project Ga0209853, IMG submission 187224) | Riverbed sediment microbial communities from areas with vegetation nearby in Columbia River, Washington, USA - GW-RW S1_30_40 (SPAdes)... | ecosystem: Environmental > Aquatic > Freshwater >...
CCCGACGCTGTTCAGCCTGCTTGACGTGTGCGCGACCGGCATGGGCAGCCGGCTGCTTCGTCACTGGCTGCATCACCCGGTGCGCAGCCGTGCGATCGCGGCGGGGCGGCACGATGCGGTGGACGCGCTGTGCGGCGAGGCCGGCACCGGGCCCTACCGCGCCGTGCACGCCGCCCTGCGCGGCGTCGCGGACATCGAGCGCATCGCCGGACGAATCGCGCTCCGGACCGCCCGGCCGCGCGATCTGGCGAGCCTCCGAAACTCGCTCGCGGTCATGCCAGAGTTGCAGCGGGTCTTGAGCGGCGTTGACGCAGCACGGCTTGCCGGGCTCGCCCAGGAACTCTCGCCCCCCGCCGATTGCGTCCACCTCCTGCGCGGAGCAATCGCTGAGGCGCCTTCCCCGATGGTGCGCGACGGCGGCGTCATCGCTGCCGGCTACAGCGTCGAGCTGGACGAGCTGCGCGCCCTGCAGACGAACGCGGGCGAGTTCCTGGTCGCGCTCGAGACCCGGGAGCGGGAACGGACCGGCATCCCGAACCTGCGCGTCGAGTACAACCGGGTCCACGGCTTCTACATCGAGGTGACGAACGCGCACGCCGACAAGGTCCCGCCGGACTACCGTCGCCGGCAGACGCTGAAGAACGCCGAGCGGTACATTACGCCCGAGCTCAAGAGCTTCGAGGACCGGGCGCTGTCGGCCCAGGAACGTGCGGCGGCGCTGGAGAAGCGGCTCTACGACGAGGTGCTCGCCGGGCTCGCACCGGCTGCACCCCGGCTGCACGCGCTCGCGCGCGCGGTCGCGGAGACCGATGTGCTGGCGGCCTTCGCGGCCACCGCGGTGACGCGAGACTGGCGCCGGCCGGAGTTCGTCGACGAGCTGGCGATCGAGATCGACGCCGGCCGCCATCCGGTCGTGGAGGCGGAGATCGACCGGTTCATCGCGAACGACACCCGGCTCGCGCCGACGCGGCGGCTGCTCCTGATCACTGGTCCGAACATGGGCGGCAAGTCGACCTACATGCGGCAGGTCGCGCTGATCGTGCTGCTCGCGCACACCGGGAGCTTCGTGCCCGCGCGCGCCGCGCGCCTCGGGCCGGTCGACCAGATCTTCACGCGGATCGGCGCGGCCGACGACCTCGCCGGCGGGCGCTCCACGTTCATGGTGGAGATGATCGAGAGCGCGAGCATTCTTCACAACGCGACCGGCGCGAGCCTCGTGCTCGTGGACGAGGTCGGACGCGGCACCTCGACCTTCGACGGCCTCGCGCTCGCGTGGGCGATCGCGCGCGAGCTCGTGGAGCGCAACCGCTCCTACACTCTGTTCGCGACCCACTATTTCGAGCTGACCAAGCTCGCGCAGGAGTACCGCGAGGTCGCGAACGTCCATCTGGACGCCGTCGAGCACAAGGACCGGATCGTCTTTCTCCACGCGCTCGAGGAAGGGCCGGCGAGCCAGAGCTACGGGTTGCAGGTCGCGGCGCTCGCGGGCGTGCCGGCCGGAGTGATCCGGGCCGCGCGGCGATACCTGCAGGAGCTCGAGCACCGGGCGGCCACGCAGCGCGGCCAGACCGATCTCTTCGTCGCTCCGCCCGCACCGGAACCCGAACGCCATCCGGCGCTCGACCTGCTCGACGCGGTGAGCGCGGACGAGCTGACGCCGCGCGAGGCGCTCGAGCTCGTCTACCGCCTCAAGAAGCTGTGAGGGCGCTCCTCGCGGCAGCGCTTGCGGCCGCGTCGGCCGCCGCGTTCGCGCAAGGCATCGCGTTCAGCTTCGCGGTGTTCGGCGACACCCCCTACAACGCGCTCGAGGCCGTGGCGGTCGAACGCGTGCTGCGCGAGGCGGATCAGGCGGGCGTGGCCTTCGTGGTTCACGTCGGCGACCTGAAGGCGGCCTCCGAGCCGTGCAGCGATCGTCTATTTCGCGAGCGGCGAGCGCTGCTCGACGCCTCGCCACGGCCGCTCGTCTACGTCCCCGGCGACAACGAATGGACCGACTGCCATCGCCAGTCGGCCGGTGGGTACGATCCCCGCGAGCGGCTGGACGCCCTGCGCCGGCTCTTCTTCACCGACGACGAGAGCTTCGGCCGACAGAAGCTGCGGGTCGTTCGCCAGAGCGACGGCGATCCACGGTTCCAGTCCTACCGCGAAAACGTCCGGTGGATCGCCGGAAACGTGGTGTTCGTGACGCTCAACGTCCCGGGCAGCAACAATAACCTCGGCCGCAACGGGCTCATGGATGCCGAGCACGCCGAGCGCATGATCGCGAACTTCGCCTGGCTCGCGCAGGCCGTCGCGATCGCTCGCCAGCCGGCGATTCGGAGCCTGGTCGTCTTCGCGCACGGCGATCCGCGGTTCGACCGCCCGGCCGACCCGGCCGACGGCTACACGGGCTGGCGTTACGCCCTTCGGGCGCACGGGTCGGCGCTCGACAAGCCCGTGCTCTACGTGCACGGCGACGGCCACCGCTATCGCGTCGATCAACCGCTGCGCGACCTGCTCACGCACGACCGCATCGCGACCTTCACTCGCGCAGAGGTGTTCGGCTCGCCGACCGTCGGCTGGGTGCGGGTGAACGTCGACCCGGACGCGGCGCGGCCGTTCTCCATCGCCCCGGGGGGCGACCCGCCCCCGGCGCCGCAATGAGCGGCGCGCCTCCGGCGACGCAATGAGCCACGCGCCTCCGGCGACGCAATAGTTCCTACGCGCGCTGCGCAATGTAGGCCTTCACCGCCTCGACGTCAGGCTCGACCACGTCGAAGCGTCGCGGCCGCGACTCGAGGTCCTCGAGACCCTTCGGCCGGTCGGGCGGCCGTCCCAGCGCCTCGCGGATCGTCGCCTCGAACTTCGCGGCTCGCGCGGTCTCCAGGCACACGAGCGGCACGCCGGGCTCGCGATGGGCGAGGCCGGCCTTGACGCCGTCGGCGGTGTGCGGGTCGATCACGACGCTATATTGCCGCTCGACCTCGCGAATCGTCGCGACCCGGTCGGCGTGGCTGCTCCGCGCGGACACGAAGCCGAAGTCGACAACGCGGGCGAAGTGCGGCGTCCCGGCGAGGTCGAATTCGCCCGCTGCGTCGATCCGCCGCCACAGATCGGCGACGACCGTCGGGTCGCGCCCGACGAGGTCGTGGACGAAGCGCTCGAAGTTCGAGGCCTTCGAGATGTCCATCGACGGGCTCGAGGTCGGTACGACGTCGGCCGGTGGCCGCGCACGGTAGCGCCCGGTCCGGAAGAACTCGTCGAGCACATCGTTCTCGTTGGTGGCCACGATCAGGCGCCGGATCGGCAGCCCCATCATGCGGGCGACGTGCCCCGCGCAGACGTTGCCGAAGTTCCCGGTCGGCACGGCGAACGAGAGTTCCTCCTCGTCATGCGTCGTGATCGCGAGCCAGGCCTTGAAGTAATAGACGACCTGCGCCGCGAGCCGTGCCCAGTTGATCGAGTTTACCGTGCCGATGCGCAGTCGCCGCTTGAACTTGGGGTCCCCGGACACGCGTTTCACGATGTCCTGGCAGTCGTCGAACACGCCCTGCACCGCGAGGTTAAAGATGTTCGGCTCAACCAGCGAGTACATCTGCGCGGTCTGGAACGGGCTCATCTTGCCGTGCGGCGACAGCATGAACACCCGGATGCCGCGCCGCCCGCGCAGCGCGTATTCGGCCGCGGAGCCGGTGTCGCCCGAGGTCGCGCCGAGGACGTTGAGCGTTTCGCCTCGCCGCGCGAGCGCGTACTCGAACAGCTCCCCGAGGAGCTGCATCGCGATGTCCTTGAACGCCAGGGTCGGGCCGTTCGCGAGCCGGAGCAGATGAAGGCCCGGCTCGAGCGTCTTCACCGGCGCGATGTCGTCGGCTCCGAACGCCCGCGCGGTGTACGTGCGGTCGATGATCGCCCTCAGGTCCGCGGGCGGGATGTCGCCGATGTAGCGCGACAGGACTTCGAAGGCGAGCTCGCGGTAGCCGAGGCGCCGCCACGACGCGAGCGTCGCCCGGTCGATGCGGGGATACGCCTCCGGGGTCGTGAGTCCGCCGTCGGGCGCGAGACCTTCGAGGAGGATGTCGGTGAACGCGGCGGGCGGCATGCCCCCGCGGGTCGAGACGTACCGCACGAACGTGTGCCGTTTCAGTTCCGGCCCAGCTCCTCGAGCCGGATGCGGGTCACCTTGCCCGCCACGACCGGCAGCCGCTCGATCCCGGCGATCGCGGCGTTCAGATTCCTCTCCTGCGTCTCATGGGTGAGCATGATGATGTCGACCTGCTCCTCGCCCTCGCTGGGTTCGCGCTGGATCATCGCGTCGATCGAGATCGTGCGGTCGGCGAGGATGCGGGTGATGTCGGCGAGCACGCCCGGCCGATCGAGCACGCGCATCCGCAGATAATAGGAGGTGATCACCTCCTCCATCGGCAGGATGCGAGTGTCGGCAAGACGATCGGGCTGGAACGCGAGGTGGGGCACGCGATGCTCCGGGTCGGCGGTGAGCAGGCGCGTGACGTCGACGAGATCGGCCACCACCGCGCTCGCCGTCGGCTCGGCCCCCGCGCCGGCGCCGTAGTACATCGTCGCCCCGACGGCGTCGCCTTCCACGAGGATCGCGTTCATCACCCCCTCGACGTTGGCGATCAGCCGTCGCGTCGGGACGAGGGTGGGATGGACCCGCAGCTCGATGCCCTGCGGCGTGCGCTTGGTGATCCCGAGCAGCTTGATCCGGTAGCCGAGGCCCTCCGCGTAACGGATGTCCTCGCGCGTCAGCCGGGAGATCCCCTCCGTATACGCCCGCTCGAACTGCATCGGGATGCCGAACGCGATCGCCGCGAGGATCGTGAGCTTATGCGCGGCATCGATGCCCTCGACGTCGAAGGTCGGATCGGCCTCCGCGTAGCCGCGGGCCTGCGCCTCGCGCAGGACCTCGGCGAACGGGAGGCCCTTCTCGCGCATCTCCGACAGGATGAAGTTCGACGTCCCGTTGATGATCCCGGCGATCCACTCGATCCGGTTCGCGGTCAGTCCCTCGCGCAGGGCCTTGATGATCGGCACGCCGCCGGCGACCGCCGCCTCGAACCCGACCGTCACGCCCTGCTTCTGCGCCGCCGCGAAGATCTCGTTCCCGTGCACCGCGAGCATTGCCTTGTTAGCCGTCACGACGTGCTTGCCCTTCGCGATCGCCTTGAGCACGAGGTCCTTCGCGACGGTGTAACCCCCGATCAGCTCGACGACGATGTCGATGTCCGGATCGCTGACGAGCTCGTTCCCGTCCGCGACCACCTTGGCTGCGGCATCGGTCAGGCGCTTCGCCTTCGCGACGTCCTTGTCGGCGACCATCGTGATCCGGATCTCCCGGCCGGCGCGGCGCTGGATCTCCTCGCGGTTGCGCGCGAGGACGCTCCAGGTGCCCCCGCCCACGGTGCCGATGCCGAGCAGCCCGACGTTGATGGGCCTCATCGCGCGTCGGTGATCGTGACAACCCGCAAGCTCATGCGGCCCGGGTGGCCTGCAGCAAGCCGTCCTTCCGGAGCATCTCCTTGATGCCGCGAATCGCCTGCCGGGTCCGGTTCTCGTTCTCGATGAGCGCGAAGCGCACGTGGGTGTCGCCGTAGTCGCCGAACCCGATCCCTGGCGACACCGCGACCTTCGCGTCGGCGAGCAGCTTCTTCGCGAACTCGAGCGAGCCGAGCGGCCGGTAGGCCGCGGGGATCTCGGCCCAGACGTACATCGTCGCCCGCGGCATCTCGACCATCCAGCCCGCCTCGTGCAGGCCCTTGACCAGCACGTCGCGGCGCTTCTGGTAGCGGAGCCGGGTCTCCTCGACGCAGTCCTGCGGGCCCTCGAGCGCGACGATCGAGGCGACCTGAATCGGCGTGAACGTGCCGTAGTCGTGGTAGCTCTTGATCCGCGCGAGCGCCTTCACCATGTCGGCGTTGCCCACCATGAACCCGATCCGCCAGCCGGCCATGTTGTAGCTCTTCGACATCGTGAAGAACTCGACCGCGACGTCGCGCGCGCCCGGCACCTGCATGATGGAGGGCGCCTGGTAGCCGTCGAAGACGATGTCGGCGTACGCGAGGTCGTGCGCGACGAGGACGTCGTGCTGCCGCGCGATCCCGACGATCCGCTCGAAGAACGGGAGCTCGACGCACTGGGTCGTCGGGTTCGACGGAAAGTTGATGATCAGCAGCTTCGGCTTCGGGAACGACTCCTTGATCGCCCGCTCGAGCTCCTCGAAGAAGTCGACGTCGGGCGTCATCCGGACGTGCCGGATGTCGGCCCCCGCGATCACCGGGCCGTAGATGTGGATCGGATAGCTCGGATTCGGCACCAGGACGATGTCGCCCCGTTCGAGCGTGGCCAGCGCGAGGTGCGCGATGCCCTCTTTCGACCCGATCGTCACGATCGCCTCGGTGTCGGGGTCGAGCTCGACGCCGTACCGGCGCTCGTACCAGTGGCAGATCGCGAGGCGCAGCCGCGGGATGCCGCGCGAGACCGAGTAGCCGTGAGTGTCCGGCCGCTGTACGGTCTCGATCAGCTTCTCGACGATGTGCCTGGGCGTTGGCCCATCGGGGTTGCCCATGCTCATGTCGATGACGTCCTCGCCGCGCCGCCGCGCCGCCATTTTCAGCTCGGCGGTAATGTTGAACACGTACGGCGGCAGGCGCCGGATGCGGGGGAAGTCCTTCATGGCCGAGCTCTCGATGTCGACGGGGGCCGCGCGAGCGGCTGGACTCGCGCCGCAGCAAACTGCTATGGTAACGGCTCTAACCCCTTACCGCAATTTGCGTTTTCGCCTTTGAAGCTGCATCTCGACGGCGCGCCTGGCCGCAACCGCTTCACCGCGTACGGCGCCGGCTACGTCGTCGTGAACGGCACGCGATATGAGCGAAGCCTCGTGGTCCTTCCGACCCGAATCGTCACGGACTGGCCGGCGACGACCTTCGACGCCCTCGAGTCGAGCCATCTCGGCGCGCTGGCCGCGCTCGGCGCCGAGGTCGTGCTGCTCGGCACGGGCGCGAGCCTGCGCTTCCCGCGGCCCGAGCTCACGCGGGCGCTCGTCGAGGCGCGCGTCGGGCTCGAGATCATGGACGTGCAGGCCGCATGCCGAACGTACAACATTCTCATGGCCGAGGAGCGCAAGGTGGCTGCGGCGCTGCTCCTCGGCTAGCCTCGGCGGCTTGAGCGCGCGATGCGGCTCGGCCTGAGGATCGTCGTCGCGACGGCGCGCGGCGCGCGGCGCAGCGCGCCCAAGCTGGTCGACCTGCTGCGGCGGCACGGCGCGTCCGCAACCTTCTACTTCAACCTCGGCCCGCATCGGCTCCATCGCTGGCTCCCGGGCTCGAGCGTCGGCGGGCGCGCAGCGAATGCAATGCGCAGCGTGCGGGAGGCCGGCTTCGAGGTCGGGATCCACGGCTGGGACTGCGTGCGCTGGCGCGATCGTGTCGCGCGCGGCGACTTCGAATGGACCGAAGAGGCTTTGCACCGCGCGTGCGCGGCGTTCGAGCGGCTGTTCGGCGAGCCGCCGCGCACGCACGCCGCGCCCGGATGGCAGATGAACCGCCACGCCTTCCGGCTCACCCAGCGGCTCGGCTTCGACTACGCGAGCGACACGCGCGGGAGTGCACCCTTCATCCCGGTCGTCGAGGCCGAGCTCGTCGCGTGTCCGCAGGTGCCGACCACGCTGCCGACGCTGCGGGAGCTGATCGGCCGCGATGGCACGCGCCGCGGCAACGTTCACGAGCGGATCCTCGCGGCGACCGCGGTGCCGTCGGGCGCGGGCCACGTGTTCACACTGCTCGCCGAGCGCGACGCGGGACGCTACCTGTCCGCCTGCGACCGGCTGCTCGAGGGCTGGCGCGCGCTCGGCTGGGAGATCGTTCCGCTTCACGCGCTGGCGCAGAACCTCGAGCCGAAGGCGCTCGAACATCACGTCATCACCGCGGAGCGCGCCCCCGGCGGTCACGGGACGATCGCGGCGCAAGGCCCGGTGTTCCTCGCCTGAGGCGCGCGGTTGCGCCGGCGTCGGTTTCCCGCAACAATCCGTCCACGACCCTAGAACGATAATGGCGAATCAAGCGGTCAAGGACTTCTCGCTGCCCGCCACCGGCGGCGGTACGTTCGAGCTCTCGAGAACCGACGGGAAGATCCTCGTCCTCTTCTTCTACCCCAAGGACAACACGCCCGGCTGCACGACCGAGACCCTGCAGTTCCGCGACCTGCATCGCGAGTTTCAGAAGGCCGGCGCCCGCGTCTACGGCGTCTCGCGGGACAGCCTGAAATCGCACGAGAGCTTCAAGGCCAAGCTGCAGCTTCCCTTCGAGCTGCTCGCGGACGAGGACGAGACCGTCTGCCAGCAGTTCGGCGTCATCAAGATGAAGAACATGTACGGCCGGCAGGTCCGCGGCATCGAGCGCTCGACCTTCGTCCTGGATGCCGGGCGCGCGGTCCGCCGCGAGTGGCGCGGCGTCAAGGTCCCAGGCCACGCCAATGAGGTACTCGACTTTGTCAAGACACTCTGAACCCCATCTCCGCCACGACCCCGCCGTCCACGCCCAGCGCACGCCCGCCAAGAAGCCGCGCGCGAGCGCGCGCTCCGTTCGCACCAGGCTCTTCGTCCTCGACACGAACGTACTGATGCACGACCCCGCGAGCCTGTTCCGGTTCGAGGAGCACGACGTGTTCCTGCCGATGCAGACCCTCGAGGAGCTCGACGATCACAAGCGGGGGATCTCGGAGGTGGCCCGGAACGCCCGCCAGGCGAGCCGCTTTCTCGACGAGATCGTGAGCAGGGGCACCGGCCGCATCGACGCCGGCATCCCGCTCGCGCGCCACGCCGCGGACACCGCGACCGGCCGGCTCTTCCTGCAGACCGAGGCGCTGAACGGCACCCTGCCGGCGAGCCTCGCGACCCACAAGGCGGACAACCGGCTCCTCGGCGTCGTGGTCGCGCTCGTCGAGCGGCACTCGGACCGCGAGGTGATCCTGGTCTCCAAGGACATCAACATGCGCATCAAAGCGCATGCCCTGGGGCTCGCGGCCGAGGACTACTTCAACGACAAGGTGCTCGAGGACACCGACGTCCTGTACACCGGCGTGCGCGAGCTCGCGCCCGACTTCTGGGACCTGCACGGCAAGGACATGGAGTCGTGGAAGAAGGAGGGTCGCACCTACTACCGCATCCGGGGCCCGCTCTGCCAGGAGCTGCTCCTGAACGAGTTCGTGTACCAGGAGAGCGACCGGCCGCTGCACGCGAGCGTGAGGGAGGTGTCGGGAAAGACCGCGGTGCTCGAGACGGTCCGGGACTACACCCACGCGAAGAACGCCGCGTGGGGGATCACGGCGCGCAACCGCGAGCAGAACTTCGCCCTCAACCTGCTGATGAACCCCGACATCGACTTCGTCACGCTGCTCGGCCAGGCCGGCACCGGCAAGACCCTGCTCACGCTCGCCGCCGGCCTGATGCAGGCGCTCGAGGTGAAGCACTACAGCGAGATCATCATGACGCGGGTCACGGTGCCGCTCGGCGAGGACATCGGCTTCCTGCCGGGCACCGAGGAGGAGAAGATGGGGCCGTGGATGGGCGCGCTCGAGGACAACCTCGACGTCCTCAACAACACCGACGAAGAGGCCGGCGAGTGGGGCCGGGCCGCCACCCGCGACCTCATCCGCTCGCGCATCAAGATCAAGTCGCTCAACTTCATGCGCGGCCGCACGTTCATCAACAAGTATCTGATCCTCGACGAGGCGCAGAACCTCACGCCGAAGCAGATGAAGACGCTCATCACCCGCGCCGGTCCCGGCACGAAGGTCGTCTGCCTCGGCAACATCGCCCAGATCGACACGCCGTACCTCACCGAGGGCAGTTCAGGCCTGACCTACGTTGTCGACCGGTTCAAGGGCTGGTCGCACTCGGGCCATGTGACGCTCCAGCGCGGGGAGCGCTCGCGGCTCGCCGATCACGCCGCCGACGCGCTTTGAGCGCGTCCGATCCGTCAAAGCCGCGCGGCGGTGCCCGTCTTGGCCCGCGGGGCGGTAACCGGCTGTTTCTACGGTCTCTTTCCTCTCTGTTGCACCATCGCTCCTGCCACCGGCCGGAGGATCGCTCGTTGCGCTGATGCGACATATGCCACTTGGCATGAAAATCTTCTTCCCGCCGAGGGGTTGACTGGTGTCTCTAAGAATTAGTATAAACAAGCCTCCCTAATCGTCTGTTTTGAAATCACCAATACGGGGATCACTCCATGGGATTGCTTCGGACTGCCCTTCCGTGTTTCGGGATCGCCTTCGCGATGGCGACTGCGCACGTGGCCGTGGCCCAGCAACGCGCTCCAGGTCAGACGCCGCCCAGCATTCGGGCCGCGGAGGCCTGGTACGCCGGCGTGGGTGCCGGCGTGTCGTATTACAACTACCAGGACGGGGTTTTTTCTTCACCGACCAGCAGAGACCAAACCGGGTTCGGCTGGAAGGTCTTCGGCGGCTATCGCTTCTCGCCGTACTTCGGCGTCGAAGGCAGCTACGTCGACCTGGGCAGCACCCAAGTAGCCACAACCACCGGGCAGTCCGTGGGGTTCAGCGTGCACTCCTGGAACGTCGCGGCCGTCGGGCGCGTGCCATTCGC
>Ga0209853_1000539_pt1 | contig 10594 bp, 11 predicted proteins | sample GWRWS1_30_40_FD_187224 | JGI IMG/M metagenome (GOLD analysis project Ga0209853, IMG submission 187224) | Riverbed sediment microbial communities from areas with vegetation nearby in Columbia River, Washington, USA - GW-RW S1_30_40 (SPAdes)... | ecosystem: Environmental > Aquatic > Freshwater >...
CTGCGGCTGTGCGTATTGTTGCTGTTGGGAGGCCTGCGCCTGGTCTTGTTCGGCCCACCGTCCCGCCTGGCGCCGGGAGACCCGATTTGACACCGCCGTCGCCGTGCCGGCGACCACCGCCGTCCGCGCGACCCCACGTATTAGGCCCGGCATTGCCGTCTCCTTTCTCCGCTCTTTGGTGTCGGGCTCAGCGTCCCTCGGCGGCGTCCAGCGCGGCCAGAATCCCTTGTACCGGGATCCGCCCGGTGGACACGAGCTGAGCGCCGGCATGCCGCATCGCCGTAGCGAACGGCGCGGCCCACACGTTTTCATAGACCAGGATCGCGCCGGAGCGGCCTGGCTCGAGTGCGGCACCGGATTCTTCGAAGTCGTCCTGGCCGAGCAGCCCGGACGATGCCCCTTCGAAGACCGCGAGGTCCTGCTTCGCATGTACGTCGAGGTCCGCGATGGACAATCCGCGCACCGACCCGTCCTGATCTTTCGCGAGGAAGGCGAGATCGAGGATGCGGATGAGCCCCCGGTCAACGAGATCCACCAGCAGCGGGAACGCCTCGCCGGTCGGTCCGCCCACGGGAAACTCGACCACCAAATAGTCGATCGGGCCCATGCTGTCCAGTTCGTTGTTCATGCCCGCGCCTCCCGCCGGGGGGGTCTCGGCCCGTGCCACCGGCTAGTCAACTTCAGGTTAGTCAGCTTCAGGCCACGCCGTCATGAAACCGGATTCGGCAGCCCCGCCATCACCCGGAAGGGGAAACCACCGAGTGGGGTGCGATGCGGAGCACATGTGTCAGACGGCCCCCATCCACTTCCCGGTCGCGAGTATGAGGCGCCGCGAGCGCCGCCGCCTGGGCCGGCTGGCGTTGCATGTGCCGGGTGACCGCGGTAGACAATTCGCCGTGGCTGCGTCAAACCTCCGTGACGTCCCGGCCGTGCGCGGTCAGGGCCCAGATCACGGTGATTGCGGCGACTATGAAGAGGATCGCCCAGACCGGGTACCAAGGCAGCCACGCGAAGCCGACAAGCGTGGCCACCATGGCCATGATCACCCCGACCGTGCGAGCCCAGACCGCCCCCCGGAAGAGCCCAAAACCGGCCAGCAGCACCAGGATCCCGATGATCAGGTGGATCCAGCCCCACGTCGTCGCGTCGAACTGGAAGATGTAGTTCCTTGTCACGACGTAGAAGTCGTCATTGACCAAGGCCACGAGCCCGGCTATGAGCCACCAGGCTCCGAGCATGATCATCATAAATGCGGCGAACATTGTCCAGCCGACCGCCGCTCCGCTCGGCTCTCGTTGCTGCATGGAACCCTCCTCGTCTCCTGCACGCGCGCTGTTCGGCGTGCGTGTCCAATGTGCTCATCCCAAATATGCCCAGTGCCCCACGCTCGTGCGACCAGAAGCGGACGGACACCGAAGATCACGTAGACGCCGCGGGCCGTCTCTGGGTCGCCCGGGTGTGGTGCCGGCATGGTCCGGCTTTCCACTCGCCCCACCGGTCCAAAACGGAGGGTTGGCTGAAACCTCCGCGCAACAAATGCATCAATATTCTCAGCAGGCCGCACCTGACGAGCGGCCCCGAGATGAGTTGTGTGGCGCTGGAACAACGACATATAGGCCTCAGGTAGTCACGTTAGTCACATTCGACGTCGTGGGGACGCGTTTACAAACATTGACGCGGCGAGGGATGGCGGCCGGCTGGGTATTTGTCTTGTCGACCTCGCCGCCAATGTGGACCGCATCATTCGCCGCTACATCTTGCTGCGGTGCTAGTAATGGTCCAGGGTGGACCGTCGCGGAAACTCGCCAAAGTCCGCCGGGTCGCTCATGATCAGACGATACGAAAGCCGCTGGACCGAGTCTGCACCACCCCCGCTGAAAGCGTCGCTGTGTCACGATGCCAGCGTGGTGGGCCGCACACCGGAGCGAGGGAGGGGCACGATGGCCGACGAGGATCCGACCGCGAAGGCCCGCCGCGTGTGGAACGGGTTCGCCCCACGCTACGACCGGGGCATCCGCTTCTTCGAACGCCTTCAGTTCGGCGGCGGGCGGCAGTGGGTGTGCTCCCGCGCCCGGGGCGAGGTCCTCGAGGTCGGGGTGGGCACCGGCCTCAACTTTCCGTTCTACTCGGCGGACATCACCCTGACCGGGGTGGATCTGAGCCCGGCCATGCTCACGATCGCACGCAACCGCGCCGACGACATGGGCCTCGCCGTCGACCTGCGCGAGTCGGACGCACAGGCGCTGCCATTCCCGGACGCGTCATTTGACACGGTGGTGAGCACGCTGACCCTGTGCGCTGTTCCCGACGACCGGGCCACGATCACCGAGATGTGGCGGGTGCTGCGCCCCGGTGGGCGGCTGCTGCTGCTCGACCACATCGGCAGCACCTGGTGGCCGATCTGCGCGGCGCAACGTCTGCTGGAGACAGTCACGATCCGGTCAGCGGGAGACACCATACCCGCCGCCCGCTACCGCTAACCGCCGCCGCTGGCTTTCGGACCCAGGAGGTCGAGCGTCTCAAGGCCGGGACGGTGGAACGGGTCCACGCAAGCAAACCATGAGCGGCGGCCTCAGAGGTGGCGCTGCCACACGATGGCTTCGGCCATTACCTGATATCCAAGCATCTCGTTGACCCGAATCATGTGCGCGTTCGAGGCAGCATTCCAGGTGTCGACGATTCGAAGCTGCGGTTCCTCCTCGCGAAGCCAGTACATCATCGCGACCTTCAGGAGCAGTCCAAGACGGTTTCCGCGGTGTGACGCCAGCACGCTCGTGTCGAACTGCCAGCCATGGCCGGGGACCTCGTTCTCCACGCCCACCATGGTGTGCCCCGCGAGGACACCGCTGCTGCGCTCGCGGGCGACGAGCCGGTAGATCCGCCGGTCGTGGGCGAGCTGGGCCGCCTCGAAGGCCCGGATGCGCTCTGGGCTAAAGACCTCGTCCTCGACATCCAGGTCGTCAATCGGCGCATCGTTGATCGCCTCGGTCATCTGGACTACGTCCGCCAGCATGTGCTCAGGCGTCGCGCCCTGCATTCGTACCAGCTCGTATCCGCCAGCGAGGCTCTGCGCCTTTACGTACTCCTGGTCGAGCTTCTCCCAGTCAAGGTTGGTCAGGTCCTGTCTGCGCTGCACCGCCACCGACGCGCGTTCGAGGCCCATGGCCTTGGCGAACTCAACACCCGCGGGCTGATCGAAACACTCGGTCAGGACCAGTTTGCGTCCGTCGGCGCGCACGCGTTCCACACCGACGTCGAATAGCCGACGCCCGACGCCCTGCCGACGGACGATCGGATCGACGGTGACTTCAAGAAAGCCGAGGTGGGTGTTGTCCCAGTGCGACAGATGCACCTCGAGGACGGCGTTGACCCGGCCGCCGGCGTCGCGAGCAACCGCGGCCACGGGCGGGTCGCCGTCCCACCCATGCCGCAGCCGAGCCGTGAACGATGAGACGGTCGTGCCGGGCAGGTGCGGGCAGTCGACGAGGCGCGCGGCCTCCAACACCGCCACAGCACCGTCCAGGTCGCGTCTGGCGAGGTGCTCGGGGTCAAGCCAGGTGAGGTCCACGAGTCCAGGAAACCGCGACCGCCTTGCCTCCGCCACTCATTATTGGAAGGAGTACGGTCACTCGGAGACTTTGACCTCACAACCAGGGGGACGCCATGTTCGGCCGGCTGGGCGCATTCGTCGTACGCAGAGCGTGGTGGGTGATTGCCGGCTGGCTGCTCGCATCGGCCGTCATCATCGTCGCCTCCCCATCGCTGAGCGACATCACCTCCGCCGACCAGGGCAGCTTCCTGCCCCGATCGTACGAGTCGGTGCAGGCGATCGAGCTCGCCGAGAGCGCGTTCCCGCAGCAGACGACAGCCACCGCGACCATTGTCGTCAAACGCACGGACGGGCAGCCGCTGACCCCGGCCGACGAGGCCCGGGTGGGCCAGCTTGTCCAGTCCTTGCAGGCAAAGAACATCGAGCGGACGTCCGGATATCTGACCGGTCCGCAGGCCGTCGCCCCGGACAGGTCGATACAGGTCGTGACCGTCGGCCTCGACGCGGTCACCCCGGACGATCCAGCGCTGCTGGACGCGGTACGGGAGCTTCGCACAGTGCTCGGACAGGAGTTGGCGGGCAGCGGACTGACCGCGGGCGTGGCCGGCGACGTAGCGAGCTTCGTCGACAATGAGGACACGTTCACCAGCGCGTTCACGATCGTCGGCCTGGCCACGATCTGTCTGATCATCGGGCTTATCCTGGTCATCTTCCGGAGCCCGATCGCCGCGCTGTTGCCGGTCGTGGTGATCGCCATCGTCATGCAGGTCACCACCTCGCTCGTCGCGGCGGTGGGCACGCTCTTCGATCTCAACGTGAGCCAGGACCTGCAGACGATCCTACTGATCGTGCTGTTCGGCATCGGGACGGACTACATCCTGTTCCTGCTCTTCCGCTACCGCGAGCGGCTGCGCGCCGGCGACGACAAGCGAACCGCCATGGTGGTGTCCGTCGAGCGGGTCGGCGAAGTGATCGCGTCGGCAGCCGCGGCGGTCATCGTGGCGTTCCTTGTCCTGCTGCTCGCGTCGTTGGGATTCTTCGGCTCGCTCGGCCCAGCGCTGGCGATCGCCGTCGGGGTCATGCTCGTGACGTCGCTGACTCTCATCCCCGCGATCGTGTCACTCCTCGGCCGGTTCGTCTTCTGGCCGTCGAAGTCGTGGCAACGCCAGCCGAAGGCAACCCTGGCACACCGGCTCGGGACGGCCATCGGGCGCCGGCCGGCTCTCGTCGCGGCGGCGTCCGGCGCGCTGCTGGCCGCGCTCGCCGCTGGTGTCCTGGCGTACAAGGCTGACTACGACTTCAGCGCTGGCTTCCCACAGGACACCGAATCCGCCCGCGCGGCGGCGGACCTTCAGCGGGCATTCGCGGCCGGGGCGCTCGCGCCGACCGAGGCCTACCTCATCACGACCGATGGGTCGCCGCTGACTGGCCAGCAGATCAGCCAGTTCGCCACGGCCGCGGCGAGCGCACCCGGTGTCGCACAGGCGCAGCCGCCACAGCGCGGAACGGACCCGAGCGTGGCACGGATCAGCCTGCTGCTCGACCGGAACCCGGTCTCCAATGAGGCGATCACCCTGGTCCGTGGCGAGCTCAGAGACACCCTCCACGCGGCCGCGCCGCCGGGGACCCGAGCAGTGGTCGGCGGAACCACCGCGATCTTCGCGGACATCAATTCCGCGAACAACCGGGACCTCTCCGTGATCCTGCCGGTGGCCGCGGTCCTGATCGCGCTCATCCTCGCATTGTTGTTGCGCAGCCTTGTCGCGCCGATCTACCTCGTTATCGCGGTGCTGCTCAACTTCGCCGCGACGCTAGGGGCGACGGTGTATGTATTCCAGGGTCTTCAGGACAAGCCCGGTGTCACCTTCCAGCTGCCGATCATCTTGTATCTGTTCGTCGTAGCCATCGGGACGGACTACAACATCCTCATGATCGCCCGACTACGTGAGGAGGCGCGAGAGGGGAAGGAGCCGCGTGAGGCCGCCGCGATCGGCGTCGAGCATGCCGGCCCGACGGTCGCCGCGGCGGGACTGATCCTCGCCGGTACGTTTGGGGTGCTGATGCTCGCGCCTATCTCGTTCCTGCAGCAGATGGGCTTCGCCGTCGCGCTCGGCATCGTGCTGTCGGCGTTCGTGATGTCAATGTTCCTGGTGCCCGCATTGACCGCGTTGATTGGCCACAAGGCATGGTGGCCCGGCCACGGCGACGAGCCGACAGAGGCCGCGCGAGCCGTGCCGGAGCGAGTGGGCGTCGCGGAGGCGTAGTTAGTGCGGCACGACGGGGCGTCGTACGCCTGGCCCAGCGGTGGAGGCTCAGCTTCGGCGGGCTGGTGGTCGTATGTTTACTCCTGTGCCTGTCGCTCACGCCGTCGCTGCTGCCGCGGAGCTGGGTCTTTCAGGGGATCGTCCTCGGAATCCTGGTCTCCATCGGGTACGGCATCCGTGCTGGCGAGCTGGTCAGCACGCAAGATCTTTCGGCTCCAACCCAGCCCCGCCATCCGGCGGGAGCGGCGCGGCTCCGATGTGGTACCCGCGATGACGTGGTACCCGTTGGTGACGTTCTGGCAGGCCACCGCCGACATGGCGGTCGCCAACAACGTGCCGGCCGGGCACGGCCACATGCACAGCAGCGAAGTGGTCGACGCATGGGCCGCAATCGCGCCGCCGGTGGGCTGGACGTCGCGGAAGACGGTCCTGCTCAAGCAGATCGTCGGTGAATAGTTGGCCGGCCGAGTCGACATGCGCCGGGCCTCGTGGCTGGGCGTGGTGGCGGTGGTCGCGGCGATCGTGGCCTTCAATGTGCTCAACAATCGGGTCGTCCCCTCGGCGTATGCCTTGACGCGGCCGGCCGAGTTGGTGCTGCTCGCCTTGCTTGCGTGGGGGTCGGGCTTGACCCTCGCCGACCTCGGGCTCGCACGGTCGACATGGGCACGCGGACTTCGCTGGGCGGCTGCTTTGATTGGCGTCGTCGTCGTGGTCTACTTCATCGCGATTGCGCTGCCGCTGACCCGCGCCGCATTCCTGGACCATCGCGCCAACCTGGAGTTCGGCATCCCTCTGGCGCAGGCCGTCATCGCGGCGGCCATTGCCACCGTGATGCTGGAGGAGTTCGCGTTCCGGGGAGTGCTGTGGGGTCTGGTAAGCCGCCTTCGCGGACCGACGTACGCCACCGCCGTGTCTTCAGTCCTCTTCGGACTGTGGCACCTGTTGCCGTCGATTCGGCTGAACCGCAACAACGAAGCCATCACCGACCTCTTCGGCAGTGGCCCCGGCTCCACGCGGCTCGTCGTGGCGCTAGGGATCGTCGCCGCCGCACTCGCCGGAGTGATCCTCTGTGAGCTGCGCCGGCGCAGCGGCAGCCTCCTCGCACCGCTGGGACTGCACCTGGCGACCAACTGCCTCGGTTACGTCTTCTCGGCCGTGGCCTGGGCGACCACGTAACCACCGCGGGCGCAGCCCGATAGGGTTGGTCGATGCACCTGGTCGCAGTGAGCGCCGACGTGTCCCGTCGGTTTCTCGTCCTGGTATCGGCGCTGGCCGCGACCGGGTTCGCCGTTCTGGCCGTGCTCGTGGCGAACGGCGTTCCGGCGATTGAGCGCGCCGATCTCGCTACACACGCGTCGCTGCGCGCATACTCGGTCGCGCATTCGGGGTATCTCACAGCGATGAAGGCAATCACTCACCTCGGCGACGGCGTGGTGATCCTGGTCGTCGACACGGCTACATTCGCCGTGTTCCTCTGGCTTCGGCGATGGCGTGCGGCCATATTCGTCGCCACGGGCGGGCTCGGTGTGTGGCTGCTTTCGCGCCTGACGCGCTACCTAATGGCCCGACCGCGCCCCGGCGATTCACTGTGGCACGCCGATGGTCCTGCCTTCCCCAGCGGACACACCACAAATATTGCTGCCACGGCCGCGATCCTCACGATCGTGTGCTGGCCATTTCTCACTCATGCGGGCCGCATCACCGTCGGCGTGGCCGCGGTCGCCGTACCACTTGCCGTCGGGTTCACGCGCATCGCCGGCGGCGTGCATTGGCTCACGGACGTGGTGGGCGGTCTCCTCTTCTCACTTGCGGTCGTATGCGCGATCGCCGCCACCTACCCACCACATGCGAGCGCCGCCACCGACCATGGGCCATAAGGCGCTCCGCCGCCGCGTCGGGTCGGCCCGGCATGGCCGCCAGGGCTCTCCTTTCTCCCTGTAGTTGCGTAGCGTGACGAAGAGCCGCAACCTCCACCACCAACCCTGGTGGGTCACGTCGCCGCCGGGGTGCGAGGGTTGCCGGTCGCGAGCCCGCATCTTGAAGTCGAGGAATTCCGGGTAACGGGCGAGTAGGACGTTATCGACAGCCGCCGGATTCTCGGCTAGGACCTCCCGCCCACGCGTGGTCAACTCGACGACCGCGCGACGCGGTCGCCGAATAAGACCCGACATGTACGTCACCGCCCAGTGGACCCGACTGTCGAACACCGGCGAGCCACTCGGAATCTTGAGTGCGCGGTCTTCCTCAGTTAGCCCTAACTGCTCCGCGAGCGTCGTTCGTACGTCCGCCAAGCGGTGGCTCTGCCCGTCCGCAATGGCGTGCAGGACGGGCAGCATCAGGCTTTGGTAATCGGGCACGGTCACCCGGGAAGCCTCTCATCCGACCTGCGGTGAATTGGCGAAGGCTGAGTCGAACGGCGGCGTATGCTGCCGGACGGCGACGCTGCCTCCAGAGTCGACGAGACGACCAAGGCCGAATCGCACCAAGCCCACGAGAATGAAGAGTCCGAATGACGAAGACCGACCTTGGTAGCGCCAGGGCGAAGCTGCGGTGGGCGCGCGAGCATCGCAGCGATCTGGAGAAGCACATCGATGCGACGTTCACGAACCCTGAGAATTGGGCCATCATGAGCGCCGACCGAGATCCGGACTCCGGCGAGCACATCTTCCACATCAATGATGTCCCCGACTACAGCGTGTTCCTCGAGGAGATCAGCCTCTGCGTTGGCGACGTCGTTCATGGACTCCGAGGAGCACTAGATCACCTTGCGTGGCAGGTCGCGAACTCCCATGGGGCGATGAGCGCAACCGACGCGCGCAAGATCCAGTTTCCGATCTATGCGGACCCAACGACGTTTTGGAACAACGTGGGAGCCGTTTTCTACGATCCAGGCGATTGGGCGCAATTCGGAGCGTATCAACCGTTCAATGGACAGAACGGCCGACCCGACTCTTATTCTGGCGCGTACATCCACCAGCTTGCACACTTGCAAGAACTCTCCAACGCCGACAAACACCGACAGCTGTCCATCGTGCTGCTCACGTCCTCTCGTTTCACCACTGTGCCCGTAGAGGGTGGCCACCCACCGTGGCTGGTGAGGAAAGACGGAGAACGGACGATCGACGTGACAAAGGTCAATGAGCCCAACCCACATGCCGCACCGCCGAACTTCAAGCACACCAGCTACCTCGTCGAGGTAGGCGCCGAGGTGGTGCGGTTCAAGATGACTAGCGAGTTCGCCGAGCACAGCAACATCGGGGTAGCCGGGGCCGTGATGCCGTCAGTGGCCTTGGCCGAGCGCCGGCCGATCGTCTCTACCTTGGATCGCATAGCCGCTTTCGTCCAACTGATCATCGATGAATTCGAGGAGCGCCTTCGAAAGGATGGCCGGCTGATCGGGCCGAAATGAAGGGTGCAGCCTACTTCTCGCGGCAGATCCAGTTCTTGGCGGAGGTGATCGCAACGCTTGACGTGGATCCCGGCGGCGAAGCGGTCGACAGACAATGCGAAGTAATGAAGCCAGAATCTCGGGGGGCACTAGGCGTTCAGCCGATACTCGATCTTGCTCTTGGTCGGTACCTTGCCACCCATGACACTGACGGTGCTCGTGCCACGCTTGCTCAGACGGTAGGCCATGAAGGACTTGCTGATAAACGTCCTTGCGGCGCTCGCGACCGCAGGTCTCGGCACGTTCGCCGCCCGAACGTGGGCCATGTTTCAGAGGTACCGCCGCCTGAACAAGAGCAAGCCCGCGGTCTCCATCAGCGCGGGGGACGACTCGCTCGTGATGCAGGGCGACCTCGGCCCCGCCGAGGTCGACGTAGCCATTAACCGTTGGCTCAACGAGAGCCTTGGCCTGCCGCGCGATCAAGGCGTACCCGTTCACGAGCACGAGCCTGAGCCCCAGGTGCTGTCCGGCGACACGCTGTCGCTCCTCGATCCACTCACCATTGCGCTACAAGAACTAGCCAAGGCACGGGAAGAAATCACGGAGCTCACCAAGAAGCTCCTTGCTGCGGCGGACGCCAGCAACAAGCGAGGCCAGAAAATCGCGCTGTGGACTGCTATCGGAGCGAACATCGCCACGATGGTTGGTCTAGTGGTGACGATCACCCTTGCTGCCAACTGATGACCCAGAGATGACGGGCCGTTTCTAGAAGGCTTCCAATGCGCCTGCCACTCGGCGGTGTCAACGCATGTCCCTTGCGGACTCGAACACTTCCACAAGCGGAGAGGGTTCGCACTGTCGGCGGGGCCTTCAAGGACGGGGTACGGCGGTGACGTCAACGTCCGACTCGCGGCAAAATGAATGCCGGCCGCACTCTGTAGAGTGGATCTCTAAGAAACTTGGCTGCCCGTACGGTCCGCGAGAGGCTATGCCTACCGGTCTCGTTAGGTGGGTGGGGGAGGGAGTCCTCCCCCGCCCCCGGGTTGCCGGCTACCGGCGTCTCACCTGCCGGTGCGTCTCGCCGTCCGGACTGGACCGACTGGGTGTCGACGCGGTAGGAGCAACTACCGGGTGGGCGAGCGAAGCTAGAGCCCGAAGTGGACGTTAAGGCGCTCAGTGGTGCTGGTGTCGCACGTTCCTACCGAGCGTGACGCAATTCGGTTTCGTTTTTGCCTCGATCGGTGGCGTCGCGTGCTCGTGGTGGCGCGGCTGCGCGTGGTTTCGGCCGTGGGGTTGGCGGGATATTCGCTGCTGCGTCGTGGTGCGGTGTTGTCGCAGTCGGAGCGCGGTTGCGGTGGCGGCGACGGTGAGCAGGAATGTGGCGGCCGCGCT
>Ga0209853_1000540_pt1 | contig 10583 bp, 7 predicted proteins | sample GWRWS1_30_40_FD_187224 | JGI IMG/M metagenome (GOLD analysis project Ga0209853, IMG submission 187224) | Riverbed sediment microbial communities from areas with vegetation nearby in Columbia River, Washington, USA - GW-RW S1_30_40 (SPAdes)... | ecosystem: Environmental > Aquatic > Freshwater >...
CGTGCAGCGGTTCAATGAGGTGCGCCAGCTGGCCACCACCTTCTTGTTCGAGCTCCACGATGCCATCGAGAAACTCCCGGGATCGACCCCAGCCAGGGCATTGCTGGTCCAACGCGCCCTGACGTCCCTGGACAGTCTGGCGCAGGAGGCGGGCGATGACCCGTCGCTGCAACGCGAGCTGGCCATGGCGTATGCCAAAGTTGGCTACGTGCAGTGGCATCGGTACTATGCCAACCTCGGGGACACGGCCGGCGCGTTGGCGAGTCAGCGCAAGGCGCTGGCGATTCAGCAGGCGTTGGTGGCCGCCGACCCCACGGACGTAGGGGTCCGCCGCGACCTGGCGCGCAGCTCTATGTGGGTCGGTGACGCGCTGGCGGCCACGGGCGATGTGTCTGGGGCGCTCGAGCATTACCGCCTCGCGCTGGCCACGCGCGAGGGGCTCGCCGCGGCCGACCCCACGAACGCGCAGGACCGCCACGATGCGGCAATCAGCTACCAGAGACTCGGCGACACGCTCGGCAATCCAGGATACCCTAACGTCGGCAACCCGCTCGGCGCGCTGGCGAGTTACCATAAGATGCTGGCGACCCTGGAGGCGTTGGCGGCGGAAGCCCCCACGAATGCGGCGGCGCAGCACGCCCTGTCGATCGGGTATGAAAAGATCGGCGACATGCTGCCAGTGCTCGGGGACACGGCCGGCGCGCTGGCGAGTCAGCGCAAGGCACTGGCGATCCGGCAGGCGCTCGCGGCCGCCGACCCGACGAACGCGCAACTCCGCAGAGATCTAGCGGTGGGCTACCGAAAGGTCGGCCTCATGCTGGCGGCTACAGGGGACGAGGCCGGCGCGTTAGAGCAGTACCGTGAGGCGCTGGCGATTCGTGAGGCGTTGACGGCCGCCGACCCCACCAATGCCGCAGCCCGGAGAGACCTGGCACGTATTTATGGGGATATCGGGCAGGTGCAGAGGGCGATGCGGGATGTTGCCAGCGCGCTGGAGAGCTTACGCACCTCGCTGGCGCTCTTCGAGGCGCTGGCGGCGACGGATGCGACCAACATGGATCTGCGCACCAGCGTGTCCCAGACGCTGAGGCGCCTGGCAGAGCTCTCGGCCCAGGCTGGCCACCTGGACGAAGCCCGCAGCTACACCGGGCGACTCTTCGCGCTGCAGCAAGGGCAGGCGGAACAGGCCACGGCGACGGCCGCCGAGGTGCACGCCTTCGCCCGGACGCTGCTCACCTGTGTGCCCGCTGACCTGCAAGATCCGGCGGCAGCGCTGCGCTACGCCCAGCAGGCCGTCACCATGACCCACGGGCAGGACGCCACCCTCCTCGGCACCCTGGCCCTAGCCTCTCATCGCACCGGTGACCAGGCGCGGGCGATTGCGACGGTCGAGCAGGCCCTGGCCTTGGCCCCGGGCGACGCGATCCAGCGCCAGGAGCTGGAAGCGCAGCTGGCGACTTGCGCCACCGCCCTGCAGCGCGTACCGGAGCGCTGAGCACGGCCCGGCACTCGCCGGAGCTCGTCGCCAACAGACCAGAACGTTGGGACTGCGGGTGGCGATGCGCTTGAGTTGCTCTGGCAGCCCCACGGCAAGCGCCAGGACACTTGCAGCAAGCAGCCGTCCACGGCTGGGGCACCGCGGGCGCAGGGCTGCTCGATGCCGTAGTGTGACGGCGTGCGGCGGAGACCGCGCCAGTGCTCGGTTGCACCGGTAGCGCTTCCCTTAGCTGCCCCTGCCATGTGCCTCGGCCGCCTGGTCAATCCGAAGCATTTCCGAAACATTTCCGAAGCACTTCCGAAGCACTTCCGAAGCACTTCCGAACCCTTTTTGGCCTGTGCCGGGGTACCTTCTCTCCCAGGCAACAGCGAGGGTGGGCTTACTGGAGATGACCCGCAGCGCATTCGAGGGGCCATCGCCGCAGAGCCACCTTGGCAATTGCGGAGTGCCACTATCTTTCAACCATCACTGACTTAGTACTACCAAAGAGGAGATCTCACATGAGCCAGACCATTAGCAACGAGCGAATTTCAGTGAGCGCGGTGAGGAAGTCAGTGGCGGACATGATTGTGATACCACCAAAAACGACAGACGTACAGCATAACAATGGGTTCGTGCGCCGCGCCCGCCTGCAGGCCTGGCAGGTCGGCGCGAGCCTGCTGGTGCTGGGGAGCGTGTGGCTTGGGGTGCCCTCGAGCGCCAGCGCGCTGGCAGAACGCGCTGACGGCTATATCGCCGTACTCAATGCGCTCCAGCAAACAGCGCAAGAGACGTTGCGTGTCTGCCAAAGCACTCAAGAGCCGACGAGTTGTGCATTGGCCCAGATGGCTATGGAAGCTTGGCGAACGGGGCAAGATTCCATGAAAGATTGTCTGGCAGGCGACGGTGAGGCCTGTGCCCTCATGGATCAGGCAGCGGCGCTCCTCGGCTATCAGCCAGGCCCTGAACCTTCAATGCCATCACCACGTCAATCGGGAGGTCCGAGCGTTCACAGTCCGTTCGGAGGCGGTGGTGCAATGAGCTGTGACGACTATAGGGTGCAGTATGAGACGTGCAAGGCGCAGGTTCGCTCGGGGTATGGTCCGTACCGCCCCGGTGCCATTAGTCAGCGTCGAGCGGCGGATGCGCAATGCCGCGCTATACTGGAGGCCGCCGCCGCTGTGTGTCAAGGCGGCGGGCGCAGCGGCGTCGGGGGCAGGAGAGACATCGGCAGCGAAAGATCGCCGGCGCCAGCGGCCCCCGAACGGGGTCCCATCGGCAACCCCTACGACTGGCGGAACTATCCGGAATACGACACCAGCCGTCCCATCGGCAACCCCTACGACTCGAAGAACTACGAACGCGACATCGTCATCGGCAACCCTTACGATTGGAAGAACTACAAAAAGATCAAATGAGTGAGAGGTGTACGACCCGGCAACCACAGCACCCGTGGGAGCGCACTGGGGGCCGCCTGCTGGGGTAGCACGCGGCTAGGCTTCCATCGTCGGTGCCCAGAGCGGAGAGGTAGAAAGGAGGGGTGATCATGGTCAGCGATCCGAACCTGTTCGACAACAACTTGGCCTCCTTCCCGGAGGAGACCACGGGCTTCGAGGGGGACACGAGCCTTCTGGATAGCCTGGATACGAATGAGCCAGAGGCGGCGGAGTTACCGGATGCCACGCCGCTGGACCCGAGGATGACGCAATACGAGCTCGAACCGCCAGGTTCGCAGGGGACTGATCCCTTCGATGCGTCTGCGACAGGGTTGCCAGCTGAGCACAGTGCCGAACCCGACCTCCGCTTCGGGGCGAGCGGGTGCGCGCACTGTGGCGGGCGCGGCTACACAACCTCCCCGGGTAGCGCCTCTCAGGATCCGTGCTACTACTGCAACGGCTCTGGGGAAGCACACTGCTGCCTCCCACTACCCGACGACCTCCGCTTCGGCGCGCGCACCTGCGCGCACTGTGGCGGGCGCGGCTACACAACCTACCCGAGCAGCGGCCGTCAGGAACGCTGTTGGGACTGCAACGGCTCTGGGGTGAGTAGCTAAGCTGCGGCCCATGGGCGGAAGACGGGCGCTTTCTGCCTTCCGCCCTTCTATGGAAGGAGTCTCGCGAGGGAGGTCATGCCATGCCCATCAACTTCTTCAGCTACATGTTTTTCAGCCAGATGGTGAACGTTGTGACCCAGGCGTGGCAGAGCAGCCGCAACCGCGCCACGACTGTCGTCCAGCAGGACCTGAGTCGGGAACGCTTCGAATGGGAGAAGCGGCGGCAACTGGAACAGGAGGAGGAGAAGCGCCGGGCGCAGCGTCAGCAGGCCACGGACCGGCTCCATGACATTGTCAAAAGCCGCGAGGTGACGCTGCTGTTCGAAACCTGGCCGCTGGAGCTGGCGCCCTCGGACTACCTGCGACAAGCGGGGCCGCAGCCCGAATTAAAGCCGCTCAAAGTCATTGTCGCGCCGCCAGCGAATATGGCCGGCCTGGCGCCGCGCCTGGAAGAAGGCCTGCGCGGGTTCATGAGCATGCACTATCCCCTCCATGGCCGGCAACGCCCGGTGGAGTTTCTCGGGGGGGCCTGGCGCGCCACGAAACTGCGGAGCGAGGCAAGCATCAAGGTGCTGTTCAATCTGCTCGAGTCCGAGCCCACACTGGTCTTGGAGTCGGAGATCATCGGACACGATCTCAGCTTTCGCATCGGCTACTGGGGCTTGGCGCAGCCGGGCTACTGCTATATCCCGGTGCAAACGATCCACTACCAAGACATGGCCGCCGAGGAGGCTCGGCAGCGGGCCGCCCGCTGGCGCGAGCTGAGGGCTCAGTTGCGCGCCCATGGCGAGGGCGAGGACTTCATCGCCAAATGCGGCGACGGCGACGCCGCAAACTTAACGGTACTGGAAGAGGAGGAGCGGCTCCAGACCGCGGGAATCGATACCAACGCCTTGAACGTTGCACAACGCTACAAGATCGACCTGGGGCATCACACCCGCGTGAGCGAGGCGTTGGTGGCCTGCCACTGCGTGGTCGCCGCCTGTATCGCGGACGCGTACCACCTGCTGCATCATGACACCCCACCGCGGTTGCCGACGCTGCTGCCCGAGCTGGTGGCGGCGCTTCCGGGGCACCAGCTGGAGCCGCTGCTGGGTGATATCGTGCGTAGCTTCCGCGGGGTGTATAGCGCGATCGCAGTTGACCGGCCCGCCTGGGAGCCGGAGTTGCTGCTGGATTTGGCCGATCACCTGCTGGAACTACCAGACAAGGCCCTGGCTCGGGAGCAGGTCGAGGACGCCCTGCGTGCCTGGCTGCGGCTACGGGACGTTTCCACAGCCGCGCCCAGCCAGCAGCTTCAAGCCGTGGCGCCGCTGGTGGGCCCCAGCGATCGGGAGTTCCTGGGGCGGGTGCGGCAGGTGCTCGTGGCGCTCGGGGACGAGCAGGGTACCCAGGCACTCGACACCATCGCACGCGGCCTCTCTGTCCCCGCCCTGATGCCGCCACGCGACCAGGCCGATCCAGTGGCCGAGGTGCGGTGGAAGGCCGAGCAGGGCGATGCCGAGGCGCAGTACCAGCTGGGCGTGATGTACGAGTACGGTCGGGAAGTTCCGCAGGATGAGACGCAAGCAGTGCAATGGTACCGCAAGGCCGCCGAGCAGGGGTATGCGCCGGCACAGACTAATCTGGGTGTGATGTACCGGCAGGGCCGGGGGGTCGCGCAGGATGAGGCGCTAGGGGTGCAGTGGTATCACAAGGCTGCCGAGCAGGGCGATGTACAGGCACAGCACCATCTGGGCTGGGCATACCAGCACGGCCGGGGAGTCCCGGAGAATGAGACACAAGCAGTACAATGGTACCGCAAGGCCGCCGAGCAGGGTCACAAGGGTGCACAGGATGCCCTCGCAGCTCTGGAGTTGGAGGCCAATATTCGCAAAATTCTGCGGAGCTATCCGCCTTGCCCCGGCTTCTGGGTTCCTCCCATTCCAGGAAAGGAACAAGCGAAGTTTAGAGACGCGGTAGCCAAAGCCCGGAGAATCTGCCAGGTTAAGGGGGGTGAGCGAATTCTTGGCCTGATCTGTGATCATTGGGGCTGGAGTGATGACTGTCTTGTCTTTACTAATAAGGCCCTCTACTTCCGCGACTATTGGCAGCTCAGTGGTAAGGAAAAAGAAAGGATCCCGTACAGCCAGTTTAAGAAAACTGTCGCGACAAGCTCCTTTTTTGACCCGATCACACTCCCGAGTGGTCATAAACTGAATATAGGGAGAAGTCCCACAGCAATCTCCGACGAAACGCTTGTCTCCATACTCAACTCGATTAGACAGCTGGTGCTGTGACGCTGGGCTGTGACGGCAGGTTCCGTGCAGGCCTTTCTGGAGACCATGACAAAACAGGGGCTGGACTGAGGAATCGAAGGAATCGCGGTGAGGCGTGAGGCGTACCACACCGCAACCTTGCCCCAGTTTGTAATGGTCTCGGGATATGTTCGGGATCCCGAACTTTCTCCATGAACGGCAACGCGGCGCGGGTGCTACGCCCTTGGATGTGAAGGACCAAACCCATGATGGACATGGCGGAATTCAACAAGCGTTTGGTGCCATTCTCAAAGACTTATGGCGAGGTCACCAAAAGGCTGAGTGACTATCGGACTCATAACCCTGACAGCCTAGCGCCATATGAACTGGACTGGTTCGGCGGTTTGATCACAGATTTTCAGAACGAGTTTGATAAGTGGAAAAACACCAACCATCCTCTCCGAAAACATCTGGAGGCATACCTCGGCACAAACAAGCGGGCTTTTTGGCTGATTGGCAGTGTCTACCTCCACGTTGCCTTTGACCTCCCGCGGGTCATTGCAGACAAGATGCCGGACGTATTCAAGGGCAAGTACCCGGACTGCCTGAGACGAGCCAGGGGTATCTATTTGAAACAAGCGCCCGTCTTTCTCGAAGTATTTCGGCAGTTCGCAAGTGACACGGAAGTGGTCGGCAAACTTGCTTGGCTGACTTGGCCAATGCCCAAAGGCGTACTTGAGGTGGTCGGCCATTGGGTCTTGGCGCTGCGAACATCCGCCTGGATCCACGGCGAAACATTCTATCAGGCAGAACAAGGAGAAAATGCGCATCTGAACCAGCGCAAAGAGTTGGAGGAAGCGCTCTCGGAGGCGGTCAAACAGGCGTTTGAGGAAAAGAAATGGTGGCCCCATGCACCTGGGGGGCTCGGGCTACTGCTGGCGGCAGTTCCCCAAGCGCCCCGATGGGGAAGTTGGCCCGCTTGGACGATCGCTGGCGGGCTCATCTTGGTCGCCCTCTTGGCGGTAATCTCCATCCTCTTCATTCGAGGAAGGAGGCTGAAACGCTTCGCCGACGAATTCGGCCGGACCCTTTATCAGTACACGAATGAGGCTGTTTCCTTCGGCCAGCGGGAGTTTGGAGAGCGCCGTCACGGCCAGCAACGCTTACAGGGCTAGAGACGAACTGACCAACCATTGCTTCTGTCTACTCCTGCCAAGACGCGTTCGGCGAGGTCGCCGAGGGCATCTTCAGGCAACATCTTGCGGCAACCCGCAAGCAGCAGTCGCTCTTTGCAGTGACAACGACTGCTCGTTAGGCACGCTAGAGTATGGCCTATGGTACTCGCCGTGCTGTCACAGATATCTAGTCTCAACACTGATCCCGTGTCGAGATGCATACCCCTGGAGGCGCGCGCGCAAAAAAGGCGACCCGTAGAGTTTTTTCCGCAACTCCCTGGCGCAGGCCTCTCCCCCTCTCCCTCCAGCCGACCTAGACACGCGTTCCCCCACGCGCCGCCCTTAGCTTCAGGAAATGAAGCTTTCCTGAAGCTATTTTTCTTGTCGGCACGTCGAGGATAAATTACGATTTGCCTTGACGGTCCTCCAGGGAGGCCGACCGCTGGTCGACATGGGGCGCCCTGGACGTTATCTACACCCCACACCGCAGGAGGTGGCATGGCCTTCCAGGAACAGCCGCTAGAAAATTTGCGGGTAGAGCCCAGTCATTTTTTATCAAAGACCTCGAAGGGTGATGAGATGGCAATATGAGAGGCTTTCGCCAGCGTATAGGCATCTCTGAAGCACCTACCCCGGACTCTCATCAAATCCATCTTTCCTGTGATCTCTCTGCAGTCGTGCATTTTTTGTTCTCGGCCCTCAAGTAAACGGAGAGGAGCATATGCAGAATACGGAATCTAACCCTCGACAGTCGAGTTGGACGCCGTTGATCCTAATGGTAACCGTCGTCGCGGCTTTGCTAACTTTATTTATCGTGACCTTCCTGACGCTCAAATTTGGCAGGCTCTTCGAGTCACTGCAAAAGGACGTTAGCAGACTCCAGGAACAGGGTGATAAACAAGGGGAGAAGGTTGGCAACATCCTTAAAGACCAGGCGGTACTGCGTAGCGAACTCGATAGAGACTCGAAGTCACTGCAAAAGGACGTTAGCAGACTCCAGGAACAGGGTGATAAACAAAGAGAGAGGACTGAACACATCTTCCGGGAAGCGCTGTTGCCAATGGTTCGCCAGGCTGTAGAGCAGGCGGCCACCAAGGCGTTAGCGCCCAGGCCAGCACCGCCAGAGGCGCCCAAAGCGAGGAGCTTTGTTATCCTGGCAATCAACGACGTCTACCGGATCGAGGGGGTCGACGAACGCACCCATGGAGGACTCGCACGAGTACGTAGCCTGCGTGCAGCATTGGAGCAACAGTATCCCGACCTGTTGCTCCTCCATGCTGGTGACCTACTCTTTCCATCACTCCTAAGCCGACTGTATAACGGCGAGCAGATGATCGATATGCTGAACCTGCTCGATGGTCAGCCGCAGGACTTCGATCCGCGCATGCTCGTCACCTTCGGCAATCACGAGTTTGACGAGGATAAACGCCAAGATGCTGCCATGCTCAGTCGCCGTATCAAGCAATCCCAGTTCCGCTGGCTTGGCTCCAACGTCGAGTTTGCCAGCGGCGACGACGGTCGCTTGCTGGTCGAAGCCGAGAATCTGGTCGCTAGCGTGCTCGTCGAAACTGGTGGTGTGCGTGTGGGGGTATTTAGTCTTACAACAGATTACAAGAGACCAGAGTACGTAGCCCACTTTGGCAACCGCGAGACAACGGCCCGCGTCATGACCGCCGAGCTGCGTAAACGGGGTGCTGAGGTGGTGGTGGCGCTTACCCACTTGCGCATGGCCCAGGATGCTGCCATCCTTCGCAATCTCGGAATAGACGGTCCCGACCTCATCATTGGTGGGCATGAACACAATAAGCAATCATGGCAGGTGAACGGGCGATGGGTAATCAAAGCCGATGCTGATGCGCGCACGGCTGCGGTTGTCTATGTGACCACCACTACGAGCGGTCCACCACAGGTCCGCTACGAGTTCCGCGACCTCGGCCCAGATATTCCAGATAATCCTATGGTCAAAACCCGTGTGGATGGCTGGCTCCAGCGTCATGGCAGCGAGTACTGTGTGCAGCGACTCCAGTTCGAGGCAGGCTGTCTCGAAGAAAAACTTGGTACCACCCAAGAGCAGCTGATCGGGGAGGAACTCGAAATCCGACGGTATGAAACGAATCTGGGGAACTGGATTGCCGATCAGGCACTACATGCGTTCGCTGGCAAGGTAAAGGCAGACGTGGCATTCATCAACTCCGGCTCGCTTCGTCTGAACCAGGACATCCCTGCGGGCACCGTTTTAACGCGGGGTCACGTGGAAGAAATCTTTGCTTATAAAACACCGCTGAAGCGAATAAAAATCAATAAAGAGATTTTACAACAAGTGGTTTCCCACGCCATTGAGGACTGGACCGGCAATGGTTGGTGGCTGCAGATTAGTGGGTTCGCTTTTCGGTATGACCTGAGCACCGAGCCTCCTACGGCCCGCGATTTGACGCTTATAACCCCCGATGGCGGGCGTCGCGCTATCAAACCAGGGGAGGAAATTTACGCGGTGACCACTGGCTTCTTGCTTGATCGTGAGAAAGGACAGGATGGGTATACAATGCTCAACCTAGACGACCCCAAACAGAAACCGGCTGACGAGGGAGATGCGGTAGATCTCCGTGATCTGGTTATCCAGGAGTTGAAAGCACGCGGTAACCCAGGCATTGCCCCGCGAGTCGAGGGGCGGATCTGTAATCCCCAGAAGCACGACCTGTGCCTAGCGGAGAGGCCAGCGACCCAGTGAAGACTCCACTGGATGTCGCTGTAAATTTTCCTGTGCATGCTCCCGGAGGGCCTGGAGTGGCCCCAAGGCTCGCCCTGTCCCCACCTGGGGGAGAGGTCTGGCCCGATCCGACCATCCTCACTGGCCACCTGGCGCCGTCCTCGCTGCGGAAATACCAGCAGGCCCAGCGCGCCTACCTGGCGTTTTGTGACACCCCCACGCAGGCGCTCCAGGCCGTCACCTTGGCCCGCTGGCGCACGCACCTGGCCCAGAACACCCTCCTCAGCCCACACACGATTAATCGCCTCTTAGCGGCCGTCAAACGCCTGGTCCACGAAGCCGCCGCCCAGGGGTATGTCGACGGGGCGATTGCAGCGGCCTTTGCCCGCGTCGCCGGCGTCAAGCCGCAGGCCCTGAAACACCGCCTCAAAGCCACCGCGCGCACGCGGCTGCTCCCCTGGCACATGCGCCGCCTGTGCGACGCGCCCGACCCGCAGACGCTGCGCGGGCGCCGCGATCGCGCCCTGCTGGCCACGCTGGCGAGTTCGGGGTGTCGCGTGTCGGAGGTGGTGACGCTGACGGCGGGGCAGGTGACGGCGCGGACCGGACGCTTTGTGCTCCAGGTGCTGGGCAAGAACCAGACCGCCCCGCGTGAGGCACCCCTAAGCCAGGAAGCCTATATGCTCATCGAGGCCTGGCTGGCGCGGCGTCCCGTCGAGAGTGCGTACCTCTTTACCAGCTTTGCGGGGCGCGGGCCACGGGCCACCGCCAAGCCGATGAGTCCTACCGCCGTGTGGCAGGCCGTGCAGCACTACGCGGCCGTGGTGGGGCTGCAGCATGTCAAGCCGCACGACTTCCGGCGCTTCGTCGGGACCGAGCTCGCCAAACGGGATATTCGTCAGGCGCAGAAGGCCCTGGGGCACGCGCGCATTGA
>Ga0209853_1000541_pt1 | contig 10578 bp, 10 predicted proteins | sample GWRWS1_30_40_FD_187224 | JGI IMG/M metagenome (GOLD analysis project Ga0209853, IMG submission 187224) | Riverbed sediment microbial communities from areas with vegetation nearby in Columbia River, Washington, USA - GW-RW S1_30_40 (SPAdes)... | ecosystem: Environmental > Aquatic > Freshwater >...
AAGACCCGGGCCGAGTTCCTGACCTTCATCGGTCGCTCGTCCGAGCGCTAGGCGGACCACCGAACCGATGCCGTACGCACCGCTGCTGTCCCCCGATGAGATCGCCGACGCACTCCGGGCACTGCCGGATTGGCGGCGCGAGGGGGAGACCCTGGTCCGGACGGTCCGTCTTCCATCCTTCCGGGACGCGATGGCCCTGGTCAACGCCGTGGCCGATGCCGCCGAGGCGGCCGATCACCATCCCGACATCGACATCCGCTGGCGACGGGTGACGTTTCGGCTCACGACCAAGGCCGCGGGAGGCTTGACTGAGCGTGACGTCGACATGGCGGCCACGATCGACAGGCTCGTGCCGGCCGAGGTGACGGGGCTAGAATCGCCGGGCCGATGACCGCCGACGCGTCCGCCCGCCCGATCCGCGTCCTGCTCGCCAAGCCCGGCCTGGACGGTCACGACCGGGGAGCCAAGGTGCTGGCGCGCGGCCTTCGTGATGAGGGCTTCGAGGTTATTTACACCGGCCTGCGCCAGACCCCGGAGATGGTGGCCGATGCCGCGGAGCAGGAAGACGTCGACGTGGTCGGCCTGTCCATCCTGTCGGGTGCCCACATGACCCTGTTGCCGCGGATCGTGGAGCTCGTCCGCGGCAAAGGGCTCGACGACGTGCTGGTGGCGGCCGGCGGGATCATCCCGGATGCCGACGTCGCCAAGCTCAAAGCGGCCGGCGTGGCGGAGGTGTTCGGCCCGGGGACGACCATCGGGCAGGTGGCGACCTACTTCCGGGAGCACGCCCGTCGGCGTGCCTGATCTGGCGGAGCGGCTGCGCGACGCGCAGGCCGGCGACCGCCGGGCGTTGGCCCGGCTGCTGACCGATATCGAGGACGGGGCGCTGGTGCCGTCCGAGCTGGGAGCCCTCATCGCCGCGGGACGCGACGCGCACCTGGTGGGGATCACCGGTCCCCCCGGGAGCGGCAAGTCGACCCTCGTCAACGCCCTCATCGCGGCGTGGCGGAGCCGCGGCCGGCGGGTGGGGGTGATCGCCGTCGATCCCAGCTCGCCGATGACGGGCGGCGCGATCATGGGTGACCGGATCCGGATGATGGACCACCACGGCGATGACGGCGTGTTCGTGCGGTCCATGGCCTCGCGGGGCGCGCTGGGCGGGATGGCGGCCACGACCTGGCTGGCGGCCGCCGCCCTGGACGCGGCCGGCTACGACCCGGTGGTCATCGAGACCGTCGGCGCCGGGCAGTCCGAGGTCGAGATCGCGACCCTGGCCGAGACAACCGTCGTGGTCGAAGTGCCCGAGATGGGCGACGAGGTGCAGGCCATCAAGGCCGGCCTGCTGGAGATCGCCGACGTGATCGTGGTCAACAAGGGCGATCGGCCCGGCGCCGACCGGGCCGCCCGCCAGCTACGGGCCATGCTCTCCACCGCGGGCGGCCGCGTGTCGCGCCCGGCACCGCCGGTGCTCGTCTCCATCGCCACCGCCGGCGACGGCGTCGAGCCGCTGCGCGAGGCGATCGAGGCTCATCGCGCCGGCCGCACGCCGGAGCAGGTCCGGACCCGTGCCGGGGAGCTGCTGCGCCGGGCCGTGGCTACCCGCGCGTACGAGCGAGCGGCCCGTTCAGCTGACTGGGCGGCGGCCGTGACGGCCGTGGCCGAGCGACGCGAGGATCCGTTCAGTGCCGCCGACCGTCTGCTTGGCTGACGGCGGCTGCTAGGCTGTGCCGCGATGAGCCTGGACCGGGTCTTCGTCCTCGGCGCGGGCTTGATGGGTCACGGCATTGCTCAGGTCAGTGCGGCGGCCGGCAAGGCCGTCACGCTCGCCGACCGGACCGAGGATCTGGCGGCCAAGGGGCTCCAGCGGATCGCCGATAACCTGGCCCGCCAGGTCGAGAAGGGCAAGCTCGAACAGGCGGACGCGGACGCCATCCTGGGCCGGATAACGACCGGAGTAGGGGTCGAGGGAGCCGCCGGCCACGACCTGGTCATCGAGGCCGTGTTCGAGGACGAGGCCCTCAAGCGCGAGAGCTGGGCGGCCATCACCGACGTCGCCGATGCCGCGGCGATCTTTGCCACCAACACCTCGTCCATCAGCATTACGGCCCTGGCCACGGCCACCGATCGGCCGGATCGGTTCATCGGCCTCCACTTCTTCTCGCCGGTCCCGGTCATGGGATTGATCGAGATCATCCGCGGCCTGGAGACCGCCGACGCGACTGCTTCCGCCTGCCGTGAGTTCGCCGGCCAGCTCGGCAAGACGGTGATCGAGAGCCGCGACTACCCGGGCTTCATCGTCAACCGTATGCTGGCGCCGTTCATCAACGAGGCGGTCTTCGCCCTCATGGACGGGACGGGAACGGCCGAGGCGATCGACAACGGGGCCCGGCTGGGGCTGAACCACCCGATCGGCCCGCTCGAGCTGTCTGACTTCGTCGGCAACGACGTGATGCTGAACATTCTCGACGTCCTGTATCGCGGCTTCGGCGACCCGAAGTTCCGGGCCGCCCCGCTGTTGCGCCAGATGGTGTCGGCCGGACACCTGGGCCGAAAATCGGGCCGCGGCTTCTATCGGTACGACGAACAGGGACACAAGGTCGGCTGACCGTGGAGAGGAGACATCGATGACGACTGCGCCACCCGCTGCTCCCATGGCCCCGGCGACGGCTGGGCGACGCATGTGGAACGAAGTCGAGCCGCTGCTGATGCCGGACGACCAGAAGGCCCGCAACGTGGTGGAGCTCGTCCATCGGTCCGTTGAGCGCCTGCCCGACAAGGAGGCCCTGCGCTGGAAGCTGCCGAAGGACGGCGGCTGGGTGAGTCGGACCTACGTCGAGTTCTGGGACTGGGTGGCTCGCGTCTCGCTGGGCCTCCAGAGACTGGGCATCGCCGACGGCGACACCATCTGCATCATGTCCCGGACCCGCCCCGAGTGGCTGGTCGCGGACCTGGCGGGCTTGGCTCTGGGTGCGGTTACCTGCCCGATCTACCCCCAGACCGAGCCGGGACAGACGGCATTCATCATCAACAACGTGGGGGCCAGCCTGATCTTCGTCGAGAATGCCCAGCTCGCCAACAAGATCGAATCCATCCGTGCCCAGTGCCCGACCCTGCGCACCATCCTGACCTTCGATTCAGCCGGCAAGTTTCCGGCCGGGACGCTGACCCTCGAGGACCTGGCCACCCGCCAGGCGGATGCGGTCCAACGCGAGGCATGGGAGGCGCGCTGGCGGGCCATCCCGCGCGAGCACCTGATGACGGTCATCCACACCTCGGGCACGACCGCCAACCCGAAGGGCGCGATGCTCACCCACGCCGGCGTCCTGTACAACTACGAGGCCGCGGTCCAGATCGTCGACTTCTACGAGACCGACCTGTTCCTGTCGTGGTTGCCGCTGTCCCACATCTTCGAGCGGCTGACCGGAGAGATCATCCCCCTCGCCCACGGGTCGACGGTCGCGTATGCCGAGCCGCTCATCGAGCGCCTGGCCGACAACATGGTCGAGGTCCGCCCCACGGTCATGGCTGCGGTGCCGCGTTTCTACGAGCGGGTCTACGGTCGGGTCCTGGCGTCGGTCGAGGCCTCGCCGCCGCTGAGGCGTCGCATATTCCACTGGGGGATTGGAGTCGGGCGCAAGCGGTACCTGAACCACCTGGCTGGCACGGCCGACGGGTTGGGGCTGAAGATCCAGCATGCCATCGCCGACCGCCTCGTCTATCACAAGGTCAAGGCCCGTACCGGCGGCCGGGTTCGCTACTTCGTGTCCGGCTCGGCGCCCCTGTCTCGGGAGGTCGGCGAGTTCTTCTACGCCCTCGGCATCCTGATCCTCGAGGGCTACGGTCTGTCGGAGACGAGCCCGCTGGTCAGCATCAACCGCCCTAGGGACTTCGTGTTCGGAACGGTGGGGCGTCCGGCGCCGGCGACCGAGGTCCGGATCGATCCCGAGACCGGCGAGATCCAGGTCCGCGGTCCGCAGATCATGCGCGGCTACCTCAACCAACCGGTCGAAACCGCCAAGGCCATCGATCCCGACGGCTGGTTCCATACCGGCGACGTGGGGGAGCTGGATGCCATCGGGCGAATCAAGATCACCGACCGGCTGAAGAACATCATCGTCCTGGCCAACGGCAAGAACGTGTCGCCGGGTCCCATGGAGGCGGCACTCTCGGCAAGCAAGTACATCGCGCAGGCGGTCATCCTGGGCGACCGCCAGCCGTATACCGGGGCGCTCATCGCGCCGAACTTCGACGAGCTGGGTCCGTGGGCCGAGGCCAATGGATTGGGCGGCATGCCGCATGAGCAGCTGGTCGAGGAGCGTGCCGTCCGTCAGCTGATCGAGGGCGACGTACGGACCCTGCTGGACGACTTCGCCGTCTTCGAGCGACCGCGCCGTATCGCGCTCCTGCCCCGCGCCCTGTCCGAGGAAAACGGGGAGCTGACGCCGACCCTGAAGACCAAGCTGCGGGTGGTCGAGGAGAACTGGCCGACCCAGATTGACCGGCTGTTCGAAGACGAGGGCACGCCGGCCTGATTCCGGTCTGGGCCGATTCGACCCCGGCAACGACTTTCGGGCTAGCATGAAGCCGATGTCGTCGGACGTGTTCATTCTCTCTGCTGCCCGCACGCCGATCGGCAAGTTCGGCGGAGGGCTGTCCACCGTGCCGGCCACCGATCTGGGTGCGGTTGCCATCCGAGCCGCGGTCGAACGGGCCGGGATCGCCGGCGAGCTGGTCGACGAGGTCTTCATGGGCCAGGTCATCCAGGCCGGCGCTGGTCAGGCCCCAGCCCGACAGGCCGCTCGCAAGGCCGGCCTCCCGGACTCGGTCAGCGCCACGACCGTGAACAAGGTGTGCGGCTCCGGCCTCAAGGCCGTGATGCTCGGGGCGGCTGCCATCCGGGCCGGGGACGCGAACGTGATCGTTGCCGGCGGCATGGAGAACATGAACCTGGGGCCCTATCTGCTGCCGGGCGCGCGGGCCGGGTATCGGCTTGGCAACCAGGAGTTGGTGGACGCCACCGTGTACGACGGCCTGTGGTGCAGCGCCTGCGACGTCCACATGGGCATCCACGCCGAGCGGGTGGCGGCCAAGCACGGGGTCAGCCGTGAGGCGCAGGACGAGTTCGCCCTGCGTTCCCATCAGCGGGCCCTGGCGGCCATTTCCTCCGGCGCGTTCGTCGATGAGATCGTGCCGGTCGAAGTGCCCGGCAAGAAAGGCCCGGCCGTGATCGAAACCGATGAAGGGCCGCGCTCCGACACCTCTCTCGAGGCCCTGGCCAACCTCAAACCCGCCTTCCAGACCGATGACGGCACGGTCACCGCCGGCAACTCCCCGGGCATCACCGATGGCGCTGCGGCCCTGGTCCTGGCCTCGTCCGAAGCCGTGGAGCGCGATGGACCGCGAGCGATGGCTCGCATCACGGGCTACGCCCAGGCCGACGTCGCCCCCGAGTGGCTGTTCGAGGCGCCGATCGAGGGCGTCCAGCGGCTGGTGGACAGGCTAGGCGTGCCCCTCGCCGATTTCGACCTGATCGAGATCAACGAAGCCTTCGCGGCCCAGGTGCTGGCCGACGGCAACGCCCTGGGCTTCGACTGGGACAAGGTGAACGTGAATGGCGGAGCCGTGGCCCTGGGCCACCCGATCGGAGCGTCAGGGGCCCGGGTCCTGACCACCCTCCTGTACGCCCTGCGCCGCCGAGGCGGGACGCGCGGCCTGGCCACCCTGTGCCTGGGCGGCGGGGGAGCGGTGGCCCTGGCCGTGGAGGTGGTCTAACCAGGACTCGGCGGCGCGCGGTGGCGCCCGTATAATCGGCGCGCTTTTTCGCCCGTTCCAGCCTGCCACCACGGAGCGTGTCCGCCACCCATGACCGACCACTCGTCCGTCGCCGAGGCACCGAACATCTGGGCCATCGCCCAGCAGCAGTTCGACCAGGCCGCCGAGAAGCTCGACCTCGATCCAGGTTTGCGCCGAGTCCTCCGCGTTCCCAAGCGCGAGCTGACGGTCCACTTCCCGGTGACCATGGACGACGGCCACGTCGAGGTCTTCACCGGCTACCGGGTCCAGCACAACCTCTCGCGCGGCCCGGCCAAGGGCGGCATCCGCTACCACCAGAACGTGACCCTGGACGAGGTCCGGGCCCTGGCCATGTGGATGACCTGGAAGTGCTCGGTCGTGAACATTCCGTATGGCGGCGGCAAGGGCGGCGTCATCGTCGACCCCAAGCAGCTGTCCAAGCGCGAGGTGGAGGGCCTGACTCGGCGCTTCACGACTGAGATCAGCCCGCTCATCGGTCCGGACCGGGACATCCCCGCTCCCGACGTCAACACCAACGCCCAGGTCATGGCCTGGATGATGGACACCTACTCGATGCACAACGGCTACACGATCTCAGGCGTCGTGACCGGCAAACCGATCGCCATCGGCGGCTCGCTGGGACGCAACGAGGCCACCGCCCGCGGGGCCGTGTTCACCCTGCAGCAGGCCTCCCGCCAGCTGCACCTCCACCTCGACGAAGCGCGGGTCGCGATCCAGGGCTACGGCAACGCGGGATCCATCGCGGCCCAGCTCCTCGCCGCCGAGGGATCGACCATCGTCGCGGTCAGCGACTCGTCGGGCGGGATCCACAACCCGGGCGGCCTCGACCCGGCCAAGGTCGGAGCCTGGAAGCAGGAGCACGGCACGGTGGCTGGCTTCCCCGGCGCGGACGCGGTCAGCAACGAGGAGCTCCTGACCCTCCCCTGCGACATCCTGATTCCCGCCGCCCTGGAGAACCAGATCACGCGCAGCATCGCGAACCGGATCCAGGCCAAGGTGGTGGCCGAGGCGGCCAATGGCCCGACCACCCCAGAGGCCGATGAGATCCTGTACGAACGCGGGATCTTCCTGATCCCCGACATCCTGTGCAACGCGGGTGGCGTCACGGTCAGCTACTTCGAGTGGGTCCAGGACATGCAGTCGTTCTTCTGGACCGAAGCGCGAATCAATGAGAGCCTGAAGGAGATCATGGATCGGGCGTTCGAGGCAGTCCATCGGATGAGCGACCTGCACGAGGTCCACATGCGGACCGCGGCCTACATGCTCGCCGTGTCGCGGGTCGCGGAGGCCACCACGTTGCGGGGCCTGTACCCGTAGGTCCCATGCTCGACCACGAGGAACGTTTTCTCTTCCGGGAGGAGATCCTCACCCTCAGCAACGCACTGTCGGAAGCGGGCCAGCTCGACAACGTCGAGGACCTCCTGGCCGACGTCACGACCAGCCCGCGGTTCGACTCGGACGTCTTCACCCTGGAGCGATCGCTCCAGGTCATGCTCGGTAACAGGGCAGGGTCCACCCTCATCGGGCTGTTGACCGTCACGCGCGAGGTGTTCGAGGAAGTGGGGCAGATCGGGCTAGGGCCGGAGATCGGCGAGCGGATTGTCAGCTGGCGGGCGCGATTCGGGCTGGCCATCGACAACGCGCTGAACTTCCTGAACAACCCGGACGGGATCCAGGGCCACAACTTCGGGACCCAGGTCCTGCATGGGGAAGCCGGGTCGAGCCTGCAGGGGCGGCTGACGCTGGTCCGCTACAACAACGAGCCGCAGTTCTACATTGCCGACGCCGACATCCTGCTCAACATCGCGGCCGACCTGATGGAGCGGCTGGGGGAGCACCTGGAGTCGGACATGGTGGACGCCGAGTTGGTGGCCCGGCTGCGCGAGGCGGTGGAACGGATTGAGCGCCGCGCTGGTCCCAGTGCCGGCTCCGCCGGAGGCGCATCCACCGGCAGCGCCCGCGAGGACTAGGCGGACGCTTCATGCCGCCGGTCCTGCCCTTCACCGATAACGCCGAAGCCAACCGGCTGCTGGGAGAGGACCCGCTGGCGCTGCTGATCGGCTTTGCCCTCGACCAGCAGGTCACCGTCCAGCACGCGTTCAACGGGCCGTGGGAGCTGCGCCGCCGGATCGGACACCTGGACCCGGCTCGGATCGCGATCATGGACCCGGCCGAGCTGGAGCGCGTCTTCCGCGATCGCCCGGCGTTGCACCGGTACCCCGCGTCCATGGCCGGCCGCGTGGCAGCGCTGTGCCGGGTCATTGTGGATAGGTACGACGGCGATGCCAGCCGGATCTGGCGCGAAGCCCGCGATGGCGCCGATCTCGAGGCTCGGCTGCGCGCCCTGCCATCCATCGGCGAGCTGAAAGTGAACGGGCTGCTCGCCATCCTGTCCCGCCGGTTCGGGGTCCAGCTGCCGGGCCTGGCCGAGCGCCTGCCGACCTGGCCGACCCTGGGCGACGTCGACACACCGGAGGCGCTGGAGCGCTACCAATCCCAGAAGCGGGCCTACAAGGCCGCGCTACGGGCAGCGGCTGCCGAAAGCGAAGGCGTCACGAAGCGCACGGCGAGGCGCAATCCATAAGAAAAGGAGGCCGGACGTGGGCACTCGCCGGCCTCCCCAACCCATCCTACCCATCCGCGGGCACCGGTCAGTAGTACTTTCGCTCCGTCTCGGCGGCGCAGCCTCAGCCAGGCCCCAGTTGGGCCTCAAACTGCCCTCAGCCCAGCGGCACGTTGTCGGTCAGCCGGGAGCGGCCGATCCACACCGCGGTCATGGCCAGCGCCGGCCCGTCGAGACGCGACACCTCAGCCAGCGTGACGGCGTCCGCGACGCTGACGTAGTCGACCCGGGCCAGCGATTCGGCGCCGATGTGCTCATTCATCCGGGCCCGAAGCACCTCGGCTGACCGTTCGCCGGCTTCATGGGAGGCCTCAGCCGCGGCGATGGCCGCATACAGGCAGGTCGCCGCGTGCCGCTCCTCGATCGACAGCCCCATGTTCGCGGCCGAGACGGCCAGGCCGTCCGGATCGCGGATCACCGGGCACACCACCAGCTCGACGTTGACGAACAGGTCGCGCAACATGCGCCGGACGACTACCACCCGTTGAGCGTCTTTCTGGCCCAGGTACAGGCGAGCCGGGCCGACCAGGTGCAGGAGGCGCATGGTGGTGGTGGCCACCTCGTCGAGGTATCCAGGTCGCGACGCGCCCTCCAACCGGCCGGTCAGCCCGTCCACCGTGACCCGGGTGACGTGCAGCGGGTCCACGGTCTGGTGCGAGGGGAGGAACGCGACGTCCACGCCCTCTTTCTCCAGCAATGCCAGCAGCCGATCCTCCTCCGCGGCGGCACCGGTTGGATCGGCCTGGTTGCTGACCACAACCCCGCCGTCGGATTCACGCGAGCGACGCACGAGCGACAGCTGGCCCGAATGCACCAGGCCGGTGGTGGGGATGAAGCCGATGGCGTGCCCCGCCTTTCGGAGCTCGAGGATTGCGTCCCGCAGCTGGTCGACGCCGCGGACGACCTCCACGCTCTACGTGTCCTGTTGGCGAGGGCGACGCGCGGTGCGCGAGCGAGAGGACCGGGCGGGGCTCGGGGTCGGCCGAACCGGGCGACGTGCCCGATAGCGATCGGCGATGAGGTCCCACAGGCGCTCGGCGACCTGGCGCTTGGGGAGCATCGGCCAGTCGGTGAGGGCGCCCTCGACGCCGAACACGACGACCTTGTTCTCCTCGGAGCCGATGGCGTCGAACGGACCACCCACCTTGTTGGCGACGATGAGGTCCAGGCCCTTGTCGCGCAGCTTGCCGGTGGCATTGGCCTCCAGCTCGTCGCTCTCGGCGGCGAAGCCCACCAGGAACGGACGAACGCCCTCCGGCATCTCACCGACCTCGGCGATGATGTCGGGGTTGGGGACGAGCTCCAGGCGTAGGCCGCCGGCACTGCGCTTGATCTTGCGGCCACTGGGCTTGGCTGGGGCATAGTCGGACACCGCGGCCGCCATGACCAGGATGTCGGCGGCCGGAGCGATGCGGAGCACCGCCTCGCGCATGGTCGCCGCGGTCGTGGCGTCCACGACGTTCACCCCGCGCGGCGCGGTCACCGACAGGGCGCCCGCCACCAGGGTCACCGCCGCGCCCCGGTCACGAGCCGCCTCGGCCAGCGCCACTCCCATCTTGCCGCTGCTCCGGTTGCCGATGAATCGCACCGGGTCGATGGGCTCCCGCGTCCCGCCGGCGCTGATTGCGACCCGCAGCCCGTCCAGGTCGCCGGCTCGGGCAAACAGTCGCTCGACCGCGGCCAGCACCGTCTCGGGCTCCGCCAGGCGCCCGATCCCGGTCAGGCCGGACGCCAGCGCCCCGACCTCCGGCTCCACGACCAGGTACCCGAAGCCGCGCAGTGTCTCGACGTTGCGTTGCGTGGCCGGGTGGGTCCACATCCCCGCGTCCATGGCCGGCGCCACGACCACCCGAGCCCGGCTGGCGCACACGATGGCGGTAACCGCGTCGTCCACCAGCCCGGCCGCCAGCTTGCCCACCAGGTTGGCGGTGGCCGGGGCCAGGACGATGGCGTCTGCCGCCTCGGCCAGCTCGACGTGCGCGATGTGCGCATCGGGGTCGAGCGCCATGACGTCGGTGATCACCGGGCGGTGGGTGAGCGATGCGAATGTCAGCGGGGTCACGAATGCCGTTGCGGCCGGCGTCATGGCCACGTCCACGATCGCGCCCGCGTTCATCAGCTGGCGGACCAGGACCGCGGCC
>Ga0209853_1000542_pt1 | contig 10563 bp, 8 predicted proteins | sample GWRWS1_30_40_FD_187224 | JGI IMG/M metagenome (GOLD analysis project Ga0209853, IMG submission 187224) | Riverbed sediment microbial communities from areas with vegetation nearby in Columbia River, Washington, USA - GW-RW S1_30_40 (SPAdes)... | ecosystem: Environmental > Aquatic > Freshwater >...
CTACTCGCCGCCGCCGGTGTGCCGTTCGCCGAGGCCCGCAGCACCGGAGGCCTCGAGGAGGCGCTGGGCGCCGCCGCTGAGCTCGGCTACCCGGTGGTTCTCAAGGCGCTCGGGCAGCTGCACAAGTCGGATTCGGGCGGGGTGGCCGTCGGGCTGCGCGGCCCCGAGGACCTCAACGAGGCGTTCGAGCGCATGGAGGCCGCGCTCGTGCCGCCGTCGTACTCGGTCGAGGCGATGGCGCCGCTCTCACAGGGCCTCGAGCTCATCGTCGGTGCCAGGCGCGACCCCCGCTTCGGGCCGATTCTGCTGGTGGGCGCGGGCGGGCTCTACGCGGAGGTCGTCGAGGACGTCGCAGTCGCGCTTGCGCCGGTGACGGAGGCGGCCGCCGAGGCGCTCTTCCGCTCGCTGCGGATCGCGCCCCTCCTCGACGGAGCGCGCGGCAGGCCCGCCGTGGACGTAGGAGCTGCGGCCCGTGCTGCCGCCGCGCTCTCCCGCTTCGCCGCCGAGCACTCGGAGATCGCCGAGGTCGAGGTCAATCCGCTGCTCGCCCTGCCGGACGGCGCGCTCGGCCTCGACGCGCGTATCGTCCTGGTCGACGATGCTCGCTGAGGGCACATTCGAGGGCAAGGTGGCGATCGTCACCGGCGGCGGCAGCGGCCTCGGAAGGGCGGTCGCGCTCGAGCTGGGCCGGCTCGGGGCCTCCGTCGCGGTCGCCGGAAGGCGGCCGGAGCCGCTCGACGAGACGGTCGCGCTCCTGGCCGGCACCGGGTTGGCCGTGCCCACCGACGTGCGCGATCCCGAGGCCGTGGACGCGCTCGTCGCTGCGACGGTCGAGGAGCTCGGCCGGGTCGACGTCCTCGTCAACAACGCCGCCGGCAACTTCGTCGTCAGGGCGGAGGACCTCTCCCCGAACGGCTGGCGCGCCGTGGTCTCCATCGTCCTCGACGGCGGCTTCCTCTGCTCGCGGGCGGCCGGGAGGCAGATGATCGCGCAGGGCGACGGCGGCGCCGTCCTCAGCGTGATCGCCAGCTACGCCTGGACGGGCGGCCCCGGCACCGTGCACTCAGCCGCGGCCAAGGCGGGCCTCGTGGCGATGACGAGGACGCTGGCCGTCGAGTGGGCTTCGCACCGCATCCGCGCCAACTGCATCTGCCCCGGCCCGACCGACACGGAGGGCGCCGGGGCAGCCCTCTGGCCGACGGAAGGTGACCGGGCGCGGGTTGCGTCAACGGTTCCCCTCGGCCGCCTGGCGACCCCGCACGAGATCGCCGTGTGGGCGGCGGCCCTGTGCTCCCCGCACGCGGGCTACATCACCGGCGAAACGTTGACCATCGACGGCGGCCACTGGCTCGAGCAGGAGAGCTACCTCCCCGCCCTCCAGCCCCGCCACTAGCCGCTCACAAGTAACACTGTGTTACTTGGGTCGGTCGCGCCCAAAGCGGTGCGCAGAGCCAAAGCGCCCCGCGAAGGCCGTGTCCTTTCCAAGTAACAGACTGTTACTTGGCGGGACTCAGCGGAGGTAGTTCTCGACGCCGCGCTTCAGGAGGCCCCGCGACACGATGAGGCGCTGGATCTCGCTCGTGCCTTCCCAGATGCGGTCGACCCGGACCTCGCGGTAGAAGCGCGCCACCGGGTTCTCCAGCATGTAGCCGCGGCCGCCCAGAACCTGCAAGGCGCGGTCGACGATGCGGCCAGCGGCCTCGGAGGCGTACAGCTTGGCCATCGCCACCTTGCCGTGGACGATGCGGCGGTCGGGCTCGGCGTCGAAGGCGTGCGCGGCGTGATACGTGAGGAGTCGCGCGGCGAGGAGCTCCGTCAGCGAGTCCGCCAGCTGGAAGGAGACCCCCTGGTGCTCGGCGATCCTCGCGCCGAAGGCCTCGCGCTCCAGCGCGTACTCACGCGCCAGCTCGAGCGAGCGCTGGGCCGCGCCGCAGCAGCGTGCCGCGATGAAGAGGCGCTCCACGAGGAACCACTCGCGCGCCCCCTCGCCGCCGCCCTCGGGGATGCGGTTCTCCTGGGGCACTCGGCAGTTCGTGAGGACGATCTCCGGATGGTGGTCGAGGTAGGGGTCGTGGAGGAAGCCGGGCGTCCTCGTGATCTCGAGCCCCGCTCGCCAGGGCTCGACGATGAAGAGCGCCTGCTCGCCGCCCGCCACCGCGAGCACGAGGTAGAAGCCCGGGTCGCCTTCGCTCGTGACGAACCACTTCTCGCCGTTCAGCACCCATTCGTCCTCGTCGCGCTCCGCCGTCGCAGCGATGGCGTTCACGTCGGAGCCGGCGCCGGGCTCGGTCACCGCCCACGCCTCCCGGTACTCCCCGCGCAGGATCGGCGCGACGAACTGTTCGCGCTGCGCCGGCGTGGCGATATCCCAGAGTTCGGCGGGGCCGCGATCGACGACGGTGAAGCCGAGGCCGTTCGTGGCCTTCCCGGACTCCTCCTCCAGCGCGACTTGGCCGAGCATCGAGAGCCCGCGCCCGCCGGCCGCCTCGGGCATGTTCAGCATGGCAAAGCCCTCGGCCCAGGACTTCCTCCGAAGCTCGTTCGTCCACTCGGGGTCGATACGCCCGGCCTCGGCGACGCGCTGCTCGAGCGGGTACACCTCTCGCTCGAGGAACTCGGAAGCGCGCGCCTTCAGCTCGCGGACGTCCGCAGGCAGCTCGGGGACGGTCGGGATCATCCGCGGATCCTACGCACCCGCGAGCGCGGCGCGCTCCGCCCCCGTGAGGGGCCGGGGGCGATGGTCGCCGTCGCAGGCCACCAGCACCGCCTTCGCCTCGGCCGCCGTCTCGCCGCCCCGCGTCACGAGCTCTTCGAGGGTGCGGACGCTCGACGTTCCCAGCGAGTCGAGGCGGATGCGGGCGGTGACTCGATCGTCGCGGTGCGTCAGCTCGCGGCGGTAGTCGATCTCGACCCGGGCGACGACGTAGTCGATCGTCTCCCCTCCCACGGCTTCGGCCAGCCACTCGTCCCGCACCTCCTCCAGATACGTGAGGAAGACGGCGTGGTTGACGTGCCCGAACGGGTCAAGGTCGTTCCAGCGGATCTCGATCTCCTTCTCGTGCACGGTTGCCGACGGGCCGCGGGCGGTGATAGTAACTCGGGCCGTGAAGGCTGGAGACGAGACGCGCGTAGTCGTCGGCGACGGCTTCTACGACCCGGAACGGGTGCGCGAGCTCCTGGCTGGCACCGGCGTCACGGTCGACGAGGAGCGGGAGCCGTGGGGAGGCAGCGACGTCGTCGGCCTCCTGGTCGGCACCGACACGGAGGTGCGCGCGGCCGACCTCGACCGGCTCCCGGCGCTCCGCGTCGTCGCCACCTGCAGCGTCGGCTTCGACCATCTGGACGTGGGCGAGGCCGAGCGGCGCGGCGTCTGGGTCTGCAACGTCCCCGACTACTGCGTCGAGGAGGTCGCCGACCATGCGCTCGCGCTCGTCCTCTCGCTGCTTCGCGGCGTCGTCGTGCTCGACCGCGACGTGCGCGCCGGGGGCTGGGACTGGACGGCCGCCGGCGAGCTGCGCCGGATCCGCGGCACGCGGCTCGGCGTGGTCGGCCTCGGCCGCACGGGACGAGCGCTCGTGGAGCGCGGCGTCGCACTCGGCTTCGAGGTCTGGGGGACGGATCCGGCGCTCTCGGACGCGGAGATCGCCGCGGCGGGCGCGCGTCCGTCCCCGCTCTACGAGCTCCTCGCCGCGTGTCACACTGTCTCGCTCCACGTCGCGCTGGCTGCCGAGACCGAAGGACTGCTCGGCGAAGAGGAGCTCGCGCTCCTGCCCGACGGCGCCGTGCTCGTCGACACGGCCCGGCCGCAGCTCGTCGACCTGGACGCGTTACGGCGCGAGCTCGAGAGCGGCCGTCTCGGCGGCGCGGCGCTCGACGTCCTCCCGGTCGAGCCGCCCACGGCGGAGCACCCTGCGCCCGCCTGGCCGCGCCTGATCGTCACGCCGCACGTCGCCTGGTACAGCGCCGAGGCTGAGGAGGCTTGCGTGACGCGGCCGGTGCTCTCCGTCCGCGCCGTGCTCGACGGCCGCGAGCCGGAGGGAGCCGTGAACCGGCCGTGATCGCGCTCGTCACCGGGGGAGGGACGGGGATCGGGCGCGCGACGGCTCTCGAGCTGGCCCGGGCGGGCGCCTCGGTGGTGATCTGCGGCCGGCGGGGGGAGCCGCTCGAAGAGACGCGGGCGGCTGTCGAGGCGCTCGGCGCCGACTGCCTGGCCGTCACCGCCGACGTTCGGGAGCCGGAGCAGGTCGAGGCTGTCGTCGGCGCCGCGCTCGAGCGCTTCGGGCGCATCGATGTCCTCGTCAACAACGCGGGCGGCCAGTTCATCGCGCCCGCCGAGGAGATCTCCTTGAAGGGCTGGCGCGCGGTGCACCGGCTGGCCGTCGACGCGGTCTGGGACGTGACGCGCGCCGTGGCGACGCGCTCCATGATCCCGAACCGGAGCGGCGTCGTCGTCTTCGTCGGCTTCAGCCCGCGCCGCGGCATCCCGGGCTTCGCCCACGCCGCCGCCGCGCGCGCCGCGGTGGAGAACCTCGCCGCGGGACTCGCCGGGGAGTGGAGCCGCTACGGGATCCGGACGGTGTGCGTCGCTCCGGGGACGATCCTGACAGAAGGCCTCGAGGGCTACGGCGCCGAGCAGATTGCTGCCTGGGAGCGGGCGATCCCGGCGGGACGGCTGGGGACGCCGGAGGAGGTCGCCGCGGTGATCGCCTTCCTCGTCTCGCCGGCCGCGTCCTACGTGACCGGGACGACGGTCGTCGTCGACGGCGGCGTCGACGCCTGGGGCCACTCAGAGCCGCCGCCGAAGGCGGACTAGCTGTGCCGACCGTCGTACGCCTCTCCACGACCCCCGTCAAGAGCCTGCTGCTGCACCACCCGGACGAGATCGTGCTGGAGCCCTTCGGCGTCGCGTCGGACCGGCGCTTCTATCTGATCCGGGAGGACGGGCGGCTGCTCGCCGGCCTTCACCACGGGCCGCTCGCGCTCGTCCGCGCCGAATGGGCGCCGGAGCCGGACCGGCTCCGGCTGACCTTCCCCGACGGCGATGTCGTCGAGGGCGAGGTGAGCCTAGCGGACCCGGTGCTAACGGACTTCTGGGGCCACCGCGTCGAGGGTCGGCTCGTCGGAGGGCCCTGGGCGGAGGCGCTTTCAGGATTCTCCGGGCGTCCGGTGCGGTTGGTGAAGGCGGACGCGCCCGCCGGAGGCGTGGACGCGGAGCCGCTCACGCTCGTCTCCTCCGAGTCGATCGCGGAGCTCGCCCGCCAAGCCGGCCTCGACGCGCTAGACGGGCGCCGCTTCCGGATGCTGCTCGAGATCCAGGGCTGCGCGCCGCACGAGGAGGACACGTGGATCGGCCACCGGGTGAAGCTCGGCGAGGCGGTGGTCGAGATCCCGGGGCCGGTCCCGCGCTGCGCGACCACGACGCGCGATCCGAGCACCGGCCTGCGGGACCTCGACGCGCTGCGAGAGATCGCGGCGTACCGCGGCAAGCGCGAGGGCAAGAACATCGACTTCGGCGTCTACGCCCGCGTGGTCGAGCCGGGGCGCGTCCGCGTGGGCGACCCGGTCGAGCAGCTCTAGGACTAGCGACGGTTCAGGCGGCTATCCATGCAGGACGCGGCCTAACCGCCCGACTCGGCTGACCCCTGAGTCGACTCGCCCGGCCATGAGCTAACCGTAGGGCCATGTCCTGAAAGGATGCGAGCCGACGGCGCCGTCAAAATGGACTCGGGCACACGACGCCAACCGCTTTACGAACGCTCTCCGAGGGGATCGCATGAGTCCGATCAAAGCGACTGAAAACAAGTTCTGCCGTTCGACCGACCTCACGAACGAGGCCAGCGTCGAGTCGTTCTTCGTCTTGCGGCTCCTCGCGGACCTCAGCTACAGCGACTCCGAAATCTTGACGAAGCAGTCGGTCGAGACACTCCGCATCCCAAAGGGCCGCAAGCGGGAGCAGCACAAGCCGGACTACATGATCGTCTGCGAGAAGCTGCCGCGCTGGCTGCTCGACGCGAAAGCGCCCGGGGAGCGGATCGAGGACTATACCTACCAGGCGGCCGGGTACGCGCTCCAGATCAATCGCAAGTACGAGGAGCGCCCGCTCCGGTACTACGTCCTGACGAACGGCCTGCTGACGCGCGTCTACCTGTGGGATCAGGAGGAGGCGATCCTCTCCCTTCGGTTCGCTGACTTCGTGGACGGCAACAAAAAGTACGAGGCGTTTCGTAGCCTACTCGGCGCGAAGGTCGCCCGTCTCGGCTGGGAAGGTCCCTCCACGGCTCGGCCTGCTGGCCACCTCCTCACGCGTCCTGCGATGGACGACGTGAAGAAGGCGTTTCTTCGCTGTCATCGGATCATCTGGAAGTCCGAGAAGATGAGCCCGCAGGCGGCTTTCGTCGAGTTCGCGAAGCTCCTGTTCGTCAAGCTGTGGGAGGATAGGCGGCTTCGCGACGATCCGAAGTTCCTCGCGCTCATCACCCAGGGGGAGCCGATTCCTCGCGAGGAGGTTCGGTTCTCGACTCAGTGGATCGCCGAGCAGGAGGCAAACGATCCCAACCCCGTTGACGCGCTCTTGTTCCGGCAGCTCGTGGAGGCGCTGGAAACCGAGATTGCGCAGAGGAAGCGCAAGCGAATCTTCAAGAGCGACGAGCGCTTACAACTCTCGCCGGGAACGGTCCGGCTCGTCGTCAAGGAGCTGGAGCGGTTCTACCTGTTCGGGATTGACGAGGACCTGAACGGGCGGATGTTCGAGGCGTTCCTCGTTGCGACGATGCGCGGGCAGGCGCTCGGTCAATACTTCACGCCGCGCAGCATCGTGAAGGTGATGACCCGCCTTGCGAAGCCGATCGCAAACCGCGGGCCGGGAGGGGTCGAGCGTGTCTTGGACGCCTGTTGCGGGACTGGTGGGTTTCTCATCGAGGCGCTTACGGAGATGCGCGCACAGGTCTGGGGCAACCAGTCGCTCACGACGACCGAGAGGACGGAGCTGTTGGAGGAGGTCGCGAACGAGGCGATCTACGGCATCGACGCCGGACGCGACCCGGCCATCGCGCGGATCGCCCGGATCAACATGTACCTCCACGGTGACGGCGGCAGCCGCGTCTACAGCACCGATGCTCTCGCGCAGCCGCCGAGGCCGTCGGAAGCTGACACCGTGGAGGTCAAGAACGAGGTCGAGGAGCTACGCAAGGCGCTCGACGCGGGTCTCACGTTCGATGTTGTGCTCACAAATCCACCTTTCTCAATGGGCTATGCGGTGAGTGTCCCCGAGGAGAAGGAAGTCCTCGACACCTACGCACTGGCGACCTATGGCGGCACACAGCGGGCGTCGCTTCGATCATCGGTGATGTTCACGGAGCGGTACTGGGGCCTCCTGCGTCCTGGCGGGCGGTTGCTGACAGTAATCGACGACAGCGTGCTCGGCGGGAAGAACTACGCGGGCGTCCGCGACTTCATCCGCGAGCGGTTCATCATCCGAGGAGTTATCAGCCTCCACGGTGACGCTTTCCAGCGGGCGGGAGCGCGAGCCAAGACTTCGATCCTCTATCTCACGAAGCGCACAAGCCCTGACGAGGCACAACCAGCCGCGTTCGTCTACGAGAGCCGCTACCTGGGCCTCGACGACGTGGTGCCGAGAACCCGTTCGAGCGTCGCCGCCCTCGCGCGATCGAAGGCGGAGGCCGAGATGAGCGAGATCGTGGACGCGTTCGATGCCTACCTGGCTGGCAAGAAAGGCGCTTGGCTTGTCCCGCCGGAGCGACTCACGGGCCGTCTCGATGCAAAGTTCCTTCGACCGTGGTCTGTCTCTGCGCTGCGGAAGGACTGGAAGAGCGCTGGCGCGGAATCGGTCCAGTTGGAGGAGCTTGTCGCCCCGGTCAACGACCCCGTGGTGCTGGACGTGGCGACCGCCTACACGTTCTTGCGAATTAGCTACGAGGGGTACGCTGAACGGGGCGAGGAGGCGCTCGGCGGTGAAGTCTCGTACTCCCGGATTGGGAGGACCAAGGTCGGTGACATCGTCGTGAGCAACATCAACGCGGTGAACCGGGCGATCTGTGTGATCCCACCGGGCATGGACGATCTGCTGGTCTCTAACGAGTTCACGGTGCTTCGGTTGAGGCCGGGGGTGAAGGCTGACCCGCTCTACCTCTGGTCAATCCTGAGATCGACGGCTGTGATCGCTGAATGGATTTCCGGCTCGTCGGGCGTTGGCCGGCAGCGGGTGGATTGGGACTTGCTCCGGACGCAGCGCGTACCACTGCTGCCACAGCCCCAGCAACGGAAGATCGGGAACATGCTGGCGGCTCGTCCAAGAGCGAGAGTCTGAGGTGGCGCGCCTACAAGAATCAGCGTCGGAAGCCCTCCTTGGTCTTGGCTTGGAGAGCGAACCGGCACGGGAGCGGCTGGCCCGAGCGAAGCCGCCGAAGTAGTCGTTTTCGGCGTCGAAGCGTGACCGGCCCCATCGAGAGAACCAAGCGGATGATCCACGGACGCGCCATTGCCAGGCATGCGAGTGGCCCGAATCCAGATCAGCCAACATCTTGCGCGGGATGCAGCCGGCCGAGCCCTCCTTCCGTCACTTCTGACTAGTGGTCGCGCTTCCGCCTACTGAATGCAGCGCTGGCTTCGTTTGCCTCGTCAGTCTGCGCCAGGGCGGCGTAGGCCAGGCGCTCGATGAGGATGCCCGCCTCGCGGCTCGACTCGGCGATCGCGTTTGCGGCCTGCTTAGCGGCCGAGGCCGCCAGCGGCGGGAGGGCCGCTACCCGCTCGGCGAGCTCCAACGTCCGCGTCAGCGCCTGGCCTGCCGGGACGAGCTCCGCGACGACGCCGAGGCGGTAGGCCTCGGCAGCGTCGACGCGCGGCCTCAGGAGCATGAGCTCCTTCGCCCGCGCGGGCCCGAGGGCCCGGACGAGGCGGTACGTCCCACCCGAGCTCGGGACGATGCCGAGCTCGACCTCGGGGAGGCCGAAGACCGCCGTCTCGTCCGCGACGCGGAAGTCCGTCGCCAGCGCGAGCTCGAAGCCGGCGCCGAGGCACCAGCCCGAGATCGCGCTGAACGTCGGCTGCGGCAGTGCTGCGATCGCCTCGTAGACGTCGCCGGTGTCCCGGTAGTACGCGTCGATCCCGGCCGGGCGCTCGTCGCGCTCCTCGACGAGATCGGCGCCGGCGGAGAACGCGCGCTCGCTACCCGCGAAGACCACGCAGCGCGCCTCCCGCACCTCTGGCCCGGCGAGCGCGTCCAGCATAGCCCGCTCGACCTCGGTCGAGATCGCGTTTAGCTTCTCCTCGCGCTGGAATGCGAGCACGCAAACCGAGCCCTCGCGGCGAACGTCAAGCAAGAGCTGTCACCGGGCGCTCGCGGAGATAGGGAAGCGGAACAGCTGGATTCTCCGAGTCGATCTCCCGCGCCAGGCGGTGGCCGTCGAAAATGGCGTCGGCGATCAGCTGCGGCGCGACGCAGTCGCCGATCCGGTAGACCGCCTCGATCCCCTCGGCGACCAGCCGCGCCTCGTCGGAGCGAAGCTCGTGGTAGAGCGCGTCGTCCGAGATGCGCTGCGTGACCAGCACGAGGGCGTCGGCTTCGAGCTCGAAGGGCTCGTCGAACTCATCGGCGCCCGCCACCAGACCGGGGTCGACGCCAGCGACCGTGACGCCGCGGTGCATGGTCACGCCCACCTCGTGGAGCCGCCGCTTCAGGAAGTCCTGCTCCAGGGTCTCATGGGCGAACGGCGCCACATCCTCCAGCGAGGTGACCAGGTCGACACGATGGCCGGCGACGGCGAGCTTCTCGGCGAGGTCGGGCCCCATGAAGTAGCCGTCCGAGTCGTAGACGACGACCCGCTCGCCCGGCGGCCGCTTGCCCTCGACCATGATCTGCTCCGGGGTGAGAACATGGGGCAGCGTCGCGTCGGCGCCCGTGATCGGCGTGTGCGTCTCGCGGTCGAGCCCGACCGGCGACCAGAAAGCGCCCGTGGCCACGACGACCATCTCCGCGCCGTACTCCCGCACGCCATCGGCGTCGAGCAGCACCCCGGTCAACACCTCCATGTTCTGCAGCTTGTCCAGCTGGATGCGCCGCCAGTTGAGCACGCGGCCCCACTCGCCCCTCCCGGGCAGCTGGGGGATCCAGCGCATGATCCCGCCGATGTCGTCGCCCGCGTCGACCAAGTGCACACGCCGGAAGCCGCGCTTGCCGAGCACGATCGCACACTCCATGCCGGCAGGCCCCGCGCCCACCACCAGTACGTCGCGATCGCGGTTCTCGGCCGGCTCGAAGTGCTCGGGATGCCAGCCGCGCCTGAACTCCTCGCCCGCCGTGGCGTTCTGGGTGCAGCCGATGTTGCCCCCGGGATCCGACTTGGGGATGCAGATGTTGCAGCCGATGCACTCGCGGATCTCGTCCAGCCGCCCCTCCTCGATCTTCCTCGGCAGGAACGGGTCGGCGATCGACGGCCGAGCCGCCCCGATCACGTCCCAGGCGCCGCTCGAGACGATCTCGGCCATCCGGTCCGGGTCGGTCATCCGAGAGACGCCGACGATGGGCTTCGCCGACGCCTCGCGCCC